>Ga0082212_10000145_pt1 | contig 103820 bp, 98 predicted proteins | sample TergutNt197P3_FD_71548 | JGI IMG/M metagenome (GOLD analysis project Ga0082212, IMG submission 71548) | Neocapritermes taracua P3 segment gut microbial communities from Petit-Saut dam, French Guiana - Nt197 P3 | ecosystem: Host-associated > Arthropoda: Insects > Digestive system > Gut ...
GACAGGAAGACGTGGAAAGGCGACAGGGAGTCGAGTGTGACAAGGGGACGGTATGAACAGGGGACGGGGTGTTTGTCACCGGACGGATAAAAAGGGGACGGGGTGTTTGTCACCGTGACAGTCAATACCGCCCACAACTGTCTCCATCCGTCATTCCGCGCGAAGTCGCGGAATCCAGACTCCACAGTTGCGAAACCACAAGTTCTGGACCCTGCGACTTCGCGCAGGGAGACGGGGAAAGCGGACAGGAAGACGTGGAAAGGCGACAGGGAGACCGTCCCCTCGTCATGCGTGTGACAGTTCATACCGGGCCCGTTTGTCATGTTGTCCTCATTCATGGTCAAGATTATGTAAGATGGGTGGGCTGTAGAGATGAATCGACCCAGAGGTTGACACAGGACCCAAACTCACGAGAGGAATACTGGTGGCGAAACCAAAGAATCGACCGTCAGTGGATGACCCCTATTCACTTCTTCCGCCAGTGCCGTCTTTCACACTGGTCAGTGACGATATTACTGATGGTCAACCGCTGGGCCCCGCTCAGTGCGCCGAGGGTGGGTCTATTTCACCCCAGCTTTCCTGGTCTGGATTTCCCTCAGATACCCATAGTTTTATGCTCACCTGTCTCGACCCTGATTCCCCGAAAGAAGGCGGAATGTGCCTGTGGTTGGTGGTCGATATTCCCCTGACAGTACGATCAGTGGTGTCTGGGATGTCCACCACCATGGTGAAAGCTCTCGCTAGTCGATTCTTTCGGCCGGCATCCTCGATTGGTGTTGATGAGGCGCTCGATCTGCGCAATGATCGCGGGACCTTGGGTTTTGCTGGAGCTAACCCACCGAAGTCAGATGGTGCCCACCGCTACTATTTCGCTGTCCATAGTCTTGATGTTGAGCAGCTGGATCTTCCCCATGGACGACGTACGGCCCCAGACCTCGCCTTAGCTACTGCCATCCCACACACCATTGGCCGTGGTGTCATCATGGGCACCTCCCAGCGTTAATCGACTGATACCGGGCTGGTGAGCCCCTCCATCAGTTGAACTCCGGGGAGGTTCAGTAGTGAAGCACCGGGTACAATGAGTTTGCCGTGGCGCACACCCGAACCCACGATGAGCCATGGGACATCACGCAAAGACTCATCAATCCACACCGGCCAGTCGCTACTCAAACCCACTGGCGTGATCGCACCGTACTCCATTCCAGAGGACTCCACGGCAAGTTCCATAGGCGCAAAAGAAGCCTTGCGTACGTTCAATTGCTTGCGAACAAAACCATTGACATCGACTCGACGATTCGCCAACGACATACAACAGCATTGCCGAACCTCGCCTTCACGTTTACCCATGACCAGCACAGCATTACCCATGATGTCGTGGGGAAGATCAAAGGTTTGGCACACAGACTCGGTTTCGGAGAGCTCAGGATCAATCTCAAAGACTTGAGCCTGTGGAATGAGCTCTAGAGCTTGGAAGGTGGATTCCGCCATGAGGTCTGGTCGCTCCACTGCTGGAACAGGATTCAGTTTCTCAAACACAGGGTCCATTATCTCTCACCTACAGCTGTTTGCGCTTGAAGACCACGATAGACAGAATCAAACACAGAACAATAGCTCCCACACAGATAGCTATGGCGGGTGTGAAATCCTCCACACTGTGAGACCCATCAAGTAATCCGAGGGTGCCAGCAGCAAGGGTGATGGGATTGTACGGGCGTACCTCAGGAAGAAGATTCACCAGGTTGCCTGTGATGACGACCACCGCAACGACACCAAGACTGCCTCCCCAGTTGCTCACCAGTGTGCCACCAAGAATCATCAGAGCAAGAAAGAGTTCGCCCACAAGCCAGGGGGCACAGAAGGTTATCCATGGGTGGGTAAAATCTTGGGCTCCCCAGTAGTAGATGGTGTAACCCCAGCAGATAATCCAGCTCACTGCGTACCCAAGACTCCACAGAATAGTGGCCACAGTAAACTTCGCAAGGATAACTGTGCCACGAGGGATTCCTTTGGTGAGGACCGGAATCAGGGTTCCTTTGCTGAGTTCGCTGGCCATGAGCCCAGCGAAAACCAGGATCATCGCGAGCATCCCCATCTGGGAGACATTGGAGAAGAACTGTGTCCAGGAGTCAAAAGACGTCGGTTCAGGTAATTCGAGGATAAGCCCGCCACCCAAATCAGAACCGGAGAGAATATCAGGAAGGATCATGGCTGTGAAAGGACTCATGATTCCCATCAGCGCCATCACGACCAGGAGGATCACGAGGCGGTAGCTACGGTAACTCTCGGTGAGTTCTTTTCGGCAGAAAACCATGAATCCTCTCATCGCACTGCCTCCAGGAAGAGAGATTCGATGGTGGGGGATATGGCTTCTAAACTCAACGGAACGATTGTGGCGTCAGCAAGCATCCCTATCACCTGGTGTTCTTGGCGGATGTCGGTGGTACGAACAATGACAGAGGTTTGGGAGATGAGTTCAATAAACTCATCTAAAACCCTTTCACAGAACCGTGTTAAGTCCTCTCGGCTGGCAAATTCTAGGCGCAACCCCTGGGACCCCTGTCGTGCTTTCAGATCCCCGAGGCTCCCCTCTAACACGATTCGCCCTTGGTGTAGGACAGCTGCACGGTCACAAATGCGCTCAACATCACCGAGAATATGGGTGGAGAAGATGACAGTGGTTGTGGCGCGAATAGCTCGAAGAATATCCAGGATCTCTTGCCGCCCTGTTGGGTCGAGGGCCGAGGTGGGTTCATCACAGATCAGCACCGCAGGCTGGTGAATCAGAGCCTGGGCCATACCTAGTCTTTGTTTCATTCCTCGGGAATACGCCCCGATCTTCTTTTTCACTGTCCCCAACCCGACGAGCTCCAAGAGTTCACCACTGCGTTGGTGTATCTGCGAGTGGCTGAGCCCAGCAGCCTCCCCAGAAAACTTCAGATACTCTCGGCCGCGCATGTAGGGATAGAACTGCGGGACATCGGGCAGATATCCAAGAAAACGATTTGTTGTGGTGTGACCGAATCGTACCTTTTCCCCACAGACGTGAATCTGGCCACGATCACCTTGAAGCAACCCGAGGATGATTTTCATGGTGGTGGTTTTCCCTGCTCCATTTTCTCCGAGAAAACCATAGACCGAACCAGCAGGGACTCCTAGGGAAATGCCTTGAAGTACCTTCGCGGCCCCGAAACTCTTGTGAAGGTTCTGGATAGACAGAACCTCGTTCACTGATCCTCCTCATCAGTGCGCCCAACAATGAAGTACAAGATGGGACCAATGGTGTTGATCACGATAATGATGATCAACCACACCCAGCGAGGCATGAGTTTGACCCTTGGATGAGTGGCCAGATGGATCAGTGAGGCAACCATCAGCCCCAGTTGGATGATCGCTGCTGGAATCAAGATGGGCAGATAGGTGCGCGCAGCCTCCCAGGAATCAAGCATTCTTGGCCTCCTTAAGGTCCTCACATGCCTGATCAAAGAGACGACAGACCCCTAGTATTCCTTCCTTGTTGCCTAATTCCTCTAGCCATTCTTCGGGAATTTTGTGGGAAGGATCATCACGCAATTGGTAGTAGAGCCCAGCCAGTGATCCACATACAGCACCTGTGGTGTCGGTATCACTACCGAGGTTCACAGCGGCGAGTACGGTTTCGGGGTAACCCTCATGATTGACCAGGCACCACAGGGCCGCATCCAAGGTGTCCACGACATAACCGCTCGAACGAATATCATCTCTGTCAATCTGCGTCAAAGAGACTAAATCACCGTTTTCGTCGGTATGGAAACAGGTGAACCGGTGAAGCTCTGAAGCATAGGTGGGTTGGTCGGAATAAAATTCCATGACCTCGGTCAAACCCGTGGTCACAGCCTCGATCAGGTCTCTTCCTTCAAGAATCTGGTGGGCAACATTGCAATAGGCCACGCAGGCGATCCGTGAACGGGGATGACCATGGGTGAGAGAAGAAATATTATGAATGATATCGACTCCATCCTTGGTGAGGATGAGACCGTCACGAGCTCTCAGGTAATAGGTGATGGGCAGGATCCTCATCAGGGAACCATTACCGTTCTCATTGGCGGCACATCCGCCGGAGTCCGTGGGTTCTGCTCCTTGGAGGAAACGTTGAAAAGCTGTCAACGTGGTTGTACCAATATCAAAACGATGCCCATCGGTGGTGTAAGCCCCATCTTGATACCAGGCAATGAATCTTCCCATCATGTCGCAATAGTCGATCTCACCACTGGACAGTGAGTCTGCTAGAGCAAGGGTAAGGCTTGTGTCATCAGACCATGTTCCTGCTGGCTTGCGGTAGGTCCCATGACCGTACATTCTGTCAACAGGATGTGCCTCTAATTGCGCGCGACTGGTGAATTCCACCGGGACACCCAAGGCATCACCAATAGCTAAACCCAAGATGCCGGCTTCAATCTCGTTCACGTACATCAGTCCTTTCGATCGTTGAGGTCAGTCTAGCGTTGAGACTAGATAATGGTCGGTGATTGTGGCCGTGTCTCCATGGAGTGGGTGTTAGCCTGCGGTGAGCAAGGGCTGTGACTCGGAACCGACAGATAGTGGGATATACTAACCAGCGCACAACCGGAGCAGTAGCCTATGCCTACTGCTCTTTGTTTCGGCAACGATGCCGAAACATGAAGCAAAGATTCTTGAGAAAGATGTTCCGATGAACTTAATGTACTTCGTGTATGCAGCGCCGGTTGCCGGTGTTATCTCTGTCCTGGTGGCTATTCTTCTCGCTTGGCGTATCCTGCGCTTGGATGCTGGTGATGATCGGATGAAGGAGATCGCTTTGGCCATCCAAGAAGGGGCGATGGCCTATCTCAAGCGCCAGTATCAGACGATCGGTGTGGTGGCTGGAGTCCTTGCTGTTGGCATATTTTTTGCCCTTGGTTGGAAACTTGCCCTCAGTTTTGTTGTCGGTACGATCGCTAGTGGTGTGGCCGGTTATATTGGCATGAATGTGTCTGTACGAGCCAATGTGCGAACAGCCGCTGCCGCGCGTACCTCCCTCAAGGCTGCTCTCGACGTGGCCTTCCATGGGGGAGCGGTGACCGGACTTGCTGTGGTGGGTTTGTCCATGCTGGGTGTGAGCCTCAGCTACATCATCTTCCAGGACACTGACATCATCATTGGTTTCGGCTTGGGTGCCTCCCTGATGAGCTTGTTTGCTCGTGTGGGGGGCGGTATTTACACGAAAGCTGCCGATGTGGGAGCTGACATTGTGGGCAAGGTTGAAGTTGGTCTACCTGAGGATGATCCACGCAACCCTGCCACGATTGCTGACAATGTGGGGGACAATGTGGGTGACTGCGCTGGAATGGGCGCCGATCTATTTGAAACCTATGCCGTGACACTCTTGGCCGCCATGCTCATTGGGACGATGGTCTCCACTGAGGGTTTTGCTGCCAAAGAAGTGGTCTTCCCCTTAGCCCTCGGCTCTGCTGCGATCCTGGCCTGTATTGCTTCAGTCTTTGTCGTACGGCTGGGTAAGTCCCAAAAGATCATGACTGCTCTCTACAAGGGGGTCTATGCCGCTGGGATTATTTCGACAATATTGTTTGCTGGGATCACCTATGTGATCTTTGGTGAGATGAGATATTTCTGGGTGACCATCGTTGGTGTGGTGATCACTGTTTTGATTTTCATGATGACCGAGTATTACACATCCACTGAGCATCGCCCGGTGAAATCTATTGCTGAAGCCTCCGATCATGGAGCAGGGACAAATGTCATCACTGGTTTGTCAGTCGGTATGGAATCCACGATCCTTCCCGTGGTCACCATCGTCATTGGTATCTTGGCCGCCTTCTATATCGGTGGGGGGCCTGAGGGTAATGGCTTGTATGGGATTGCTATTGCTGCGATGGCGATGCTCTCTACAGCAGCCATGATTGTGGCACTGGACTCCTATGGACCAATTACCGACAATGCTGGTGGTATTGCTGAGATGAGTGAACAACCAGAAGAGGTACGCGCGATCACGGACGCTCTCGATGGTGTGGGCAACACAACCAAGGCTGTCACCAAGGGGTATGCGATTGGTTCGGCAGCTTTGGGTGCGCTGGCTCTTTTCACGGATTACTACTGGAAGATGATGAAGCATGCTGAGGAAGCAGGGGAGGCGAGCGTTGACTTGTCGATCACCAATCCTGTCATCCTTGTTGGATTGCTCATTGGTGGTTTGCTTCCCTTTGTCTTCAGTTCTGTGACCATGCAGGCAGTATCAAAGGCTGCCATGAAGGTGGTTGTGGAAGTACGCCGCCAGTTCAAGGAATTCCCTGGAATCCTCAAAGGAAAACAGCGCCCCGATTATGCACGCGCGGTCGACATTGTCACTGGCGCAGCATTGAAGGAGATGATTCTTCCTGGGGCGATTGCTGTGCTCACCCCGATTGTGGTGGGTGTTCTCTTGGGGTCAGCAGCACTGCCAGGGTTGCTCATTGGTATCATCACCGTGGGGCTCATGTTAGCTTTGACCTTGAATAATGCTGGTGGAGCCTGGGATAACGCCAAGAAACTCATCGAGACTGATGGTTTGTTTGGTGGAAAAGGTAGTGAGGCTCATAAAGCTTCCGTGGTAGGTGACACTGTGGGTGACCCCACCAAGGACACTGCTGGTCCCGCTCTCAATGCCTTGATCAAGGTCGTCAACATGGTGGCTATCTTGTTTATCCCCCTATTTACCGTGCATGGTCTGCTCGGGCTCTAGGACCGATCAGTCAGAACAGACTAAACCTGGTACAATATTGCTGAAGTGAAGAATTCTTTCACAACGAACAAGTGAGTCGTACTCATGTTTGGGGGATCACGATGATCAGTCAAAGACCTGTTTCTGCGACGGCTGTGGCACAGCCAGTCCATCCTCAGGGGTTCCCCCCACCACAACAACAGGTTTACCCTCCACAATCATGGGCACACCAACAGCCTTACCAGCAACCAGGTGCCAACCAGCCCCATCCAACCTGGGTTCAAGGCCAACCCCCCAAGAAGAAATCACCACTGAAAACTATCGTGTTCGGGTGTCTCCTGCTTTTCATTGCGATACCGGTCATTGTTGGAATAATCGCTACCCAGGATAAACAAACCTACCAACCACCTCCGCTACCACCGGTAACAGAAGAACCTCAGAGCCCATCTGCCCCTGCCAACAATCGACCGCGCTACCCAGTATCAGAAGAAAAAGCACAAGACATCGTACGAAATAATTCTCTGTATACCCTGACTGTTCCACCAGCAAGTTGCTCGACACCGGCCGTTGATCTTGTCAATAGTTCGGCCAGTGTCATTGAACAGCAAATGGAAGAAACCTTGGACTGTTTGATGGAAATATGGAGCGATGTGGTCAAATATGATGACCATTCTCTTCGCCGGCCTGACCTGGTTTTCCATGAAGAAGAGGTCACTGGTTCTTGCGGGATCATCACAACTCACGTTGCCCACTACTGCAGCGCTAATAACACCATCTATTTTCCGCGAGCCTTTATCATTGGGTTTTCACCACAGGTGCAAAAGGCGCGTTATGCCTTTGATGACGTATTTGCCCATGAATTCGGTCACGCCATTCAAGATCACACCATGATTATGGACGCCGAATATTATCTGCGAAACCACGCTGATAGCCCAAGCGAAGCCTTAGAGTCACAACGTCGTTTGGAAATACAGGCGCAGTGCTTCAGTGGTCTCACCTTGAACTCACTTGGATACAATTCCCAAGACCGCGCAGGTGTAGAACAAGTCCACAGAGAATACATGGACAGCCCACCCTACGAAGGTGACCATGGCACAAACGCCAACTTCACCGGGTGGGGCAGACAAGGACTCAGTTCCAACACCCCGCTGACGTGTAATACTTTTGTTGCTAGCTCTGAGTACGTGAGTTGATTCTTCGCCAGTGACATACGGTGAACCTCAACAGGTTGCCTGAGATTTTGTAGCGGGAACAGGATTTGAACCTGTGACCTCTGGGTTATGAGCCCAGCGAGCTACCGAGCTGCTCCATCCCGCGTCGGTCTGATCATCATACCGGAGAGCTGGTCTGATCCCAAAATGACACAGGTTCTTTTTCAAGAAGACCAACTTCCGACACCTCATCCCGCCTAACGGGAGCCAGCGCCACGATAGCGCCAACGTCAAGTAAGGTGGACCAAGCGAATTGGCGAAACTGGTCGCCATGGGAAAGGAATGTGATGATGTCAGTTCGATCAGGAGTTATCCTGGGGTTGGTGTTGGGACTGTCGGGGATATTCTCGGCCTGTGTTCCCTCACCGGATTCTGTCAGAGAATTGTCTATTGGGATCACTGTTGAACCCACCACCCTCGACCTCACGACAGACTCTGCTGCTGCGATTCCACAGATGCTGCTCTACAACGTGTACGAAACATTGGTGAAACTTGATTCCCAAGGTGCGATACATCCCTTGTTGGCTAGTCGATATGAGGTTTCCGCTGATTCTTTGACTTACTCTTTTTCGCTCGATCACAAAGCAAAATTCGCTTCGGGAACACCGGTGGATGCCGACTGCGTAGTGGCCAGCATCGACAGAATTCGCCAATCTCCGAACAAGACCCTGCAATCCCAGATGGCAGTCATTGAATCCGTGGAAGCCCCCAGTGCTGATCTGGTTGTGGTCACACTCAAAGAGCCCAGTAATTTCTGGCTCTACTCCATGACCGGTGTGGCAGGGATTGTCTTCGATCCGGCGTCGGACGACCTTGCTATGAAGCCTCAAGGATCGGGGCCTTATCAATTTGATTCGTGGACCAGTGGAGATCGTCTCACCTTGGCGAAGAATGAGTCGTATTGGGGAACACCCGGTCGCTTCGAAAACGTGGTTTTCCGCTTCATTCCTGACCCCAATGCCATGGTGGCAGCGATGCTGTCGGGGGACCTCGATATTGCTGGAGAGATGACTAGTCCTGATTCTTTGTCCCTGTTCTCAGATGAATCAAAGTTCACGGTTATTGAAGGAACCACCAATGGTGAAGTTGTCCTGGGTTTCAATCACAGTAGGGAAAATATGAAGAACCTGGCTGTGCGCCAAGCCATTTGCCATGGGATCGATCGTGCTGCTTTGGTGAATACCGTGTGGGGTGGAAAAGGTGAACTCATCGGTACGATGACCGTACCCACCGACCCTTACTATGAAGATCTGTCTGATACTTATTCTTTTGACCCTGAGAAAGCCAAGCAATTACTCGCTGAAGCAGGGGTCAGTGATCTTTCCTTGAGCTTGAGGATTCCCACCTTGCCGTACGGGCCGAAGGCTGCCACTTTTATCGCCAGCCAACTCGGCGATATTGGTATTACGGTCACGGTTGAGGAACTCGATTTTCCGCGCTGGCTGGAGGAGGTCTACCGCGATGGCAACTATGACATGACCATTGTTGCCCATGTTGAGGCTCGCGACATCGTGAACTTCGCGAACCGAGAGTACTACTGGAAATATGACAATCCTGAGTTCCAGGCTCAGATTGCCTTAGCTGATCGGTCAACTCCCCAAGATTTCGTTCCCCAGATGCAGATTGCTGCGCGAATGCTCGCTGATGATGCTGCAGCTAATTGGCTGTTTGTTTTCCCGAATCTGATTGTTGCTCGTGAAGGAATCACAGGAATTGGGCACAACATGACCACCTTGAGTTTTGATGTGACCACCATTTCGTCGAAGGACTAACTCATGGTAGTCCTCAGGGCTGCTGCGCGCCGACTCGCCGTCTTTCTTGGTACGGTGCTTGTTGCCTCGCTGGTCATCTTCTTGATGATGCAGGCCCTACCTGGGGATGTCGCACAGGTTGCTTTGGGGATGGGAGCATCACCGGAGAAAGTAGAGGAGTTGCGCCAAACCTGGGGTCTTAATCGTCCACTGGCTGTGCGATACTTCGAATGGCTGGGTGGAATGCTTCACTTCGATTTTGGATCATCGCTGGTCAAAGGCCAACCGGTCGTCGATCAGATCAGACCCCGCTTGGGTGTCACTGCCTGGCTGGTGGGGTTGTCGATTCCCCTGTCTTTACTGGTCGCGATCCCCATGGGCCTCACCTCAGCGATGTTGCGCAGGAGAGCCTCGGGTGCCTTGATTAATGCGCTCAGTCATGTGGGTTTGGCTCTGCCGGTGTTCTTCTTGGGTGCTGTCGCTTCGATGGTGTTTGCAGTGAAATTGCAGTGGCTTCCCGCTAATGGTTACCGAAGTTTTGCTCAGTCACCTGGTGAGTGGGCGCTGAGGATGATTCTGCCTGTAGGCACCCTGGTTATCGTCCAAAGCTGCTTCCTGGCTCGCTATGTTCGTACTGGTTTCATTGATGTACTCTCCGAAGATTACTACCGGACGGCACGGGCTTCCGGGTGGACGAAGTGGAGGGGTCTGATTCGCCACGGAATGAGAAATATGGCGACATCCCTCGTGACCGTCGTGGGGCTGCAGGTGTCTTCTCTGCTGGTTGGTGCCGTACTGATCGAACAGGTCTTTGTCCTTCCTGGATTAGGTAGTCTCCTGGTTCAATCGGTGGGCAGTAGGGATCTCATGGTGGTCCAAGCAGTGGTGATGTTGCTGGTGTTTGCGGTCTTAGCTATTAACTTTCTGGTGGATCTGCTCTATCTGTGGATAGACCCTCGATTGCGAAGGGGGAAGACCGCATGAAGAAACTAACGCTGATTGTTGGTCTGGTCTGTTCAGGTTTTGTTGTCCTGGTTGCCCTGGTTTCTTTGGTGTGGACACCCTTCGATCCCACTAAGGTTTCCACCCATCGCTATGGAGGATTGTCGTGGCCTCACATTCTTGGTACGGATGGGCTGGGTATGGATACTGCCTCACGGTTGATGACTGGGGCTCAGACCACCTTGCTGGTGGGTATCCTTGCTGTGGGGATTGCTGCTGTTATTGGTGTTCCGCTGGGGATATATGTGGGCATGGGGCACAAGATGCTCGGGGAAGTGGTGGCTCGGGCTTCAGATATTCTCTATGCCTTACCCGCCTTGCTCCTGGCGATCCTGCTGGCAGCAGCAGTGGGCGCCTCCGTGATGACGGCAACAGTGGCCATTGGTATTGCCACCATCCCCATCTTTCAGCGAATGGCCAGGGCAGCTACCTTGACGGTGATGAGCCAGGACTATATTTTGGCTGCTGAAGTTGCTGGAACACCGCGTTTCATCATTGCTCTACGCCATATTTTGCCCAATATCGCCCCACTACTGGGAGTTCAAGCTGCTGCATCCTTCTCGATGGCGATCCTTGCTGAGGCTGGGTTGGCTTATCTGGGGCTATCAGCTCCACAGGCTGTCCCTGCGTGGGGAAGAATGCTCCGTGATGCCGACATCTACACCGCCCCTGGCCAAGCGGTTATCCCTGGTATTGCTATCGCTGTGGCTGTGATGGGTTTCAATCTTCTCGGTGATGGGGTACGCGACTATCTTGATCCTCGACTGCGGGAGGTGAGATGAGTCTTCTTTCGATCACTGACTTGTCTGTGGAGTTCGGGCACAACCGTACTCGCGTGCTCGACCAAGCATGTCTCAGCGTTGAACCTGGACAGCGCCTGGGATTGGTGGGAGCCTCAGGATCAGGGAAAACAGTTCTCGCCTCAGCGGTCATGGGTCTTCTTCCCGACAATGCCTATGTCATGGGGTCGGTTGTCTTTCAAGATCAAGAATTAACCACGATGAGAGATAAGGAATTCTCTGCTCTTCGAGGACAGAAGATGTCCATGGTTTTCCAAGAACCCATGACTGCCCTCGACCCCACCATGAAAGTTGGTCGACAAGCTGGAGAGCTCATCGGACTACACCAACAAACCTCCCCGAAAGCAACCAGGACGAGGGTTGAAGAAATATTTGATCAAGTGGGTTTGAGCCATGCCTCTCGAATAGCTGAAGCCTATCCCCACGAACTGTCTGGTGGTCAGCGCCAACGAGTGGTCATTGCCATGGCTTTAGTCAATAATCCTGACCTCATCATCTGCGATGAACCCACGACAGCCTTGGATGCCACTGTTCAAGCAAAGGTTCTCACCTTGCTCGATGAGGAACTCAGCCGTGTCAATGCCGCTTGTTTGTTTATCTCCCATGACCTGGGTCTGGTCTCTCGTCTCTGCGAGGATGTGGCAGTGATCTATGCGGGGCGAATAGTGGAAACAGGACCAACCGCGAAGGTTTTCCATGACCCCCAACATCCTTACACCGCTGGTTTGGTGGCTACAGCCAACATTGATGCTGTGACCCCAGGTGAGCGACTTCCTGTGATCGAAGACTTCTTTGATCCTTCCCAGGAGGTACGGTCATGACTGCTTTTCTGCTTGATCACGTCAACAAGGTTTTCGGGGGGCGTCGACGAGAGGTGAATGCCTTGAGTGACTTGAGCCTCACAGTTGCCCAGAATCAGCGCTGGGGGATCGTGGGGGAATCTGGTTCTGGGAAAACCACCCTGCTGAAGATTCTTGCTGGTTTGATGCCTCCCACATCGGGCAGGGTCCAGTTCCTTGATAGAGACCTCGATCTGAACAATAGGGCCACCATGGCTTCTTTGCGCTCCAGTGTGCAAATGATCTTTCAAGACCCTCGATCATCGTTAAACCCCCGAATGAAGATTTCGGACATTATCAGTGAACCCTTGAGATCCCCTCTGCTCAAAGGCAGAACCGACGTACCAACCGATATGCGCGCTCGGGTGGATGAGGTTCTGAGTGAAGTGGGTCTGCCCCTGGATTCTGCTGACCGCTACCCGCATGAGTTTTCTGGGGGTCAGCGCCAAAGAATAGCTCTCGCTCGCGCATTAGCCCCCCGGCCCAAGATCTTGCTGGCCGACGAACCTGTGTCGGCTCTCGATGTATCTGTACGAGCACAGGTGCTCAATTTGCTGAACACGCTGGTTGACTCCTTTGAGTTAACGCTCATCATGGTGACCCACGATCTGGGTGTTGTTCGTCACACCTGTGACTATGTGGGGGTCCTCCACCAGGGCGTACTGGTGGAATCAGGGCCTGTTTCTTCTGTGATGAATGATCCGCGCCAGGGTTATACTCGTGAACTGCTCAACGCTGTTCCCCGATTGGATTCGTGAAAAGAAAGCTCACCTGGTGGGCGGAAAAATTGCCATAGGGTGCGCTCATGGAAGACAATAGTCCATCGTGAAGGCTCTCCTACTTGAAAATGTCCACCCAGCTGCACTCGACCTGCTCACCGAGCGGGGGATTGAGGTCACCTCGCTTGACGGTGCTCTGGAGGGTGAGGAACTGATCCAGGCTCTCAATGGAATCGACATTCTGGGTATACGTTCGCGTACATATGTCACCAAGGATGTCATCAATGCGTGTCCCCAGCTGAAAACCATCGGGGCTTTTTGCATTGGAACCAACCAAATCGATGTGGCCCACGCAACACAGGCAGGGATTCCTGTGTTTAATGCCCCCTTCTCGAACACTCGCTCAGTGGTAGAACTAGTCATTGGTGAGATCATTGCACTGGCTCGCCACCTCACTGATCAAAACACCAAGATGCAGGAAGGGATATGGGTGAAGTCAGCCAAGGGTGCCCATGAGGTTCGCGGGCGTACCCTCGGTATTGTGGGGTATGGGAATATCGGGTCCCAACTTTCTGTTTTGGCTGAATCCTTGGGTATGCGAGTTGTTTTCTATGACATTGCCGACAAGCTTGCGTTGGGTAATGCCGTGCGCTGTGAGACCCTCGACGAATTATTGCGAATCTCCGATGTTGTTTCACTCCACGTCGATGGGAGGAAAGAGAATACTGGTTTCTTCACTCGGGACATGATTAATGCCATGAAACCGCGGGCCTTCTTGATGAATCTGTGTCGCGGCATGGTGGTTGATATGGACGGGCTCAAAGAGGCTTTAGAGTCGGGCCACATCGCTGGAGCTGCTATCGATGTCTTCCCGCAGGAGCCGGCGAATTCTGGGGATGAATTTGTCTGTCAACTTCAGGGAATCGACAATGTCATTCTCACCCCCCACATTGGTGGGTCCACTGCTGAGGCCCAAGAGGACATTGGACAATATGTTGCCGGCAAACTCGTCGACTACAGCCTCTTTGGGGCAACCAGCATGTCAGTCAATATTCCCCAGGTCCACATGGACACATCCGGGGTGAGCCGTATCCTCCACCACCATGCCAATGTTCCGGGCGTCCTAGCCAAGGTGAACACTATTTACTCAAGTCACGGCGTCAATGTGGAAACCCAACAGTTGTCCACCCGCGGAACGGTGGGATATGCCGTCACCGACATTGATGCGCCCATGACCGATGAGTTACTCGGTGAACTGGAGAGTCTTCCTGAGACTATCCGTGTCACCCACATCTCACGTGCGTAAGAACACTTACACGGCGTGGCGGGGGATGATCAAGGAGTCTTCTCTGTCGTCGTCGTGATCCACACTGAGCATGTCGATGACCTGCTCATGGAGACGGCCATTGGTGGCCAGAGCTCCAGGGCCAACAGGGCCCGGATCGCCATCAAGTGAGGTAAATTTTCCTCCAGCCTCGCTCACTATCGGCACAAGCGCAGCCATATCGTGGAGCGCCAACTCGGGTTCACAAGCAATGTCAACAGTCCCTTCGGCTACCATCATGTAGGACCAGAAATCACCGAAAGCCCTCGTACGCTGCGCACTACGCAGAAGGTCCCCAAATTGGCGGCCTCGACCGGAATCCACCCAGCCCCCCAGCGATGAGTAGGACAGGAAACTCTGGGAGACCCACTGGGTTGAGGACACCTCAATGGGTTTGCCGGTGAGAAGGGTTTTACCTGTAAAAGCGCCACCACCAGCGTGTGCCCACCAGCGTCTGAACAAAGCAGGGGAACTCACCACGGACACCACCGGTTGGTCTTTGATCACCAGGGCAATGAGGGTGGCCCACACAGGAACCCCGCGGACATAGTTCGCGGTTCCATCGATAGGATCAATGATCCATCGCCGTGGGCCCCAACCAGTCTCACCAGTCTCCTCGCCCTGGAATCCATCTCGCGGTCGGGCCTTAGCTAAGGTGCGACGTATGGCTTCCTCAACAGCGGTGTCTGCATCGGAGACTGCCGTCGAATCGTCTTTGATGGTGATGCTCAGGTCTCCAGCACGGAAGCGGTCCATCGTGATGGAGTCTGCTGAATCAGCCAGCATGTGGGCCAGTCGAAGGTCATCGACAAGGTTATCGGTCATGGGATAAGGCTAGTGGGTGCAGTGGGTCATTGAGTCCAGAATTGAGAAAAAGTCTTGAATACCACCTACCAGGTGGTTGTTAACTCCATGCGACGGAAGGATTCCAATCGAGGTGTTGAGAGTTGGTCTTGTTGTACGGCCACATCCAGGGCACATTCGGGTTCACTGGCTCGATGGGTGCATCCACGAGGGCAGTTGGCCGAGATCTCATAGAGATCGGAAAAGGCAGCAATCACGTGGTCTGGGTCAACATGTTTCAGTCCGAAGGATCGTACTCCAGGGGTGTCGATGACCCAGCCACCAGGCGAGGGTAATTCTAAAGCAATAGCTGAGGTGGAGACATGGCGTCCTTTGCCGGTGACATCGTTGACTTCACCAGTACGCCGGTCAGCCTGGGGGATGAGAGCATTAACCAGTGTTGACTTTCCCACACCCGAATGCCCGATAAACACAGATACCTGGTCAGCGAGTTGCCTGCGCAGGGGATCCAAGTCGGCCCCGGGTTCCACCACAAGGCAGGGGATAGACAGTGGTTCGTAGGCAGCCACCAGTGATGCCGGTGATGAAAGATCAGCCTTCGTCAAAACCAGGATGGGGTGGAGCCCTGCGTCAAACCCGGCCACCAGTATTCTGTCGATCATGCCCATCCGTGGTTCAGGATCAGCGAGTGCAGTCACGATCACCAGTTGGTCCGCATTGGCGACGATGGGGCGCTCATAGGGATCATCGTCGTCGGCAGTGCGCCTGAGAACAGTACGTCGAGGTTCAACCTCAGCAATCCGGGCCAAACTACCTGGCGTACCTGAAATATCTGAATCAAGGCGAACAAGATCACCAACAATCACCGATTTGCGCCCCAGGGCTCGCGCTTTGGCCGCGGTGACCTCTCGGTGATCAACCAGACATCGATAGCGCCCCCGATCTATGGTCACCACACGTCCCACAGGAAGGGAACTATAGTCGGGACGGTCCTTGGTTCTGGGGCGGGTACGCTTTGGTGGACGACCGAAACCCGTGTGGTCATCATCAAAGAGGGACTGACTCATTGAACCATCTCCTGCCAGGTGGCCGCAAAGTCGGGCATGGTTTTCGATGTGCAGGTGACGTCATCGAGGCGAATATCAGGGACTCTCAGACCAATCAGTGCCCCGAAATGTGCCATGCGATGGTCAGCGTAACTGCGGATTTTCCCTCCCTTGAGCTGTGCTGGTGTGATGATCAGTCCATCTTCGGTGGGTGTGCAGACCCCGGAGAGTCTGGCAATTTCTGTGCTGAGCCCAGCCAAACGATCAGTTTCATGTCCACGGATATGCCCCACTCCTCGAATACGGGTTTCTGAGTTAGCCAAGGTGGCTAGTGCAGCGACCACCGGCGTGAGTTCACTGCAGGTGTTCAGATTAATATCGATGCCATGAATTTCACCGACACCACACACTTGCGCATACCCATCTTCCACATTCACCTGGGCACCGAAGCGAGCCAGAATATCTAAAAACTGTGCGCCTGCTTGGGTAGTGTGGCTGGGCCAGCGCGGGATGCGAACCACACCCTGGGTGATCACCGCTGCAGCAAGAAAGACCGCTGCCGTAGTCAAGTCAGGTTCAATAGTCTCGTCACAGCCACCGATCGAGGTGGCAGGGACCTCCCAGGTGAGGGTGTTGCTCTTGCGCGCCCAGGTGACATCCACCCCATGGCGAGACAGACTCTCCATCGTCATCTCGATGTGAGGCAGTGATGGCAGGGAGTCGCCTTGGTGGGTCAGGCGCAAACCTTGAGGAAACTGTGCACCACTGAGCAGCAGAGCTGAGACGAATTGAGAGGATGACGAGGAGTCGATGAGAACATCTCGTGAGGTGATCGGACCGCACACACTGAATGGTAGCGCCGATCCTTCCACCTGAGCCCCCAGCTGACTCATAGCGTTCAGGAGGGGTGCCACAGGTCGGTGACGTGCCTGATCGTCACCAGTGAACATCACCTTCTGGGCCCCCAGGGCGGCCACAGGGGGGAGAAACCTCATCACCGTACCAGCCAATCCACACTGAATGACTATCTCTGGTGACTGACGATCGGATGCGATGGGGGAAATGGTCCACACCTGCGGGTTGTGGTCGTCGATGATTGCACCGAGGGCTGACAAACCCTCGATCATCAAAGAACTATCGCGTGCACGTAATCCTCCACGGATAGTTGATGGTGTGTCCCCCAGAGCAGCCAGAACGAGGGCTCGTGCAGTCGCCGACTTCGATCCGGGGACATCAATGGTGGCCTGGATGGGATGGGTAGCTTGGGGGGCAACCCACGAACTCATGAAAGACCTATCGGGTTGAAGATGTCGCGCAGAGCCTGGGTACGACTGCGGGCGTACTTGGCGTGTTCTTTCTCCGCTGAACGTTGGAGTGCCAGGTCTTGTTTCGCTTGGGAACGTACCTGGGCTGTTGTTTGTTTGGCATAAGCCTTCATCCAGGCAGTACGCGCCTTTCCTTGGGTGTCACTGGCAGCAACAAGAACCCCTCCGAGCAGTGCCAGGTCACGCCAGGAATCCAGGTTGGGTGGAAGGCTGCGTGAAGAGGCGACAACCTTAGGTGCATAGGTGCAAGCCAAGATTGCTGCACCCAGGCGCCCAAAAAGACCTGTTGCCATCATGAGAGCGGCAATGATTTGAATAAACCCATGGCTTCGAACAAAACCCTCCGTGGTTTCAGGGAGAAACCGGGTCAATTCATCAGGGAGATACTTCTCGGAAACATCGCTGACCTTGTCGACCAAGGGTGTTGCGTCATCCAACAGAGGCTCAGGATCACGTATGGCTTTCAGGCCATCAACGATAAAGAAACCAGCAAGCAAGGATCGAGAAAGGAAGCGAAATAATCTCATGGGGTCTTTTCTACCACACCTGAGAACTGCTGAAGACGAAATGCGGTAGTCTGGTCACTGGCAAGAAGGTGATATGACATCAGAAACTCGCAGTGACAAAGCGCAACGCTTTGAACGTGATGCTTTACCCTTCCTTGATCTTCTCTATGCGGGAGCCCTCAAACTCACACACAACCAAGCTGATGCTGAGGACCTCGTCCAAGAAACCTATACGAAAGCTTTCACTAGTTTTGAGCAGTTCCAGGAAGGAACAAATCTCAAGGCGTGGCTCTATAGGATTTTGACCAACACCTTCATCAACAGTTATCGCAAGGCGCAACGATCGCCAAAGATTTCTGATTCACCAGATATTGAGGATTGGCAATTGGCCAAGGCAGAAACACATGCAGTGACACCGACACCCTCAGCAGAGATGGAGGCGTTAAACAGGCTGACAGATTCCAGAATCGTAGATGCTATGAAATCACTGAAAGAAGAGTATAGATATCCTGTTTATCTTGCTGATGTGGAGGGTTTCTCCTACAAGGAGATCGCTGATATTCTTGGTATTCCTGTTGGTACGGTGATGTCACGTCTCAATCGAGGTAGGACAGGGCTTCGACGGGCTCTTCAGCAGATTGCCGACATCAAGGTGGAGACAGATGGCTGATTATTCGCAGATGTGCAGTTTTGTGATGATGAGAATCAATGCATTCCTTGATCACGAACTTGATGAAAAGGTGGCCGACCAGATGCGTGTCCATCTGTCGGAGTGTGAAGAATGTCTCAATGAAGTTGAGATTTGGACCATGATTCGCACCAAGGTCAAAGAAGCACATGCTCCTGATCCGGCCCCGGTGTCATTATTAGAGAAGGTGACAGCGCGCATCCAAGCCCTTGAGCAGGACAGTGCTTAACCACTCAGGAGTGTGGTCGCTTGCCGTGATTGGCTTTAGAGTTCTTGCGAGCCCTGCGTCTTCTTCCAGCCTTTGCCATTGTTATTCTCCTTGGATGATCATCTGCGACCCCTAAGTCTGCCATATTCACCGGCGAGGCGCACACCCATAAGTCGAGTGGGGCGCTGTGGAAGGCTAGGCTGGTGGTATGTTGAGAATCCCAGCGGACGTACGCCCCCACCTCGCGCTGGGGGAGACACAGGTTGCCTTCTTGGAGGCACTGATTGATGACTGGCATATTCTGGCTGATCTGTCTTTCTCTGACCTGGTTTTGTGGGTTCCCGGGGTGGATGACCATCAGTTCTATGCCATAGCCCAGATTCGTCCAGCGACAGGACCATCAGCTCTGGAGGAAGATATCGTGGGGGAGTCAATTTCCTATGATCCTTCTCACATGGTGACCCAGGCGTACCTCTCTCAGAAGGTTTGCGGAACCTCCGACAACAAGATTCAAGCTGGGATACCTGCCGATATTAGTGCTATCCCACTGATGGTGGAGTGCCAGTGCTGGGGGATTGTTGAAAGGCATACGAATCAGATGGGGGTACGTGCACCAGGGGAATTGGAGGATCACTATCGGGCTATCGCCGACATTGTCTTTGACATGGCTTCTCGCGGTGAATTCCCAGACCCAGGACATCGTCGTTTGCGAGGAATCAGTCCACGAGTGGGGGAGGGACTGATCTTGATCGACCCTGACTCGATCATCGAGTATGCCAGCCCGAATGCTGTCACCTCATATAGGAATCTGGGTCTCACCTCTGATTTGGTGGGCGAGAACATCATTGAGATGACCATTGGGTTGATCCAGGAAACAGGTCACCCTGTGGATGCCCATTTGGCGAGCCATTTTCGTTCCCCACACTCCGATGAGGCAGAAATCGTCGCTGGTGACGCAGTGTTGTTCATGAGGATCATTCCCTTGATCACTCAGAAGGCCAGAGTTGGAACAGTGGTGCTCTGCCGCGACACCACCGAGATTCGCGAGAAAGAACGTCAACTCGTCACCAAAGACGCCACGATCAGAGAGATCCATCACCGCGTGAAGAATAATCTTCAAACAGTGGGCGCTCTCCTACGTCTCCAATCGCGTCGAATGACCTCCCCTGAGGCCACTTTAGCTTTAGAGGAAGCCATGGCTCGGGTCCAGACCATCGCGGTGGTCCATGAGATTCTATCCCAGTCGATGCCAGGGTCAGTGGTCTTTGATGATGTGGCCGATCGTCTGTTGAAGTTGACTGCTGACCTTGCCTCCGTACGCGGACATCTGGCAACAAGGCGCGAAGGAAGCTTCGGGGAGATCTCCGCAGAAGTGGCAACCTCACTGGCTTTGGTGGTCACGGAGCTGTGCCACAACGCGGTTGAACATGGTTTGGTGGGCGAGGTGGGCAGTGTTACGGTGGTGGCTAATAGGCTCGAAGACGCATCCTTGGAGATGCTGGTCATTGATGATGGGCAGGGGCTTCCTGATGACTTTGATGTCCAAGAAACTCGAACCAGTTTGGGTCTGTCTATCGTGCAAACACTGGTCAATGATCTTCACGGGGAGTTTTCTTTGATACCCAACCCGCAGGGGCCAGGTGCACGAGCGGTGGTGAGGGTTCCGCTCTAACCCATTCTCAGCCGTGAGCGTGCAGCGCGACGTTTCATTGATCGACGCTCCTCTTCACTCAACCCGCCCCAAACTCCATGATCCTGGCCGGCTTCCAAAGCCCACGTCAGGCAGAGATCTCTGACAGAACAGGCGGCACAGACTTTCTTTGCTTCCTCTATTTGGAGCAAGGCAGGACCAGTATTACCTATGGGAAAGAACAGCTCAGGGTCCTCAGTCAAACAAGCTGCTTGATGGCGCCAGTCCATCATCCTCCTTTATTTGAGGGCAGTCAGTGCATCGCTCATGGTCAGCAACCGTACAAGAATGGCATGGGATGGAGGGTTTTTCAAGGGTTTTACGGCAATGTCACACACGTTATTAACGATTTTTGCGGTAAATTCCCCGAAAAATGTGAGTGAACTCATAGCACCCCCAGGGCGATTCGAACGCCCGCACCCGCCTCCGGAGGGCGGCGCTCTATCCACTGAGCTATGGGGGCATGGGACTATTACACTGTATCACCTCCTCGTACCAGGGGCGGTAGGGTTATCTCATGCACATTGAGAGTCCACCTGTTTCTTTCGAACCGAGGTTGGAGCCACCCGAGGATTTTTCCACCCTGGAGGAGCAGCTCTGGCCTGGGGGAACACGCAGGGATAGTCGTGGTGAACTAACCTTGGCTGGCCACCAGGTCAGTGATCTGGTTGCCCAGTATGGCACACCTCTGTATGTCATTGATGAAGCAGACTTTCGCCGTCGTGCTCGCAGTTTCACTGAGCATTTCCCTGGGTGGAGTATCCACTATGCAGGAAAATCCTTCCTCTGCCGTACGGTTGCCCGTTGGATCAACGAAGAAGGACTGTGTCTTGATGTCTGCTCCGGAAATGAATTAGCTGTCGCTTTGTCGGTGGGTTTTCCCCCTGAGCGCATCTCCTTGCATGGAAACAATAAGACCAGCGAGGAGTTACGCTATGGAGTCAAAGCAGGGGTTGGTTGTATTGTCGTGGATTCCTTTGATGAAATCGACCGGCTTCGCGTTATCTCTGATGATCTGGGGCGGCCCGTACCTGTTATGGTCAGGGTGACCACAGGAATCCATGCTGAAACCCACCAATATGTTGCCACCAGTCACGAGGATCAAAAATTTGGGTTGTCGATCCAATCAGGTCAAGCGCTGAAGGCGCTACTCATCTGCCACGATCAACCTCAGTTTGACCTTCTCGGAATCCATTCACACATTGGTTCGCAGATCCTTGAAGTCGAAGGGTTCGCTCGGGCAGCTCAGATCACCTTATCCCTGGTCTCTCAGTTCCAAGACGCCACCAATGACTCCATTCAAGAAGTCAACTTGGGTGGCGGCTTCGGCATCGCCTACGTTGGAAGTGATGAACCATGGGAAATGGAACGTCTCAGTGATGTGCTGATCAGAGATGTGGAGAAAGGGTGTCATTATTACGACATCCCAGAAACAAAGTTCGCTATTGAGCCAGGGCGGGCCATCAGCGGGCCACCCGGTGTGGCTCTCTACACTGTGGGGACTATCAAAGATGTGGACATTGGTGAGGGTTTCTCGCGCAGGTACGTCTCGGTGGATGGGGGAATGAGCGACAACATTCGTACCGCTTTGTATGACGCAGACTACACAGCCACCCTCGCCAACCGTACCTCCGTCGCCACACCCACCTTGTCACGAGTGGTGGGAATTCATTGCGAGACCGGCGACGTACTGGTCAAGGATGTGTATCTCCCTGATGACTTGGCCTTGGGAGATATCCTGGCTATTCCAGCCTCAGGAGCCTATTCACGAGCGATGGCGTCGAACTACAACTATGCACTGAAACCTGCTGTGGTTGGTGTTGTTGAAGGGGATACACAGGTGATGCTTCGCAGGGAAACCCTCGATGACCTTCTGAGGCTTGATCAGGGGGAAATTGGCGTTGGTTTCGAGGTAGAAAGAGAGGTATGACCCATGGCTATGGAGGTCCTATGTTTCGATCTGGAGGGTGTGTTTGTCCCAGAGATCTGGATTAATGTCGCCGAGGCAACAGGTATTGATGAGTTGAGATTGACCACCAGGGACATGGCAGACTATGACGAATTGATGACCCATCGGTTGACAACCCTGGACGCCCATGGTCTGGGGATCGCAGATATCCAGCAGGTGATTTCGACCATGGCCCCTTTGGACGGTGCCCAAGAGTTTCTTGGGTGGACCCATGAACACTTCCAGGTGGTCATCCTCTCCGATACGTTCTATGAATTTGCTGAACCACTGATGGCTCAGCTGGGGTTCCCCACCTTGTTCTGCCACAACTTGGAGATCGATTCTTCAGGCAGGATCGTGGACTACCATCTGCGCTTGCCCAACCAAAAAGAACAAGCAGTACGTGCCTTTCAATCCCTCAACTTTTCGGTGTTTGCCGTCGGGGACTCCTACAACGACACCCGCATGCTCCTGGCTGCTGAACAAGGATTCCTCTTCTGTCCGCCACAGAAGGTTGTCGATGAGTTTCCTCAGCTCCCTGTTGTAACCGACTATGACCAGCTCAAACAAGTCCTGATCGAGGTTTCCACCCGTGGGTGGTAGAAAAGTGTTTGGACACAGATGGTTATTGCTTGCACTCATCAAGCTACCCTTGATCACTGACTCGCCAGTGACCTGAACGCTCAGAGCCCAGGCGCTCGATTTGACCGGTCTTCTTCAGCACTTTGAGTTTCCTGGCAACGGTGTGGACACAGGTAGATACACTCTTGTGACAACAATCCACCAATAACATCGCGGTTGAACTTCTTATTTGAACCCGGGGGAAACACAGTGTCGTACTATTCGTGATAAGCTCTTGGTGGAAAGAGCGATTCGCTCTGCCGGGTGAATGATTTTAATCACTTGTCACACCCCCCAACACAATACCTCGTGGTCCCGGAAGTGTCTTTGGGTTTCCCCAGGCTTGGACTTATCGAGAATAAGGAGAGGACGTCCATGTCCGAACAGTACGAAGGCATGTTGCTTCCGCAATTACGTCAGGCTGCCACTGACCTTGGAATTGACAAGGTTGCGGGTCTGAAGAAATCAGAACTTCTGGCCAAGATACAGGAGAAAACCTCAAGTGGCTCAGGTCGTGCCGGGCGAGATCCCTCCGGAAGCGACAACGCGAGTGTCACCCAGGAGGTGGGTGCTCGCTTGACAGCCTTGGGGATGGACTCCGGGGAGTCAAGCAAGCAAGATCAGCGCTCAGACAACAATCAGCGCTCACAGGATTCCTCTCGTGACGATGATGATTCAGCCAATGCACGAAGAAACCGTCGCCGTCGAAACCGTGACCGGCAGAACCGTCGCCGTGGGGGAATGGATCGCATGGAATCTGAGCCGCAGGTGGGTGCAGATGATGTCCTAGCACCAGTCAAAGGGATCGTCGACATCATGGAAGGATACGCTTTCGTTCGTACCACGGGATATCTCTCCAGCCCTGATGATGCGTATATGCCTCTCGGGATGGTCCGCAGATATAGCTTACGTAAAGGTGATCTTGTTACCGGGTCTATCCGTCTACCAAAAGAAGGGGACCGTCGAGAAAAATTCAGCCCCTTTGTTGCTTTAGAAACTGTCAACGGCCAAGACCCAGAGACAGCAAAAAATCGCCCGGAGTTCGCCAAACTCACTCCTTTGTATCCTCAGGATCGCTTACGGTTGGAGACTGATCCCACCCAGATGATCGGGCGCATCGTGGATATGGTGGCCCCCCTCGGCAAAGGGCAGCGCGGGTTGATTGTTTCCCCGCCTAAAGCGGGCAAAACCATGATCATGCAGGCTATTGCTAACGCCATCACCGAGAACAACCCTGAGGTTCATCTCATGGTTGTGCTGGTGGATGAGCGCCCCGAAGAAGTCACCGATTTTCAGCGTACGGTCTCTGGCGAGGTCATCGCCTCCACCTTTGATCGGCCAGCAGATGATCACACCACCATCTCTGAGCTAGCTATCGAACGCGCAAAGCGCCTGGTGGAAATGGGCAAAGACGTGGTGATCCTTCTCGACGGCATCACCCGGTTGGGGCGCGCATACAACCTCGCCGCACCAGCCTCGGGCCGCATCCTGTCTGGTGGTGTGGATTCCGCTGCACTGTATCCGCCCAAGAAATTCTTTGGTGCTGCACGCAACATTGAAGATGGTGGATCCTTGACGATCCTCGCTACAGCCCTGATCGAAACAGGGTCGAAGATGGATGAGGTGATCTTTGAAGAGTTCAAGGGTACGGGGAACATGGAGCTTCGTCTTCGCCGTGACCTGGCTGATAAGAGAATCTTCCCCGCCATCGACATTGATGCTTCAGGTACGCGGCGTGAAGAGATGCTGATGAGTCGTGAAGAACTCGGCATTATTTGGAAACTTCGTCGCGCACTATCAGGAATGGAGGATCAGGCTGCTGTGGAGACCCTGCTGAAACAGATGCAGAAAACCAAGTCCAACCACGAATTCCTTCTCCAGATTTCGAGAACCACCCCCAACTGAGCATGACAAGTGCTGGTGCTTCCTGGCATAATGAGTCCTCGGTGCCGGTTCACGTACTCCCGACCCGGCATGTAACAAGGAGAAAACAATGAAATCAGGTATTCATCCTGACTATGTGGTCACACAGGTGAGTTGCACCTGTGGCAATAGTTTCACCACCTACTCAACCAAGGCTGATGGTTCCATCCATGCCGAAGTGTGCTCGAACTGCCACCCCTTCTATACAGGGAAGCAGAAGATTCTGGACACTGGTGGTCGCGTGGCACGCTTCGAACGTCGCTACAGCCAAGACAAAGCCAAATAGCTTCAGGCGGACTCCTCGGGATTGATACCCGAGACTGACCGGTACCCACAGAAAGAACGCTATGGCTGGTGCACAAGACTTCGTGACGGAGTTTCTCGACCTTGAAAACCGCCTGGCCGATCCTACCATTCACGCCGATGCCTCCTTGGCGAGACGATTAGGTCGTCGCTACGCAGAGCTCACCCCGATTGTGTCGGGATTGCGTGAAAAAGACCAATTGTCCGCCGATATTGAAGCAGCTCGCGAACTGGCCGAAGAGGACCCAGTGTTTCTTGAAGAAATCTCTGCTCTCGAACGTACGCTCGCAGCCGTAGATGAGCGTCTGGTGAAACTGCTGGCCCCCAGAGATCCTCATGACTCCCACGATGCCATCATGGAAATCAAATCAGGGGAGGGTGGTGAAGAATCTGCACTGTTCGCTAAGGATCTCTTCACCATGTACACCAAGTTCATCGACTCTCAACCCTGGTCGATGGATGTTCTGGATTCCCAGGAAACCGATCTGGGCGGGTTGAAGTCGATCACTTTTGCTGTGAAAGGAACCTCGAGTGGGGACGCACCCTATGGAGCGTTGAAATTTGAAGGCGGAGTTCATAGGGTTCAACGAGTTCCTGTCACCGAATCCCAGGGGCGTATTCACACCTCGGCTGCAGGGGTGATGGTCATGCCTGAGATGGATGACACCGAGCTGGTCATTGATCCTGCAGAACTTAAAATCGATGTTTTTCGTTCCTCAGGTCCTGGAGGCCAGGGGGTCAATACCACCGATTCTGCGGTACGAATCACCCACCTTCCCACTGGAACTGTGGTGTCCTGCCAAAATGAAAGATCCCAGCTCCAAAATAAGGAATCTGCCCTTCGGATGCTGAGAGCACGGTTGACCACCCTCGCCGAAGAGGAGGCGGCACAAAGTGCCTCACAGGCGCGTAAATCTCAGGTCCGTACGGTTGACCGATCAGAAAGAATCCGGACCTACAATTTCCCTGAGAACCGTATCGCCGACCATCGTATTGGCTATAAAGCCCACAATCTTGATGCTGTGTTGGCCGGGGATATTGGCCCACTGATGACAGCGCTTCAGGAAGCCGACCTTGCTGTCAGACTCACTGAAGCAACCCAAGGCCATTCATGACATCCCTGCGTGAGGTGTTGCGGGTGAGCGTCCAGGAGCTGAAGCAGGCAGGAATTGTTTCGCCACAAGCTCAGGGGCGTACTATCGTCTCTTTTGTCTTGGGAATCTCCCCAGGAGAGTTTCCCCTCGTCACTGCGGTCAATGATGACCAAGTCGCCAAGGTGAACCAGATCGTTCAACAACGTCTGAGTGGCACACCGCTGCAACACATCATAGGTACTGCGCCTTTTCGCCATAGTGAGGTACGAGTGGGGCCGGGAGTTTTCATTCCCCGTCCAGAAACCGAACTGTTAGCAGGGTGGGCCATCGACCACATCAAGGAAGATGACAAAGTTGTGGAACTCTGTGCAGGTTCTGGGGCACTATCATTGGCGATTCACCAGGAGGCTTCGCAATGCCAGCAATGGGCTGTGGAGAAATCTGAGGATGCATGTGTTTATCTGAGCGACAACCTTCAGGGCACACCCGTGGAATGGGTGTGTTCAGACATGGAGTTTGCGCTACCTGAGTTGAATGGCGGTGTTGATGTGCTTGTCGTTAACCCCCCCTATCTTCCCCTCCCGCCCAAGCCAGATGGTGGCGATTTCCCTTATGATGTTCTCGTTGATCCCTGGGAAGCCCTCTTTGCTGGCGATCAAGGCGAAGATCTTTTTCCTGTCGTTGCTAGGGTTGCACGTAGGTTGCTGAAACCTGGGGGAGTGTTGGGGTGCGAACATGGAGATGATCAATCCCAGATTGTTTCTGCGATCTTTTCCGACCATGGTTTCGTCCATCTCAGTAGTCACTGCGACCTCAATAATCGACCCCGCTTCATTACGGCAATGAAGCCAAACATGCAATGATGGACCCATGAGCATCGACGCCCCCCAGTCATCAGGTGATGCCACTGTGCTCAATTTTGGCGATCCCACCCTGATTCCTCGGGTAACTAGTGTGCTCGATGCCGGAGGGTGCATCGTCTTGCCCACTGACACGGTCTATGGGATCGCAACTCGCAGTAACTCTCCTGGTTCGGTGGCCACCTTGCAGAAACTCAAGGGGCGATCGGATGCTTTTCCACCCCCAATTCTTGTTGCCGAAATTGAGGACGCATGGAAACTTGTCACCATGGTGAGTGACCCGGTTCGTCGAGTTGCCGAAAAGTTCTGGCCAGGAGCATTGACACTCATCCTTCCTGCTTTGCGGTTGGATCTGTCGCTGGCATCCTCAGTGGGTACACTTGGTCTGCGAGTCCCCGACCATGAGTTACTCAGGGGCCTTCTTCGTGCCACTGGGCCTTTAGCTGTTTCCAGTGCAAACAAACATCGCCATGAGCCAGCAACCACTATTGAAGAGGCCATGAGCCAATTCGGTAATGACGTGGGACTCTATATTGATGGTGGGCCGACTACTGGGGCAAGCCCCTCCACTGTGGTGGACGCCACTGGAGACATCACTGTTCTTCGGGTGGGAAGCATTACTCGTGCACAGGTGATGGAAACCGCAGGAGAAACCCATGCGTGAGTACGGCATAGTCTTTCTCATCGGTGTTGCTGTCTGTTTTAGTCTCACACCGGCCTGTCGATCTCTAGCACTGCGCCTGGGTGCGGTTGCCAGGGTTCGTGGTCGCGATGTCCACTCATCGGCAACACCCTATTTTGGTGGTTTAGCGATGCTGGGAGGTTTGGGTGCGGCATACCTCATGGCATCCAAGATGCCCTTCCTGAGCCGTTACCCCAATGTATTGGGTGACTCGCTGTTCATCTTGGCTGCTGCTGGCGTGATGTGTGTCATCGGGCTCATCGATGATGTGATAGAGCTCAACGCAATGATGAAAATCGCTGGCCAGATGTTGGCTGCCGGAATCCTTGTTGTCGGTGGGGTGCAGATGCGGTGGATTCCCTGGAAGTCAGGCATCATTGTTCTCGATCAAGCTGCAGGAATCCTTATTTCCTTGTTGTTTATTTTCCTGTGCACCAATGCTGTCAACCTCATTGATGGGCTCGATGGTCTTGCTGCAGGGATTGTTGCCATATCTGGCAGTGCCTTCTTCATCTATGCCTATTGGTTGACGGTGGGGGAGGGGCTGGTTCGTGCAACCACCTCAGCTTTCGTCACCATCGCCATGTGCGGAATCTGTCTGGGGTATCTCCCGCACAATTTCCATCCAGCCAAAATTTTCATGGGTGACTCTGGAGCGATGCTGCTGGGATTGCTCTTCGCCGCTTCCACAATCTCTCTGACCGGTCAGATTGATCCCACCACTTTGAGTGGGGGAGGCCAAGGACTCTTCGTTGCCTACATTCCGCTGGTTCTTCCACTGGTAGCACTCGGTTTACCTTTCCTGGATATGTTCGTGGCCTATACCCGGCGTACCTGGGAGGGGGTGTGGTGGTTTGTTGCTGATAAACAACACCTCCATCACCGGCTCCTCCAGCGTGGCCATTCCCATCTTCGCGCCGTGATGATGATGTACGCCTGGACTGCCCTTCTCGCCTATTCAGCGATGTTCCTTGGCTTATTCCCGTCATGGCTGACGCTCATTATTGCCGGGGTTGCCCTGGTATCCACCCTCGTCTTTGTTCTTTTCACCGGTCGCAAAACTACTCCCGAAGATGCTTAGGAGCTGAGATGCCAGAAGAAAGAAAACCCATTCATACAGATTCCCTGTCCGTTGCCGGGTGGAAAATGGCTGCTGGTGGCGCACTTGGAGGTGCGGTGTGTGGTGGTGTCACAGCTGGGCTTCTTGCCCTGGTTGCAGGGGGATCTGCTGGAGTCAGCTGTTTAATCGGGGCAGTGGCTGTGACGGTTGCCCTGGTTGGTAGTCAAATTGTTCTCATTCTTGTCGAGAAACTCTCGCCATCGATCACCTTGCTAGTTGCTTTGGCTGTGATGGGGTTAGCAGCCTTTGGTTTGTTTGTTCTGCTCTCCTGGGCTAAAACCTCTGACCTGGTGAATATGAAGTGGGTGTTGGCGGGTGTTGCGGTCTCCAGCCTGGGATACCTCATTGGGGCCAAAGTGGCTCATTCGCGTGTGAGACTTCTGCATTTTTCTGAGCAAAAGTCCAAGGAATAGACACGATCCGCCTGAGCAGTGTCATAGTTTGGAACTAACTTGCGCAGGATGTGACTCAAGGCGCTAGGATGACACCAGAAGCCGTAGATGCCAGTGTTGTCACTCGGCTTCTCTTGGACGTGAATGTGCTCGAGGAAAGGAGCGCCGATGGGCATCAGACCCTTAGGGCTGACCCTCTTTGAAGCGCCCACCTTCGGAGTGAGTGGCTTTGATTCCTCACCTGTTTTTCCCTCACAGCAATGGCTGGATTGCCATCCTCACACGGGCGAGCTCACTGCTGAGGTCAAGCGCATCTGTGAGACCGCTCCACCGGTGTGGAGTGACATTTGGGTCACCAATCACATCCTGCAGGCCATCATTGGTGCAACCCTCGTGATTGTTTTCTGGCTCTTTGTCTCCCACAAACCGAAAGTTGTTCCCACCAAGAGGCAGTGGGTGGGGGAGTGGCTCTACAACATGATCCGCAATGGTGTTGCCCGCGACATGATCGGTGACGGTTACCAGAAGTTCGTTCCCTGGTTGGTGGCGATGTTCACCTTCATCATCGTGAATAATCTCTTCGGCAGTTTCTTCATTTTCATGTTCCCGACCTTCTCGAAAGTGGGATTCGTCTGGGGTTTTGCGATCATCACCTGGATTCTCTACAACGCGGTAGGCATCAAGAAGTGGGGAGTCCTTCAATACTTTAAGAGGATGACTGTCCCTGAAGGTGTGCCTGGTCCAATCTTGCTGATGGTGGCACCCCTAGAGTTGATCTCCAACTTCTTTATGCGACCGATCACGTTGGCTTTACGTCTGTTTGCCAACCTGTTCGCCGGTCACTTGCTGGTAATGATCTTTGTGGTGGGTGGAACATACCTTCTCACCGAAGTGAAAAACAACCTCTTCTACAATGTCGCAGGTGGGGTCACCGTACTCTTTAGTTTCGCTATCTTCGCTTTGGAGTTACTGGTCGCCTACCTGCAAGCTTATATCTTTGTCGTTCTAACAGCTCAATATGTGGCCTCGGCACAAGCCGAGACACACTAAGGAAAGGAAAATCATGACACTACTGGAGACCATGATTAACATATCAGGAAGTCTGAATACCCTTGGGTACGGCTTGGGCACCATTGGTCCCGGTATTGGCGTGGGTATGATCTTCGCCTCGGTGATCCAAGGAACAGCACGTCAGCCTGAGGCGAAAGGCTCACTGATGTCCACTGCATGGATCGGTTTTGCTGTGGTCGAGGCTCTGGCACTGTTCGGTATTGCATTCGCCTTTACGCTTAACTGATCATGAATCCCCTTGAAGGACAAGGCCCTCTCGGGCCTCTTCTCCCGTCACACTGGTCGGAGTTCATCGTCGGGTTGGTCTTGTTTGCGATCATCTACATGGTTGTGTGGAAGGTTGTGATGCCACGGTTCGAGACCATGTATACCGACAGAGCTGACGAGATCCGTGGCGGCATTGAGAGAGCCGAACAAGCCCAAGATGAGGCGGCCAAGGCGCTAGCTGTTTATAAAGAGAAACTAGCCAACGCTGACGATGAAGCAGCCAAGATTCGTGACGCTGCCAAAGCAACAGGTGCCCAAATCGAAGCTGAATCCAGGGCGAAGGCTGAAGAGGAAGCCTCTCGCATAGTGAACTCTGCACGTGTCCAAGTCGAAGCTGAAAAGAATCTGGCTATGGAGGACCTCCGTAAGGACGTCGGCTCCATGGCGACTACGTTGGCAGGCAAGATCTTGGGTGAGAATCTTGACGATAGTAGCGTGAAGAAGACTGTGGATTCTTTCATTAGCTCCCTGGGTAAGGAAACAGCGAAGAAATGACCACCCCATCCCAGCAGAGTTCGACAAATGCTCAGGTCACATCCGACCTGAACCTGATTCTGTCTACCCTCCAGGGGCATCCGGCACTGGGGCGTGCACTGACCGACCCGTCAGCACCAGTGGCTGCTCGCTCGAAGCTGATTGATCGCGCATTTGCCAAGGTTTCGCCCGCGGCGCGTACGATTCTGGGAGAAGCCTTAGCGAAGAACTGGGATTCGACGAAAACTCTGCTGAACTGGGTGGAAGCCACCGCGGTGAAATCTGCCTGGCAGTGGGCACAAACATCGAACGAATTGGATCGTTGTCTTGATGAGGTGTTCGCCTTCTCGCAGATGATATTCCACGACCACGAACTTCGATCAGCTCTCACAGATCGCCGCAGGTCCCTGGCAGATCGTCAAGGACTGGTTCGGTCATTGCTATCGAAGTCGATGGCAGAACCATCGGTGGAGATTGCTGCTGCCAGTGTCGCGGTGAGACAGGGCACTATCGATGAAGCTGTGCGAGGATTCCTCGACATCGGTGCTGGGCTCGTCGACTCCCAGATAGCCACTGTGTCAGTGGCCAAGCCTCTTGATGCCAAGCAGAAAAAGGACCTGATTTCTGCCTTGAGTACGCGCATGGGCACCAACATTATTATCCAAGAAATCGTGGATCCCTCCCTGTTGGGTGGGGTCCGCGTCGAATGTGGAGCGGAGGTCATCGATTCGACTTTGACCTCTCGCCTTGAGGCCGCTCACAGAGAATTTGCATGACAACGAAGTGAGGAAGATCAATGACTGAAGCAACCATCAAGGCAGACGAGATTCGTCAAGCCTTGGATAGTTACATCAAGGATTTCTCAGTGGCGGCCTCCGCTAGTGAAGAAATTGGTTATGTAGCGGACTCTGGTGACGGTATCGCCCACGTGGTCGGTCTACCCTCCGCCATGGCCAATGAGCTCTTAGAGTTTGCCAACGGCGTACGAGGTATTGCCATTAACTTGGATGCCCGCGAGATAGGTGTAGTCGTCCTGGGGTCCTCCGAAGGGATCGAAGAGGGTTCCGAGGTACGCCGTACCGGGGAAATCCTTTCTGTACCCGTGGGGGATGGGTATCTCGGTCGCGTCGTGGACGCTATGGGTAACCCCATCGACGGCCTCGGTCCGATTGCCTCCACTGGTAGGCGCGACCTGGAACTCCAGGCTGCTGGTGTGATGGATCGCCAATCGGTGAACGAACCGCTCCAAACTGGTATCAAAGCCATTGACGCCATGATTCCGATCGGTCGCGGCCAGCGCCAGTTGATCATCGGTGACCGCAAGACCGGTAAAACTGCCATCGTGGTGGACACCATCATCAACCAAAAAGCCAACTGGGATACCGGTGACCCGAAACAGCAGGTGCGTTGCATCTATGTGGCTGTGGGGCAGAAGGGGTCCACGGTTGCTGAGGTTCGCGAATCCCTTCGTGCAGCTGGCGCCCTGGAATACACCACGATTGTTCATGCGCCAGCTTCAGATCCGGCAGGCTTTAAATACATCGCCCCCTATGCTGGATCCGCTATTGGCCAGCATTGGATGTACGAGGGCAAGCATGTGCTCATCGTTTTCGATGACTTAACTAAGCAGGCTGAAGCCTATCGTGCCATGTCACTGCTCCTACGCCGTCCGCCAGGGCGCGAAGCGTACCCCGGCGATGTGTTCTACTTGCACTCGCGTCTGCTGGAACGCTGTGCGAAACTCTCCGATGATCTTGGTGGGGGATCGATGACCGGTTTGCCGATCATCGAAACCAAAGCCAATGACGTGTCGGCCTATATTCCGACCAACGTCATCTCGATCACCGATGGACAGATCTTCCTCCAGTCTGATCTGTTCAACGCCAACCAGCGTCCAGCTATTGACGTGGGCATCTCAGTTTCTCGTGTTGGTGGTGCCGCCCAGGTGAAAGCCATGAAGTCTGTTGCTGGTACGCTCAAGATTTCGCTGGCACAGTTCCGTGACATGCAAGCCTTTGCTATGTTCGCCTCCGACCTGGATGAAACCTCCAGACGCCAGTTGGAACGTGGCGCCAGGCTCACCGAGTTGCTTCGCCAACCACAGTTCTCTCCCTATCCGGTGGAAGAACAGGTGGTCAGCGTGTGGGCGGGACTCGGTGGTTTACTCGACATCGTGCCCGTCAACGATATCCTGCGTTTCGAGCGTGAGATGCTGGACTATCTCAGGCGTGAAACCAAGGTGCTTGACGGTATCGCTGAATCGAAACTCTTCGGTGACGATGCCCAAGACGAAGCCAAGAAGGCTATTGACTCCTTTGCACGTACCTTCCGTACCTCCGATGGATCCTTCCTGTTTGCTGACGAACTCGAAGGCACACCCATCTCACGTGAAGACGACATCGATCAAGAAAAGATCGTGACGGGGAAAGCTAGTTGACATGGTAGCCAGTCTCAGAGAGCTGCGAGAACGCAATAGGTCCGTCCAGGCGACACAGAAGATCACCCGGGCGATGGAACTCATTGCAGCCTCACGAATTACGAAAGCACAAGCGGCTGCGCGGGCAACCCTGCCGTACACCCGTGAACTGAATCGTGCAGTCTCCGCTGTGGTTGGACACGCTGATATTAAGCACCCCCTGACAACCGAGCAGGAAAACATCGGGCGAACAGCGATCCTGGTGATTACCTCGGATCGTGGGCTGGCTGGCCCGTACTCATCAAACGTGATTCGCATGGCGGAGAGACTCACCCAGACCCTGCTCGGGGAGGGGCGCGAAGTCGTCACCTATATGGCTGGTCGAAAAGGAATCGCGTACTACGAATATCGTGAGCGTCCACTGGAGGCCACCTGGGCTGGATTCTCGGACAAACCCACCTACGGCGATTCGGATGCAATCTCTGATGCCTTGATTGAGCGATTCCTTCAAGACGTGGCTGATGGCGGAGTCGATGAGATCCAGGTGGTGTATACCCGCTTCGAGTCGATGCTGGTTCAAGAGCCCCGAGTACGACGTATCCTGCCCCTCCAAGTTGTTCGTGGCGATGAAACCCATGAAGTTGGTCCGCTGTATGACTTCGAACCCGATGCGGAAACTGTTCTCAATGAACTGTTATCCCTCTATGTTCGCAACCGTATCCACTTCTACCTCATGCAAGCTGCAGCCAGTGAATTGGCGTCCAAACAGAAGGCCATGAAGTCCGCCACTGATAATGCCCAGCAACTGATCGAATCCTTGACACGCCAGACCAACCAGGCACGTCAGGCCAAGATCACCCAAGAGATTACCGAGATCGTAGGGGGCGCTTCCGCGCTCGCTGAAAAATAGGAGACCATGATGACAGACGCTAAGAAAACAACACCCGGCCTCGGGCGCGTAGTTCGCGTGATCGGACCAGTGGTGGATGTTGAATTCCCCCCTGATCAGATGCCTGACATCCTCAATGCTCTCAAGGTGAATGTCACCTCTGAGGGCACCCAGCGTGAGATCACCCTCGAAGTGGAACTCCATGTGGGTGACAACATTGTTCGCGCGATTTCGCTCAAACCCACCGATGGTATGGTTCGTGGTTCTGAGGTACGCGACACTGGTGGACCGATCTCTGTTCCCGTGGGTGACGTTGCCAAGGGGCGCGTGTGGAATGTGACCGGTGATTGCCTGTCCGAAGACATCTCGAAGGTGAAGATAGAGGAGCGCTGGCCCATCCACCGTGAACCTCCTGCCTTCGATGCTTTAGAGCCGAAAACACAGATGCTTCATACTGGTATCAAGGTTCTTGATCTGCTGACCCCGTACGTTCAAGGTGGAAAGATCGGTCTGTTCGGTGGTGCTGGTGTGGGCAAAACCGTGTTGATCCAGGAAATGATTTACCGTATTGCTCACAACTTTGGTGGAACCTCTGTGTTCGCGGGGGTAGGGGAGCGTACTCGTGAAGGAAACGACCTCATTGAGGAAATGATCGAAGCTGGGGTTATGAAAGACACCGCTTTGGTGTTCGGTCAAATGGATGAGCCACCGGGAACACGTCTTCGTGTTGCACTGTCAGCTTTGACGATGGCGGAGTATTTCCGGGACGTGCAAAACCAGGACGTGTTGTTGTTCATTGACAATATCTTCCGTTTCACTCAGGCCGGTTCTGAGGTGTCCACTTTGCTTGGGCGTATGCCGTCGGCTGTGGGTTACCAGCCGAACCTTGCTGATGAGATGGGGCAGTTGCAGGAGAGGATCACCTCCACCAGGGGCCACTCGATCACCTCGATGCAGGCGATCTATGTTCCCGCTGATGACTACACTGACCCGGCACCAGCGACCACCTTCGCCCACTTGGATGCCACCACTGAGCTGAGCCGTGATATTGCTTCGCGTGGTTTGTATCCGGCTGTGGACCCGTTGACCTCATCGAGTCGTATCCTTGACCCGCAATATATCTCCCAGGAGCATTACGACACCGCTGTGGAGGTCAAGACGATTCTTCAGCGCAACAAGGAACTCCAGGACATCATCGCCATTCTTGGTGTCGATGAACTCTCAGAAGAGGACAAGATTGTGGTGGCCAGGGCTCGTAGAATCCAGCAGTTCCTCTCCCAGAACACCTATATGGCAGAGAAATTCACCAACGTACCCGGTTCGACGGTTTCCTTGGATGAAACCATTGAAGGGTTCTCGATGATCTGCCGTGGAGAGGTCGACACCGTACCCGAGCAGGCATTCTTCAACGTCGGTGGTATGGAAGATGTGATGAAGAAGGCTGAAGAGTTGAAGCAGGAGAGCCGCTAATGGCCGAAACCTTCAAGGTTGAGATCGTCTCGGCTGACAGACTCGTCTGGGAGGGCGAGGCGGTCCAACTCACCGCGACAACCATTGAGGGGGAGGTGGGCATCCTGGCACACCATATTCCGCTCATCGGCAATCTCGCTCCCGGTCGCGCCCAGGTCACTGATTCTGAGGGTACCTTGCACACTGTTGCTGTTGATGGTGGATTCATTTCCGTGACACCCGAGATGGTCGCCATCATTTCCCCGTACGCCCAAATGGCTGATGACATCGACGCCAAGGAAGCCCAGCGCGCCCTACTCGATCTCCAGGCCAAGCGCGACGCCGGCGACAACTCCGTAGCCACCACCATGGCCTACCGTCGCGCCACCGCCCAAGTCAAAGCCGCCGAACGCCACACCAAGTAGGTTTTCCCGCCTTCCCGTGACCGTACCGCGTCTCTCTGGTGACCTTTCCCCGTCTCCCTGCACCCTCACCCCGGTCATTCTGCGCACACACCCCGGTCATTCTGCGCACTCACTCCGGTCATTCTGCGCACTCACTCCGGTCATTCTGCGCACTCACTCCGGTCATTCTGCGCGAAGTCGCAGAATCCAGACAATCGAGTTAAGCTCATCACCTGTGGCTAGGTTGTTGACTGCCCAATCTCTTCCTTCAACCCAGTGAACCAATCCAGGGTGACATCAAAGTGTTTCCCACCAGCAATCCGGTCAAAGGCAATTGAGGTGAGCTGGTCCCCGTTTTCCTCATCGTGGCCGATCACACCGGGTTTTCCTTCGAGGGCACAGTCCACAGCCATATCGGTCATGGATTTGATGAGCTTAAGATCGTACTCATTAGCAGGAGCTGATCGGGAATAGTATCCCGACTTTTGAACCATGACTTTCTCAGCACCAATCCTGTGGGAGAACTCGCGGGCAAACCATGATCCAGGATTCACCTTGTCGAGCTGTACGTGCCCGAAAGCATCGCGGGGGACTGATTCCCCTGCTTCCTCCATCTCGGTAACAATTCTCTCCACACCAGCCCCCTCCGAGAGGAAGATGTTGATGTTGCCCACCTTGTCCATGAGTCGGTCCAAGCGATCTGCTTCCTGATCCAAATCAAAGTCATCCTCGGGTACGTACACCGCATGGATATCCCATGTTTCTTGGCTCAACCCAATCTCCGGCAACCACTGGGAGTCCTTGACCCAGTCACGGTATTTCCGTGCAGCAGCGGCGGTGAGCCACCCACAGTGACGCCCCATGACCTCATGCACGATGAGGTGGCGGGTGGCAGAGTTGTGTTCAGCCAGAACGTTCTTGGCGAACCCTGCGGCCATTTCTGCTGCTGTATCAGCTCCGAGTGACTGTTTGATGGGAATAATGTCGTTGTCGATGGTCTTGGGCAATCCCACCACCGTGAGCGGGTATTCGTTTTTGGCGAGGAAAGCAGCCAGATCAGCTGCTGTGGTGTTGGTGTCATCCCCACCAATAGTGTGCAATACATCCACTCCATCAGTCACAAGCTGGTCAGCAGCCTTGCGGAGCGCTTCTTCACCTTCCGCAATCAACCCACGTTTGATCAGGTTCTCTGTGTTGGTGAGCTTCACCCGCGAGTTTCCAATAGGGGAGCCCCCATACTGGTGCAGCAGGTGCGCCTTCTCCCGTACTGCCGGTGTCACAGTGAGGTACGTCCCAGTCAGCAACCCCTGATACCCATGCTTGTAAGCAATAATCTCAGTAGAAGGAGAGAGGGCCGTATAGCGCTGGATCAACCCCCCCACAGCCGACGACAAACAGGGAGCAAAACCTCCAGCAGTCAGTAGCGCAACTTTCTTCACCATGTTTCCTCCAAACCTGAGGTTGTACCCCCTCATCCTAGTGCAGTACCTGACGCGGGAGAAGAGCCTCAACCCAGTGGGGGACCCACTGCCGACTTCGCGCAGAATGACGGGGTTTGGTGTGGAACGGAGATCGAATGATTGCTCTCGATTTCCCGAGTAAACAACAAGTACATTATGTCCTTTCACGGAATCCTTTCCGGCAGGGGGGCAAGAATCTGCCCGAAGATTCCGTGAAATGACATAATGTACCTTATCGGACTTGGGAACAAGCGGGGGAAATGATACTGTCTGTGTGTGTTGCTGTGAAATGGGTCAGGAAGGAGAAATGTGCCGTGATAGAATTCACGCATGACAAAATCCGAAACCCCTGAAACTCCTGAAACCACGCCAGAGGCTCCTGTGGCTCCTGAGCAACCAGTTGTGGCCCCTGCTCCTGAGCAACCTGTGATGGCTCCCACTGTGGAACCGGCAATGATGCCGCAGATGGGCTATGCCCCCGGGCAGCCGATGTACGGTATGCCACCAGGTATGCAACCTGGGATGCAGCCAGGCATGCAACCAGGTATGCCGGGAATGCCAGGGTATTATCCTCAGCCACGCCCTAATCCTTTTGCCAAGTTGTTTTCCAGTGAGCCTCATGACATGTGGATCAAAGCAGTGAAGATCATCGCTGTCGTTACTTCTGGGTTGACCTTCCTGTTGTTCCTTATCTTGGCTATCTCTAACTTCACAGATCGGTATGGCAACGCAGGCGCTGGTGTTTCTTATCTCATTAGTGCTCTGGTTTTCCCCATCATCATGATTTCTTTCACGATGATGTCTGTGGGTATGGCCGAAGATCTGCGCTATATCCGCAATAAGACCAAGGACGACTAGAAAGTCTTCCCAATCAGCGTGGTTGATCCGTGAGGATACACCACTCTGGACGCTTACCCTGGAGGGAACCTCATGGGAAAGAAACCCCGCAGAGTCGGTATCCTCACCGCGGGTGGTGATGCCCCTGGTTTGAATGCTGTCATCCGCGGGTTTGGCAAGACCATCATTAACCACTATGGCATGGAGTTGATTGGTTTCAACGACGGGATCACTGGTTTAGTGGAGAAACGGTATGTGAATCTGGATGGGAAGGCTCTATCCGGGATTCTCACCCGGGGCGGAACGATTTTGGGTACGAGCCGTGACAAGGTGAATCGTTACACTGTGGGTTCCACCACCAAGAACATGGTGCCAGTGGTCAAAGAAAACCTTGATGAGTTGGGTGTCGATGCTCTGGTGTTGCTCGGTGGTGGCGGCACAGCCAAGAACGCTAAACAGCTCATGGATGCTGGGATTAATGTCATTCTTCTTCCCAAAACGATTGACAACGATATTTGGGGTACGGACACGTCTTTTGGGTTTGCCACAGCTATGGAGGTGGCCACGGAAGCCATTGATCGCCTCCACTCCACAGCCCACTCCCATCACCGCATTATTTTGACTGAGATCATGGGTCACCGTGCTGGCTGGTTGTGTTTGGGCGCAGGCATCGCTGGTGGTGCTGACATCATTCTCCTTCCTGAAATCCCCTACAGCGTTGAATCAATAACAGCCACAATTAAGAAAAGAATCTCCCATGGGAGTACGTTCTCGGTGGTGGCTATTGCTGAAGGTGCACGTGACACCGTGGACACCGCCAATACTCAAGCTGCACTAGACCTTGTGAATTCTGCCCCTGAAGGGGATGCTCGTAGGGCTGCTAAAGCTCACTTGGCGGCTGTTGAGGATTCTCAGCGCGAGCATACGTTCAAACTTGCCCGTGAGCTTGAGGCTTCCACGGGATTGGAATCACGGGTGTCTATTCTTGGTTATATCCAACGTGGCGGTACCCCTGTGTCTGAGGATCGCCTTTTGGGCACGCGACTGGGTTCGGCCACAGCGGACCATGTTGTCCGTGGAGAATTTGGGATTCTGGTGGCTGCACGCGGACAAGGAACTGAACCTGTCCCCCTTGATGATGTTGCTGGCAAGTTGAAGCTTGTTCCCACCAATCACCATTGGATTGAAACAGCCCGCAAGATTGGTACGGGTTTGGGTGACTAGAAGTTGGTCATCTGCCCGCCAACCCCTTCAGCTGCCTCTTTAATGGCTTCTGACAAGGTGGGATGTGCGTGAACTGTTCGTGCGACTTCATCAGCAGTGAGATCCCAGGTGGTCGCCAAGGTGAGTTCTGGTAACAGTTCGGTGACTTCGGGACCAACCATGTGGGCGCCCAGAATCTCATTGTGGGTGGCATCGGCAACGATTTTGACGAACCCTGTGGCTTTCCCCAGTGCCCAGGCTTTACCGTTGGCAGCAAAAGGGAATTTGGAGACGCGTACATCCAACCCGTGAGTTTTGGCTTGGGTTTCGGTGTATCCCAGGGATGCGACCTGGGGTTCACAGTAGACAGCGCGCGGGATCATCGTATAGTCCACGGGCAGTGGTGTCTTTCCGGCGATGGATTCAGCCGCCACTGCAGCTTGTGCTTCGGCCGTATGAGCGAGCATGAGTTTTCCGGTGACGTCACCAATGGCGTACAGGCCATCAACAGTGGTTTTCATCATGTCGTCGATGACAATGGCACCTGTGTCATTCAACTCCACACCGGTGGATTCTAGGCCGTACCCTGAGGTGCGTGGCTGGAATCCTGTGGCAACCAACACCTGGTCAGCTTCGAGGGTGAACGTGGATTCACCGGAACTGACATGCACCTTGGCAGCCATCATCTCCTGGTCGATGCTCTGGACTGTGGTGGCTGTATGCACGGTGATCCCAAGTCCTTTATAGGCCTTGGCGACTTCGGCTGAGACCTCGGCATCCTCCATGGGCAAGATACGGTCCATATATTCGACAATAGTGACTTGAACCCCATAGCTGGACAGAATATAGGCGAATTCTGTGCCGATCGCTCCCCCACCACAGATGATGACAGACCTAGGAAGATTCGGCGACATGATGAGCTGTTCATAACTCATCACCCTGGGCCCGAGTGTGATTCCGGGAAGCATCTTGGGTGTTGCCCCTGTGGCGATGATGCAAGAATCGAAGGTCAGTGATTCGATGACACCGGTGTCGAAGGCAACCGAGATGTTCTTGGGGCCACGGAATTCCCCCCAGCCATTGTATTCGGTGATCTTGTTTTTCTTCATCAGGAAGTGAACACCTTTGACCATGCGGTCGGACACCGATCGGGATCGATTGAAAGCTGCCCCATAATCACATTGTGCATCCCCCATGATGCCGAAGGTTTTCTTTTCTTTGCTGAGGATTTGAGCGATTTCTGCATTGCGAAGCAGTGATTTTGTGGGAATGCAGCCTACATTGAGGCAGACACCGCCCCACCATTGTTTCTCAATGATCGCTGTCTTCATTCCCTGTTGGGCGCAATGAATCGCAGCAACATATCCTCCTGGTCCTGCACCAAGAATGACGGCATCAAAGTGAGTCATGGGTTAACTCTATCCCCCACTACGGAAATTGTATGGAATCGTCCATTGAGGTTGAGACTTTGGTGTCGCCTGTGTCTCATCTCATGGAAGGCCCCGCCATTGCCGGACAATATATCGTATGTGAGATATGCTAGGACCATGGTGACATCAGCGCAGGAAATTGGCCAACTCGTCCGTGAAGCTCGTCTAGCGAAGGCGATGACCCAAGTCGAGTTAGCTCAGTTGCTCAATACTTCCCAAAGTGCCATTGGCAGGATCGAAGCAGGAAACCAAAACCTCTCCTTGGAGATGGTCAACCGAATCTCTGCCGTACTAGACAAGCAGCTCATCTCCCCTGGAAGTGGCACAGTTAGTCTTTCAATTGAGGGTGGGCGTCGTCTCCACGGCAGTATTGAGACCAGGTCATCGAAGAATGCCGCTGTTTCCACCCTGTGTGCCTCCCTGCTCAACCGTGGGCGTACGACCCTGCGTGGTATCGCCCGAATTGAGGAAGTCAACCGCTTAGTCGAAGTATTGTCCAGCATCGGTGTGGAGTGTGAGTGGAGCGAGGACCAATCAGAGCTCACCTTGACCCCCTCCCCTGGCTTGGACCTTGGGGCTATGGATGTGGAGGCCGCACGGCGTACGCGAAGCATCCTGCTCTTCCTTGGGCCCCTGATGCATCTCTTCGGCAATTTTTCTCTTCCGTACGCTGGTGGTTGCCACTTGGGTACGAGAACAGTCGAGCCACATCTCCAGGCTTTACGCCACCTGGGATTGTCGGTGGAAGCCACTGATGGTTTCTATCACTGTGACGTCTCCCCCCTGACCACTGATCATCGTCAATTTACTTTGACAGAACGCGGGGATACAGTCACCGAGAATGCTCTCATGGCAGCAGCGGTCTCTCCTGGCGTCACGATCATGCGCAATGCTAGTTCCAACTACATGGTCCAAGATCTGTGCGCCTTCCTGCTTGCTCTAGGGGTGGAGATTGAGGGAATCGGTTCCACAACGCTGGTGATCCATGGACAGCCCGATATCAACAAAGATGTGGTTTATGACATCTCCGAGGACCCTATTGAATCCATGTCGTTGCTCACCGCCGCTTTGGCCACTGATTCGGAGTTGACGATCACCCGTATCCCCATCGAGTTCATGGAAATCGAGTTGGCCGTCTTAGAATCGATGAAGTTGAACTACGAAGCCAGTGAGGAATACACCTCACGAAATGGGCTGACCCGCCTAGTGGATCTCACGGTGAAACCCTCGGAACTGATCGCACCGGTGGACAAGATTCACCCCATGCCTTTCCCAGGACTCAATATTGATAATCTTCCTTTCTTTGTGGTGATTGCTGCGATGGCGCAGGGCTCTACTACCATTTTTGATTGGGTGTACGAACACCGCATGATTCATATGATGGGCCTCAACAAGCTTGGTGTGAATCTGAGCTTGCTTGACCCACACCGTCTGATGGTGACCGGTCCCACGAGGTGGCGCGGTGGTGGGGAAATCACCTGCCCTCCTGCTCTGAGACCAGCTGTCTGTCTCTTCTTGGGAGCCTTGGGTGCGCGCGGCGAGACGGTCTTGGAGGACACCTATGTCATTGCTCGAGGGTACGAGGAGTTGCCGGAACGGCTTAATGCTTTAGGGGCGAATATCCACAGCTTCCTGAAATAACTCAACGGAGTCTTTCGACTTCGAAGTCGTGTGAGGGGTTCACAATCAGATCCTGACCTTGAACCAGAGCTAGTTCTCGTCGCCCAAGTTGGGTGGTGATTTCGAGGATCGAATAGACAATGTCGGCAGTCTTTTTCAAACTTTCACCCAGGTTGCCTGTTTCCAGAAGGTGGGCAAAGAACATCGCCGAGGTGAGGTCACCTGAGCCGGTGAAAACCTGGTTCAGCCGTGGCGTCGTCGCGAGGTAGGCTTCATCACTGGTGGCAGCCACCATCGAGATGGAATCCGCGGGTGCAGAATCACTGAGAGCCGAGGTGACCAGAACCGTACTGGGGCCTTGGGTAATTAACTCATCAACAGCCACGAGTAGTTCCTCGGTTGTGTGGGTCTCGGCACCAGTGAGAAAGTCCAACTCGTACTGGTTGGGGGTGACAATGTCTGCCTGCGGTACGACATGGTCACGCAGGAATTCAGGAATCCCTTCAGCCACATACATTCCTCGACCCTCATCACCCATGACCGGGTCGCAACAGTAGAGGGCTGAGGGATTGCGTTGCTTCGTCAATGCAGCGGCGGCAAGAATCGTTTTCCCCATCTCCTGGGAACCTTGGAAGCCGGAAAGAACACCATTCACCGATGTGAGGGCTTCGCGTTCATCAATGCCTGTGACCACATCCATCACGTCTGTTGCCGACAGGACTGGGCCCTTCCAGGAGCCATAACTCGTGGTATTCGAATAGTGCACAGTCAGTACGGGAAACGTCTCAACACCCAGGCGCATGAGGGCAAAGGCAGCCGCGGAATTTCCAACGTGCCCATAGGCGACAGAGGACTGGATCGACAAAATAGTGGTCATAGGTTCCTATTGTTCCCTGAAAAGCTCCAATAGTCACCTGGTGCTCACCTGTTGGCGCAAGTTGTGGTTTCTAGGTCATGTGCTAGAGAATGATGATGTGCCTAGTGCAATGGTATTTTTCCTTGGGAACCTTGGTGTGTGATGTACGCCGACAAGTATCCCTATTGCTCACCCACGTTTGTGGCGATGGCCCACCGAGGTGGGGCCCTGTATCCACCTAATCTGGGCAAAGAAAACACTCTGCATGCCTTTGAACAGGCCGTAGATTTGGGATACCGCTACGTTGAGACTGATGTTCAGGCCACCAGTGATGGCCAATTGGTGTGTTTCCATGATGACACCTTGGAGCGCATGACTTCTGTGTCAGGAAAAGTCAGTGATTTCACTGCCGACCAGTTGCGTGAGATCATGGTTGATCGTCAACCGATTCCCTTCTTTCATGAGGTGGTCGAAGCTTTCCCCCATGTCAAGTTCAACGTCGATCTGAAGACCGATAATGCAGTGATTCCTTTGGTACGCCTGATCTCCAGATTGGACCTTGCCGATCGTATCCTGGTGGATTCTTTCTCTCAGCGACGAATCTCACAGTTTCGATCCCTCACCTCGAATGTGCCCACAGCAATGGCGCCACCAGGTGTTGCCTGGACCACCCTTGCTCCCGGACTATCAACCCTCATCTCTTCACCTGGTGTTGCCCTACAAGTCCCAATCACATCCAAGGTCGGACCACTCACCCTCCAGGTGATTTCGCCAGAAACCATTCGCCGAGTTCACCAGATGGGAAAGGTGATCCACGCATGGACGATCGATGATCCCCATGAGATGGAATGCCTCATTGATTGGGGAATCGATGGAATCATCACCGACCGACCTGACGTACTCAAAGACGTCCTCATCCGCCGAAACCTTTGGGAGAACCAATGAACGACAACAATTCCCCTCAATCAAAACTAGCTCTAGCGAAAACCGAGAAAGTTCCCAAATGGAAGGTCATGAATTGGGCTTTGTGGGATTGGGGCAACCAGCCCTGGGCCACGGTGGTGACAACCTTTGTCTTTGCTGTCTATTTAACAACACCTGAGTTTTTCGCCGCTGACCCGAATAATAGCAATGGTCCCACCTTGGCTCTAGCTATTTCGACAGGAATCGTGGGGGCGTGTATCGCTCTGCTTGCTCCAGTTCTCGGCCAGTCGTCAGATCGATCCGGTCATCTCATCAGGAATCTCCGCATCTTCACCTGGGCTTTGGGGTTATCGGCGCTCTGCTTGTTCTTTATTGCTCCTCGACCTAGTTTCCTGATTCCTGGACTCATCGTTCTCGGTGTCGGTTCTATTATGATGGAAATCGCCAGTTCCCTGTACAACGCCAGCATTGACCAGGTGGCTACCGAAGACAATGTGGGCAAAATCTCTGGATTTGGTTGGGGCTTCGGGTATCTTGGTGGAATCGTTGTCCTGATCATTATTTTGGTATTTTTCATCCTCCCGGATGTGGGGCTCTTTGGAATCACTGACACTCCCATGAAGATTCGAGCCTCCATGGTGGTGTGCGGTATCTGGATCCTCCTCTTCACGATTCCAGCCTTGGTGACTTTGAAAGATCGACCCAACGAAGACCAGTCCCCCAAACTTGGTGTCGTGGGATCCTATCGAGCTCTCGGTCGAAGCATCGTCCATCTGTGGAGAACAGAACGCCACGTTGTGTATTTCCTTCTTGCTTCAGCTCTTTTCCGCGACGGCTTAGCTGCTGTCTTCACTTTTGGTGCAGTCATTGCTGCCCAGTCTTTTGGCTTCACCACTACTGAGATCATTATTTTCGGTGCAGCAGCGAATCTTATTGCCGGGATTGTCACCATTTTGTTCGGCCTACTTGACGACAAGATCGGCCCGAAAAAGGTCATTCTTTTGTGTCTGGCGATCCTTGCTGCTGGAGCAGTGGTGGTCTTCGTTCTTCATCAACCTGCTTACAGTGAACCACAGCAGATATGTGACAAGTTAACAGAGGTGTGTCAGGTGAATCCCGCGTACGACGAGGCATTGGTCGCCCACGGGAAAATCATTTTCTGGATCTTTGGGTTGCTCCTGTCCTGTTTGGTGGGCCCCACTCAAGCAGCATCGCGCAGTTTCCTTGCCCGAGTAATACCTGAGGGTCATTCGGGAGAAATCTTTGGGCTCTACACCACCACAGGTCGGGCAGTGTCCTTCATTGCTCCGATTCTCTTCGGCTTATTTGTATGGTTCGGGGCTCAAGTGACAGGGTTGGCCTCCACACAGCATTGGGGACTCCTAGCGATCTCGGTCATTCTGACTGCCGGTTTCCTGGTTCTTCTTCCAGTACGCCAACCCAGTGGACCAACTCATTTCTCTGCGGAGCAATAACGGGAATACGTGGGGCTTTTCGAGCGTTGATAGTGATGAACATCAACGAGAGGACATCATGCCCAGCACTGCGCGTACTACGGACCTAGCCGACAGAGTATCCATGACATTTTCCTGCGAATTCGGTCATCGTTTTGAACCTGTCTTCTCGGTGGAAGCAGAAATCCCTGAAGTCTGGGAGTGTCCCCACTGTGGACGAATGGCTAGCCATGACCAGGCTCCACTGCCCTCCCCCACGTCACCCAGTCGCAAAACCCATTGGGCGATGGTCTGTGAGAGGCGTACGACCGAGGAATTGGCAGCCTCACTAAAGACACGTTTAGAGACTCTGAGAGCTGCTCACGCCTGAATGCTGACCTCGAAACCGATGTTTCAGTCCCCACCTAGTGGTCTTGATCAGGGACTCGATTCCGATCTTCAGATTCATCTTTGACTTGCCGTGCTGCCGGTTAATGAAAGTAATGGGGGTTTCTCGCACAGTCATTCCCGCCGAGATCACATTCCAGGTGAGGTCGGTTTGAATGTTGTATCCCTGTGACGACAGATGGGGAAGGATGGTGCGCAAGGTTTGAGCGTGGAAAGCATTGAAACCCCCTGTGATATCTCGACACTCAATGCCCAGCAGTAAACGAATCCACAGGCCTCCTGCCCTGCTGACGAGCTGGCGCAACCAGGGCCAATCTTTCATCTGTCCCCCAGGTATATAGCGCGAGCCCTTCACCATGTCAGCACACGAAAGCGCCTCCAGGAGCCCAGGAAGTTCCTCGGGTTGATGGGAGCCATCTGCGTCCATCTGAACCAAGACCTCATAACCGTCATCCAAACCCCACTGAAAACCAGCAACATAGGCTGTTCCCAATCCAGTCTTTTCAGTTCTGTGCAGAACATGGACATGAGGGTCTTGCTCAGCGATCGAATCGGCAATGTCACCTGTACCATCGGGGGAACTGTCATCAACGATGAGAACATCAGCCTCAGGAACACTCACGCGTAGCCGGGATGTGATTGAGGAGATGTTCTCTGCTTCGTTGAATGTGGGGATGATCACCAGGGTCGTTGACTCAGACATGGGACTCCCCAGTCTTCTTGCGACCAATGGTGAAGGCAATTCCGGCGCCGAGTAAGGGAAGGAGAACAGCTCCTAAATCGAGCCAGGTGCGATAGACCACTGCGGGTGTGACCTGGGTACGTGTAGGAACAGTAAAGACCTGAGAGTCGGAGGTTCTCAGCTCAGCGGCGTAGACCACGCGCCCATGGGTGTCGACGAGACCTGCTAAAGAATTCGTGGTTGCGATGAGTATCTCGCGGCGGGATTCCATGGCGCGTACTCGGGTGATGCGATCCTGCTGGGCCATCTGCGTACTGCCAGTGAACATGGCATTGGAGGTCTGAACGACCACCACGTGGGCTCCGGTGGTCGTTTGGTCACCGAGGATAACATCGTCGAAGGTGGAGTCATAGGCCAGCTCGAAACATATCAGAACACCGACTGCTCGTGGTGTGTTGGCCACCTCGACGTTGAGAACACCCACCGTGGTTCCAGGAACAGATTGGGCACCCACGTACTCCAAGATGGGGACCACTTTCACCAGAACGGACTTGAAGGGCACCCATTCCCCAAAAGGAACGAGATTTCGTTTGTGGTAGCTCGCCGCGACCTCCCCAGATTGGTCGTACCACAATGCTGTTGTCTGGCGCTCATCGATTCCTGGCCCATGGCTAATGGTTCCCACCAAGATAGGTGTTTGAATGATGTCCACCGCCAGGTCAATGATCTGGGCTGTTCTTGGGTAAACAAAAGGATCAGTGGCGGTGGAGTTCTCTGGCCAGACAATGAAATCTGGCGCAGGAACCTGGCCAGTGTTGACCTTAGCTGCTAGGAGTATGGTCTCAGAGAGATGATTATGATCCATGGTGTAAGCCGAACCAATAGCGGATATACCCATTCCGGGGACATTTCCTTGGACGACACCAATGGTGACCTCGCTAGAATCAGGCGCGGGGTCATAGGTCCGACCCAGCAGTCCTGCGAGACCCACGAGCAGTGCAACACCGAAACACACCGATGGAACAATGAGGTTGCGCGATACTCCCGCAGTCTTCAGTAGTGTGCTCACTGCCCAGGCAAGAAGGAAAGCCGTCGAGATGATGATCAATGAGACACCTGTGGCTGAGATCAGTGGAAAGAAACCATCCAGTGGGGTTCCCACTGTGGTGTAGGCCAGTCTCCCCCACCCGAAACCCCCGAAAGGAAAACGAGCCCCCAACCATTCACCAGCCATCCAGGTGGCCACACCGAGGAATCCCCACATAGCAGTGTTGCGCGATGCAGCAACAACCAGACCAACCAACGCGTACCAGATCGCCAACCACGCGGCAAAGACAGCCAAGACTGGTAGTCCCAGCACACTCGTCCAGCGAAAAGCTGTCATCGCGAGGGCGAATCCGAAAAGATATCCGTACACCAAACCAATCTTGGGGCGAGTTTCTTTCACCACCACAAGGAAGACCGCGATCCCTGGGACCACCAACCACCACAGATCAGTGGGGGCGAAACCCAACCCAACGCTGATTCCAGCCATCAAGCAAAGAACGGGTCTCCCCCATGATCTCACGGTCATGGCGTTCGGTGGGTCAGACGATACACTGTAGCCCCAGCGGAAAAATTCCTGGTCACCGTGGGCAGATGGGAAACACGTCCTGTGGCGGATAAAGGGACACATTCGGCAATAGTGAACCCCAATTCCGCGAAGAGTGATTCCAGGTCCTTACACGAGCCGAAGTGGATGTTGGGGCTGTCATGCCAGGCGTAGGGAAGATCCTTGGATATGGGAGCGCGACCACTCAACAAACGCAATCTGTTGCGCCAATATCCAAAGTTGGGCATGGAGACGATCGCTGTCGGTGCAATTCTGAGCATATGGGTCAGTACGCTAGCTGGGCGGTGGACGGCTTGCAGGGTACGGGAGAGGATCACCACGTCGTAGCTGTTGTCGGTGAAAGCATCCAACTCCTTGTCGATGTCCATCTTCATCACAGGTACACCCTTGCTCACTGCACTGAGCAAGGATTCCGGGTCCATTTCTACCCCTTGGATTCGGCAGGACTTATCAGTGGCAAGACGATGAAGCAGGGTCCCATGGCCACAACCAAGATCCAGGACACGCGCTGAGGGAGAAACCCAGGAGGAGATGAGAGAGAAATCAACGCGAAGAGTCATGAGCCACCTCCAAGCGATAGTCCAAGAAATTCCCCACGAGTTCCAGATAGTCAGGAATCTCCAGCAGGAAGGAATCATGGCCGACCCCTGCTTCGATCTCCTGATAGGTCACTGGCACCCCGGCCCTCTCCAAGCGGGTGGCTATTCTCTTGGATTGGCGTGATGAGAAACGCCAATCCGAGGAGAAGGAGCACACCAGTGTAGGAACAGGATGATCACTCAGCAACTCGCAGGCACCATCGTGAGCGAAAGGATCGAAATAGTCCATGACACGGCTCAGATAGAGATAACTGAGCGCATCGAATCGATCCAGGAAGGTCTCCCCCTGATATTGAAGATAACTTTCCACAGCAAAATCAACACCGAGATCCCCCGAGAGGTCAGTGTTTTGTGGTGAACGGCCAAATTTGTCCCACAGCGCACCCTCAGATGTGTAAGTGATGTGAGCCATCATGCGGGCAATGGATAGCCCTGTGTCTGGGGAGGTGCCCTCGTCAACATACTGGCCTCCAGAGAACCCATCATCTCTCATGATGGCTTCTCGCGCTACAGCGGAGAAGGCAATGTTTTGCGCTGTGAGACGTGATGAAGCCGCGATGATGATGGCCGAAGCCATATCCTGTGGCGCATCGAGGGCCCACTGAAGAACCTGCATCCCACCGAGTGAACCACCGATGGTGGCTAGCAGGGTGTCGATACCAAGGTGGCTCACCAAGCCGCGGTGCACACTAACAAAGTCGCGCATGTCCAAAGCAGGAAAACCCAACCCGTAGGATTTCCCCGTCGCAGGGTTAATGGAACTGGGTCCTGTGGTTCCCTGACATCCACCCAAGAGATTGGGGCAGATCACATAAAACCGGTCGGTATCAATAGGTTTTCCTGGTCCAATCAGTGAATCCCACCAGCCAGGTTTCTTCTCCCCATCACGTTGACCAGCCGCATGGGCATCACCGGTCAGTGCATGGCAGACGAAAACTGCATTGGTTTTGTTCTCATTGAGGGTTCCGTACGTCTCGTAGCGTACTGTCACCTCGGTGAGCTGACCACCCTTGGCGAAGGATAGTGGATGATCTTTGGTGAACAACTGGACATCTGCCGTCACCGTATTCAGTGGGTCAGAAGCCATGTCGAATCAAGCCTAGTCGTTGGTGGAAAAGCCGAGAGAAACCCCCTGCGACTCACCTGCGATCATAACACAAGTGGAATCAGGCTTCTCTGCTCCTCAATCGACCCTCATACGGGAGTTCGTGGTTGTTTATTCGTCATGATGACGAATAAACAACCACGAACGGCATTGTTTCAGCCCTTGGATGCCACCAACTCATGTTTTGGGTGAACACATGGTGGCGGACATTCGACTTGAGCGACTGTGATCTGGTAACCTCGTAGGGCACAATCCTCCATAGCTCAATTGGCAGAGCAACGGACTGTTAATCCGTGTGTTCCTGGTTCGAGTCCAGGTGGGGGAGCTACATTTTCCCTAGTCAGAGCAATATTATAAACCTTAGTAAACCTTAGTAAAGGTCTATAGTATGGCTCCCAAATGGCTCCTATGGCTCCCATAATGGCTCCCATTTTGGTACTCTAGGGACGTGGTCAAGGCATCAAAAACCAGGGCAAAAGGAGACGGGGCGCTCTACCAAACCGCTGAAGGTAGGTGGATTGGGTCCGTTGATCTCGGAGTACGAGACGGAAAACGAATCAGGAAAAAGGTCAGCGCATGTGTCCCTGGTCAAGAAAGCCACCGACTCACTGACTGAGAACCCCAGACCACATGGAGTGAAAAAACTCTCAGGCAGAGACCAATACAGGATCAGCGTCAAGGACTATCGCATTATCTACACCATTCAAGACAATATTCTTCTCGTCCGGGTTATTGCTGTCGGGCACAGAAGCAAGATATATAGGAGTAAGAAATGAGCGCACTCATGCCCACTATCATCCCGATCAGTGAAGCGAAACCACGTTTGGCTGAACTAATCGACAAATCAGACACCGAAGATATTGTGGTGACCCGTCGCGGTCATGCGGCTGCTGTGATCGTGTCAGTGGATCGATATAGTGATCTTCTCGACCGTATCGAAGATGCTGAGGATTCCCTCGCTATTTACCAGGCTGAAGGTGAAGAGACCATACCAGCAGAAGAAGTGTATGCGAAGCTCGGAATCTGACTATTTCCAGCGTCCGAAACCCGTGATTCTCACTGCCCGGGTTTCTATGCCAGCGTTCGGTCTAAATACTCTGACATTCCCTGCGTTAGTGACCGTCTGCCCCTGTGTGCCTGTCCAATAAACCTGAGCCGCACACGCGGGAGCCCACGAGTAAAGATCAGTAAATGGTTTCGTCCATTCCCCCATTGCATGATTTGAGTAATAGATACTGTTCGTCCAGAGGGTTCCACCGAGCGCTGTAGTTAATGTCTTCCATCCGATCATGAACCCGTCAGGGAAGCAAGGATTTCCTGCGAATAGTCATCCTCTAAGGTCTCAAACCTTAGAACCCCCACAAACACAACATCTGACTAGCGAGAACACCCCAAACCAGACACACATTTTGTCCTATACCCCCCTTTTCCTAACCCATCAGCATGGGGAATTGACAACAAGGTCCCGACCTGTGAGACTTCAGTAAGTAGCTGCTTATAAGTGGCTAAACCGATTATGGGCTATCTGCCCCACCATCGAGTTGCCAGCGAATCCGTGTGTTCCTGGTTCGAGTCCAGGTGGGGGAGCTGAGATTCATCACACGGAAATTCTGGTATATTTTCTGTGGTCTAGCACAATAAAGGAGTACGTGTGTCGCAGCGTTATGCCCTCGGATTGGATGTGGGGTCTACCACTCTCAAAGCTGTACTCATCGACAATGACACCATCATCCATCAGGAATACCGTCGCCACAATGCTGATGTCCAAGCTGAATTGGTGAAACTCGTTCGAGAATTGGCCACGGAATTTCCCGAAATTGAGGTTGCGGTGGCGATCACAGGCTCGGGAGGCCTTGGAATAGCCCAGGCACTTGAAGTCGAGTTCATTCAAGAGGTCATCGCTGGCACCCACGCGGTGCAGAAGTTCTATCCCCACGCAGATGTGGCGATCGAATTGGGTGGTGAGGATGCCAAGATCACCTATTTCAAACCTGTTCCTGAGCAGCGCATGAATGGGACCTGTGCTGGTGGTACAGGGGCTTTCATCGATCAGATGGCCACACTCCTACAGACTGATGCTGCTGGACTCAATGACCTTGCGGCTGGTCATCTTCACCTCTACCCTATTGCTTCGCGTTGTGGTGTGTTCGCTAAAACCGATCTGCAACCACTCATCAACGAAGGTGCGCGCCACGAGGATTTGGCAGCATCGATCTTCCAGGCGGTAGCTACCCAGACGATCTCTGGGTTAGCTCAGGGTCGTCCAGTACGAGGAAGAGTCATCTTCTTGGGTGGGCCACTACATTTTCTTCCCGAACTTCGACATGCTTTCGAGCGTGCTTTAGAAGGCGAGGCAACCGAATGCTTGACACCACAATCAGCCCAACTCTTTGTTGCCTTGGGAGCTGCTCACCAAGCTTCCGCCACCGTCCTAACCCTGGATGAGCTGAGCCACAGACTCTCCGAGCGTAGCCATCTTGTTCCCATTTCTGGACGTATGGCTCCCCTGTTTGCTACGCCCGAGGATCGTGCAACCTTCCTTGCTCGCCATGGCAGTGAAACCATCCCCCACAAGGACATTTCCGAAGCAACAGGGGCCTGTTACCTGGGTATTGATGCGGGTTCCACCACGATCAAAGCAGTGTTGATTGACGAAGACGACACTCTCCTGTGGTCCTACTACGCTGGCAACCAAGGGGATCCTGTTTCTGCGGCTATTCAGATCGCCACCGACGTACGCCAGGCACTGCCGCGCAACGCCATTATCGCTCAGACCTGTGTCACTGGATATGGGGAAGGACTGATTAAAGCAGCCTTGCATATTGATCATGGTGTGGTGGAAACCATTGCCCACTTCCGCGCAGCCGACAAGATCGTTCCAGGAGTAACCTCGGTTATTGACATCGGTGGACAGGACATGAAATATCTCTCGATTCACGATGGTGCTATTGATTCGATCGCTGTGAATGAAGCATGCTCGTCTGGTTGTGGGTCCTTCCTCCAAACCTTTGCCGAGTCTCTGGGGCTCACCACTGAAGAATTCACCCAGGCAGCCTGTGAAGGTGAATCTCCGGTTGACCTCGGGAGTCGTTGCACGGTGTTTATGAACTCTTCGGTCAAACAAGCACAAAAAGAGGGAGCAACAGTTGGGGATATTGCTGCAGGACTGAGTTATGCCGTCATTCGTAATGCCCTCTACAAGGTCATCAAACTGCGCGATTCTTCTCAGCTCGGTGACAAGGTGGTTGTTCAAGGTGGCACCTTCCTCAATGATGCCGTCCTGCGTGCATTCGAGTTGTTGACCGGACATGAGGTCGTACGCCCCAATATCGCTGGACTCATGGGTGCTTATGGGGCTGCTTTGACTGCGAAACAAGAATTCACTCCTGGGGTTCCCACCCAGATGCTGTCGGTAGCTTCGCTGAAGAGGGTCAACCTGGAGACAGAAACCACCAACTGTGGGCTGTGTCACAACAATTGCCAGTGCACGATTTCCACTTTTGGCAACGGGGAACGCCACATTTCGGGGAACCGCTGCGAACGGGCCGCTGATCCGTCGAAAGACAAATCCGAGTTGCCAAATCTCTTCGATTACACCTACAAGCGCCTTTTTGGTTATCGTCGTTTGACTGAGAAGGAAGCAACTCGTGGCGACATTGGAATACCGCGCGCTCTCAACATGTACGAGAACTATCCGCTGTGGTTCACGATCTTGTCTCACCTGAAATTCCGTGTGGTGATCTCCGGGCGAAGCTCACATGAACTCTTCGAATTGGGGATGCACTCTATTGCCTCAGAGAATGTGTGTTATCCCGCCAAACTAGTCCACGGCCATGTGGAATCTTTGTTAGATCGTGGGGTGACAACGATCTTCTATCCGAGTGTGAACTATGAGCAGGAACTCATCGAAGGTTCGGATAAGAACTACAACTGTCCAGTGGTTGCTTCGTATCCACAGGTCATCCAAAATAATCTGGAGAAGATACGCAGACCTGGGGTGCGCCTGATCAACCCTTACCTGAATCTCGCCAACCGCGACCATCTTGCTCATCGGTTGGTGGAGATCTTTGCCGACGATGGTGTCACTTTGGTGGAAGCCCAAGAAGCGGTGGCCGCTGGATACGCTGAGGATGAGGCTTTCCGCTGCGACATTCAGCGGGCAGGCCAAGAAGCCAGGGAGTATTGCGCGCGGAATAACGTACGAGGAATCGTTCTCGCTGGTCGGCCGTACCATATTGATCCTGAGGTCCACCATGGGATACCCGAGTTGGTGACCAGCCTCGGTATGGCTGTGTTGACAGAGAATTCTGTTCTCGGCGCCCAAGAGCTCGAAAGACCCCTGCGCGTACGAGACCAATGGTCCTATCATTCCCGGTTGTATGAAGCAGCCAGTGTGGTGGCTGGGGATGAGAACCTGGAGCTCGTGCAGTTGAACTCTTTTGGGTGCGGGTTGGATGCGATCACCTCCGAGCAGGTCTCAGAGATTCTGGAAGCGAAGAACAAGGTCTATACCTTGCTGAAAATAGATGAGGTTTCCAGCCTGGGGGCTGCGAGGATTCGCTTGCGTTCCCTGGCAGCAGCAGTCAACCAGCGCCGCACTTTGGACCGCAAACCGAGAAGTCACGCCCTCGTGAGGGTTCCTTTCACCAAAGAGATGAAAAAGAATCACACGATTTTGGCTCCCCAAATGGCTCCCATTCATTTCCGCTTGGTGGTTCCCATCATCGAATCAGCTGGTTTCAAGGTGAAATTCCTGGAACATGCCTCACCGCAGGATGTGGAAAGAGGACTGAAGACAGTCAACAATGATGCCTGCTACCCCGCCATCATGGTCATCGGGCAACTCGTGGAGGCCCTTCACAGTGAGGATGTTGATCCAGAGAACACCTCGGTCCTCATCACCCAAACTGGTGGAATGTGCCGGGCCACCAACTACACTGCCCTGCTGCGCAAGGCACTGCGCGATGCTGGTTATCCCCAGATTCCGGTGATCGCTATCTCCACCTCAGGGATCGAATCTAATCCGGGTTTCAAGATCACTCTGCCTTTGGCCCACAAGGTCATGAGGGCTTTGGCTTTAGGTGATTTGCTTCAAGACCTTTTGTTGAGGGTACGCCCGTACGCGCTGGTCGAGGGTAGTGCGACCGAGCTCTACCATCGCTGGGACACCATCTTGAGCGAATGGATTGCTACTGGCCACTCCCCCACCCTAGGGCGACGAATGACCTATCCTCAGATCGTCCACGCGCTGGTGGAAGAGTTTGATGCTTTGACCTTAAATAAAGCACCTCGTCGTCCACGTGTGGGTGTGGTCGGCGAGATTCTGGTCAAATTCCAGCCCGATGCGAACAATCATGTGATTGATGTCATCGAATCCGAGGGATGCGAGGCTGCCCTGCCGGGTCTCATGGAATTCATGCTCACTGGTTTACACACCGCGGATTGGAACTGGGAAAACTTCGGTATTGGTGGCAAGTGGAGACGGTTGAAGGGAATCCTTCGGTGGTGGATGGAGAGATACCGCACCCCCGTACGTCAAGCACTTCAGAAAGTAAATGCTCGCTACGATGAGCCCAAGTTCACTGTTCCCGGATCGATGGCGGAACTCGCAGCACGTGCCCAAGAGGTGACTAGTTTGGGCAATCAAGCTGGTGAGGGTTGGCTTCTCACCGGTGAAATCGTGGAGTTGATCCATCATGGCGTCCCCAATGTGATCTGTGTGCAACCTTTCGCCTGCCTTCCCAACCATGTCACGGGTAAGGGAATGTTCAAGGAGATTCGCCGCCAGCATCCCCGCGCAAACCTGGTCACTATTGATTACGATCCTGGCGCTTCTGAGGTCAATCAGCTCAATCGCATCAAATTGATGTTGACCACCGCCCACATGGGACACAACGGTGAATTGGTGGTGGTTGACGATGAACCCTCCCTGGTGACGTTCACCATCGATGAGTCATCGGTCAAAGAATCCTCACGACGCTGAGGTTAGTGCCCTCATCAGTGGGCAGGACTCAATGAGGGATTCATCGCAATCCTCCAGTAGAACCTCTATCGCCTGTTGGCGTGTCATAGCCCCAGGTGCGACCACCTTCTCTGCAGCCTGGCGTGAAGCGCGTACGACAAAAGCAGAGCGAGACACGCCCAAAAGATCAGCAGCCTCACTAATGAGATTATCGGTCTGGGCATCAAGGCGGGTTTCAAACCGACGCTGACGTAGTGGTTGAGCCATATCCCGATCGTACGGTGAATGTACGTGCTCAAGCAAACCCACATGATCCGGTGCCCCTGACAAATGGGGCATTTTGTCCACTCCCATCCCCCGTCATTCCGTGCGAAGTCACGGAATCCAGACTCCACAGTTGTTCCTTGGTCATTCCGTGCGAAGTCATGGAATCCAGACTCCACAGTTGTTCCTTGGTCATTCCGTGCGAAGTCACGGAATCCAGACTCCACAGTTGTTTAAATGTGATGTCTGGACCCTGCGACTACGCGCAGGGTGACGGGGGGAGAACCCAGGGTGACGGGGGGAGAACCCAGGGTGACGGGGGGAGAAAACAGACGAGACGGTGACGGTGAGAAAACAGACGAGACGGTGACGGTGAGAAAACAGACGAGACGGTGACGGTACAGAAACAAGTGGGGGTCAGTAGCTCATTTGCATGGCTGTGCGTACCTCGGTGAGGGTTTGTTCTGCTATGTCGTTGGCGCGGGTGTTTCCTGCGCGGATGATCGATTCCAGGTAGCCCTGGTCCTTCATCACAGTTTCTCGGCGGTCGCGGTGTTCGCGCAACTGCTCGTTGAGAGCCTCGGTGACAAGTGCCTTGAGTTGTCCTGCTCCCCCATCACCAATCTCTTCGGCGATTGATTGCGGGTCGCGGTCGAGACACAATCCTGCAATATCCAACAGATTCGATACCTCGACACGATTGACCGGATCATAGGTGATGGTGCGATCAGAGTCAGTGACAGCCTTCTTCAAAGCTTTTGCTGTTTCGTCAGCGGTCATTCGTAATTCGATGACATTACCCTTAGATTTGGACATCTTGGTTCCATCGGTTCCCAAGATGAGGGTTCCGCTGGTGAGCAGGGCATCAGCTTGAGGGAAAACTGGCTGGTCACCGTGAGCGCGCCCATAGCGCTCGTCAAAACGACGCGCGATAACCCGACACATTTCGATGTGAGGGATCTGATCCTTCCCCACAGGAACAAGATTGGCCTTGCAGAAGAGAATATCGGCTGCCTGGTGAACAGGATAGGTCAACATCAACCCGGACATGGGCATCTGTGAATCAGCAAGCTCAGCTTTGACAGTGGGGTTCCTCTTCAACTCAGCTTCAGTGACAAGCGATAAAAACGGAAGCATCAATTGGTTGAGGGCAGGAACTGCTGAGTGAAGGAAGATCATCGATTTGTCAGGATCAATTCCTGCAGCCAGATAGTCTGCCACTAGCGAATAAACCCGTTCCTTGATGGGTCCCACACCTTCACGATCGGTGATGACCTGATAGTCAGCGATCAACACGATGGTATCCACACCCATATTTTGGAGGCGTACGCGATTGGTCAGCGAGCCGAAATAGTGACCAATGTGCAGGTGACCGGTGGGGCGATCCCCAGTTAACACTCGATAGTCGGAGGGATTCTTGTCCAGTTCAGCATTGATTTCTTGACTTCGAGCGACCGTACGCTCCAAGGAGGAGGATTCTGCATGTGGTGTCTGGGTCATGGGCGACCGCCTCTTTCTTCAATGGTGGATTTCAAACGCTCGTAGATGTCGTACGGTGTGGTGTTGACACCCAGAGGATTACGAGTCTTTCCTAAGCCGTGATAGTCACTGGAACCAGTGATGATGAGACCCAGGTCTTCCGCTAAACCACGTAGCACCATTCTCGCTTGATCGTCATGATCCACATGGTCGACTTCGATGCCATCGAGATGGTAGTCACCCACCAGTTTCTCAATCTCCGTAGCGTCAAGAACCTCTTGGCTACCTCTCCCCCATGGATGAGCAAGAACAGCAACCCCACGAGCCTGGTGAATGAGTTCTATTGCTTCATTCAAGCAAGGAGTGTAGCGAGAGATATATGCGGGACCCTCTTCACTGAGATAGGTGGCGAAGGCTTCCTCCCGGCTAGCTACATATCCCCTGGCCACCATGGCATCAGCCACGTGGGGTCGTCCGGACACCGACGCAACCGACGACTGCGCTTCCACCTCTTCAACAGTGAGCTCCAACCCTAAACCATTGAGAACCTCCACCATCTTGGGCACCCTCGATTCGCGTGCTTCAGTGAGGTCGCGAAGCAAGGTGATGATATGTTCGCTGGTCGGATCACAACCGTAGGCCAACAAATGAATCGATGTGCTACCGGCCCCAGTGGTGTGATGGGTGGACAATTCCATTCCCCGCAGAACCTCGATACCTGCCTTGGCGCCTAGTTCTTGTGCGAGATCCACCCCATCCATGGTGTCGTGATCTGAGATGCTCAGGATTTCGATTCCCGCTTGACCTGCTTTCCCGACTAGTTCCTCGATAGTGTCCGTACCATCAGACACCGATGAATGTGTGTGCAGATCAATCATTGTTACAACTACCTCCACTAGCCATTATCCCCCCTGTCCCTGACAGTGGGCAAAACCGCGCCAGCAACGGATTCTTTTTGTAGCGTAGTTCCATGGTCGGAACAACACTCACTTTCCTGGGTGGTGCACTCAGTGTTACTGGCTCAAAGTTCCTTCTCGAAACAGATCAACAAAGAATCCTCATCGATTGTGGTCTCTTCCAGGGGGAAAAGAAACTTCGCCTTCTCAACTGGGAACCCTTGCACGTTGATCCTGCCTCCATTGACTGTGTTCTTCTGACCCACGCCCACCTCGATCACTGCGGTTATCTTCCGCGTTTGGTACGCGACGGCTTCGCAGGGCCCATCTGGGCTACGGATGGAACGATAGCACTAGCAGAGATTGTTTTGCGTGACTCGGCCCACATTCAAGAATCAGACGCTCGCGATGCAGCTCAGGGGGGATATTCGCGTCACGACTCCCCACAGCCGCTGTACACCACTGCTGATGCTGAGACAGCAATTTCCCTGTTGAAGTTCATCGACTTTGACACCGATCTTGAACTCCCTGGTGGTGTGATCGCCCGTTTCACTCGTGCCGCCCATATTCTCGGATCAGCGTCCATCCATGTCACCACACCCACTGGCGATGTTCTGTTCTCCGGCGATCTGGGACGGCGTGATCATCCTGTCCTGCGCCCGCGTGAAACCCCCCCATCAGCATCCGTGGTTCTCATCGAATCCACCTATGGGGATCGTGAACACCGTGAATGGGAGGATTGTCCTCATGAAGAGTTAGCTGATGCTATCCGCCGTACGATTTCTCGTGGTGGTCGGGTTCTCATTCCCTCGTTTGCTGTGGATCGTACTGAAATCCTGCTCAAAACCTTGGCGGAAATGAAAGAAGAAGACCGGATTCCCGACGTGCCGATTTTTGTCGATTCGCCCATGGGTGTCCAAGCTCTTCGTGTTTATCAATCCGAGGAGCAAAGAGATGAACTGCTCACCGACCTTCAGGGACGTGATTTCACCCACCTTGGTGATGTCCATGAGGTCCTCACCCTTGATGAGTCTGTGAAACTCCAGTCCTCCACCGAACCTGCGATCATCATTTCTTCTTCTGGCATGGCCACAGCCGGTCGCGTTGTTCATCATCTGGAGCGCATTCTTCCCAGTGGTCTCAACACGATTGTTTTCACCGGTTACCAAGCCAAGGGTACGCGTGGTCATTCCCTGATTACCGGGGCCAAACACATCAAGATGTTTGGATCTCAGGTTCCTGTTCGTGCTGAAGTCCTACTCGATGATGGTTTCTCTGTTCACGCAGACGGATCTGACCTGATTGATTGGCTGGCAGACCTATCGCCGAAACCTCAATCTGTGTACTGTGTGCATGGCGAAGCAGGAGCTGAGGTTCTTGCTGAAAGAATCCGAACAGAATTGAATATTGACACCTATGTTCCCGCTTTGGGAACAACAATTGAACTTCCCCACCCACTATTTTCGTCCTAAGGAGACAATCATGGCCACCCCCCATATCACTGCCGAGCAAGGCGATTTCGCCTCTGCCGTTCTCATGCCTGGAGACCCTAAACGTGCCGAACGCATGGCTGGTTCAATACTCAGCGATGCTCGCCTCGTAACCGAGGTACGCGGAATGATGGGTTTCACTGGAACCTTCAGTGGTCCTGGTGTTCACCACGGCAAACCGCTGTCGATCATGGGTTCCGGAATGGGTATGCCCTCGATAGCGATTTATGCCACCGAACTGTTCAGGGAATATGGTGTTGAGCGCATCATTCGCGTGGGTACGGCTGGTGGTATCTCACCAGTGGTTTCTGTCGGTGATGTGTTGATCGGTGTGGGTGCTCACACCACCAGTTCGATGAATGAACTGCGCATCCCGGGAACCCATTTCTCTGCTGTTGCGGACTTGAGAATGGCTGCTGCTGCACTCAGTGCTGCCGATGATTCGATGACCGTGTTCACTGGCGCGATCATCTCATCCGATCACTTCTATTTCCCTATCCCTGGGCAACTGGACGCTATGGTGGCTCATGGTGTTCTCGGTGTTGAAATGGAAGCAGCCAGCCTCTATGGTGTCGCAGCCCAAGAATCCAAGGGTGCCCTGACCGTACTCACCGTGTCTGATCACCTCACCAAGAAGGGGACAGACATGACCGCCGAGGAACGCGAGACTCGCTTCCAGGGTGCCCTGACCCTCGCTGTGGCTGCTGCCTTCGCCTAGTGATATTCTCCACCCCGTCATTCTGCGCGAAGTCGCAGAATCCATTGACCAATCCACAAGTGGTGAGACCCATGGGCCCTGCGACTTCGCGCAGGGAGACGGAGGTGGTGGAGTGTAGGGAGACGGAGGTGGTGGAGTGTAGGGAGACGGAGGTGGTGGAGTGTAGGGAGACGCGGTGGAGTGCAGGGAGACGACCGAGTGATGCACGTACTCAGACACCTAGGTGAACAGAGATGATTGCAGGTCGGTTTTCAGTAGCTCCAGGCGATTTCCGGCACGAGCACGAATCTCGCTGAGTTCCTCGAAGCTGGCTTGAGAGTCAACCGGTTCAATGACCTCCAGGTAGCATTTCACCTTGGGTTCGGTTCCTGAGGGGCGTACGACCACCTGATCATCAGCCTCGGTGAGCATGAGAATCCCATCAGTGGGGGGAATCTTTCCCCATCCCCCAGCCAGATCGATGGTTTGGGTGACCCGACTACCTGCCAGTGAATCCATGGGGTAGTCCCGCAGTTTTACCATCACCTGAGGAATCTGCGACAGGTCGTCGAAGCGTACTGAGAGTTGAGAACTGAGATAGAGTCCATTCCTGCGTGCGAGATCATCGAGTAACCACATCAAAGAATTAGATTCCTTCTTGAGTTCACTAGCCAGTCGAGCAATTTCCAGAGCAGTCGAAATCCCATCCTTGTCACGAACCAGGTCAGGGCGTACGCAATAACCGATGGCTTCCTCGTAGGCAAAGCCCAGGTTTTCTACTCGGCCCATCCACTTGAACCCTGTCAGCGTTTTGGAGTACGCATTGCCATAGTGTGTGGCGATTTTCTCCAGTTGGCGTGAACTCACCAGTGAATTGGCATAGACCCCTGAGCGCCCGCTGCGACCAAGGGATTCACCCAAGATGGCGCCCAGCTCATCGCCGTGAAGAATCCTCCAACCTTGTCTTGGATCCAGGACTGCCACAGCACATCGATCAGCATCAGGGTCACTAGCGATAATGAGGTCCGCATCAGTGGACTGGGCTAGTTCAATAGCCATATCCAGGGCGCCAGGTTCCTCAGGATTGGGGAACACCACAGTGGGGAAATCCGGATCAGGGTTTTGTTGTTCCTTCACACAGACCACATCAGTGAACCCAGCCTTATTCAGCACGCTTTGCACCGTGGGTGCACCCACACCATGCATGGCGGTATAAACAATACGCAAAGGTGCCGTGATCACTTCTCCCGCAGTGGAGATCGTCTCGATGTAGGCCTGTTGAATGTCGTCACAGGTGTCCCAGCCCTGCGCCAAAGGGATCTGGTTGGCTGGTGGCGCTAACGTAATTGCCTGAGCAATCAAAGAATCATGGGGTGCAACAATTTGGACCCCTGCTTCATGATCAGGCACCATACGCCCACCGAGATACACCTTGTACCCATTGTCGGCTGCAGGATTATGGGAGGCGGTCACCATCACTCCTGCGTCAGCCCCCAAGTGGCGTACGGCGAAGGCCAACAGCGGTGTCGGCAGGGCATCGGGTAGAAGAACCGCCTGACCACCAGCGGCCATGACCACACCGGCCGTGTCGAGAGCAAACTGGCGTGACTGGTGGCGAGCATCATTACCAATAACCACTATGGGTTGTTCACAGTTTTCCTTGAGGTAGGTGATCAAACCATGGGCAGCTTGGATGACCACAGCGCGATTCATCCGGTTGGGTCCTGCACCCATCGCCCCGCGCAACCCCGCCGTACCAAACTGGAGGCGCACGGCAAAGCGATCTTCTAGCTCAGCCAAAGCTTCAGGGTCTGACTGTGCTTGTTGAGCTAGTTGACGCAACTCATCTTGAGCAGAAAGATCAACATCAGAATCAATCCACGAGGTCACCTGTTCATGTAGCTCAGACATCATCAATCTCCTGCAGAATAGCAGCACTAGCCGACAGACCAAGACGAGTAGCACCAGCTTCCACCATGGCCAATGCATCCTCAAGAGTGCGGATTCCTCCACTGGCTTTGACTTCGAGTTCATCACCGACAGTGTCTTTCATGAGGCGTACAGCGTGGGCGCTTGCGCCTCCCGCAGAATGCATTCCCGTGGATGTTTTCACAAAGTCAGCTCCTGCAGATCGTGAGACCTGACAGGCAGCAATGATCTCCACGTCGTTTAACACAGCCGACTCAATGATGACCTTCAACACAGTCGGCGAAGGCGCTGCGTTACGTACTGCCTGAATCTCTTCTTGGACTTGGTCCCAATGGCCAGCCTTAGCCAGTCCTAGGTTGATCACCATATCGATTTCATCGGCCCCGAATTCAACGCTCTGCGCCGCCTCACGGGCCTTAGACTCAGCACTGTGAGCTCCAGAGGGGAATCCGCAGACAGTAGCCACCTTGAGCCCTTGGGCCTCCACAGGAAGCATCGAGGGGCTCACACAGACCGAATACACCCCCAGTTCCACCCCTTGGGTGATGAGAGCCTCAACATCTCGAAAAGTTGCCTCCGGTTTGAGCAAGGTATGGTCAATCATCCTCGCTAGATCATTTCTGTTCATCATTATCCTTTCCGGACGATCAGATGTCTCGTGCCACCTTGTCAAAGACAACGCTGGTGGACCCAGGTGGGAGTGGGCTTATTGTCCATGCGTCTTCGAGGACCTCCTGGGCTCTGGCAAAGGCTTCAGGGGTGTCGGTATGCAAGGTCATCAGTGGTTGTCCAGCTCGAACCTGGTCACCTGGTTTGGCATGGAGTTGAATACCCGCTCCTGCTTGGACCTCGTCTTCTTTTCGCGCACGCCCAGCTCCAAGACGCCACCCGGCGACCCCCACCTTGAGGGCATCCAGGCTGGTCAGATAGCCCTCCTGATCGGCCTTGATCTGTTCAGTGTGGTGAGCCCAAGCCATCTCGCCGTCCGGGTCCCCGCCTTGTGCGCTGATGGTTGCCCGCCAGGCATCCATCGCCGTTCCATCTTTCAAAGACCCGGCAACATCCGCTTGGCGTAATTCTTCAGATCGAGTACGTGCCTCGGCGCTTCCGGGTGCGACACCTGCCCCTGGAATACCGTGGGTTTCGACGACGCGTGCTACGGCGTCCAGCATCTCGCGAGCCAGTGTGACAGTGAGCTCCACCACATCCGGTGGTCCACCACCAGTGAGAACCTCCACGGATTCACGAACCTCCAAGGCATTACCCACAGTCAAACCCAGGGGTGTGGACATGTCAGTGATCAAGGCAATGGTGTGGACACCGTGATCCTCGCCAATCTCCACCATGGTCGTGGCAAGCTCTTTGGCTTGTTCGCGCCCAGTCATGAAAGCCCCCGACCCACATTTCACATCCAAAACTAAAGCGGATGTTCCCTCGGCGATCTTCTTGCTCATGATCGACGATGAAATCAAAGGAATAGAAGCAACTGTTCCTGTGACATCACGCAGGGCATAGAGTTTGCGGTCAGCAGGAGCCAAACCCACCCCCGCTTGGCAGATCACACCCCCTATGGATTCTAGTTGCTCGGTCATCTCATCGAGGCTGAGTTCCGCCCGCCACCCAGGAATGGATTCTAGTTTGTCGAGGGTTCCCCCGGTGTGCCCGAGACCACGACCTGACAATTGCGGAATAGCTACACCAAAACTCGACACCACAGCAGACAGTGGCAAGGTGATCTTGTCTCCCACTCCCCCGGTGGAGTGCTTATCGACGGTGGGTCGTGACAGGGCAGAGAAATCCAATCTTTCCCCGGAGGCGATCATGGCATCGGTCCAGCAATTGAGTTCCTCACGGCTCAATGAGTTCAAAAAGATGGCCATGAGCAGGGCCGACATCTGCTCCTCAGCCACCACACCACGGGTGTAGGCATCAATCATCCAGGTGATCTGGCTGGTGGACAGTACACCACCATCGCGCTTGGTCATGATGACATCAACAGCGTCAAAGGGTTCAGCCATTGTTATTCTCCTGTCTTGGTGGCGTACTGATCTAAATCATCATCGCCAAAGGATTGTGGAAGCAGATCCTCTAAGGTGCATTCCCCTTGAGCAGTGAGCACCTGCAAGGTCTTACCCCCAAACTCAAGGAGCAGTTGGCGACAACGACCGCAGGGGGTGATAATCTCCCCCACCCCGTTGACACAGGTGAATTTCACTAGACGTCCCCCACCGCTAGCAATCAGTGAACTCACCAGCCCACATTCAGCACAGAGGGTTAACCCATAGGAGGCATTCTCCACGTTACAGCCAGTGATAAGCCTGCCGTCGTGGGTCAGAGCTGCTGCCCCAACCGGATAGTGCGAGTACGGCACATAGGCCTTTGTTGCTGCTTGCTGGGCAGCTGAAACCAGTTCGGTGAAATCCATGATCACCCCTTATAAGGCTTTCCTTCCATGGCTGGTGGATGGACTCGTCCGACCAAGCCAGCAACCGCAAAGATCGTGATGAGGTAGGGAACCATTCCCAGGAATTGGCTAGGAACATCCACAGCCATAGCGCTCAGTGACATTTGGAGGTTGTCAGCGAACCCAAACAGCAGGGCCGCCACGAGAGCACCTTTGGGTTTCCATCCGCCCAAGATCATGGCAGCTAAGGCAATGAAGCCACGACCGTCGGAAGCATTCTTTCCGAAAGCCAAACCATTGGCAACAGTGAAATAGGCACCGCCCAACCCAGCGATCGCTCCACCGAGGATGGTGTTGATCACGCGAGTACGGTTGACCTTGATGCCAACAGTGTCAGCTGCTCTCGGATGCTCTCCACAGGAACGCAGCCGAAGCCCCCACTTGGACTTGAACAACATGATCTGCAGAGCAATGACCACCACGTACATGATGTAGACCAGGGCATTTTGAGCAAAGAGAACAGGTCCGAGAACTGGTATCTCGCTGAGGATCGGGATCTTCCAGGTAGGAAGCTTGACCGCCATAGAGAAGACGTCCTGATTTCTGGTCAAAACAGTGGAGAAGAGGTAGCTGGTTAGACCACCGACGAGCACATTGAGCACAATACCAACGATGATGTGGTCCACCCAGTAGCGCACAGCGAAGAGGGCCAGGAGGCAACCGACGAGCGCTCCAGCCACCGGAGCAGCGAGCAGACCCAACCAGGGATTCTTGGTCAGAGCTCCCACCACGGCTGCTAAGAAGGCACCAGCAAGAAGCTGTCCTTCAATCGACACATTAATCACACCCACTCTTTCGCATACTGTTCCCGCCATGGCCCCAAAGATCAGTGGAATGGATAGGAATAATGCTCCAGATAACAAGGAGGTGAATTGCAGGGCGCCGGTTTTCCCAGCGACGGCCCACAGAAGAAAACTTAAGACAAAGAAGGTTCCAAAGAGAATCCCGATCAGACTGGCCAGGCGAATCTTTCCCAGATTATAGATCCGAGCTGAGGTTATCCACCAGGTGAAACCTGCTAAACAGGCCATGGCTATTGTCAAAACGAGTATCGAGATGAAACTGGGAAGATTCATGGTCAAGGTGCCCAGCCAACGATTGCCTGTCACGATCGCTACCTTGGAGATGGTGTCCACTGGTGTGGTCAGACAGAAACCCGCAGCGGCAACCAGTGTGAAAAAGGTCAGTGCAATGGGCAGTTTCCAGGAGCGAGGTCGAAGCACGACGTGTTCAAGTTCTGCATCGAATAGTTCCATATCCGCTTGTGTTGTACTCATGATGACACCTCCTTAGATTCTGGCAGGTCGACTTCCTCGGCGAGTTCCCCTTCTGGAGGAGTCGGAGGTTTGCCTGCGGACTGTTTCTTCAGGGCCCGATTCATGGCCCGTACGTGTGCTTGGCGCTGACGCTCCGGATCTGGTAGGCGGAAGATTGCACGGACCAGCGGAGGGGCGGCAATGAGCAAAACGATCACTGACTGAAGAACCAGGATGATGTCGATCGGAGTGCCTGTCTTTGCTTGCATGATGTATCCACCAGCTCGAAGTCCTCCAAAGAGCAATCCGGCAAAAATGGTGCCCAGTGGCTTCGAGCGCCCCAATAAGGCAACCGTGATTGCATCGAAACCCAAAGTGGCAGCGACATTGATATTGAGCTGTTGGGAAGGATCTGATAACAGCTGTGAGGTTGCTGCTAGCCCCGCCAAACCTCCACCGATGATCATCACCCAGACATAGGACATGGCGACATTCATTCCTGCCGTACGTCCAGCATCGGGGTTCTCTCCTACTGCGCGTATCCGAAAACCAAGGGTTGATCGTTCCATCATCCACCACACCGCGACTGCGGCCAGCAATGCGAGCAGGAATCCAAGATCGATGTTGCCAATGATGTGCGGGAACCGTGCTGTTGGGTTCATCTTGGGACTCACAGGGTTCGAGGATCCTGGTATTTGGAAGGCCTTCAAGGTGAGCAACCAACCCAACAGGAAGACAGCAACAGAGTTCAACATGATGGTCACAATGACTTCATTGGCGCCAGTTTTCGCTTTGAGGATGCCGGGAATGAACCCCCACAGTGCACCACCAATGAAGGCGCCCAACAGGCAAACAATCAGATGGAGTCCACCAGGAAGGTTGACACCAAAACCAAGATAACCACACAAGGTGGCACCCAGGATGATTTGACCTTGAGCACCAATGTTGAACAAACCAGCACGAAAACCCATCCCTAAAGCTAATCCAGCAAAGATCAGTGGGACCGAGTAGGCGATGGTCTTGGTCAGTGGCATGAACAATTGCCGGGAATTGAAAATTGCCCCTTCGAACAGTGCAGAGTAGGCCCCACCAATGGACTTCCCTAAGGCAGAGAAGAAGTCACCAGGGCGGGCGAATAGGTAGTGTCCAGCCTGTTGGACACCACTGTCGGCAGCAGCGATGAGGATAGCACCAATCAACAACGCAACAACAATAGCAAGGAAGGATGTCAGTGCTGACGATGAGGCGACTTTCGTCCATGTTTGACCCCAATTGCGGGTGGGTCGCTCATCCACAGGTGCTTCGAGAAGGTTCGTCATGATGCTGCTCCTGCCTGAGTATCTTCGCTGGTTGTACCACGGCCTGCTTGGGCTAAGGCCTCTTCGTGGCTCACCCCTGCCATCATGAGCCCCAGCACATGACGCTGGGTGTCAGGTGGTACGATTCCCACGAATTTTCCGTTGTACATCACCGCCACCCGATCAGCTAAAGAAGACACCTCATTGAGTTCAGTGGACACAATGAGGACCGCTGTACCATTGTCCCGAGCTTGGATGATCCTGGAGTGGATGAAATCGATGGAACCAATATCAACCCCACGGGTTGGCTGTGAGGCAATGAAGAGTGACAGATCTCTCGACAGTTCGCGAGCAACCACGACTTTTTGCTGGTTGCCACCCGACAGGGTGCCCAAGGTAGCATTGGCTGAACCTGCTCGTACGTCATATTCTTCAACCAGCCGCGCTGCGTTGGAGGCAATGGATTTCATTTTCAATGATCCACCGCGAGAGAATTGCGCTGAGTCAACCTGGTCCAGGACAAGGTTTTCTGCAATAGAGAAACCATGAACAACACCATCTTTGCCACGATCCTCGGGCACAAATCCAACGCCAGAAGATAATACTTTCTTCACGGATTTTCCTGTCAGATTTTCTGTCGTGGTCACTTGCTGATCTCCCTGGTCGGAAGCATCATCTGGTTGGAGTGAAGAATAGTGGTGTAACAGAATCTCCCCTCCGGTTGGTTTTCGAAGACCAATGAGCGTCTCTGCTAGTTCTGTTTGACCATTTCCTTGAACCCCCGCAACAGCGAGTACTTCACCAGCGGCCACTGTGAAGGAAACATCATCAAGAAGAATCCGACCTTCCTCATCAGCTAAGTCAAGATTGTTCACCTCCAGAACAACCCCACCATCTGTTGAGTTGCGAGATCTGACACCCAGGTCAACATCACGCCCCACCATCATTGATGCCAAGTCAGACTGTGAGGCTGTGGGAAGTGCGCTACCTATCACCTTGCCGTGACGAATCACCGTAATAGTGTCGGCGACTTCTTGAACCTCTCGTAGCTTGTGGGTAATGAAAACAATGGAGGTTCCTGAGGCTTTGAGTTGTCTCATGATTTCCATCAACTCATCAGTTTCTTGGGGAATCAGCACCGCAGTTGGTTCATCGAGAATAAGTATCTTGGCATGGCGTGATAGGGCTTTGATGATCTCGACTCGCTGCTGGACCCCCACCGGTAGATCACCCACGAGTGCATCAGGGTCCACATCAAAGCCAAATTTGTCAGAGATTTCTTGAACGATCCCACGGGCTTGTTGCACATTGAGCAGCCCGAGTGGTCCTGTCGGCTCAGTGCCCAAGACAACGTTCTCAGCAACAGTGAACACCGGAACAAGCATGAAATGTTGGTGGACCATCCCAATACCAGCAGCCATAGCATCACCGGGTCCTGAGAAATGAACTGGGACGTCATCGAGAAGGATCTCTCCACCATCGGCAGCATACAGACCGTAGAGGACATTCATGAGGGTGGATTTTCCTGCCCCATTTTCACCGAGCAAAGCATGGATCTGGCCTTCTTCGACAACCAAGTCAATGGAATCGTTGGCCACAAAATCGCCGAACTTCTTTGTCACCTGACGTAACTCAAGTTTCATGTCGCACTCCTTGAGGGTCTTGGAGTCCACCCTAGTAGAAAACTCGTCGTTGACAAGTGAATATTCCCACTAGCAAAGAGAGAAATCGGGTCCGATTCTCTTGTCAGAGAGTCGAACCCGATTTCTCGAGTCTGGTGTTCATTCACTGTGGCGGAATGAACATCTTGCGAAGTGACTACTTCGGATCAGAAGGCGAAACAACAGCGAGGTTGCCGGCCATGATATCAGCAGTCAATTCAGTGATGCGATCCTTGACACCCTGGTCGATTGTGGCATCAAAGTCGTGGAAGGGGGCGATTCCGACGCCACCATTGGCAAGGGTGCCAATGTAAGCGCTGGAAGCGAAGTTTCCACTCTGAGCCTCTTGAACGGTGTCAAAGACGGATGCACCAATCTCCTTGATAACTGAGGTCAAGATGATCTTCTGGTACTTCGGTGCTGTTTCATACCAGTCAGCATCCACACCGATGATGGCAACATTGTCGGCTTCGAGAGCGGCTTCAGCAGCTCCGAGACCCACAGGTCCTGCCACAGGCATGATCACATCGGCGCCCTGGTCGATGAGGGTTTTTGCGGTCTGCTGACCAGTTGCCTGGTCGTCGAAGGTGTTGGTGAACATGCCATCCTGCTTGTCCTTATCCCAACCCAAAACCTCAACATTGGCAGAGTTGTCAGTGTTGAACTGTGCGACACCATCAACAAAACCGTCCATGAAAATGGTCACTGAGGGGATCGCCATTCCACCGAAGGTGGCAACCTTTCCAGTTTCGGAATGGGCTGCAGCAGCATATCCAGCAAGGAAGGCGGCATCAGAGGTCTTGAAGACCAAGGGCTTCACATTCGGCAAAACGATCTGTGAATCGTCAACAATGGCGAAATGCAGGTCAGGATTAGCGATAGCCTGTTCCTCGGTTGCTTCCTTGAGCATGAAACCAACTGTGATAGTCAGGTCGCAGTTCTGGGCTTGCATTGCTTCCAAGTTGGGAGCGAAATCGTTGGCATTTTGAGATTCAGCCTGCTTGATGGAGACACCGAGCTCGGATTCTGCCCTCTTCAGACCTTCATATCCGGACTGGTTGAAGGACTTATCATCAAATCCACCCTGGTCAGAGATCATGCAAGCCAGGAAGGCGTCGCCACCTGTGTTGCCTTCTCCGTTATCTTCAGGCGGTGTTCCACAACCACTCAGTGCGAGGGCCGCAGAAGTCATCAGTACGAGCATTGCTGCGATTTTCTTCACTATTTCTTCCTATCGTGTTCAGGAGGGCACTCCCTCCAAAATGTCGTCACCTAATCTACCGGCAATACTTGAGGCAAGAAACGCGAATCCCAGTGTGGGGGGTCACATTTTGGCAACGATCTGATTACGTTTCTTTCGTTGGTTTCGGTTTTTCACGGAAATCAACACCAGCTTCGCGACGTTGGAGGGGTGTAATCGGTGTGGGTGCTCCAGTTAACGGATCATACCCGCTTCCGATCTTGGGGAAAGCGATCACCTCACGGATTGATTCTGTTCCAGCCAAAAGACCAACAATGCGATCCCAACCAAAAGCAATCCCTCCATGGGGTGGAGCCCCGTACTGGAAAGCATTCAGCAGAAAGCCAAACTTTTCATTCACCTCTTCGTCGGACAGACCCATCACCGCAAAGACTCTTTCTTGGATGTCCCTGCGATGAATTCTGATGGACCCTCCCCCAATTTCATTGCCGTTACACACCAGGTCATAGGCGTACGCTAAGGCTGAACCAGGGTCAGTGTCGAAGGTGTCTAGACATTCGGGTTTCGGTGAGGTGAAGGCGTGATGGGTTGCTGTCCAAGCGCCCCCACCAACAGCCACATCCCCCTCAGCTTTTGCCTCGGTGGTGGGTTTGAACAAAGGCGCGTCCACCACCCAGACGAAGGCCCATTTCTCAGGATCAATGAGTCCAAGGCGAGCTGCAATTTCGCTGCGCGCTGCCCCGAGCAGGGCCTGTGAACTTGACCGTGGACCAGCAGCGAAGAAGATGGCATCCCCTGGTTGAGCTCCAGTGCGTGGGCCGAGTTGGCCCAGTTCTTCTTCCGAGAGGTTCTTAGCCACTGGGCCACCCATCTCACCATCGTCTGCGATAGTGATGTATGCCAATCCTTTGGCTCCTCTGGTCTTGGCCCATTCCTGCCAGGCATCGAATTGGCGACGAGGAAGACTCGCGCCCCCAGCCATCACCACAGCACCGACGTAGGGAGCTTGGAAGACCCTGAATTCTGTTGAGGCAAACACATCTGTCACCTCCACGATCTCCAAGTCGAATCGAAGATCGGGTTTATCAGAACCGTAGCGATCCATGGCCTCGGCATAACTCAAACGCGGGAAAGGTGTGGTCAATTCCGTACCAATCAGTGACCACACTTTGGTGGTGATCTCTTCAGCCAAGGAGATCACATCTTCCTGGTCAACGAAACTCATCTCGATGTCGAGTTGGGTGAATTCTGGTTGACGATCAGCGCGAAAATCCTCATCGCGATAACACCGACAGATTTGGTAATACTTCTCCATGCCGCCAACCATGAGAAGCTGTTTGAACAACTGCGGGCTTTGCGGAAGGGCATACCACGACCCAGGACTCAAACGAGCTGGTACGAGGAAATCTCTAGCACCCTCAGGGGTGGAACGAGTCAAGGTGGGTGTTTCTATTTCAACAAAATCGTGGCGGCCCAAAACCTCGCGGGCCGCCTGATTGACCTGGGAGCGTAGGCGAAGTGCCTGGGATTGGCTGGGACGACGCAGATCCAGGTAGCGGTAGGTGAAGCGGGTATCCTCCCCCACGTTGACTCTCTCGTCGATGGGGAAAGGAAGAGGGGCTGAGACACTGAGTATCTCAATGTCACTGACGACGACTTCAATCTCACCGGTGGGCATTGAGGGGTTCACGGTGTCAGCTGAGCGCGCTTCAACTTGTCCTGTCACTCCAAGACAGTATTCGCTACGCAACTTGTGAGCCTGAAGCCCGTCAACCAATTCTTCACGGATCACACATTGGGCAAGACCGGAACAATCACGAAGATCAATGAACACCACACCGCCATGGTCTCGGCGGGTGTTGACCCACCCTGCTAGGTGGACAGTCTCACCGATATTGCTGGACGAAAGAAGGCCCGATTGGTGGGTACGAAACATGATGCTCCTTGTCTGGCTCACGCATAAACAGTACGGTGCCAACGCGGAAGTTTACCATCACTGGGCTTGGAGAATCTGCACAGTCATATCCGATTGCTCGGGGGTCCATTGGTTGGCATCAGCGTCCCACTGGTCACCTGAGCGGATATCTTTCACTTGACCTATCACAGGCCCGAACCACACATAGGGAATTCCTCGACGGTCAGCGAAACGGATCTGCTTGCCGTACTTCTGTGAATTCGGTGAAACTTCACACGGTATTCCCCTGTGGCGTAAGGCAGTGGCTACCTGCTCTGCTTGAGGGCGAGTCTCATCAGAGTCAACAGCAACACAGACAACACTGGGAACAGATCTTGAAGCGGTCAACACCCCTTGGCTGATCAGCGGAACAAAAACCCGTGACAGCCCAAAGGAGACACCTACCCCCGGATAGGTGTTCTTCGCATCGGTTGCTAGTGAATCGTAGCGCCCACCGGCGCTGATGGTTCCCAAGGATTCATAGCCTTGGAGTTCAATCTCGAAGACAGACCCTGTGTAGTAGTCGAGTCCTCGGGCAATCTTGGCATCAACCACCACCTGGGAACCGAAGCGGGCAGAAACCTTGGATGACAAGTCGGTCAGTTCGCCCAGCCCTTGTTCGAGTAGCTCATTGGTGACACCAAAGCTACGTACCTGATCGTCCACACTTCCTCTGGTCGAATTCACCTGGGCAAACCCCAGGACCTTGTCCACCTGGGATGAATCCAATCCCAGCTTCGCGAGGATCTCCGCAGTAGCTTGCACACCAACCTTGGGAAGCTTGTCCACGGCTTGGATAATAGGAAGAGGATCACTACATCCGATACCGGTGTAGAAGCCTTGAATGAGTTTCCGGTTGTTGATCCTGATGGTCACCGGTGGAAGTCCCAGTTCTGCGCTGAGAGCCTCACAGGCCTCCATCATCACCATCACCACCTCGGCATCATGGTGGGTGGACAACTCTCCTTGACCAACAATGTCGATGTCAGCCTGCCAGAATTCCCGAAATCTTCCTTCCTGAGGGCGCTCCCCCCTCCACGCTGGTTGGATCTGGTAGCGACGGAAAGGAAACTCCAGATGGCCAGAATTCTCCAAGACGTACCGGGCAAAAGGAACAGTCAAATCAAAGTGCAAACCCCAAACGTCTTCTTCCTGGGTTTCAGCGTGCAGCCGACGCACCAGATACACCTCTTGGGTGATCTCCCCTTTACGACTCAGGTCACTCAACGGTTCAATAGACCGGGTTTGGATATTGGCAAAACCATGGAGTTCAAAAACCCGGCGAACGATATCGTGAGCTCGCATCTCAACGATGCGACCTTGGGGAAGAAACTCGGGAAAACCAGAAATGGATGCCATAGGGAAAGTCTACTTCAGCGCTGGTAAAGATCACGAACTGGTGGGTGATTCTCCTCTCCAGTAGGCAAATCGAGCAAGAATCAGGCAAGATAGGACCCATGACTGAAATTTCAAGGCTTTCATCATTCGGCCGAGCCGACGATGATGGAACTGTCTATGTCCGAATTGGTGACACCGAACGTAGCGTGGGTCAGATACCTGACTCGACCCCTGAGCAGGCTTTAGCCTTCTACGTTAAACGCGGTCAAGCACTTGAAGTCGAAGTCGAATTACTTGCCCAACGAGTACGCCACGGCGCTTTGGGTCCCGATGAGGCACGCAAGTCCATCAAGCATCTTCGCGAAACCATCCTTGAAGCCAACGCAGTTGCCGACCTGCAGGGACTCGCTGATCGACTCGATCCTCTCCATGAGATTGTTGATGCCCAAGCAGAGGTACGTCGAGAAGAAAAAGCTCAGGCTCTTGCTGATGCGAAGGTACGCAAAGAAGAGATGGTGACTCAATCAGAGAAACTAGCCCAATCCAATGATTGGGGAACAGGAGTTCAGAAATTTCGGGATCTTCTCGAAGAATGGAAGAACCTGCCACGCCTTGATCGTGCAGCCGATGATGAACTGTGGCATCGTTTCTCGTCAGCTCGTACCACCTACACTCGTCGCCGGAAAGCACACTTTGCTGAACTCAGCGTCCAACAAGGTGAGTCCAAAATCCTCAAAGAAGCCATCATCGCTGAAGCAGAAACACTGGCTCAGTCCACTGATTGGGGTCCCACAGCTGCACAGTTTCGTCAGCTCATGACCAGGTGGAAGGCCGCTGGTGGCGCAGGTCGCCAAGTCGATGATGGCCTGTGGGCACGCTTCCGCGGGATCCAAGATGAATTCTTCACCAGGCGCTCTGAGGTGTTCTCAGCCCAAGATGAGCAATACCAGGCCAATTTGAGTGCCAAACTTGAATTGCTTGCCTCGGCTGAAGCAGAGATACTTCCGGTTAGTGATGTTGCCCAAGCTCGCTTGCAGTATCGAGAGTTTTTGTCCGCCTACCATGGTCTTGGTCGCGTACCATCAGATCAGGAAAAGGCCACCGAAGCACGAGTTCGCGCTATCGAATCGGCTATCGACGAGGCTGACAAGCGAGAATGGGCGCGTACCGATCCTCAAACTCGTTCCCGCGCCCAAGAGACAGTCAATTTGTTTACTGCCCAAATCGCCAAGTTGGAAGATCAACTTCAGGTAGCTCAAGACAAGGCAGACAAATCCCAGATCAAGAAAACTGAAGCATCATTGGCGACCTATCAGATCTGGCTCGATCAAGCACAGCAGACCCTGGATGAACTCATTGCCTGATATTAGATGTTGAGCCGACGAACATCAGTGACTCTCTCCACCAAGGAAAGCTTCTTCATCAACTGTTCTAAGAACAATGGGTCAGGAATCTCAAACGACAAAGTCATGCGTGCTGTGTGATCTTGGCCTTCCAGAATATGCGCGGTCACAATCGAGACCTTGTTTTCTGCTAAACAGGCCGACACATCAGCGAGCAAACCTGGTCGATTGAGTCCATCAATCACAATGGTCACCAGGTAATTCACTCCCGAATCCTTCACCCAGGAAACATTCAGTATCCGCTGTGGAGAGTTCTGGAGGTCTTCGACATTCTTGCACTGGGTTCGATGGACCGACACTCCATGACCACGAGTAACGAAACCAAGAATTTCATCACCAGGAACAGGGGTGCAACAACGAGCGAGTTTCACCAGAACATCATCATCGCCTTCCACTTCCACCCCCGAGGCTGTGGAGAGCACCATCGGTCTGGAGGATGTGAGGAAGGGGCGGTGTTTCATCGCTGCTTCCACAGCGGACTCTTGACCACCCTCGATGGCAATCAACTGATCCACCACCTGCCGAATGCTCACCTTCTTATCACCAATGGCTGCATACAGCGATGGAATGTCAGTGAATCTGAGTTTGGAAGCCACTGCCGTCAGATAGGGAACGGTTAATACTTTTTGCAGATCCAAACCAGAGTGTTTGAGTTGCCGTGACTTTGCCAAGGCGAGTTCTCCGGCTTCCGCCTTGAGGTCCTTGGATTCTTTTGAGAAATAGTGGTTGATTTTCTGCCTGGTTTTTGATCCCTTGACGAATTGGAGCCAGTCACGAGAAGGCCCAGCATCAGGCGAAGAATTGGTCAAAATCTCACATACATCTCCCCCAGTGAGTTCGGTGTCGAGGCTGACCAGTTTCCCATTGATGCGAGCCCCTGCACAGGTGTGGCCAATTTCGGTGTGAACAGCGTAGGCAAAGTCAACTGGTGTTGAACCTTGGGGAAGGAAAAACAGGTCAGATTCTGGGGAAAAGACCATGACATCTTTCCCGCCGAGTTCTGTGGTGAGATTCTCCAAAAACATTCTCGGATCGTCATCCTCAGATTGCCATTGGCGTAGTCTTTTCATCCAGAGAAGATCCATGGGATTGTGTCGAATCCCTTTCTCACCAGGGACTTGAGACTTATATCTCCAGTGGGCAGCGACACCGTATTCTGCATTTCTGTTCATGTCACGGGTACGAATCTGAAATTCCATCGGTTTGCCTTGCGGCCCAATCACTGTGGTGTGGAGCGACTGATAGGTGGAGTCCCTGGGATTGACAATGTAATCCTTAAACCGCCCTGGTACGGGTTTCCACAGACCGTGAATCGTTCCCAGGGCCACATAACATTCACTGGTTGATTCCACCACGACACGTAATCCAAGCAGATCATAAATGTCGGTGAAATCACGACCGCGAATCACCATCTTCTGGTAGATGGAGTAGTAATGCTTGGGTCGGCCCAACACGTTGGCCGTGATCTTGTTGGCTTCAAGTGCTTCTTCAATCACAGGGATGATGTCTTGGAGAATCTTCTCTCGCGCTGGCTGTTCAAGAGTCACTTGCTGAACGATCTGGTCGTAGACCTTGGGTTCGAGGGTGGCAAAGGAGAGGTCTTCTAGTTCTCTTTTCAAAGATTCCATGCCCAGGCGGTGGGCCAGGGGTGCGAAAATGTCGAGGGTTTCACGGGCAATGCGCTCTTGGCGATCTTGGGAGATCGAAGCAATCGTTTGCATATTGTGGACCCGATCAGCGAGTTTGATCACAACAGCTCGGACATCGGCAAACATCGCAGTAATAATCTTGCGAATCGTTTCAGCCTTGGCACGATCCCCCAGCTGGGATCTTTTCAGCTTGGTGACCGCATCGACCATGTCGCCAATTTCTTCAGAAAAGTCGCTGGTCAATTGCTCCAAGGTGTAGTCAGTATCCTCGATGGTGTCGTGCAGCAAAGCCCCCACCACGGTGGGTTCGGTCATACCCAATTCGGCAACGATTGTGGCTACAGCAAGCGGATGATGGATATAGGGTTCACCAGAGTCGCGGACCTGAGGTCGATGATAATACTCGGCAATCTGAAAGGCTTTGATAATGATCTGGGGATCATAGTTGGGATGATTGGCTTCGACGCTGTGGAGAAGCTCCTGGACACTTGCTGTGTACGTGCCACAATCGTCCGACGTCAGCATTCCAACTGGTCGGGTCTTCTCTTGTTTCGAAGCAGTCATAGCAACCCCTCATGACGGGAGAAAAGCTATTGTACTAGGTGTTGGGGCTTTAGGCGGTCAGGACTGGGGATACTCGCTCAATGCCTAGTTTGGTGAGATGGTCTCGTCCGCCCAGGAAACCCAATTCCAAGACCACGCCCACCTCAACAAGTTCAGCTCCGAGATATTTGATGAGTTGAGCGGTGGCACCAATGGTTCCCCCTGTTGCTAGAACATCATCAACAACGAAGACCTTTGCTCCTTCAGGGATCGCATCTTGATGGACAGTCAGGGTGTCCTGTCCGTACTCAAGATCGAAGGTATGGGCGTAAACATCGCGAGGAAGTTTTCCTGGCTTACGCACAGGCACGAAACCAACACCAAGACTCAGTGCCACTGGCGCAGCGAAAACAAAACCACGCGCCTCCATGCCGACCACGACATCAACCCCCTGGGGTGCGATGTCGACCAGCGCCTCAATACAGGCGCGATAGGCCTCAGGGTGCGCCAACAGCGGTGTGATGTCTTTGAACACAACTCCAGGCTTGGGGAAGTCTGGGACATCCACGATGTACGAGGCGATGAGTTCGGTTCTCTCCTCATTATTCATGATTTCGTCCTTTGTGCCCGCGACGTCTTGGTGGGTTGAGTACGGATATAGTCGTCGGCTTCAATCATGGACACCACCTCGACTGAGGTAGCTCGCGCGGCCTTCTTGGTCGGTTGCTTCTCGTGAGATGAATCAGCTTTCGCTTGTTTTTCTCTCTTCTTGGCAACCCTGACCGCCTGAAGTTTCATCTCCGGTTCTCTCATCTTGAGTTGGGAGAGCAAGGGGGTGGCAATAAACAGTGAGGAATATGCGGCAATGATCATCCCCACAAACAACGCCAAACCGATGTCCTCCAAAGGCCCAGAACCAAGAATGAAAGCCCCTGCGAAAAGGATCGCAGCAACAGGAAGAACACCAATGATCGTGGTGTTGATGGAACGAACAAGAACCTGGTTGACTGACTTGTTGGCTGCCTCAGCATAGGTGAACTGATAGTCATCCAAATTGGCGGTGTTCTCTCGAATCTTGTCGAAAACCACCACCGTGTCATAGAGGGAATACCCGAGGATAGTCAACATTCCAGTCAGTGTTGCCGGGGTAACAGTGAAACCCACCAGGGCATAGATGCCCACGGTGATGATCATGTCGTGGAAGAGCCCAACTAAACCAGTGACAGCCATCTTCCAGTCACGGAAATAGACCGACATCAACACTGAGACAAGAACAAGGAAGACCACCAAAGCTATTGCTGCTTGTTTGGTCACCTGCCCGCCCCAGGCTCCAGAGATCTGGCGGGAATCGACACTGTCAAGATCAACACCGGCCAAGGTGGCTATCGCCTGGCGTACCTTTGCTTGTTCATCGGGCTCCAAGGTACGGGTTTCGATAGAAACACGGTTGGAACCAATAGTGGTCACCGAGGTGGCATCAAGACTGGTGACACCACTGTTCTTCACCACTGCTTCACGAAACTCAGCAACGGTGGTGTCGGTGACATTCTCGACAGCCACCTTGAAGTTGGAGCCACCACGGAACTCAATACCGAGATCCAGTCCACGGAAGATCAGTGCGCCGATAGCAACAAGAATGAGAATAGCTGAGATGGCGTACCAGCGACGCCAGCGTGGAACGAAATCATAGGAAATCTGTCCAGTCCACAGTTTGTGAGCAAAACTAGTTTTCTCCTGTGGCGTGGTCACTACTGCGGTCTCAGACATTGGCCGCCTCCTTAGCAGTCCGATCCTTTGTGGCCCTGCGACGTCGTGCGGGCTCAATACCAAGGTGTGTGGCTTCAAAGCCGGAACCCTTCATTCCTTGACCATAGAATTTGGTCTTCACCAGCAAACTCATCAAAGGTTTGGTGAAGAAGAAGATCAACGCAAGGTCAACCAGTGTGGTCAACCCGAGGGTGAAGGCGAAGCCTTTGATAGCACCAATAGACAAGATGAACAACACCACGGCTGACAAAATCGTCACACCATCAGCGACAACGATGGTACGTCGGGCTCTCTCCCATCCAGTTTCCACGGCCGTACGAATACTGCGGCCTTCGCGGGCATCATCTCGGATGCGTTCGAAATAAATAACGAAGGAGTCCGCGGTGATACCGATCGCCACGATCACACCGGCAAGCCCAGGCAGGGACAAAGCAAACCCCACCGATTGCCCGAGCAGGCAGATCAGCATATAGACCACACCGCCAGCCATCATCAAGGAGGCCACCACGAGCACAGTCAAGCCACGATAGTAGAGAAGGCAGAATCCAATGACGAGTAGCAACCCGATCCCACCTGCGATCAGTCCAGCAATAAGCTGGTCGGCACCCAAGGTGGGTGAAATAGTTTCCGCATCTGAGGAGTCGAAGGTCAAAGGCAGGGCACCATATTTCAGAACATTTGCCAGATTATTAGCACTGTCCTGATTGAAGGTGCCCGAGATCTGTGCATTACCACCAGGGATGGGTTCATTAACCGACGGAGCAGAAATCACTCGACCATCCAACACAATGGCGAACTGGTCGGTGGGTTCGGTGGCATTGGCTAACTCGGTGGTCGCATCACTGAATAAGGTTGCCCCTTGTCCATCAAACTCCAAGGTCACAATCCATTTCATCTGACCTTCAGGAAGACCGGCACTAGCGTTCTTCACGAGGTTGCCTTCCAAGATCATAGGTCCAAGAAGATATTTCAGAGATGTTGTTTCAGTCCCCTCGTTTCGTGGACATGCGATCAGAGGTTGATTCCATTCAGCAGACATCGGATCACCACATTGGAACTCATAGAAAATCTTGTTGTCTTCCTCGCTGGGGGTCCAAGCCAACAGCTCAGCCAAGAGTGCTTGGCGCTCTTTAGTATCGGTGGGCAACTCGGGCACGTCAGCTGGATCAATGGTGTCATTGGGCTGGATAATGGTTGGCACAGAAGGCAACTCGGTGGCTTTTCCTTCGATGTAAGCCGTGGACTGGTCAACATTGTAAACACGACGGAACTCAAGTTGGGCGGTCTGCCCCACCATTTCTATCAGTGCATCACCTTGGACGTTCGGGGCAGAAACAATGATCTGATTACTACCTGAGGTGGTGACAGACACTTCACCAACACCCAAAGAGTTCACTCTCTGCTCGATGATGTTGCGCGCCTGTTCCAGATTAGCTGGATCAACCCCACCGGTACCTGAGGAGATTGCAGTCAAGGTAATGGTTGTTCCCCCGCTCAAGTCCAACCCAAGTCTGGGAGTCCACGAGCGTGAAAAGACCATCAAAGCAGCCATGATAGCGACAATCACAAAAAGACCAAGCAAGGTCATTCCTGGTCGGCGTCGACGAGTGGTAGGCGTAGGCACGTACTCCCCCTAGTTCTTTTCTTGGTTGTCTTGGGTATCATCGGTAGCAAAGAAAGACTCATCGGTTTCTTCACTGGCGGCGTCCTGGGGTTGTATCTCATTGGAGTATTCGAACTCTTCATCATCACTAGCGACAACATTGCGAACAGCAGCTCGCATAACAGTGAGATCCACCCCCGGTGAAATCTCCAAGACGACCTGTTTTTGCCCCAGATATCTGATGGTGCCATAGATGCCAGAAGACAACATGACTCGGGTGCCCTCCTCCAAGGAATCCATCATCTCTTGTTGTTTCTTCTGCTGTTTTTGTGTGGGCCGAATCATGAAGAAATACAACACCACACCCATCAGAGCAATGACAAAGAATAGGGTGTAACCGTCCATGGTACCTCCGCGCGTGAAAAATAACCTTGGTAAGCCTACCGTGAAAAGACTCTCAACAAGGAATCGCACATCAGAAGAGATCACCTTGGGCTGGTGGGGTTGCTCCAATGTGGGCAAACCCAGCGGCAGTCGCGACCCGACCACGGGTGGTTCTCATCAGAAAACCCAGCCGTACCAGGAAGGGCTCAGCGACTTCGGCAACAGTTTCGGCTTCTTCGCTGACAGCGATCGCCAGGGTTGACAACCCAACAGGGCCACCACCGAATTTGTGACACACCGCTTCCAGAACCTCGCGATCCAACCGATCCAAGCCCAGGGGGTCCACCTCAAAAAGATCAAGAGCCTCGGATGCCGAGTCGGCACTGACTTTTCCCTGGGTTCTCACTTCGGCAAAATCACGTACTCTGCGTAAAAGTCGGTTAGCAATTCGAGGTGTACCCCTAGACCGTGATGCGATCACCTGGCTTGCTTGCGCGTCAATCTCGATATTCAGTACGTGTGCTGAGCGCTGAACAATGTCGATCAGGGTGTCGGTGTCATAGAAATCGAGCTGGGCTGTCAGGCCAAAACGATCACGCAAAGGCGAAGGAAGCAAACCCACCCGCGTCGTCGCCCCCACGAGAGTGAAAGGGGGGATATCGAGAGGAATAGCTGTGGCACCAGGCCCCTTGCCCACCACCACATCGACACGGAAATCCTCCATCGCGAGATAGAGCATCTCCTCAGCTGGACGAGACATTCGGTGGATCTCATCGAGGAAAAACACCTCCCCTTCAGTCAGGCCCGATAATATTGCTGCCAGATCACCGGCATGTTGAATAGCTGGACCCGACGAGATGCGCAGAGGCGCCTCCATTTCATGGGCGATAATCATGGCGAGAGTCGTTTTGCCCAAACCTGGTGGACCACTCAACAGAACATGGTCGGCTACTGATTGGCGTTGTTTAGCAGCACTGAGCACCAAACTCAACTGGTCAACGACTCGCTGTTGACCAAGGAACTGGGTGAAATCTTGGGGGCGAAGAACCGCATCAACAATCTTGTCTTCATCTGAACTGCCAGGATCAAGGGGTGGAAAATCGTCCATGTCACTTCCTCGCCAATGATTTCAATGCGGCCTTCATCAGATCTGATACAGAGTTATCCGGGTCGCTGGTCAACTCAGAAATCGAATCCCAGGCAGACTCAGCGTCTTTTGAGTTGTAGCCCAGGGACTGCAATCCAAGAATGACCTGTTCGTGGTGGGCGCTGGGCACTGGAGACGATGAAGTGTCGGGTGGCGAACCCAAGGAGGTCACCTTCTCTTTTAGTTCAAGAATCAAACGCTCAGCTGTTTTCTTCCCCAACCCTGGCACCTTCGACAGTGAAACAATATCTTCCTGACGTATAGCGGCGACCAGGGCGCTCACACTCAGGTGGGCAACAATTCCTAAAGCCAATTTGGGGCCGATTCCTGTCACTGATTGCACGAGGAGAAAAGCACTTCTCTCCTGTGGTGAGTCAAATCCATAGAGGGTCAGTGAGTCTTCGCGAACAATGAGATGGGTTGCTAATGTGACACTGTCGCCCAGCGTGAGTCCAGCTAAGGTGGCTGGCGAGGATAGCACCTGGAATCCCACTCCTGAGACATCAATCACTAGTGATGTGGCTTCAAGCCCGATAACGTGACCGCTGAGTTGACTGATCATGGTCTCACCTTACTTGCCTGGGCTACCTGTGCCCAGCTGTTGAGCGCTGTGCCTCTCCAACAATGGCAGATAGCCAGAGCAACAGCATCAGCAGCATCAGCGGGTTTCGGCGCCGACTCCAGGTGGAGGATCCTGGAAACCATATGCCCCACCTGATTCTTGTCAGCTCTTCCCGACCCGGTAATGGCTGCCTTAACCTCCGAAGGAGTGTGTTGGACAGCTTTCAACCCCCGCCTGGCAGCAACGAGCATCGCTATTCCAGCCACCTGGGCGGTTCCAATCACAGTCATGAGATTATGTTGAGCGAAGACACGTTCAATGGCCACCACCTCGACGCTGTATCTGTCCAACCATTGTTCTAATCCCTGCTCAATGGCGAGAAGTCGCTGTGATGTTTCCATAGTGGATGGGGTACGAATCACTCCCGCTTCAATAAGCGTGGCTCGTCCCGGAGTGCCATCGACAACACCCAACCCGCATCGGGTCAAACCAGGGTCAACTCCAAGAACCAGCATCGTACCTCCGCGGAACGTCTGTTCGAAGATTACCCGACGCTCTGCTTATCACACTGGAGATACACGCGACACTGAAGAGATTCATTCCTCTTCGTCGAGTTGAATGTCGTCAGAGACCTCTTCATTGGAATAAACATCCTGCACATCATCGCAATCGTCGAGGGCATCGAGTAGCTTGGCGAGTTTGGTTGCTGTCTCCACATCGTTGATGGGTGCGGTAAACGAGGGTTGGAAGGTGATGTCAGCTGATTCATAATCGTATCCAGCTGTTTGCACTGCAGTGCGTACTTGAACTAACTGATTAGGGTCACAGATGATCTCGAAGGTTTCCCCTTCGTCGTTGATCTCTTCGGGGTCATGGTCCAAGGTGGCTTCCATCAGCTCCAGGTCACTCAGTTCCTGCCCATCTTGGGTTTTGGACACGGTCACAATCCCCTTGCGGGAGAAAACCCTCGCTACGGACCCCACATCAGCCATGGTTCCACCGTTTCGTGACACAGCCACGCGTACGTCTGTGGCTGAGCGGTTGCGATTATCGGTCAAGCATTCGATGAGAATAGCTACACCAGCTGGGCCATAGGCTTCATAGGTGATGTTGATCCAGTCAGCTCCCCCAGATTCTGCCCCTGAACCTCGCTTGACTGCGCGCTCAATATTGTCTGCAGGGACAGAGGTTTTCTTGGCCTTCTGAATAGCGTCATAAAGGGTTGGATTGCCCGCGGGGTCTCCCCCACCGATCTTGGCTGCCACCTCAATGTTTTTAATCAGTTTGGCAAACAGCTTGCCCCGCTTAGCATCAATAGCTGCCTTCTTGTGCTTGGTTGTTGCCCACTTGGAATGACCACTCATCGTTGACCCTCAATCTTTTTGTGTTGACCACATTCTACAAAACTCTGGCCACGTTGCAGTGAATTGCCCTGGTTGACTTCAGTATCCGCGAGTCAAAGTGCCTGTAGCTTCATGGATAGAGCATCTGACTACGACTCAGAAGGTTGGGGGTTCGACTCCCACCAGGCACGAAGACCAGGGCAACTCAATCCCGTCATTCCGTGCGAAGTCGCGGAATCCAGACCCCACAGTCGAACAACTGTGGATTCTAGACCCTGCGACTCCGCGCAGGGTGACGGTGAAAGAGGTAGCGGTGACTAAATCGGGGCGGGGGTGGTTTTGTCACCAACTCAATCCCGTCATTCCGTGCGAAGTCGCGGAATCCAGACTCCACAGTCGAACAACTGTGGATTCATTGCTTGCCCCTTCCGCATCCATGGCTAAGTGATGTCAACAATATCATCCCCATTGACCCACGTACGAGTAGCTTGGACGGCTTCGGGGAAGGTGAACTTACCCTCGTAGAGGGCTGTGCCGATGATGACACCCTCGACCTGGGGGGCCAGTTGGGAAAGAGCACGGATGTCGTCCAGGGAAGCGACGCCACCAGAAGCAATGATCGCAGCATCGGTACGGGTACACACCTGACTCAGCAAGTCGACATTGGCGCCTGTGAGGGTTCCATCGCTTTCGGTGTCGGTCACCACGATTCTGCGGCACTCGACCTTGTTGAGCCACTGCACCATCGACCACAGGTCACCTTCAGTGGCAGTCCATCCACGGGTGGCGAGTCTGTCACCTCGTACGTCCACGGCAACAGCGACCTGCTCAGGGAAAGCTGCGATCGCTTCGGCACACCAGTTGGGGTTCTCCACAGCGGCAGTTCCGATGTTGATCCGCTCGCAACCAGTGGACAGAGCCCTATCCAGGGTCTCATCATCGCGGATGCCACCAGTCAACTCGACCAACAAACCAGAATCCGCGACGATCTCAGTGATGTGATCGGCATTGGAGCCACGCCCGAAAGCAGCATCCAGATCGACCAGGTGAAGCCACTGCGCTCCCTCATCCTTCCAGCGCTGAGCCATCTCCATGGGTTCGCCAAAAACCTTCTGTGAGCTCGAAACACCCTGATAGAGTTGCACGGCTTTGCCGTACTGGATATCTACAGCGGGGAAGATAGTGAAACTCATACAACCTCCACGGAATTCACCCAAGCTTGGAGAAGCTCCAATCCTGAACTACCAGACTTTTCTGGGTGAAATTGGGTGGACAGGATAGCGCCATACTCAACTGCTGCCAGAATCCTCACTCCCCCATGGTCTGTCCACAGCGCCACCGCGGAATCCGGCAAACCAGCGCTATCCAAGACACCATAGGAATGGACGAAATAGAACCTTTTCGAAGCTGGAAAGTACCGTGAGCGATGATCAGCGTGAACCTGGTTCCACCCCATGTGGGGAAGCCTCTCCGCGGGAATCTTCTCCACCTTGGGTGAATATATCCCTACACCTGCCCGTGATATCCCATGCTCGATTCCCTCAGTAAACAGAACCTGGTGACCAACACAGATACCAAGGATCGCTCGACCAGCCTGGGCGCGTTGTTGAATAATCTCCACACCACCTGCCTGGACCAATTGATCCATGCACGCAGCGAAAGCACCCACTCCAGGGACCACAAGACCATCTGCCTCCAAGGCTTCGTCGCACGACGATGAAACCTGAACCTTGGCTCCACAGGACTCCAGTGCTTTAACCACCGAATGAAGATTGCCTGAACCGTAGTCAAAGACCACCACTGAACTCACAGGGCGCCCTTCGTGGACGGGATCGTGGTCACGCGTGGGTCGAGTTCAACCCCAGCGCGCAAAGCCCGAGCAAGAGCCTTATATTGCGCCTCAACAATGTGGTGAGGATCACGTCCAGCCAGAACTGTGAGATGGATACACATCATGGCATTGGTCGCCAGTGTTTCCACGACATGTTGGGTCATGGACCCGACATAGGCCACTCCCGATCCACCGATGCGAGCATAGGTGTGTCCCTCGGGTTCCCCGGTACAACTGGCATATGCGCGTCCTGACACATCAACGACACACTGCGCGAGGGCCTCATCGAGGGGAACCATGGCATCACCGAAACGAGAAATACCCTTCTTGTCTCCTAGAGCAATCTTGAGGGCCTCGCCCACAGCGATGGCGGTATCCTCCACAACGTGGTGGGCATCGATATGGATGTCCCCCGTGGCTTGAATGTCCATGTCGATCAGCGAATGCTTCGACAACGCAGTGAGCATATGATCATAGAAACCCACCGAGGTTGAGATCGAGGAAAGACCTTGCCCATCAAGATCAAGGGAAACCTTGACCGAGGATTCCTTCGTTGTTCTCTCAACACTCGCCGTGCGACTCATGAACTGGTCCTTTCCTCAGCTAACACATCCTCCAGCGCCGAAAAGAAGATTTCCATCTCCTCATCAGTTCCTATACAGGTACGCAGGTAGTTGCCCACACCAGTGTCGCGTACTAACACCCCACGGTCAACCAAGGACCCCCAGGTGTCGTGTGGGTGATCAAAGGGGCCAAAGAGAAAAAAGTTCGTATCAGAGTCCACAACGGTGAGCCCCATCGTCCTCAATTTCTTCGTGGCCTGGTCTCTCACGAAAATGATGTGATCGACCTGACTGAGCATTTCATCACGATAGTCAAGGGCCACACCAGCAACCGCCTGGGTGATAGCACTGAGATGATAGGGCAAGCGAACAATGCGCAGTGCATCAATCACCTGGGGCGAAGCGGCAGCATATCCAAGACGGCCCCCAGCAAAAGCAAACGCCTTACTCATCGTTCGGACAACTAACAGGTTGGGATAGTCAGCGAGCAGACCCACCACACTAGGCCGAGAAGAGAACTCCTGGTAGGCCTCATCAACCACCACTATCCCTGGAGCCACCTCCAAGATTCTGGTGAGTACGTCGCGCTCCAGGCTGATTCCTGTGGGATTATCGGGGCTGGCAATCGCCACGACCTGTGGTTGATGCACTGTGATGGCCTCCAGCGCTATCTCAGCAGTCACATGATAGTCAGGGGTTTTCTCCGCTGACACAAAAGTGGTGAAAGTGTTACGGGCATACTCCTGGTACATCGAGTAACTGGGGGTGAAGGTGAGCATAGAGTGCCCGGGCCCACCAAAGGCGGACAGTATCTGTGTCCATATTTCGTTGGACCCATTAGCCGCCCACACACGATCGGCTGTCAAGCTGTGGCCCAGATACTGAGCTAATTTGGTTCTCAGAACTGTGGCCTCGCGGTCAGGGTAGCGATTGATGTCAATAGTGACCTGGCTGACAGCCTGCGTGATGGATGAGCGGACTGCTTCAGACGGTGGGTAGGGGTTCTCATTGACATTGAGCCGAACAGGCACATCCAGTTGGGGTGCGCCATATGGATGGGCGTCGCGTAATTCCTCTCTGATTGGCAGCGACCCCCACTCAGCCATTGTCCCTCCTGACCGTGATGGCCTGGGCGTGTCCGGGAAGATCCTCGGCTAAGGCAAAAGATTCAACACCGGAGGATATCTCAGCTAACCCCTGCTGAGAATAGTTGATGACATGCACGGTCTTATAGAAGGCACGCGCGGTCAGTCCCGAAGAATGGCTTGCTGTTCCCGATGTGGGCAGAACATGGGTCGACCCTGCCGAATAGTCCCCGAGTGAAACCGGCGAATAGTCCCCCACGAAGATCGCTCCAGCATTGGTGATTCTCTCGGCCACATCACTGGGGTTGGCTGTGTGAATTTCCAAGTGTTCAGCTCCATAAGCATTGACCACATCTATCCCCTGATCCAGGTCTCGTACGATCATGATCGCTGACTGGGGCCCTGCTAAAGCAGTGGTTATCCTGTCACGATGGCGGGTTTCGCTCACCATGGCAGACAATTCCTGCTCAACCCTCTCTACCAACTCCTCGCTGGTGGTGACCAGGACTGATCCTGCTTGTTCATCATGTTCTGCTTGGCTGAGCAGGTCAGCTGCCACGAATCGGGGTACGGCAGTCTCATCAGCAAGGATGCCTATCTCTGTTGGGCCTGCTTCTGAATCAATGCCCACGATCCCTTTGAGAAGTCGTTTCGCTGCCACCACATAGATATTTCCTGGACCGGTGATCATATCGACTTTGTCGCACAGTCCCTCCACACCATAGGCAAACATGGCAATGGCTTGAGCTCCACCCACCGCATAGATTTCGTCAACACCGAGAAGATGACACAGTGCCAGAATCGTGGGATGCGGAAGACCATCTGGTCCTGGTGGTGTGGCAATAGCTAGTGATGGTACGCGTGCAGCTTGGGCTGGAATAACATTCATCAACACCGATGAAGCCAAGGGTGCCAGTCCCCCAGGGACATAGAGTCCGACACGATTGACAGGAATAGATTTGATCGTGACCTCACCACCACCGGCAAAGGTGACTGTTTTCTTATCGGGTAGAGCCTCGTGCTCACAGACCTCACGACGGCGCGAAATAGCAAGGTCCATTGCCTGGCGCAGTTGCGGGTCAAGTTGCTCGGCGTATTGCTGAGCGATGGCAGGATCGACACGAAGCTGATCAGGAACGACTCCATCAAATTGCTGGGAGTATTTCAAAATCGCCTCGGCTCCTTGGGTGCGTACGGCTTCGCAGATCGGTTCAACTGCTTGAGTGGCTTGAGAAACATCAAAGACTCCCCGAGGCAGAATCTCGGTGTAGTCGCTCATCGACAGGTTTCGGCAATCAATTATTCTCACTGGATTATTCTACCGATTCCTCTTCTACGGGCGCGCTCGACTCATCAGCTGGTTCGTGGGAAACCCATTTCTCGCTTTGGATGAGTGAACCAATCAGGACCGGAACGACCGCTACCCCAACCCACAGTGTCAGGGGAACCCAGGTGCCCGCAGCGAAGTCAACAAGGACTTCGTCTCCTGGTGTTGCTTGTGCAATTCTTTGATCGAAGTCCTTGGGCCCTATTAACGCACCAGTGAGAAGTGCGAGGATTCCAGCGAAGAGTCCACCGAATCCTGCCAGCAAGGTCACCACCCAGTCGAGGGATTTCAACAGAACCCACCCGATCGTACCAATGAGGAGACCAGCAATCATTCCCACAAAGCAGAAAACAACATCCGTCGCAGCCAATTGGGCGAGACCCGACTCAGGAATATGGGCTCGAAAACCCTCCCCAATATGGTACGCAGGCAGGGTCACGATCCGATTCCAGATAATGCCAGAGGCGATCCCAACGGTGATGATAGCCAGTGCATAAATCACCAACCATGACTGGTGGCGTTTCAATTGGCTCGAAAAATCTATCATTGGGGTTTCCCCACCTCCACAGCACTAGCGCCCAACAAGGCTTTCAATTCTGATATGAGCTCCATGGAGGCATCCACCGTGTCTAAGAAGCGGAAGATCTTGGTTTGATCATGGGAAATCATTTTGAACCATACAGAGGAGTTCCCGTGGTGGGTGGACAAGACTGCTTTGAGCTTCTCCATCGACGACGGTGACACCCGGTCCATGGGAAGGCATATCGTTAAGGCACTGAGGGCATCATTGTCTATCACCAGTGGTTGGACCGTGGTGATAAAGAAATCCACCGACTCATCGGAGCGTGGGCGTACGCTGCCGACAACCTGAACTACGGTGTCGGGAACAAGTTGGACAGAGTACTCCTGGTAGGACTTCTTGAATATCTGCGCCACCAGGGAGGTATCCAGGTCCTCCAAGGTGACTTGGGCGTACAACTCACCCTTCTTGTTTTTCTTTCTCACCACGGAGGTGATCATGGCTGCTAGCTTGACCGCCTTCTTGGGGTCGGCGAGTTCCTTGACCTGGGTGAGAGACATGTCCCGGTAGGCATGGATCACCCGATCTGCTCCATTGAGGGGATGATCCGACACATACAGACCCAGCATTTCTCGCTCATAGGCCAGTTTGGTGGACTTATCCCAATCAGGAATATCAGGGATAGGTTCGGTGAAAGCCCACTGTGTGGTCGTATCGCCTTGGAAACCGAAGAGATCATCTTGACCAAAGGCTTGGTTCCTCTTCATGTCAAGAACAGATTCCATCGCGGGTTCATAGATCTCCAACAGCGCGCGACGAGTATGACCCAGCGAGTCGAAAGCCCCAGCCAAAATGAGGGATTCCAACACTCTCTTGTTGCAGACTACAGCGGGAACATGGTCGAGGAAATCATAGAAGTCTTTTGCTGGACCGAACTCATCGCGTGCTGAAACAATCGCTTCGACAACTCCAGCGCCCACATTTCGTACGGCCGTCAGGCCGAAACGTACGGCATTGTTGATCGGAGTGAACATGGAGTGAGACTCGTTAATATCTGGGGGGAGAACAGTGACACCCATGCGACGACTCTCCGCCAAGTAAATAGCTGAGCGATCCTTGTCATTGCGCACCGATTCGAGAACTGCAGCCATATATTCCGCGGGATAGTTCGCCTTCAGATAGGCAGTCCAATAGGAAATGAGCCCATATCCGGCGGTGTGAGACTTATTGAACGCATATCCACCGAAGGGGGCCATCACATTCCACAACGCTTGGGCGGCTTGATTCGAGAACCCATTGTCAGCCATGCCCTGGATGAAAGGATCCAGTTGGGCTGCAATCGCCTCCTGATTCTTTTTACCCATCGCCTGTCTCAACAGGTCAGCACCAGACATGGTGTATCCAGCGAGCTCGCGAGTGATAGCCATGAGCTGTTCCTGATAGACCAAAAGATGATAGGTGACACCGAGGATCGGTTCGAGGGCTTCCTCGAGTTCGGGATGGATCGGAGTGCACGGTTCGCGACCATTCTTTCTGTCGGCATAGTGCTGGTGAGCTTTCGCAGCCATCGGGCCTGGACGATACAGAGCCAAAACAGCAGCAATATCTTCAAAATGGGTGGGTGCCATCGATTTCAGCAGGGCCCGCATTGGTCCACTATCAAGCTGGAACACACTGAGAGTCTCCCCGCTAGCCAACAGTTCATAGGTGGCAGGGTCGTCCAACGATAGTTCTAGAGGGTCAATATCCACACCCTGATTCTTGGAAACCAGTTCGAGGGTGTGATCAATGATGCCCAGATTCCTCAACCCGAGGATATCCATTTTCATCAAGCCCATTTTTTCGCATTGAGGGTACGAGAACCCCGTCAGGCGTACCCCATCTTCACGCATGTGCAGGGGGATGATGTCGAGCAGTGGTTCGGAACTGAGGATGACAGCTGCTGCATGAACTCCCGTACCTCGAATAAGGCCTTCAATACCTCGACCGGTGTCCACCACCTCTCGCACTTCTGCGTCGGAGTCATAGAGGTCACGGAAATCCTGGGTCTCCGAATATCTTTCGTGAGAAGAGTCAAAAAGATCACCCAAAGAGAGGTTTTTGCCTTGCTGATCGGGTGGCATGGATTTAACTATCTTTTCCCCCAGTTGGAAGGGTTTCTCCAAGATACGCGCCGAATCTTTGACGGCATTCTTTGCCTTGATGGCATTAAAGGTGTTGACCTGCGCGGTGTATTCCTCCCCGTAGGTCGTGGACAGATAGGTGAGAATCTTGTCGCGATTGCGATCATCGACATCCAGGTCCACATCTGGTGGAGAAACACGATCAGAGTTGAGGAATCTTTCAAAAATTAGACCATGCTTGAGTGGGTCAAGCTCAGTGATTCTGGTGAGATAGGCCACCATTGATCCAGTGGCAGAACCACGCCCTGGTCCCACGCGTATCCCCGAGTCACGAGCAAACCGACAGATATCGGAGACCACAAGAAAATACGCTGAGAAACCTAGGGGTTCAATCACAGAGAGTTCTGCCTGGACTCGCTCACGTACTGCCTGAGGAACCTCGTCTCCATAGCGCAGAGTTATTCCTTCATCAATCTTTTTCCGCAACCACGAGACTTGGGTTTCACCCTCAGGGACCACAAATTGAGGCATGCGGTCAACACTGGCGAAAACCTCCTCATAAGAGTCAACCTGTTCGGCAATATCGAGGGTTGTTGCGCAGGCCTCAGGAAGCTCATAGAACAGATCTTGCATTTCTTGGGGGGACCGCAGATAATACCCTGTACCGCTGAATCGAAATCTTTTCTCATCTGATTTTGTTCGCCCCACACCGATACACAACAAATTGTCGTGGGCATCTGCCTGGTCTGCAGTGACATAGTGGGAATCATTGGTGGCCACCAGCTTGAGACCCAGATCCTTGGCTAACTTCAGCAGATCAGCTCGCACGTTGGATTCGATCGGCAACCCATGGTCCATCAATTCCACGAAGTAATGATCTGCCCCAAAGATGTCGCGGTAGGTTGCTGCGACCTCGCACGCCTGTTGGTATTGACCCAACCGTAGCCGAGTTTGGACAGCACCGGAGGGGCAACCTGTGGTGGCGATGAGTCCTTCAGAGAATTCTTCGATGAGATCGTGATCCATGCGAGGTTTCATGTAATAACCCTCGAAGCTGGCTATGGAACTCATGCGAAACAGATTATGTAAACCTGTGGCATTGCGGGCCAGTAGGGTCATGTGGGTATAGCGCCCTCCCCCGGCAACATCCTTGCCGCCCTCATAATCCACATCTTGGGCTTCGCGCTGGCCGCTGGCCCAAAATTCTTGCTCGCGTGAGTGCCGCGAACTAGGCGCGACATAAGCCTCGATGCCGATGATGGGTTTAACTAGTGACTTCTTGGTTGCTGTATAGAACTCATAGGCCCCGAACATGTTTCCATGATCAGTCATGGCGATAGCAGGCATCCCCATGCGCTGGGTTTCTTCGATCAGTGGTGTTATTTTCGCTGCGCCATCCAACATGGAGTACTCAGTGTGAACATGAAGATGAACGAAGGACATCAGCACTCCTTGAGAGTTGTTGTGTACGGGACGTACCTGGCCTCGAAAGCCACACCCAAGACTAGCTCAGTTCGCTGATGGTTTCTTCCTGTGAACGCGTGTCGATCACTGTGGAAGAATTTTCTACTTGAGATGGGTTCTGTGCCGAGGAGCGCATCCCTCTCACAACAATGAAAATCCCGAGAAGCGCAACAGCAATAGTTGTCCAGGAGTTGATTCTCAACCCTGCAACAACCTCCACTGGGTCGATGCGTAACAGTTCTATCCAGAACCGCCCCAGAGCATAGACCAGCAAGTAGGCACCAAAGAGCACGCCACTGCCGAGGCGCAACCGCCGAGAAATCAGAAGCAACACCGCCACCGCTGTGAAATTCCAGAGCATTTCGTACAAGAAAGTGGGATGGAAGGTTTCAAACTGTGTATAACCTGGTACGCGATGGGCTCGATCGATTTCGAGGGCCCAGGGTACGGTAGTGGGCAATCCGTAGAGCTCTTGGTTCCACCAGTTTCCGAGCCGACCGATTCCTTGGGCCAGCAGAAAAGTGGGGGCCACGCAATCAGCAATGAGTCTAAAGGAGAGCTTGTATTGACGAGCTAGGAGGAAGGCGGTGAGGAATCCGACGGTGATTCCACCGAAGATACCCAATCCTCCTTGCCACACAAAGAAGATGTGATACCAGGTGGAGCCTGGGGAGAAGTAGCGTTTCCACTCGATGACAACCCAATAGAGTCGAGCACCCACAACACCGAGCACAATGGAAACCAAGACGATGTTTTCAAAGATTTCCGGGTCTCCTCCAGTTGTCTTCCATCTCTTCCGCGACCAGAAAAACGCCACGATGATGCCCACCAGAATCGACAGAGCGTACCCACGCAGAGGAACTGGGCCAAGATACCAGACCCCTTGGGATGGGCTAGGAATGAACAGGGGCATCAGTTTCTCCCACAAGCAACGGTGAATGAACATCAAAGCAGGTCTCTTCATTGGTGTGACAAGCCGAACCGACTTGATCCACCATCATCAGCACAGTGTCCTGATCACAATCGACTCTCACCTCATGAACATATTGGGTATGTCCCGAGGTCTCCCCTTTCACCCAGTATGTTTGCCGGCTTCGGGACCAATAGGTCGCTTGGCGAGTGGCAAGGGTACGCCGCAGGGCCTCTTCATCCATCCACGCGACCATGAGCACCTTGTGTGTCGTGCGCTCCTGGACCACCACAGGGAATAGTCCCGCATCATTGGTCTTGATCTTCACGGTTCATATGGTAACTCATGAGGTCAACGGTTGGTCTAGTAGAGTCACCACTATGGCACACGATGGTCACTGTTCTTCCCCAATTAGCTCTCGCGATCTTGGTGGTGCACGCACTCGCCTGGGTGAGGGGTTCATCCATGATTCCACTGCGTTGTGGCTCCAAGCTGATCCCACCGACGGTGGCCGGACATCGCTGGTGTCGCGTGCGACTTCCGGAGAGTTGGTGGACCACACTCCCCAGTGGGATCTACGCACTGGTGTGCACTCCTACGGAGGTGGGGCCATAGGGCATCGAGGAGAACAGTGGTGTTTCTATGATCGCAGATCCACCCAGGTCTGGCTTCGAGACTCCACCACCATCAGACCTGTCACTGAACCTGGTTGTGACTACCTAGCCGGTTTCGCCTTTCTCAGCGATCACGAAGTGTTATGTATCAGCGACGACCAGCGCGTACCCCATCCCGGATCGCTGGTCGTCTTGGACCTGAACGTGGGTGGAATCACCGAGGTTGTTGCCGATCAGGCAGACTTTTATTTCTCCGGCGTCTGCTCGCCTGGCGGATGGATTGCCTGGATGGAGTACGACCACCCATCTATGCCGTGGGGCTCATCTCGGATCATGGTGAGAACCCCGGAGGGTTCGATCTCACACGTAGGTCATCCCGGCGCCTCCAACCTCTACCCCCAATGGGAATCTGACTCGGTGCTGGTGTATCTCAGTGACCACCACGGATTCTGGAACTTTCAGCGCTGGACCCCTGAAGAGACGAGATCCCTACACAACCACAGCTATGACTTCTGCGATCCCCAGTGGACTATAGGCCCACCACCATACTGTTTCACTAAACGCGGGATTGGTTGTTCCTGGTGGTGCGATGGTCAGGCCCATCTGGGAATCCTGACCCGTGATGGAAACCTTGAAACACTAGGTGTGTACGGAGTGGCGCGGGTTTTTCCTTCCACAGCAGACAGCTCGGTTGTGGGGTATGCCACCGCCACGAGGTCGTACGGACTCCACACTCTCAACTGGGAAACCGGTCAGATGAAACTCCTGGTGGAAGAATCTTCCATCAGTCTTCCCCGCGACCAGATCAGCGTACCTCGCTATCACACCTGGTCGACCTCGTCACAGGCTTCTGCCTGGTTCTATCCCACAACGGCGAGTCACCAGGAGGACCCACCCCCGTTGTTGGTCATGGCTCATTCGGGACCAACCAGCTATTCCCCAGCTGTGTTTTCCCTGGTCAAACAGTTTTTCACTAGTCGTGGAATCGCCGTACTCGATGTGAACTATTCGGGTTCGTCATCGCTTGGACGGACTTCACGACAATCCCTGAATGGCCACTGGGGTGTCCTCGATGTCGCCGATTGTGTCGATGCTGCAGGTGAGTTGGTTGCTCAAGGTCTAGCAGACCCGCAGCGGGTAGCCATCATGGGAAGCTCAGCAGGAGGGTTCACTGTTTTGAGCGCTGTAACTACCACCGACGTCTTTTCTGCAGGCATCTCCTGGTATGGGATCGCTGATCTGGCACTGCTTGATGAGCAATCAGAGAGATTCGAGAAGTACTACACGTCAGCACTGATTGGGGCAAACTCACCACAGGATATCGTCTGGACACAGCGCTCCCCGCTCCATCAGGTCGACAACCTGGCTTGCCCACTGCTCCTGCTTCAAGGTGAAGACGACACAGCGGTGACTGCTGATCAGGCCCAACTGATGTATGAGGTTGCCCACAAGAAATCGAATAGGTCCTCTCTGATGATCTTTCCTGGTGAAGGACATGGGTTTCGTCGAGCAGAAACCATCGACCAGGCCTATCGAGCGATACTGGAGTTCCTCACTGATGTGTGGGGGGTGAATGCCGACACCGAGACATCACCAACAATTTAACCGGTGAACCTTGGGCCAAAGATCGCCGTACCCAATCTCACACAGGTGGAACCATGCTTGATGGCTAGATCAAAGTCGGAGGTCATACCCATGGACAATTCCGTCCATCCGCCGCCATCACGATCTTGAAGTTCACGGCGTAACTGTGCGAGAGCCGCGAAACCCTCTTCAGCCTTGAGCCGATCTGGGTGAGCAACAGTCATCAACCCGCTTGGTGCAAGATGCGGAAAATGTGCAAGCTCTTGGGTGAACTGGAGAACCTGATCCACCGGGATACCTGTCTTCGATGATTCCTTGGAGGTGTTCACCTCCACGAGCACGCGAATCGGTCCACGCATGATCAGTTGACTGGCCACATCCTCAAGTTTTCTTGCCAGGGGAAGAGAATCCAGTGAATGAAGAAGACTCATTGTCCAACAAGCATCCTTGACCTTGTTGCGTTGAAGGTGACCCACCATCTCCCAGGCCACAAACGGCAGGGACTGCGACTTGGCCATCATCTCTTGGATGCGGTTCTCTCCAAAAGTGTGGCAGCCCGCATCGATCGCTTGGCGAATGTGGTCGACCGGTATGTTTTTTGAAATAGGAAGAAGCCGTACCTCGTGGTCGTCGCGTTCAGCGCGGTGACAGGCCTGAGTAATCAGCTGTTGGCATCGAAGAAGATTCTCGGCTATCAGGGCCATCTCGCCGCCAAAGACATCACTCCCAGCAAGGCAACCACACCAAGAATCCCGGCATACCCCACGAAACGTTGGGTGACTTCTTGCTCTTCACGGATGTATCCAACCGAACGCGATATCCCCGAATACACCTCTTTCAGCTGAGTAGAGGAACCGGCAGTATAGGCTTTCCCACCAGAGATCTGGGCGATCCTGCGAAGCTCCTCCTTGTTCACCGGTACGGGATTCTTCTGGTTGCCATCCATGATGTAACCCTCGGGAGTTCCATAAGCAATAGTGAAGACAGGAACCCCCATGGTTTTCGCAGCTTCAGCTGCTTCAGCAGAGTCACGGCCAGTATTAGTTTCCCCATCAGAGATGAGAACAATGACCACAGGCGCAGGATCATTGGGATGATCAGGGTCGGGGGGAATCAGAGCAATCCCATCGAGAGCAGCATAGATTCCATCACCAATAGCCGTGGATTGTCGAAGCTTGAGACCATCAATCCCATGTTTCACATCCGATTTGTTCGCCGTTGGGGGTACGAGCATCACAGCGGTGGCAGCAAACGAAATCAAAGAAATATTGAAACCTGTCGGAAGGTCATCAACAAACTCTTTGACTGCTTCCTGGGCGGCCTTCAATCGGGTGGGATGAACATCACTAGCATCCATCGATAGGGAAACATCCACCACCAAGAAAACCGTGGCACGATCGACAGGAACATCAACATAGCCATTGGGTGTTGCCCAAGCCAAAGTCAGTGACGCCAAGGTAGCGACCGCAGCCACCACAGCAATGTGCCTCTTCCAGGCGCTACGTTTCGGAAAGAGAACCTCCAAGGCAGAGCGATCCTGGGCGACCCTCGATCTTTTCACCATCGACCACACCAGGTATATTCCCAGCAAGGCAGGCACCAACGCCAGCCCCCAGAGTCGATGTGGTCTCATGAAACCCAGTTCAAGAAGAGTGCTCATCATCTAAATCTCACCCCCAACATCACTGCTCCCACTGCGGCAACAAAAGCAAAGATTAACCCCAGACCAGCAGCGGTTGCCGTGATCTCTCTCTTCATTTCAACATAACCCAGCTCTGAATGGATTCTCGTGTAGGCCTTCGACAATTGAGAGATATTGTCAGCTGAAAAATATTCACCCTGGGAGAGTTGGGCAATCTCTCTCATGAGTTGATGATCGGGAGGGACCTGATACCTTTCACCATCAAGGTCCACATAACCATTATCCGTACCAAAAGCAATGGCATAGATCGGGATACCACGGTCACCGGATTCTTTAGCTGCCATCAGTGGGGCTTGCCCATTGGTGTTTCCACCATCAGAGAGCAACACCATCATTGCTGGAATCTCCTCAGTCTTGCCTTGCGGAGCCTGGTCCACAGCAACAAGACCCGCCATGATGGCATCACCCACAGCTGAAGAGTCCTGGTTCGTTAGAGCCTCGATCGCACGAACAGCAGCGGAATGATCAGTCATCGGAGGGATTCGTACCGAAGAATTACCTGACAGTGACACCACTGACACATTGAAACCCGCCGGAAGACCGTTGATGAACTCAATAGCCTGGCTCTTGGCAACCTCGAAGCGACTCGGGGGAACATCAACAGCAGTCATCGACCAGGAAACATCAATGATCATCACCACGGTTGCACGTTCCTGGGGTACCTTATCTAGGCCAACAGGTTGTGCCCAAGCCAAACCCAAGGCAATCACCGACAGAAAAGACAGAGCAACAATCACGTGGCGCAACCATTGGGATTGCTTCGGTAGCACCTCACCCAAAACAGTGGTGTTGGTGTATCTCATGGCATGTTGAGCACGTTTACGAACAATCAGCACGTACAAGACAATGAGAACCGGAACAATCAGCAACCACCACAAGCGCTCAGGGGAAAGAAAACCATAGAAAGGAATAGACTCCATTAGCGGCTCACCCCCTGAGGTGGGGTATGCAATTGGCTGGCAAGACGTCGATAGGTGAGAACAAAACGAGCGATATCTTCCACCCAGTCACGATCCGTGCGCAATTGGATATGGGCCGCCCCACAGCGACGAATGCCCACACGGATGCGTTCACGTTGAGCCCGAGTGGCAGCGTTGAGCCGTTCACGAGCTGCAGAATCAGAGGTGTTCACATATCGATTGAAGTCAGTTTCAGGATCGCGGATCAAAATCTCCCCCAGGTCAGGAAATTCCAGTTCACGACGATCCACCACTTCCACACAGATCACCTGGTTGCGTACCGACAATTTACGCATAGGACGCTCCCAGGCAATCTCCATGTTCGGATCCAATTCAGTATCACCAGTGGTGAGGAAATCAGAGACAATGATGCGCAAACCACGTCGCCGTTGTGTACGGGCGAGATGCTCAATACCCGCGGCAAGATCCATCGGACCCTGGGTGTTGTCAGGGACGATAGGTCTGGTCAAAATCCTCCTGAGTAAACCATACAAAGCCATGCGCCCTGAACGGGCGGGGATACGAGTGATCTCACCAGGGTCCATGACCAATCCACCAAAACGGTCACCAATCTTTTGGGAAAGAAACCCAATCGTGGCGATCGCGGCAATACCCAGGTCCCTCTTCGTGACCCCAGCAGTCCCCCAGTTCATCGACGGGGTGACATCCATCAGAGCCCACACCTCCAACTCGCGATCAGCGATCGTGTCACGAACGTGAGGAACAGTCGTACGCGCAGTGACCGCCCAATCCATGCGCCGAATATCATCCTGACCGGGAACATACACTCGGGCATCATTCGTATCAGAACCAGGCCCAGGCATGATCCCCAGGTGGTCACCTTGAAGGAACCCCTCCAGACGGCGAACAATGGTGAGCTCTAGACGTTTGAGGGCTGCCTCGGGGGCGAGCTTGCTGAGAGGAACAGTGGCACCAGTGGGTTCATGGAGCACTGAGGAGACAGCCGAAGCGGTCGACTCAGGTGGGGCGAAGGCGATCTGAGACATGGAACTCTATGCGGGTTGATCCTGGTTCCACACTGGCGTTGGTGAAGGCACCATCGCCACGATTCGTTCAATCACCTGGGCAGGGGCCACATTGTCAGCAACTGCATCAAAGGAGAGCAGAATCCTGTGAGCCATCACATCGACAGCTACCGCTTGAACATCGGTCGGCAGAACATAGTCACGCCCATGGATGAGCGCCAGTGCCCGTGAAGCAGCAACCAAACCGAGGGTCGCCCTCGATGAGCATCCAATCGAAATAACACTAGCAAGATCGGGCATATTGAAGTCTTTGGGATTCCTCGTAGCCAACACCAGTCGAACAATATATTCTGCTACTAAATTGTGAACGAAGATCTGCGAGGCCTGATCTTGAAGTTTCTTCACAATCTCGGGATTGAGAACAGGATTCGGTTCAGGAGCTTTAATCGACATTCTGCGCAGAATCTCAAACTCCTCGTTTCCACGGGGATAGTCCACGTCCACTTTGAGCAAGAAACGGTCGCGTTGAGCCTCAGGCAGAGGATAGACACCCTCAGATTCAATAGGGTTCTGGGTGGCGATCACAATGAAAGGATCAGGGGCAGGATAGGTACGCCCACCAATAGAGACCTGCTTCTCGGCCATGATCTCCAACATCGCGGATTGCACCTTGGCTGGTGCACGGTTGATTTCGTCAGCCAAAACAAAGTTGACGAAGACCGGTCCGAGTTGAATGTCGAATTTTTCTTTAGAAGCCGAATAGATTCTCGTACCCACGATGTCGGAAGGAACCAAGTCGGGGGTGAATTGAATACGTGCGAACTCTCCGCCAACAACGGTGGCAAAGGAGCGTACTGCCAAAGTCTTCGCGGTTCCCGGAACACCTTCCAGCAGGCAATGGCCTTTCGCCAGCAGGGCAACCATGAGTTGTTCAACCATATGTTCTTGCCCGACAATCACTCGTTGCACCTGGGCAATCGCATCCGCCAGGAGATGGGAGGCTTGTTGAGTAGACTTCTTGGCAACCTGTGTGGGTGGTGTCGTCACATGTCCTCCTGCATTCCCGTGTACCTTTCTACGATACCGTGAATCAGCCCTTTTGGCGGAATTTTCGCCCCAAAAACCTCACTATTTAGCCGAGAGCCCTCTTGATAGGGCAAACTAGTTGTTGTGATGAGTACGCCACACGATGACTGGGATGATCCCACCACCGTTGAGACTACCCCTACCCCAGGAGCACTCGAACCTCCGAGCGTTTCGTCACCGATCGAGGCAATCGAACTCGACACTGGGATCATCACCTACCCTCTTCATCCGGTTGATCCACCCAAAATTGGGGACTTCTGGCCCACAGAGCGACTTTTAGCCACAGCATCAGGAGTGGCCTATCTCGCCTATGAGGACAATGCTGACAATCCCGTCATGATCGTGATGCTCAGCCAAGGGGCAGCCGATGATCCAGCTGCTAGAGATCGCCTCGCTGGTGAGGTTGATCGCATGGACATCGATACTGTGATCGCTCGTGGAGGCCTCGACCAAGACACCGGTCGGATGGGTGACAAATACCGGTGTGAGGATGATGATCCTCATGCTGTTGATGGTTCGGCATTGTCACCGTGGGTGGCCCTTGGTTTTGATCAGTCAACGCGCGCCGTACGCGAAGCACATCGAATATTGGCTGAGGTGGACTTGAGCTCCCAAGCTCCGCAAGGGGAGGTAGCTGGTCCCAACTATCGCCTCCACTGGGCTGATCGTTTCGCTCCTGGAGAGTCGAGGGTGTGGCCCCTTCCTTGGCCAGGGCGGCGTGATCGCGGTGGATGGGTTTCATTGCTTGCTGCGTGGTTGTTGATGCTACTGCTGGCCGCTGTGGCTATCCTCATTGCGATACTCATCTTCTCTCAGGCGCCTGAAACATCACCACCCCCACCGATTCCCTCACAGGAAGACTCTGGTGGCGGGTCCGGCGATCCTAGCGAATCTGAATCCGGTGGAGGGCCGGATCCCAGCCCCAGCGACTCTGAGTCTGGTGGTGGAGGATCACCATCCCCATCGGATTCCGAATCTGGTGGTGGTTCACCGTCACCTGGTGATAGTGAATCCGGTGGTGGTGGATCCCCTGGTGGTGATGAAACTGCATGGGGCGGTGGACCCAGTACGCCCTCGCGGGTGTAGGAACAGGTCAGTTTTAGGTAGTGATGGCGCAACTCCATGAATCTGGCAAGAAAGGGAAGGCTATGAAGAGAACTATCGTCGTCAAAGGGATAGGTAAAGCTTCGGTTGCCCCTGATCTCCTCGTACTCGCCCTGGGCATGGACGTGGTTGATCTGGACTATGGGGAGATGATGCGCCTAGCCACCGAAGAGTTTGAGGCAATACGTGAGGCACTGGTTGGGGTCGGCTTCCAAGCCAAGGACCTCAAAACATCGAGGTATTCCATCACCACCAAGTACGAGGGATACCACGACGACAATAACAACTGGTTGCAGAGATTTGTTGGCTACGAGTGTTCACACAAGCTCAGTGTGGAGTTTGATCTCGATATTGAACTCCTCGGCAAGGCATTGGTCGCACTGGCTGATTCACCAGCCAATCCAACACTCAACATCCAGTTCACTATTCGGGACAAAGACGCTGTCGGTGATCTTCTCCTAGACAAGGCCATCAAGGATGCCACTAGTAAAGCCGGTGTTTTAGCCAAGGCCTCACAAGTGACTTTGGGTGAGATCATCAGCATCGACTACAACTGGGCTGAACACCACTTCTATTCCGAAACAGACATGGCCGTGGGTGGTGCTGTCCCTCGTGGCATGGCCCTGCGTGGTGCGTCCATGGACATCGAACCCGAAGACATCGATGTTCGTGACACCGTAGCAGTGACCTGGGCTATCCAATAACGTGCGACCGCAACGGTTCTTTATTTCCGCCTAGTACAGTTCCCACCCCAATTTCGTCTTTCTGCTCCCACCGCAATTTCGTCTTTCTGCTCCCACCCAATTTCGTCTTTCTTTAATGGATTGTGGTTGGTCTGGGACTGACTGACAGACTGGTGTCGACCTGGATTGGTGGGAGTATGGCTCACTGTCTTTCTGACTACTTTGGTATGTCTTGGCGCAGACTTGTCTGCTTGTGCTTGTTCGGGTCGGTGCCGTCTGTGA
>Ga0082212_10000146_pt1 | contig 102876 bp, 81 predicted proteins | sample TergutNt197P3_FD_71548 | JGI IMG/M metagenome (GOLD analysis project Ga0082212, IMG submission 71548) | Neocapritermes taracua P3 segment gut microbial communities from Petit-Saut dam, French Guiana - Nt197 P3 | ecosystem: Host-associated > Arthropoda: Insects > Digestive system > Gut ...
CCCTCGTTGCAGAGAACCTTGGTTGAAAGCTCCATAACCTGCTGTGCGCCGGCTGTTATAATTAAATCGTCTTCGCCCTTTTTAAATATATCTTTTTGTTCCAAATCGGCTTTAAGCCACTCTCGTAGCTTCGGATAACCCTCCGTAACGGCGTATTGGAGCGCGGTTACGGGTTCTTCACGCAGAATGTCGGCGGTTATTTGCGCGAGTTTTTCTGCCGGAAAGGCTTCGGAAGAGGGATTCCCCGCCGCGAACGGAATGACCGAGGGGTCGGCGGTAAATTTAAAAATTTCCCTTATAACCGAGGGTTTGAGATTTTTTATTCTGTCGGAATAAGCGTTCATACTAATCATTCCTTTTTTGTTTCATAGATATTTTTTCCGTGTTTCCCCCCCCGCCCCCCCGCCTACATAAATACCTTGTATCATTCCTTGGTTCGGCCTTGCTCGCTAGAGCAGCCAATACCTTTTAGCCAATCTTTTTGAGCCAATCGCTGTGGACATATCCTTCCACGCCATTGTAGGTCGTTTTATACCAAGGGCTTCCTGCGCTTGCCGCGCCAGTAACGGTTAACGTTGTTCCCTTAGGGATAAGGGCTAGCACTTCTTGATCCATGCCAGGACCAGAACGGAAGTTGAGCTTAGTCGCAGTGGTTGTGTATTGGCCAGCAACGCCGTCTGAAGCAGCAGGCTGAGCAGGTGCTGCAGGCTCAGTAGGAGCAGGAGCAGCAGGTGTTGCGGGCTCAGCAGGAGCCACAGCTGCATTAAAGACTACATGCGGGAAGTTTGCGGTGAGATCCGCTTCGGTCTTTATCTGAGGGAATTGAGCCTTGAAATCCTCAAAGCTTACGCCCGGCAACAAAAGCTTGCCACCTTCAAGGGTAGCGGCAGGAAATGCTGCCTTTACCTCATCAAAGGTCAACTTTGGACCAGGCAACGCAGCGTTAAAAGTTACGTCAGGGAAGATTGCTCTGAGGTCAGCCTCAGTTTCAAATTGCGGGAACCTAGCCTTAAAAGCCTCAAAGCTTATGCCTGGCAGCACCAGTTTGCCGCCTTCAAAGGTTGCATCAGGAAATACTGCTTTAATCTCGTCAAAACTCAAGGTGCCAACTTGTGGCGCACTCGGAGTTGTTACCTGAGGAGGAGTTATGCTCACAGAGTCTGAGTTACATTTCTGCAGACCAAAAATGAGCCCCAAGATGAGTGCAAGTGCGAGGAGGGCAAGCGCAATCCACAGCCATCCAAACGGGAATTTTTTCTTCTTTATTCGTGGAGCCCTAAGCGAAAGGTCTGCGTCAGGCAAGTGAACATCTGGTCCCTCGATGCTAATGTCGCCAAACTTAGCTTTGAGCGCATCGAGCGTAATGCCCGGGAACTTCGCCTGCAAGGCTGCAAGCGATAGACCAGCAGGCAACACGAGCTTGCCACCCTTAAGAGCAATGCCGGGGAACGCAGCCTTGAGAGCGTCAAAGCTAATGTCGGGCAAGCCCACGTTTACCTTTGGAGCATGAATACCAACATTTGGCAGCCCAACATCAGGAAACTCAATGTCACCAAACTTGGCCTTGAGCGCATCAAGCGTAATGTCGGGGAACTTAGCCTGTAAAGCTGCAAGCGATAGACCAGCAGGCAACACGAGCTTGCCACCCTTAAGAGCTATACCGGGGAATGCAGCCTTGAGAGCATCGAAGCTAATGTCGGGAAGGCCAATGCCTACCTTTGGTGCTTTGATGTCAATGTTTGGCATCCCCACACCAGGAAACTCAACATCACCAAACTTGGCCTTGAGCGCATCAAGCGTAATGCCCGGGAACTTAGCCTGTATGGCAGCCAAAGACAAACCAGCAGGCAGCACGAGCTTGCCACCACCCAGCTTAATGCCGGGGAATGCTGCTTTGAGCATATCAAAATTGAAATCAGGAGCGTTAATGCCTATCTTGGGTGCTTTAATGTCCACGCCAGGAAGCGAAACGCCTACACCCGGCATAGAGGCAGATAGGCCAGGCAGTTCAAAGTCTGACAAAATGTCCTTAGGAGTAACAAACTCGACACCGCCAAACGTGGCAATAAGTGCATCGAGAGAGATGTCGGGGAACTTGGCCTTGAAGTCTGCCAAAGACAGGCTTGGAAGCACCAGTTTGCCACCCTCAATTCGAGCATCAGGAATCCTGAGCTTCAGCGCATCAAGTTCTGCATTAATCGTCTTGACGTCAGCATCTGGCAGGGAAATATCGCACGTTCCCTCCGTCATGCATATCAGACAAAAATGCGCTACACGATTCTCAAAAGAATCTGCAAAACGATACGCTTCCTCGCAGGTTGCGAATGGGCCGTGCCACTTTCCGTAAATGCCATCGGTATCGGTATTCGCAAAACCTCTACCCTCGTTACAATACTCGCAGGTTTCTCTATGTAGAGTAGCCCGCTCTTTCTTGCTGAAACTTTCAAATACCCAGTACTTCATCCCACCTACCTCCTTTGCTTAAACATAGGCTAATGCATAAGCGCTGGTTGTGGTTGCTTTGCAGCTCCAGAACTTCATGCAAAAACCTCCATTGCTTAAGTTTAGCAAATAGTTGCCTAAAAGCGAGGGGCAATATAAATTTTGTGAAAATGGGATAAAAAGCAGCTTGAGCGCACGGTGTGCCAGCATGAGCAATGAGGTCTCATCAAGCCAAGAATTTTTCGACAAGTTCAAGGTCTGAAACTACGGGAACGTACTCCTGACCTCGCTTTTGTCGCGTTTCGCGCCCCTTTCCGGTGAGCATAACAACGGTTTTTCCGCTTGGGTCGCTGAGTGCATCGGTAAGGGCGGTCTTGATGGCTTCCTCGCGGTCGCAGATTATCTGAAAATCGCCGTTTTGCGCCTCCACAAAAGAAGCAATTTGCTCGCATATCTGCTCGACGGGCTCTTCTCCGGCATCTTCTTCGGTAAGATAGGTCATGTTGCAAAAGCGTCCTGCCAGCGTGCCAAGCTCCTCGCGCCGTCCGAGCGCCTTGTAGCCTGGGCAACCAAACAAAATAGTGCGCCGTGTGTGGGGATACTCGGCTTCAACCGAGGCAAACAGGCGCTCAAAGCTCATCCAGTTGTGCGCGTAGTCAATGATGACAACTGCTCCATTGGGCAAGCGCATCACCTCCATGCGTCCCGGAACACGTGCGTCAAACAGCCCGGTGTGAATATATTCCTCGGGTACACCAAGCACCCGCGCTATAGCTATGGCAGCAAGTGCGTTTTCAACATTAAACGTGCCCGTCATGCCAAGGGTAAATTGACTTATTGGCTCACATTCCGAGAAACGCCCGTGGCAAGCAACGAAGGTTTCAAAGCGCAGTCCGTCAAAACCATTTTCTTGAACGGGCTTGATTTGCCTTGCGTATAGGTCAGGGGCTTGCAGCAAGTCGGTGTTGTGGAGGATCTCGGTGGTTTGATTTTTGTTTTGCCCATCAGGCTCAACAGCAAAACTCACAATTTGTTCCTGAGGGCGCTTCGCAACTGCTGCCTCCCACACGGGCTTTGCCTCACTCATTCCCAGATTAACAACAGCAGTCTTACACCGCTCAAACAACAGCAGTTTTGAGTTGAGATAATCCTCTGCGTTAGGGTGCTCAATGGGGGAGATGTGATCCTCGCCGATATTAAGAAAGCAACCTACATCAAAGGTCACGCCAGCAACGCGCTCGTATTTGAGTCCCTGACTTGAAACCTCCATAACCAGGTGCTGTATGCCTGAGTTTGCCGCATTGGCAAAATGTTGATGAAGCTCAAAAATCTCGGGCGTGGTAAGGTGGGACTCAAAGTTTTCCACTCCATCAAAGGTGTCAATGCTCGAAAGAATGGCGGTAGGGGGGCGACCCTCTGCCGAAGCCCACGCATCAAGAATGCTTTTTACATAATACGCCGTAGTCGATTTTCCTTTAGTACCTGTAATGCCAATAGTAGTGATGCGCTGCCATGCGTAGTTGTGATAGTAATTTGCGATGAGCGGCAAGGCAGTGCGCAGATTGCTTACCTCAATAGCAAGTGCCTTGCTATTACGCAAAGCCCAGTCGAGTGTTTTCTCGTCGAGAAAATCGCTCTCATACACAAAGGCAGCAGCACCCTGTTCAAGGGCGTCCTGCAGGTAACGTTTATTAAAGTGTGAGCCTTTGCACACAAAAAGCCAGTCCTGTTTGACTTCGCGCGAGTCATAGCTAATGCCGAGAATAGGTAGGTTTACGCTCGGAGGGAGTTCTTGATTTTTGCTCTCAAAATCCTGCGGAAGCCCTGCCGCAGCGACACGCACCAAAATCCCTGCATCTTCAAAGAGCGCAAGATAGTGACACAGTTCATCTGCCACGTTAGAAGTGTTGGGAATATTTTGCTGATCTATTGTCATGAGCAAAGTCTAGCACAAGCCCCTCGGCGTAGTTGCTCGGCACATACCTACGGGGGGGGGCAGTTCGGCAGGCACCTCCAAGGCTATCAAGATACGCTGCAAGCTCAGCACCTCCTAGCCTCAACATCTGCTATCATCGTATCATCATAAAAGTTACATCAGAAGTAGGGTATCTATGCAATTGAAAGAAACGCAAGACGTGCCTACGCCTCTTGAGCGTGTGCATTTTATTGGTGTGAGTGGTTCAGGCATGGCGGGGGTCGCGCTTATCGCTCACAAACGGGGGATACAAGTAAGTGGTTCGGACCTCAAAGAGAGCTCCTACGTGCAGGCATTGCTGCGCGAGGGTGTGGCGTTGAGTTTTACGCAAAACGCTGAAAACGTTACTAAGGCAAACCCTGATTTAGTGGTTGTTTCGACGGCAATTCCACAGAGCAATCCAGAATATCGAGCAGCGCAAGAGCAAAACATTCCGGTGTGGTCGCGCGCCCGCATGCTTGCCTATCTGGGTGAGGATTTGAAAACCCTGGCGGTTGCTGGCACGCATGGTAAAACAACTACCTCGTCGCTGCTGGCGACCTCGCTGGTGCGCCTTGGCGCAGATCCAAGTTTTCTTATTGGCGGCGTTGTTGAGGGTCTTGAGGCAAGCGCACAGCTGGGAACAGGCCCGTATTATGTTATTGAGGCAGATGAGTCTGACGGCTCCTTTGTTCACTTTAATCCGCACGTGGCGATTGTTACCAATGTTGAAGCCGATCACCTTGACCACTTTAAGAGCCTTGATGAGATACGAGCATCGTTTGCCGCCTTTTTGGACAAGGTTACAGACGACGGGCTTGTTATCGCCTGCGCCGATTGTCCTGTACTCATGGACTTGGTGCGTGCAAGCGGCAAGCCTTTTATAAGTTATGGTACGAGCGAGGACGCTAACGTGCGCTTTGAAGCGACCGATGTTTCAGGATTTGAAATTACCTATGCAGATGGCGCCACGCAAACCTTTGCGCTCGGCGCCACTCCGGGTCTTCACAATATGCTTAATGCTACCGCTGTTGCTGCTGCCCTCGATTGGCTTGGATTTGACCGTCAAGCTACCGCTGATGCGATAGCGGCTTTTAGTGGTGTGCATCGTCGCTTTGACCGCATTGGCGAGGCCAATGGAGTGCTGGTTGTTGATGATTATGGACATCATCCTACCGAGGTTGCAGCAACGCTTGAGGCGGCTGCCGGTCTTGGATATGAGCGGGTGCATGTGCTGTTTCAGCCGCATCGCTATACTCGCACGCAGGCATTTATGGGTGAGTTTGCCCGTGCTTTTGATGCTGCTAGCACCATTACGTTGATGGATATTTTTCCTGCCGGAGAAGCCCCGCTGCCAAACATTACCTCCGCCGCTTTAATGGAGGCTATCAAGCTGCATAATCCTGCAGCCGAGATTTGTCTTGTTGCCGAGCGTGCTAACATTGTCGAAACTTTGTGCGCACTTGCTCAGCCAGGCGATGTTGTGATTACTATGGGTGCGGGCGACGTAACGGCTCTTGCTCCGCAGGTACTTGCTGCACTGGAGAGGGCTTAGTGTTAGCGTCAAAGGAGGCGCAATGCTAGAGCCAAAAAGGTTCAATGTTAGAGAAGGCGCAATGTTAGAGAAGGCGCAATGTCAGAGGAGGATCAGCCAGCACGATGAGTGGCTTTGATGCATACTGCGAACTGCAGGGAATCCTTGAAGGTTCGGTTTTTGCCGATGAGCCCATGGCTCGGCATACGAGTTTTCGTATTGGAGGCCCAGCCGATTTGTATGTTGAGTGCGCCTCATTAAGCGACCTTACCACCACGCTTGCGACGCTTGAGAAGCATACGTTGCCGTGGGCGGTTGTTGGCAAGGGGAGCAATCTTTTGGTGAGCGACGCCGGTTTTAGAGGTGCAATTCTTACGCTTGGAGCTGGTTTTAAGGAAATCTCGCTGCCAGACATTGCCCAAAGTCAGCATTTGATTGTAGCAGGAGCGGGAGTCTTACTCTCTCATGTGGTGCGTGCTGCTTATAAGGGTGGGCTGTCAGGGCTTGAGTTTGGCATAGGTATTCCCGGCGTGTTGGGCGGGGCATTATTTATGAACGCCGGTACGGCACAAGAGTGGATTGGGCGCACTGTCGAAAGCCTTACAGTACTGCGTCCGGGTCAGGGTCTTGTTCGTTATAAAGGTTCTGAGGTTCCGTGGCGGTATCGCTCATCAGGGCTTCCAGCAGGGGATATTATTGTTGAGTGCGAATTACGCGTGCGTCCAAGTGCAAAAAAGCAAATAGAATTACACATGGAAAACTTGCTCGCACGCCGCAGGAACTCGCAGCCGCTTAACAAGCCAAGCGCAGGCAGTACGTTTAAGAATCCCGTTGATGATTCTGCTGGTAGAATGATAGAAGCACTGGGACTCAAGGGCTACACAGTGGGTGGCGCACAGGTTTCAGAAAAGCATGCTAATTTTATTGTAAATGATGATGGGGCGACGGCAGCAGATGTGATTGCTATAATCGAACATATCAGACACTGCGTGAAAGAAGAGTATGGCACAGAATTACAGCCGGAAATCCGCTTCATCGGGTTCGAAGGGTAGGGCACCCTCGAGCTCATCTCGTGCGGGCGCAGGCGGCGGTAGTGGTGCAGGCGGTCGTGGTAGCGTAGGCGGTGGCGCAGGCAGTCGTGCGGGCGCAGGCAGCACGGGCGGTGCATCTCGCACCAGCGGGGGCGGTGCATCTCGGACTGGCACAGGTCGCACTTCTCAGCAGTCCGCGCGCAGTTCCTCACCTCGAGCGGGGCAGAGTGCTCCAGGGCGTTCTGGCACACGCAGCCCTCAGCGTACTTCTCAGCGCACAGCGCAACAAAATCAACGTTCAAATAAGCAGGAGCGGCGACAATCTGGAGGCACGGTTAGGCAAGAGGCCATAACCGTTGGTGAGCAGCGCAGGCGTTCTCGTCGTGAGAATCGTAAGAAACAGGGCATTGCGTGGGGCGTGAGGTTGCTTATTGCCCTTGCCGTTGTTGTTGTTTTGGGAGTAGCAGGCATTGTGGTATACCAGTCGCCGGCGTTTTCGGTTAAAACGGTGCAGGTAAACGGTGCGAATCGCCTCACCAACGAATACCTTGAGCAGGCGGCGGCTATTCCTGCGGATTCCACCTTGTTGCGGCTCGATGAAAAAGGTATTCTTGAGCGCCTCAAAGACGACCCTTGGATTGCCAGTGCGCATCTTGAGCGACAGTTTCCCTCGACCTTGCTTCTTGTTATTGAGGAGCGCACTGCGGCAGCGGCGGTTGAGGTTTATCCTAGCATTATGGCAAATGAGCCGGGGTATTGGCTTATTTCAAGTGAGGGGCGGTGGCTTGGTGTGGTCGATAACGATGAGGCCCCCATTTTTATTGCTCTCGATGAGGTAAAAGACTATCCGCTCATTACCGACATTCATCGTTTGATAGCGCCCGTTTTTGGAGAAACGGCTACTGACGAAGGCATCGAAAACGCCCTTGCAGTTCTGGTTGGCTTTAGTCCTGAAATGCGCTCGTTGGTCGCAAGCGTTTCTGCGCCCGACCGCAACAAAACTGCGCTAACGCTCACCAATAATGTGTTGGTTATGTTTGGTGCGGCAGAGGACATTACGGCAAAGGAAACTGCCATAAAAACCCTGCTCAATGAACACCCCGACACGCTTATCTCTATCAACGTACGGGTCGCTAACCGACCAAGCTTTATCCCTTATGGGGAAGAATAAAATGTGACACAATGCTCAATAAGGAAGTACACAGAACCCTTTGGTTGGGGTGGTACTCCGGTTGTTTTTTTGTGAATTCGTCCTAGCGTTTCCGCTGGGACGAATTCTCTGTATTAGGCATTTTTGAGCACTTTGCTACCGCACAGCTCCCATTTCTTTCCTTTTGCCGACCAACAGAGAGATTTTGTAGCTTTTGGCATTTTAGGAGCGTATAGTCCACTACACTATTTTCGAGAAGGGACTATACCCATGGCTATGTCAGTTTCTGCAATTGGATTTGAGCAAGACGAAAAAGAGTGGATACACGCTTTCGCAGATATAAATGGCAAAAGTTTTTCAGCGCAGGTTCGCCAATGGACGCTTGAACGTCTTGCTGATGAGCTTGATGCCCGCGACCTCTCTGATGAGATTACTTCAACAAGCCCTAACTTCTTGTGCGGGTAGCGGCGGCGTTGCCACCGGCTTCGGCACTTTGCATTCTCAAACGTCCAATAACGAGCGCAACGGCAAATAACGCCGCCGCAAACAAAAGCATAATTCCCATGTTGGCAAAAATAGGCGCAAGCGAAGCACTTGAATAGTCGTGCAGATTACCCGCCCTCGTTATCACATCACCATAGTAAAATGATGGAACAAAATATGCGATTTTTGTAACGGTGCTCCCCAAGAGCTCAATCGCCACAAAAATCCCTCCCAAAAAAGAGAAGAGAAGTCCGACGATATTGCCTACTGCATTCAACATAAGCTCGCTTGTAGTTATCTGTCCAACTAAAAACGCAAGTGCAAGTGAAACAACAGCAAGAATCAAAAGGTTTAAGAGAAGTAGCCCAACAACAATAAGACTTGTTCCCACCAAGGAACTTCCAAAAATTATCAACCCTAAAAGACTTACCACCACAAAAGGAACAAGGGCTGCAACAAAACAAGCCAGAGCAAGCTGTAGGTTTCTTGAAAGATTGCTTACGGGCGCACCCAAATTGCGTTTGCGAATATCAACACGATTAAAAGCCGAGAGCATAACCCCAACGCACACCATGATAGAAAGAACGATGGTGTATCCCGAAAATGACATATAAGAACGCCACTTAAGGGAAGGTGACACCAATTCGCCAAACTGAACAAGTGTTATCGTGCCACTCTTTTTCATATCCTCAAAAGAAAGCACCACAATCTCAGCTGGATTTTTTGCAGTATCACTTATGACATAGAGACGCACTGTGTTGAGATACTCGTTGACAAGACCATCTACAAGAACAGCGGCGACAGAGGCATACCCTGTTGCTGTGTCAATGGTTGGAGGAGAAGTATTTTCACGTGCAGCACGCATGAAGTTCTGCTCAAAGCCCTCAGGGATAATTACAATACTGTAGACGGTATCTTGGGCAAGTGCATCTTGCATGGCTCGCCGAGAATCCTCGAGCTCTATCAACTCTGCTTGTTCGTCAAGAAAGCTTACTAAGCCGGTGGAGAGCTCGCTGTTGTCGCGGTCGATGATTCCGATATAAGGGCGCTCAACGGCAAGTTCGCCTTGTTTTGTTTCGTAGTTTCCCACACTTTGAGAAAAGCTAACACCCAAAAGGCTAACGGCTAGTACGAAAATTGCAATATAAAAAGGATGTTTAAAAAATATTTTGAGGGCTGCTCTAAAGACTTGCATAGCGTTGCCTCCTTACGAACACTACAGTGACGGCAAACAGCACAAGGGCACCCGCAAGTAAAACAAACGTTGTTTGTAAGTAGTGGACGTAACCGTCATAGTAGTACAGACTATAAAATAAATCTGTTACCTGCTTTGCAGGATTAAGCATTTGGAGAAGGGGTGCTGTACGAGTCAGATCGTCGGCAAGTTTTTGGCTTGGTGTGCCAAAAAGACCTGCGAATAGCCCAAAGAGGCAGGCCAGTCCACTCAGTATGCCCCCCTTGGCCATATCCCCAATCTTAGGAATGGAGCCAACACACGCTCCAAGTGCGGTGGTCATTAAAGAGCAAACCGCAAGTCCTCCGACACAGGCAATTTCACGTGCGAATCCAACATCAAGAACGTAGCGCATATAACAAAAAGTGACGGTTAGAAAAACAAATGCAAGAAACCAGCTTGCAAGTAAGGTTGCCACAAGGGTTGTTATTCTTTTAGTTGCACCAGCTGCTCGTCGGGCACCAAGTGGCGATAAGTTTGCTTGTGTTCTTGCCATGGCAATCACTCCAATGTTCGCCGCCATGATTGTCGCAAAGCCGAGCAACGCATAAAAGTAGCGAACAACCCCTGAAGTTTTATTTGCTGTAATTGAAACTTCATTGGTGTAGTTGATAGGTGCAGACAGGCTTTCCAAAAAAGAAGGCTTGACAAACACCGAAGGGTCTTTTTGAGCAATGGCTTCAAGGGTAGTTTGGGTGCGAACAAAATTGTCGAGATAACTTTTGAGAATTGTCTGCTCTATGCTGGCGAGATCAAGCATTTTTGACGGCGTGAGAGAAAGCTCCGGGTTTCCCTTGTCGTTGATTGCGTAGAAGCCCATAATCGTAGCATCTGCGAGGAGTTGTTGTGCCTCAGATTCATTTTTGGCGATGTGTAGTTTGAAGAGTTGACCTTCGCCTGAACTCGCAAGCGCTTCAATGCTCTGCGTAAAGACCTCGTTATTGGTATAGTTCTCGTTTTCAACCACGGCGATTGGAATAGGCTCAAAATCATAGGAGCCGTCTATATTGCTAAAAGCAATTTGAAAAAGGGTCGCCATGATGAGGGGGAAGCCAAGACCCCACAAAAGGACACTGCTTTCTTGCACAAGCGCCTTAACCGTATATTTGAAAGTGTTCCACATGGTTTTCTCGTTTCCTCGATTCTTGAAGTCCTCGTAAAAATCCTCGTTAAAATCCTAGTCGCGTAACTCGGTGCCGGTGAGTTCAAGGAATACGTCATTGAGGGTAGGAGGCTCAGAATACACCCGTCCAAATGTCAGACCCTCTTGCTGCAAAGTCTGCAAAACCGTGCTGAGGTTTTGAGCGCCGCTGGTACAGAAAACCTCCAGCGTTTTGCCATCGTAGCTTGCCTTTTGCGTACAGTTAAGAGCTTTGATGGATTCGAGCGCCTTATCGGGAAGGTCTATTACTTCAACTTGGATTTTCTCGCCGGTACCAATCATGGCTTTGAGTTCGTTGTTGGTGCCACAAGCAAGCACCTGCCCATGATCCATAATCATAATACGCGTGCAAATCTCCTCGACTTCCTCCATATAATGGCTGGTATAAACTACCGTTGAGCCATTGCGATTGAGGCTGCGTATGCCCTCTAAAATGGCATTGCGACTTTGTGGATCAACGGCAACAGTAGGCTCATCGAGAAAAATCAACTCGGGTTTATGCACAATGCCGCAGGCTATATTCAAGCGTCTGATAAGCCCGCCAGAAAGTTTGCGGGGGCGAAACTTGACGTATTCTTCAAGCCCCACAAACTCAATAGCTTCTTTGACAAGCCGTGCGCGCTTTTTATTGTCCTTTACGTAGAGCGCACAAAAATAGTCGATGTTTTCCGCCACGGTCAGCTCCTCAAAAACGGCTATATTTTGCGGAACAATGCCAATGCGTTTTTTAAGGTCGTAACGGGTGGGCTCCATGTCTTGACCAAAAAGCTTAATGGTTCCCTTGTCATAGGTGAGCAGCTGCAGCATGCAGTTGATGGCGGTAGTTTTGCCGCTACCGTTAGGGCCAAGCAGCCCAAAAATCTCTCCCTCTTTTATGTCAAGGTTAAAGTGGTCAAGCGCCAGCACTTCTTTGTAGCGCTTGACGAGATTTTCTACCTGTACCATAGTCATAGCTGCTCCTTACGTGCAAGATGTTTTTTGACAGTGGTTTTATTGTGATAATTTTGCACCAAATGATTGAGCGCTGCCAGTGCTTGCTGTCATGAGTTTTGAGGTCCAAAAGTGACAAATGTCATGGCTTTTTTTGTTATCGTGCGTGCTTGAGGCACGAGCGGTGTAAAGTGGGATACAATGAGCATATGGAGCGTTTGATTGACAAAAGCATCATTCTTTTGGTGTGTCTTGCGGCGTTGTTTTTAGTGCCGCAAACAACCGTGTTTATTGTTGCTCTGCTTTTGGCGCTCATTGTAAGCTCACTGCAAGAAATCAATTATGTGCCACCAGCGCTCAAACTAGCTGGGCTCTGCGTTTACCTTGCTCTTGTCGTGGTGTTTCCGGTCTTTGCCGTTTTTGTCCCCTTGCTTGCCTATGACTGCTTGCGTGCAAAAAATTGGGTACTCAAGTTGTGCTGGGTACTACCGCTGCTCGCAGCTCTGCGGGAGTTTGATTTTACCGTACTGCTCTTTTTGGCAGTGGCCTGTTTAATCTCTGGTGTTTTATTTTGGAGAACAGCTCAGGCACAAAGAGAACGCCTTGACTATACTGCGCTCAGAGATGAACTGCGAGAAACCTCGCTTGCTCTGGAGCAAAATAATCGTGATTTACAAGAGAAACAAGATGTTGAAGTGCAGCTCGCTACGCTTGCCGAGCGAGGTCGCATTGCCCGTGAGATTCACGACAATGTAGGGCATTTGCTCACACGCTCAATGCTACAAATTGAGGCAGCGCAGGTGGTTCACGCAGACGAAACTGTGTTTAAGGAGGAGCTGGAGCGCATTGCTACCACGGTGCACGAGGCTTTTGACACGGTGCGGGCAAGTGTTCACAATTTGCATGAAGACTCTTTCGACCTCTATACGCAGCTGTATGCAATAGCGCAAGATGCCCTCTTAAGCGTTGATCTTGAGTATCAGGTTACAGAAATTCCCGACACGGTTGCCCACGGGTTTGCTGCCATTGTGCGTGAGGCGGTTGCTAATGCGGCAAAGCACAGCAATGCTTCTTTGGTGCGGGTTTCTGTTACGGAATACCCCGCTTTTTGGCAACTTGTTGTGCATGATAACGGCAGCAAAAACCCCTTAAAAAAGGGCGTGAGTCAAGAAGGCAACGGCATGGGGCTGGCAAGCATGGAGGAACGTGTTCGCAGCCTCAAAGGTGTTTTTAGAACCGACTATGACAAAGGCTTCAGAGTTTTTGTTTCGATACCAAAGGAGCGCACATGAAAGAGTCAACCTTGCATGAAAAAACGGCAGTAGCGCAGAAAATCCGCGTGTTGATTGTGGACGACGATCCCATTGTCTGCGCTTCTCTTGCTACCATTCTTACTGCGCAGGCAGACCTTGAGGTGTGTGCTGAGGGCAAAAACGGCAACGAGGCGCAGCTGCTTTTTGACGAGCATAAGCCTGATGTTTTGCTCATGGATATTCAGATGCCCGAGTGTACCGGACTGGAGGCTGCAAAGCTTATTTTGGACAAGCACCCACAGGCACGCATTGTGTTTCTTACCACTTTTTCTGACGATGAATATATTGTTGCGGCCTTGCGCCTGGGAGCGTGTGGGTATCTTATTAAGCAAGAGGTTGCAAATATTGCTCCAGCCTTGCGCTCCGTTATGGCGGGGCAGATGGTGTTAGGCACAGAGGTTGTTGGCAAGGTGGGAAGCTTGTTTGAAAAAGAAACCGCCACCAGCTCTGTAAAGGTCAAAGAGGCGGCTGCTGTTACCGCTCCGCTTGATAAGCTCACCGAGCGAGAACTTGAAATCATCCAGCGCATTGCCCAGGGTCTTGACAACAAAGAAATTGCTGAACATATTTACATAAGCGAGGGTACTCTGCGCAATCACGTAAGTGTTATCCTGCAAAAGCTTCAGCTCAAAAACCGCACGCAGATTGCCGTGTATTATTACCAATCTTTAGGCTAGAGGCAGTATTTTTGCTACGCCGCTTTCATCAGAAAGAAAGTCCCCAATGCCATATTCTTGGGGTTCGTAAATCCCGTGATAGTCGCTGCCGCCCGTAAGAAACAGTCCATATCGTTGTGCATAATCTCGCACTATCTCACGGTCTTTTTCGCTGTGAGAATGATGATTAAGCTCAAGCCCATCGAGCCCACAAGCCACAAGCTCAGGTATGAGCCAAAAGTTTTGTTGTTGCCCAGGGTGAGCCAGCACGGCAAGACCCCCTGCTTTTTTTATGGTTTGTATCGCCTCAAAAACATCAAGGTGTTCAATGTCAAAAGCACAAGGGCCGCCGTTCTTAAAAGTTTGATAGTAGAAATCTCCAAACATATCGGGTGCCTGACCCGTTGTTACCAGCCAGTCCATAATGTGTTGTTTGTAAAGGTACTTTTTGTCTGCGCGGGGTAGCTGATCTTTGTCAATTTTATAGCCCAGCTTGCGCAAGACCTCAACCTGTTTTTCTGAGTTCTTATTGCGTGCCTCGAGAAGAGCTTGGGTAAACTCGGTAATGACCTCTGGTTTTTGAATACCATAGCCCAGTATATGTGTTCGTGTACGAGTGTTTTTGTGAATAGCCGAAAGCTCAACACCACAGATAATTTTCATGCCTTCCAACTCGGCTCCCAGCCTTGCCTCTAACTCAGAAACGTGCGCTTGATGTGCGAGGGTATCATGATCGGTTATTGCTATGGCATCAAGACCGCATTGCTTTGCTGTCTCGACGATTTGCTCAATGGTGTCGCTGCCATCTGAGATAGTTGAGTGAATATGCAAGTCAACCTTCATGATACAAGAGTCCCATCAGAAATATTAAATACTTTGTCGCACACGTCTTCCATGAACTCAATGTCGTGGAATATGCCAATCATGCTGGTGTCTGCTCCTTTAAGCTCCAACAGTATATCTCGTACAAGAATTTTTGTTTTATTATCGAGTGAGGCGGTGGGCTCATCTAACATAAGCAACCGTGGTTTTTTTACCATTGCATGAGCGAGATTAAGCCTGAGGCGCTCGCCACCAGAGAAGGTAACGGGGTATATATCCCAAAGCGTTTCTGGCAACTTAAAATAGGAGAGCATTTCTTTTGCATCTGCCTCTGCTTGTTTGGTGGTGCAGTCCATGTCAATCAAAGCGCTCATTACGTGTTCTTTTGCCGTTGTTCTGGGCATGACATTCAAGAATTGAGAAACATAGCCAATTTCAAAGCGACGCAAATATAAAATCTCACGCTCTGTTGCGGTGGACAAATTGACTTTTCCCAATGCTTCGCTGTCATACCAGAGCTCTCCTTGGCTCGGCAGGTAACTCCGGTTAATACATTTGAGAATAGTTGACTTTCCTGCGCCCGAAGCCCCAACAATACCAATAAACTCGCCCTTGTTAAGCGTCATAGAAACGTCGTGGCATGACCGTATTTCAAGACCCGGATAGTGCAGATAAAAGCTTTTTGATAGATTTTCAATACGCAGTATCTCCACAACTACCTCCGATACTCAACACGATACGTTGTGTGCCCGTCCACAAATACGTGGGTAATAACGGGGTAACTGTCAAGCACGTCCACAACAAGCAAATCGGCTTTTTTGTTAGGTTCAATAGAGCCGTAGTCAGCGTCTTTTTTCATAGCCTTGGCAGGGTTAAGGGTTGCCCGGTTTACCATCTGCTCAAGCGGAACATCATGCTTGGTGTTCATGTAAAAAATACTGTGCAAAATGGCTGCTGGGTAATAGTCAGAACAAATTATGTCGGCGCAACCCTCCAAGATAGCCTCTGCCGCCGATAAGTTGCCCGAGTGCGAACTGCCACGCAAAATGTTTGCTGCGCCCACAACCGTAGAAAAACCGTGTTTGTTTGCGTTTTTTGCGACCTCTAAGGTAATGGGAAACTCGCTTACGTCAACGCCAATGTCTTTGTTGAGCGCAAGCTTTTCATTGGTGTCATCGTCATGCGAGGCAACGGCAATTCCCTTGGCATGAGCAAGCTCAGCTAGCTCCTTGAGCTGCTCAAAAGACAAGGTATCTTTGTTTTTGTGGTAGTCCAAAAGACCATCAAAACCAAGTGTTTCTATTTCTTTTCCCTGATACTTGGTAATAGTATCGTGATAAATAGCAAGGTTGGAGTATTGTCCCTGCCCGGGCGTATGGTCCATAAATGAAATTAGATGAGCCTTTTCTTGTTCTATCATGTCGCGCACGTTGTCAAAAGCCTCAAGATTATCAAGCTCTACTCGTAAGTGAAGCCGATGATGAATAAGATGGTTGCGCAAGTGGATATTGGCAATCAAGTCGGCTATTCTTTGAATACTTTCTTTGGTTCTCAGCAAGCAACGGCCAAAAGTTTCGTCTTTGAACAAAGAGAGCGAGTGATACATAGTTGTTATGCCCGCACTAAGCAAATCACGCTCGCAAATCTTGAGCGCAAATTCAAAATCCATCTGAGAAGTGGGGCGGGGCTGTATGTATTGCTCGATTTTATCCGAATGAACATCTATGAATCCTGGCATAATGTAGCGCCCGTGAGCATCTACAACACGCTCGGCATCATTGGTGGTGTTGGCAAAGCCAGCAATTCTATCTCCGTCTATAAGAAGCACCTTGTCCTCGACAATTTGCGTGGGTGTTACAATTCTTCCATTTTTAATAGCTATCACAGTTTTCCTCCTAAATGAGTGAATGAACGAGTTGTTGGGTATAGGCGTGCTGCGGATCTTCAAGTATTTGGTCGGTGAGCCCGCTTTCAACGATTTTGCCATCAAGCATTACGATGGTTCTGTCGGCGAGCATACGGATAACGGCAAGATCATGCGATACAAGCAAGATAGATATGCCGTACTGCGCTTTGATTTTTCTAATCAAGTCCAGCACCTTTGCCTGCACCGACAAATCGAGCCCGGTAGTAACCTCGTCGAGTAAAAGTAGTGAGGGATTGTTAGCAAGAGCTTTTGAAATCTGAACCCGCTGCTGCATGCCGCCCGAGAAATTTTTAGGAGCTTCACTCATGCGGCTGGTTAGAATCTCAACTGCTTCTAAAAGCTCGGTTGCGCGCGCAGTCATTTGTGCCGCATTGCGGCTGCCAGCAGCAATGATTTTCTCGGCAATGTTTGAGGCAGCGGAATAATTCATGCGCAGGCCCATAACGGGATTTTGGTACACCATGCCCATGATATTGTTTTTTATCATGCGTTGCTCAGCGGTGCTTGCCTCCCAGATGCTTTGGCTTGCGTCCTTATAATCATGAAGTACGGCACTGCCAGCTGTGGGAGCTATGTCAAAATACAGAGTTCGCATTAAGGTAGTTTTTCCCGAGCCACTTTCTCCTACAATGCCAAGCACCTCACCTGGGTAGACTTCAAGCGAGAGGTTATTTGCCGCCCAAACGCAGCCACAAACACTGCAGCGGTTCTTTTCTAGGCTCTCTGCACATTTTGGGCACGCCTCTCCGTATCTAACAACTAAATCTTTAACTGACAAAACAGGTGTTTCAAGCATGGGCTGCGACCTCCTTGCAGTACGAGGTGTCTGAGCATTGGTAGACTTTTTCTCCTGTTTGCGCATCAAACATCTCATCGAGATAGGTGTTGTTGCTTTTGCAAAGACGGCACGTTTTGCCTGCAAAGCTCTCTCGCTCAAAAGGCACGTCATCAAAGGCAAGAGAAACTACTTTGGTATGCGGAGGAATTGCATAAATCTTTTTCTCGCGTCCTGCGCCAAAGAGATACAGGCATTCGGCATTATGCAGCTTGGGGTTATCAAACTTTGGTATGGGGCTGGGGTTTGTCATGTAGCGATCCTCAACCATACAAGGGTACTCAGAGGCAATGGTAACTTTTTGGTACTTTACCAAGCTCTCATAAAGCTGCAGCCATAACGGAGCGTAGTCTTTTTCTGCGTGCATTTTTTTGGTGACTTCTTCACGAGCTTCAACAATGCGCAAGGGCTCGGGGATAGGAACTTGAAACACGAGAATCTGTCCATCTTTAAGGGGTATTTCTGGGATTCTGTGTCGTGTTTGTATGAGCGTTGCCTCAGTGGTGTTGTTGGTAGTTTCTACATCGGTGCAAAGCCCAACAAACTTTTTGATGTTAACAGCGTTTACGCTTTCATCGCTTCCTTGGTCGATTACTTTGAGCACGTCGTTTGGCCCAATGAGCGAAAGCGTTAGCTGGATACCGCCAGTTCCCCAGCCTCTGCCAATAGGAAGCTCACGAGAACCAAAGGGAACTTGGTAGCCCGGTATGGCAACTGCTTTAAGCGTGCAGCGTCTAATCTCTCGTTTAGAGCCCTCGTCGAGAAAGGCAAAGTTGTAATTGTTATTCATGGGTATCACCGCCCGTTGCGTCCGCTGCTCGCGTTTTGCGCACGGAATCGAGTTTTGACTGGAAGGTAACGTAGTGCGGCAGTTTTAAGTGGGAAACAAAACCATTCATTTCCAAGCTGTCGCCGTGAGTTAATACAAACTCCTCATCTTGCGTGGGATATTCTCCGCCGTTGTCAAGCTCACGGTCAATAACCGCCATAGAAATAGCCTTGTTTTCATTTCTCCCAAAAACTGCGCCATAACCAACTGCAATTTTTAGCTGGTCTTTATCGTCCGAAGTGTTAAAGCACTCCACTTCAGTAATCAAAATTTCACCAACACAAAGGCTTTCGTTTTCATCAAGAGGGGAGACAACGCAAAGCTCAACATAGCCGCTTCGCAGCTCGCCTACGGTTGGGTGAACTTGCCCAAACCCACGCAAGGCAGAATACGCAAGACCAGAGATAAATCCAGTGTCTGCACGAGAAAGCGTTTGCAGCCGAGCACTGCGCTGTGCCGGGAACTCCAACATTGTTGTTGTTACGTCGTGGGGGGGTCGGTCGGTTTGACTCTCTTGGTCACTGCGGTTATGAGTGCTAGTACTATCATCGTAGTTATCATAGCGATCAATAAGCCCCTCTCGTTTTAATTCATCGGATACGCGCGGGCAAAAAGAAACCTCCTCTGGGTTTTGCTCAGCCAGAGAGTTTTGCATGGTGGCATAGAGTTTTGCAGCACGTTTTGAGTCACGGTCAAAATCTATAAGCCGGTGGGTGTAGTCATAGGTAGCTCCTAAAATCTGGCCACCCTCTATATCCTTAAATGCCGCAGATATGCGCCGGATAATACGCATATCGTTGCTATTGACCTCAGTGGTGTAATAATTTCTTGTAAGTGTTGAGCGGTAGGCACGCAGCAAAAACACTGCCTCTTCAATGGAACCCTCGCACTGTTTAAGCGCAAGAGCCGCATAGGGCTTTGAATACAAACCAGCTTCGCTCATAACTCTGTCAACCAGCAAAGAAAGCTTGCTTTCAATTGCTTCAACCTCAACATCACGGTCATTGCTACATTGGTAAAAGTCCAGCAGCCTGATGCTCTCCTCAATGGCCTCTTTGCCGCCAGATACTGCTACGTATGCCATTTATTTCACCCCCATACGAGCAAGGCGGGGGAGCGCAAACAGCTCGCCAGCGTTTGACACAAAGATAAGGTCAATGCCTTGAGGGTATTCATAGTTTTGTGCGTCGCGCAGCTCAAGTGCATTTTTTACAGCGTGTGATATGTGGCATTCAAGCGTTTCTGCTATGCCAGGTCCAAAAAGCGTCACGTAGCTTGCAGCAGGACTTTTATCGCAGACGATAATCGTTGCGCTTTTGTGAGGGTCGGCAAGCGTTCCGCATTTTGCATTCTCAATTGCTGTTTGAAGGCGCTGAGCTTCCTCTTTTTCGCCAGCGCTGCAAATAAAGATAAAATCAGCGTTTTGGAGCTGCTCTTTTTTGGCAAGAGTAAGCGATGAGATTTCATCCTCCAAAAGATCATCTCCCAAGACGCAAAAGCTCACCTCGTTGTCTAAAAGCGTTAGAGCAAGAGTCAAAAAAAGTGGATGAGCGCCAAACAGTTTGTCGGCATATTTTTGTATGCTTACTACGCGTGCCGGACAAGACAAAGCGTCTAAAATAAGCCTAAACACCTCTTGACTGTCAAACACGGTATCAAAATCATGCTTTTTTGAGAGCGTTGAGGTCATGCGGCGCCTCCTTGTCTATGGATTCAAAGTTGACCATTGTTTTTAAGTGCAGGGCGTTTTCTCGCTGGATTAAGCTTTCCTGCTCTTTTTCGAGCTGTTGGAGCATATCCATACCGTCAAAAACTCCCTTGTTAATCGCAGCGTCAATGATTGCCATGTCAAGTACCTTCTCGGTGTCATCGCCCATCAAAACGGCGGCGCCTTTTTCTCCATCAAGTTCGACTATGGCTTCGCAGACTATGACCTCACCAAGGTAAAAGAGGCTTTGCTTAACGGGCTCACGCATCTTGATCATGGTCAAGGTTTTACCTGGCTCTTTGACAATAAGGGGTGTGTGCGTTTTTTGGATTTCAGCGGACAAGACAGCAAGGTCAGCCTTGCTCGCTCGAGCCAAAATTCTTGAAAGACGCTTTTTATCCATCTGCTCATAAATAGGTTTGCTCATGCTTACCGTACCTTTGCTTTAATTTTGGTTGCGAACATTTCAAGCACAATAACGGCTATAACAACTATGTAAGTAATAAAGCCAAGTTCGTGCAGATCAAAATAGAAGCTCCCTGCCATAAACAAATCAAAACCAATGCCGCCTGCACCAGCTGCTGCACCCATTGCAATGGCTGTGCTAAAGTTGATTTCAAATCTGAGGAAGGTCCACGCTGTCATAAAGCTGAGAGAGGCAGGCAAAATAGCCTGGAACACAATCTGCCAATAACTTGCTCCACTGGCTTTAAGAGCTTCGATAACGCCGTTATCAACTTCTTCAATAGACTCCGAATAGGCTTTGACTAAATAGCCGGCACTATGAAAGGTAAGGCCAGCAACGGCTGCGACACTTCCCAGGCCTGCCGCAATGGTAAGAATAAGTACCCACAAAATTGTTGGGACTGCTCTAATAAAGGCTACAAAGCTTCTTACAACCGTTGCAACAAGAGGGTTAGCAATGTTTTTGGCACACAACAAGGCACCAAAAAACGCTATGATAGCTCCAAAAATAGTAGCCAGAGCACCCAGCGAAAACGTTATCAAGAGAGCAAACATTGCTCCAGAAAAACTGTTATAACTCAAACGAGGCTGCAAAAACATAGTGCTTGCGTTGTCAAGCGTACTTGCGAGAGCAGTCGCTAAGTCAATGTTCTTGTAATCAAAAGTCAAAAATCCATACACGGTTAATCCAAGGAGAACTAAAACAGTAATTTGTATAACGGTATTGCTTTTTGATTTTGCAGCCGTTTTTATTTTTCCTCTGGGTGTTTTTTTTATGTGGTTGTGTACTCCGAGAGAGAGAGGAGACTGAGCGGCAGTGTTGGCTGCAGCACCAGCAACGGCAAGTTCACTCATTACATAATCACCTTCCTAATTTGATTAGATATAAGTTCAATGGCAATAACCAAAATAACGATTGAAAGCACAACAAGACTTGCCGAGGCGTAGTCCATACGCTTGTAGTACGTATCAAAGGCATAACCAATGCCCGTTGCAGTGAGTACGCCAATAAGGGTAGATGTGCGGATATTTGTTTCAATCATGTACAGTATCCAAGAAACAATTGAGGGCATAGATGAGGGAACAATACCTTGAAATACGGTTTGCAAAGTGGTTGCTCCTGTGGCGTGCATTGCCTCAACGCAAGAGGAGCTTACCTCGTCAATGGTTTCTATAAATATCCTTGTGAGCAAACCAAAGGTTGCAAAAAACAGCGCAAAAAAGCCCGTGAGAACGTTTTGCCCAAAGGAGAACAAAAGCAAGATTGCCCATACTACATCGGGCACGTTTCTAAAAAACGCTGCAATAACTCTCACCACACGTGCAACAAGCGGATTAGCCTTGGTGGTTCTTGTGCCAAGCAGACTAAAGAAAAAGGAACACAGGGCGGCGCATACCGTAACGGCTATCGCAACCAGTGCTGTTTCCGCGAGCTTTGACAAGATGCTTGGCAGATGTTCCCAGGACTTCTCGTTAGGAACAAGATTTTGAACCATCCATATAATCACTTTTGGTATTGAGGTAAAACCTTCGATTACGTTGTAATTGGTTATGATGGCAGATCCTGCAAAAAGCACGGCAACACCCAAAAAAGCAAGCGTAAAGGTGCGCTTCCGCTTGATAAAAACAGAGCTTTTATCCAATTGCCACTTTGATATTTTTGCATCTTGAGTTAGCTCAGCGTCCTGCGTTGCTTTTGTGTTTGAAGACTGCTTGCTAGCTTGCGATACGTTGGTGTCTTGGGTTGCTTCTGCTTTTGAGGATGCCCTTTTATTTTTTAGCTTTTCGCTAAACTTATTCAACATCAGTAATCAGCTCGCCCTCACTAGACTGATAAATCTCATGAATTTTAGATTTTGATAAGGTTTCGGGTGGGCCGTCGTAAACAATTTGCCCAGAGGTAATGCCAATAATCCGCTTAGAATACTTTAGGGCAACGTCCACTTGATGCAGATTGAGAATGCAGGTTATTTTCATGCTTTGGTTGATGTCACTGAGGTGATCCATAATGACCTTTGAGGAGCTAGGATCGAGTGAGGCAATGGGCTCGTCGCACAAAATGAGCCGAGGTTCTTGCATGATAGAGCGTGCAATCCCAACCCGCTGCTTTTGACCACCAGAAAGCTCATCACAGCGTTTGTAGGCTTGATCGGCAAGGCCGAGCTTATCAAGAATTGCAAAAGCATTTTCTTTTTCTTGTTCTGAGTAGATGCCTGCTGCACCCGTTATAGTCGCCTTGTGCCCAAGGCGTCCATGCAAAACGTTTTCTATAACGCTCAGCCGATCTACAAGGTTGTAGTGCTGAAAAATCATGCCCGTTTTTTTACGAACTTTTCGTATCTCTTTTTTATCAGCGGTAGTTATGTTGTGTCCGTCAAAGAATATAGAGCCTTGCGTTGCATCAACAAGTTTGTTGATGCAACGCAAGATGGTAGACTTTCCTGAACCAGACGGACCGATGATGGATACAAACTCTCCCTCATCTACTGAAAAGGAAACATCAGTAAGTGCCTTAGTTGTCTTATCGTATACCTTACTTACGTCTTGAAACTCCAAGATAGGCATAGTTATTTGTCCTGTTGCTTCGTTACTATCGGTATGCGTCATACCATGAATCCGTGGTAAGCACATAACCAGCGCTTGAGGACTTTTTGTACAGCCCAACAGCACCCTCTACGTCAGCGTCATAAAAGAGCAGCTCGTTGTTTGCAACCTCGGCTGAGGTAAACAAATCCTGGAGAGCCTTTATCTCGTCTGCGCTCAGGTTCTTTGGGTTGAAGGCATTGGGGCCATTGAACACGGGGCTGCAAGAGATAACAACAAACTCTTTGCCTGCGTGTGCATCAAACGGAGCCTCTGCCCCTTCTGAAACTCGATAGACTGCACCAACGGTGTTTTCGGTGCCCTCGGCAAGCTCAATGTAAGGAGCAAGCTCGATGTCGCAAAAAGCAGCTACGTCAGCGTTTCCTGCAACAAGATTGACGGCAGAACCTTGGTGTGATTGACCAAAGAATACCTCGCTAAAAAATGCTCCTGCGCCACCCTCTGCCAACTTGTCATCGTCCAAATCCTCGCTCGTAAAGAACTCAATGATTGCCGAGGTGGGAACCTTAAAGCCAGAGGTCGAACTGTTGGAAACAAAAGACATCTTTTTGCCTTTAATGTTTTCGATGGAATAGCCGTCTGCAGCCTTGTACTGGTCTGCGTTGTCCTTGCTAGCGCAAATCCAAGAAAAGTATTTTGCCTCATCAAGCGAGCCATTCTTGTCAGCATTAACAAACAAAACATCAACCTCAGGGTTTCTGTTTTTCGCCTCGATATACCCAACAGCACCCATTGCCATAGCAATATCTGCGGCACCACTTGAGATAGCTTCAATGGCGATGGTATAGTCGGTGGTTGTTTTGTGCTCAACTTTTCTGCCTGTAGCTTGCTCAATGAGTTTACCAACCTCATCGCGCACCTCTGCATGGGTGTTTGATGACTCATTGGGATACCAAACAACGGTAATGGGCGAGGTGTTTTTTGCCTCAGGTGTTTGTGCTGCGCCTGCTGGAGTGTCTGTAGAGCCGTTTGATGAGGTATCGGTATCACAGCCGATAAGCCCCATTGCTACGATGACTACCAATAGAATGGACATTACTGTTCTTAGAACTGTTTTTTTCTGCATACTTGTACCTTTCCTCCAATTTTTCGGCAACAACTTGCGTGATGCTGCCAATTCTTTGTAACACCTCATGTAGTGTCACTGAGCCTTGCAACACCCTGTATGGTGTTACGGGGATAATTATTAAGAGCTTTTGTAAAGAATGCTGCCAACAGGAAGTAAAAAACTTGTATGCCTTGTGTGAGAGATTCTCAATAATTTTTTACCTAATTCTCGTTAGGGTGATAGAGGGGGAGAAACAAGAGTGAGAGCTGGTGAGAAAAATAATAACTTGTCAACTTGACAAGTAAAGATAAGCAGAGTAATCTGTTGTCAAAGAACGGAGGAGATAATGACAAAAATCGCTTTGACCGTTGGTGAGCTTAAGGCAGGGTTTTCGGAAGTTTTGCAGCGGGTACAAGAGGGTCAAACCGTGCAGGTTTTGTATGGACGTGCAAAAAAGCCGGTTGCCAACATTACTGCGATTACGAGCGATACGCTTTTGCCCCGCCCGCTTGGTTTGCTTGAGGGAAAAGCAAGCTTCAAAATGGCAGACGGTTTCAAGTTCAAATCAACCGAGGACTTTTTGGGGCTTTAATGAAGTGCCTTTTGGATACCTGCTCACTCATCTGGCTTTTGTCTGAGCCAAACAAGCTAACCGAGAGAGCAAAAGAGGCCATTCGTAATAGAAAAAATGATGTATACGCAAGCACTCTCAGCTTTTGGGAAATGTCGCTCAAGCACTCAATAGGAAAGTTCAACTTTGAAAACATTGAGATTGAGGAAATTGACGCACTCCTCGTTGACGATTTATATATTGGCATCATTGGCTTGAGCGAACAAGAAACTCTCTCGTTTTATCGGCTGCCCTTTTTTGGAGAACACCGCGATCCCTTTGACCGTATGCTTGCTTGGCAAGCTATCAAGAGAGATATGGCTCTTATAACGGGCGATGCCGATTTTGCACGGTATCATCAGTGTGGACTTCGTACGCTTTGGTAATAATGTCACGCAGGATTTAACAGTATCTAACGCAATCCCCAAGTGAAGCGGACTGACATAAATCCGTTATATAACGTCGGTCTTGCCAAACACAAAAACTGCTATCATGAAACACGGGCGTCTTGCCAAAGGAGTGGCAAGAGAAAATACGGGGAATACCCGCAGCCTTGCCAAAGAACGCCCAGATTTATTAGACAAGTATGAAGGGAGATTAGTATGGATTTCGCAACATCAAAGACCAAGGAAAACCTTGCCACCGCTTTTGCTGGCGAGTCGCAGGCTACCAACAAGTACAGCTATTTTGCTTCTCAGGCTCGCAACGAGGGCTACCAGCAGATTGCTGCTATTTTTGAGGAAACCTCAGGCAACGAGCGTGAGCACGCAAAAATGTGGTTCAAGGCACTGTGCAACGACGGCGACGCTCGGGGCAACGTTCCTGTTACTCTTGACAACCTTGCTGCTGCAGCTGCAGGCGAGAACGAAGAGTGGACGAGCATGTACAAGGAGTTCGCAGAGGTTGCTACTGAAGAGGGCTTTAAAGCTATCGCCGCTTTGTTTGAGCAGGTTGGCGCTATCGAAAAAGAGCATGAGGAGCGTTATCGTACGCTTATCGCCCGCATTGAGGCTGGCGAAGTATTCAAGCGTGGCGAAGTTACCATGTGGAAGTGCCGCAACTGCGGACACATTCATGTTGGCGTTGATGTTCCTGATCAGTGCACCGTGTGCGCACACCCGCAGGCTTACTTTGAGCTTCGCGCTGAGAACTACTAGGTCTTTTTAATAAGCCTTTCTGATGGTTGGGATATGTGACGTTGCGGGCGGCCGCAGGCCGCCCGCAACGTCACTCCAGCTTTTTTGCTTCAAGCTTTCACTCACCTCAAAGCCACCCACCTTTTTCGACTCGTCTTTTTCAGCTCGCTTTTTTCAATCCCTTTGCCAGCCAGCCTTTTTCAGCCCGCTTTTTTTGTGCTCACCTTTTCTAATCCCTTTTTCTCCGTCAGCCCAACACCAGCTGCCAAACTCCGCAAAACAGTGTTACAAAAATCAAGGTTCATAACACTATTTACCCAAGATACCCTTAATATCCTCCACCCACCCCTACTTTGAACCGTTTGCCGGTCTGGAGATACCGCTCTACATTCTCGCTCACCATAAAACTCCGAAAGTGTCACAATATAATAAGTAGTACCGTATGGGCTAATTTACGTTATTGTCGCAGCGGCAAAGCACGTAGGATATTGCCCGTCTGTGACAAGCACGTACAAGCGCATACAAATGTGTATGAGTTTGAGAAATAGGTGGTTTGTCACATTGTCATCTGGAGAACCAGATAATGAGGAGGTGTACGTATGGCAACAGAAGTAACCTGCGCGACCAGCTTTGAAACTATGCTGGAACAGCGGGGCGTCACTCGCCGCGATTTCATGAAATTGTGTGCTGGTGTCGCAGCGACACTGGGCTTAAGCCAAGCCATGGTACCTCAGATAGCCTACGCTATTGAGGACAGTGTCATCGGTAAGGAAACCGGAAAGCTCACGCCTGTAATATGGCTTGAACTTGCATCTTGCACCGGTTGTACGGAGTCGTTTGCACAGGCGAACAATCCTGACGCAGCGACGGTAGTGCTCGAGCTTATCTCGTTGAACTATTCTGAAACGCTTTCTGCAGGTGCTGGACATTCACTGGAGCTTGCAAAAGAGCAAACCATCGAGGCGGGTGGCTATTTGCTGCTTGTTGAGGGCGCTCTTATGGAAGGCTGGGACGGCAATGCGCTGCGCATTGGCTGGGATGGTACTCCAGAAACTTTCGAGCAAGCCAAGGGCACTAAAATTGTAGAGCACGCTGCAAGTAACGCTGCTGCGATTGTTTGCACGGGAAGCTGCGCTTCAGACGGTGGCTGGCAAGCTGCTCACCCCAATCCTGGTGGTGCCATTGGTGTTCAGGCCTACCTCGAAAAAGCCAAAGCTAATGGCGAGTTTGATTTTGACATTCCGCCAATCATCAACATTCCGTGCTGCCCCTCAAATCCTGAGCATGTGGTTGCCGTTCTTGTTGATGTGCTTTTGCTTGACACCGTACCTGAGCTCAACGAGGTTAATGCTCCTAAGTTCATGTTTAGTCAACTTATTCATGACAACTGTCCTCGTCGTGGTCACTTTGAAAACGGTGAGTTTGTCTACAAGTTTGGCTCTGAGGAAGAGAAAAAGGGCTATTGCTTGTACGCCGTTGGCTGCAAGGGACCGCAGACCAAGTCTGATTGTCCTAAGGTTCGCTGGAATCGTGGTTTGAATTGGTGTGTTGAGGCTGGTGCTCCGTGTATCGGCTGTGCAACCATCAACCCGATGAAGAGTGATTACAACTGGGTCGAGCTTAACGCTCCGTTCCTCAGTCGTTTCAAGACACTTAACATTAACGGGCTCCATGTTGATCCCACCCATGTTGCCTTTGGTGTTGGTGGCCTTGCTGTTGCAGCCTTGGTTGCCCATGGCTTTGGCATGAAGCTTACGGGTCGCACCAAGGGTGGCGCTCCGTTTGAAACTGAGCGCAAGTGGGATACCAAACACCCCGAAAAAGCACTTTGCACCGCTGATGCCGCCAAGACGTGCGCGACTGCTCAGCATCTTGAGCAAGCTGCTGAGAAAGACGCTAAGAGCTCTGCAAAAAGCTCTAAAAAGAGTTCTGCAAAAGGAGGCGATAAATAATGCCTAAAAACGCAACTATACAGGCAAATGAGCCAACGGGCACAGAGGTAGCAGTACCTATTTCTGCTCCTTTGGTCAACGGCAATTCAATTATCGACCCCGTCAACCGTATCGAAGGGCATCTGCGCATCGACATGGAAGTAAAAAATGGCGTGGTTGACGATGTATGGGTTTCAGGCGGTTTGTTCCGCGGTATGGAGCTGGTGTTAGAAGGGCGCGAACCTACGGACGCTACCTATATCAGCCAGCGCATTTGCGGTGTATGCCCTGTTTCTCACGCTCATACTTCGTGTATCGCCGGTGAGAAAAGCTACGGTATTGAGATTCCTAATGGGGCTCGTATCGTTCGTAACCTTGTTGAGGGCGCACAATTTTTGCACTCTCACATTCTGTGGTTTTACAACCTTGCCGCACTTGACTACGTAAATCCGCTTGAGCCCGTGTTGTCGGTACTCAATTCTGCGGGCGACGCTGTTGATACGGCAAAGGCAAAAGAGCTTGCGGGTAACACTTTGGCACTTGCCAATGATGCAGGTACTTCGCCAGCTGACTTTATGAGTTTGCTGGAGCGTCTTGCGGGCTTTGCGCTCAACGGACAGCTTTCGATTTTCTCGGGCAACTGGTTTGACAGTGCCGATGATGCCTACAATCTCCCCACGGAGCTTAATCTTATTGGAACGGCACACTATCTTGAGGCACTCGAGATGCAAGCCGTTGCAAGCGAGATTTCTGGCATTATCGGTGGTAAGATGCCCCACATTATGAGCTCAATTCCAGGTGGAACCACCTTTACTCCCACCGAGGAAAACCTTGATGACATTTTGTTCAGGGTAAAAAGACTCAAAGAGTGGATTACCAAGACCATGATTCCCGACACCTATGCCATTGCACCGCACTATCTTGACGTTGCTGGTTATGGTGCAGGTGTTAAACGCTACGTTGCTTGGGGTGTTTTTGATCGCGAGAGCCGTGACCCGGCTGAGCGTTATCTCCCCGGTGGTGTTTGGGGCTATGAGGACGGCATTGGTAATGTTGCCATGTGGGACGAGGATAAGATTACCGAAACAACCACCTGTTCTTGGTATGCCGATGATGGCACCCCCGTTAATCCACGTGAGGGTATTACGGAGCCTTTGTATCCTGCAAACGATGCCTCTGCGTATGACCGCAATGGCAAGTACACCTGGGATAAAGCGCCTCGCTATGACGGCAAACCTTACGAGGCAGGCGGACTTTCTCGCTTGCTCGTTGCCTACAACCGTGGCAACGATTTTGTTAAGGGTCATATTGATGCCTTGCTGGCACATCTCTCATCAGCTGCGGGCACTAAGCTGGGGCCAGAAGTTTTGGCATCAACGCTTGGTCGTACTGCTGCACGTAACATTGAAACACTCTATGTTGCTACGCTCATGGAAGAGTGGGTTGGCGAGCTGATTGAGGCACTTAAGGGCGGCGACGCTGCAACCTTTGCTGAACCTGCAAAACGTACGGGCGAAGGCACGGGCATGTGGGAAGCTCCCCGTGGTGCTTTGTATCATCACGAGAAAATCGTGAACAACAAAATCACCAAGTATCAGATTATTATTCCTTCAACGTGGAACATATCTCCGCGCGATGCCGATGGCGTTCGTGGTCCTATGGAAGAGGCACTCATGGGCGTTCCAGTAAACGACCTTGAAAAACCACTCCACGCATTGCGTACGGTTCACAGCTTTGATCCGTGTACGGCTTGCGCTATACACATCAACGAGCCGGCGACTGGCAAGACCTTCTCGACCGTTACGAGCCCTTGGGGGGTGAAGTAAAATGGCCCATTTAGCACATTATAAAGAAGCACACCCCGTACCTTTTATCATCACCCACTGGGTTAATCTTGTTTCGATGCTTTGTCTTATCTTGACGGGATTTTATATCCACTTTCCGTTTGTGGCTGGTTTCATGGGTATGGCACGTGGTGCGCATATGTTCTTTGCGTTTGTCATTCTTATCAACTTGATTGTCCGCATCATCTTGGCGTTTATTGTTAAGTCTGCTCCGGCAGGTGGCACCCGCGAGGTTGTTACGGATTACAAGAACTTCCTGCCCCAAAAAGACAATCGTCATCAGCTGGGTGCATGGGTTAAGTATTACCTGTTCTTGAAAAAGGATCACCCCTTGGGAAACAAGTTTGGTGTGCCGCAAAAGATTACGTACTTTGCTGTTCCCTTCTTGCTTTTGCTTATGGGATTTGTAGGCTTTTGCCTCTGGCCCGTTACCATGTTCCACGGTCCTTTTGCAGCCTTTACCAACCTCGTTGGTGGCTTGATGATTGTTCGCATCATTCACTACTACCTCATGTGGGTTTTCATTCTCTTTATGTTTATCCACGTATATCTCTCAAGCATTGAAGGGTTTGCACCTGCTAAGCTCATGTTCACCCAAAAAGAACATGGTGGCTTGGTGTATGATCCCGAGGTTCATAACATTGTTGGTGAGGATATCGACGTAGACGAGGACTAAGTTTTGTTACTGAGCTTACGAGCGATGATTCTTGCTCGTGATGGTAACGTGTGATGCTAGTGATGCAGCCCGCCCCTTCGGGGCGGGCTGCGGTATCATAAGGACACTATGACAAAAACAACGACCGATAATAAGACTTCTCAAAAGATAGCGGTGCTGTGCATCGGCAATATCCTTATGCTTGACGAGGGTATTGGCCCACGCATTGCCGAGGAGCTTATGGCACGTTTTGTTTTTCCTGCTTGCGTTGAAGTGTTTGACAAAGCCACCATGGGCATGCAGCTCTTAAGTGAGTTTAAGGCCTTTGACATTATTCTTGCCGTTGATGCGGTTGATAACACGGGCACGCCTCCGGGAACAGTAGTACGCTTTGAACCTGAGGAGATTGCACGCTACAACACGTTTCATGGAGCGCATGATACCCGTTTTGCCGACGTATTAGATGCTGCCGAGCTGTTAGGGTATCGCCCTGAGGGACACTGTTTGGGCGTGCAAATAGAAAACATGACTCCCGCCGTGCCAACAATAGGACTCACTGCGGCGGTTGAGGCAGCGGTTCCGCTTATGCTGTACAGTGTGCTGAGTTTTTTGACCGAGCGTGGCATCGAAGTTATCGACAAGCGTACTAACGAGCCGTGGGACGGGATAAGCATTGAGCAAAATTAAGCCCAACAGCAAAACACCTTTGGGAGCCTCTCAAGAAGGCGGTTTGGAAACTTCTAAAGCCAATCTGGAGACCAATCTTGCACGCTTGCCCCGCCTCAATCTTGGCGCCTTGTTTATGCCGGCAGTTTGGGGCCCTGCCCACGGGCAATGGGTTGCAATTATTTTTTATCCTCTTTGGATTTTTGCCGACTCCTGTTTTTGTAATGCGATATTTTTTGGCGGTGTTGCGCTGGCACTTGCCATCACCGTCTTTATTGGCATGGTGCTTGTTACCGTTTTTTATGCTCTCACAGCAGGCAAACCAGCCTACGCGCGTGTTGCTCACCGTGTAAGCATTGAGCGCTACCTCAAGCGTGAGCGCATTTGGATTTTTGTGAGCCTGGCTATTGCCGTGCTGTTTTTTATTCTTGCAACGTGGTACAACATATCTGTGAGGCTTCCTGCTGGGCCTTAGATGTAGCGTACTAAACCTCGGCGTTTGGGCAAAGGTCGTGTAAGGGACATTCGAGGCAGCGCGGGCGGCGAGCAATGCAAACTTCTCGTCCAAAAAGAACCCACTGATGGTTAATGGGCCCCCACATTTCACGAGGATATAAAGCGAGCAAATCAAGCTCAGTTTTTTCAGGTGTTTTGGCAGCGGAAAACTTTAGTTTATGCGCAAGCCTAAAAACGTGGGTATCAACAGCAATGCCCTCAACAATACCAAAGACATTATTGAGTACAATGTTGGCGGTTTTACGCCCAACGCCCGGCAAGGCCGTTAGCTCCTCCATGGTTGCAGGAACTTCTCCGCCAAACTGCGAGCATATCATTTGAGCACAGCCTACGCAGTTGCGTGTTTTGACACGATAAAACCCGATGGTTCGTATAACTTCCTCAATTTCTTTGGGGTCAGCTCCTGCCATTGCCGGTGCGTCGCCCCAGCGCCTAAAAAGCTCTGGAGTTACGAGGTTGACGGCTTTATCGGTGGTTTGGGCTGAGAGCAGTACGGCTATGGTGAGCGAAAAGGCATCGTGATAATTAAGCGCGCAGGCGGCATCGCCGTAACGCTCGTTCATGCGCCTTGCCACTTCAAACGCTCGTTTTTGCCTGTTTGCTTTTGACTCTTGTGCCACGTGTGCTCCCTTGTAGACGTTTGTCTTTGTAGTTACTGGTTAACGGTTCTAATTGCTTTTGTTTGATACTGTCCGCTGGCAGATGCACCGTTCCCTTTTCTCGCCGCACTATTGTACCAACCAACAGCGCAGGGTGCTACAATACGAGTATGTCAACACTTATTACTCATCTGTCACAACTTTTGTTTGAGAGCAAGGTTCTTGCCGAGGTGTACGCAAAACTTACGGCAGGACAAGATGCCACGATAGGCATTCCGCTTTCTGCCCGCTCATTTTTTGTGGCGGCGACTTTTGCTGCGCAAAAAGGAGGGCATCGCGAAGCAGAGGATCGCGAAGCAGAGCAGCAGCCTCTGCTCGTGGTAATGGCAGGGGAGCAAGCCGCCCACCTTTTTGCCCACGAGCTTGCCGCTTGGTTGCCCGCTGGCTCGGTGTTGCGTTTTCCCGAACGTCTCGACCGTCCGTGGAGCGAGAACCCTCTCACAAACGAGGACATTTATAGAGTTGGTCAGCGTGCGAGGGCTCTTCACGCACTTGCCTCCGGTGAACCGTGTATTGTTGTTGCAAGTGCCCGCTCTTTGCTGCGTGAGCTTCCGCCCAAGCCTCAGAGTTTTGCCCCCTTGCACTTTGCGACGGGCTCGACGCTTGCTCCCGTATCGTATGAGGAGCTTCCAAACTGGCTTACACAACGTGGTTACACCCGCCTTGACGCCTGCGATGGTGCGGGAACTTTTAGTATTCGTGGCGACGTGTTAGACCTGCACCCTTCTAACCTAACGTATCCGGTACGTATTGAGTTTTTTGGTGAGGAGGTCGAGTGCATTCGGCGTATTGTTCCGGCAACGGGGCAGTCTATTGGCATGCTGGATAGCCTTGACGTGTATGCGGTTTGCGAGCTTATCTATGATACCGAGGCAGCAAAGCACGCCGAATACGTTATACATACGCTTGAGGGAACAGCTGCAACAGAGCTTCCAAAAAACGTTAAGCAGCATCTTGAGTTTTTTAAGCAAGGCGTTTCTTTCCGTTTGGCTGAGCGTTATTTGCCCTATTTGTTTTCGCAAAGTGCAACGGTGCTGGACTATCTAAGCTCCGCCGCGCTGATAACGCTTATTGAGCCACGCAGTCTTTTTGACGATGTGGTGCGTGCCTACGATGAAATAAGCTCAAGCGCCGAGCTCGCACGGGTAAACCCTGAAGGATTGTATCGCGCCCCTGCTTCGCTTGATTTTGGCAAGCAGCAGCGTCTTACCTTGCTTTCGCTTTTGACTGAAGGCACCCTGCTCGACGCTCGTCTTGAGGTTAAGCATCTTGAGATTGGACAGTCGCACGAAAAACTTGCCAGCGCTGCCCAAATGCTGCTTGCTGGTGGTTTTGCTGCCGTTTTGGGTATCTCGGAGAGGCGTGCGCGAGAAGAGGTATTGCTGGCTTTAAGCGATGCCCATGTTTCTTTTTCTGCATGGAATAACAATGACTTTTGCGAGATCGCTAGTGGCAAACAAGTTAGCACTTCTGTCCTTACGGTGAGCGAAAAAGACATTCCCGCCTCCTTTAGTTTGCCGCAGGCAAAAATTGCCTTGCTGGGGTTGGGAACTACGAGTGCGCAACGTGCTGCTCGGCGAGGACGCACGGGTGGCACGAGGGGAGGCACAGCAGCCAGCGTCATGGAAGGCGCAACAGGCAACGTCATGGAAGGCGCAGCAGGCAGCGCTGCAAACGGCTCGACAAACGCCTCTGCAAATGGCTCAGCAGGAACAACAACCACCGCTGCAGGTCACACAGCAAATAGCGAGCGGGTTTTAGACCCAACGGCTCTTACCTTTCCCTATCAGCCGGGAGACTATGTGGTGCATGAAACGCACGGTATCGCGCTGTTTAAGAAGTTGGTGCGCCGTGAGATAGCAGGTATTGAGCGCGATTATCTGCACCTTGAGTATGCAAAGGGCGACAAACTTTTTACGCCGGTTGAGCAAATCGACCGCATTACGCGTTACGTAGGGCCAGAGTCAAAAGCCCCCCGCCTTACGCGCCTTAATACCAGCGACTGGGCACGCGCTACCAAAAAGGCTCGCAAAGCGGCAAAAGAGCTGGCGTTTGACTTGGTTGATTTGTATGCTCGTCGTGGTGCGGTGCAAGGTTTCGCCTTTGCGTCCGACGACGAGGTTCAGCGCGAGATGGAAAGCCTCTTTCCGTATGAGGAAACCTCCGACCAGCTCGCTGCCATTGCCGATGTTAAGGCAGACATGGAGCAGGCAAAACCTATGGATCGGTTGATTTGTGGCGACGTGGGTTTTGGTAAGACCGAGGTGGCCTTGCGAGCGGCGTTTAAGGCAGCGCAAAACGGCAAGCAGGTAATGTTGCTTTGCCCCACAACTATTCTTGCTCAGCAACACTACACCACGTTTAGCGAGCGATTTGAGCAGTTTGTCGTTGAGGTAGATGTGTTGAGTCGTTTTCGCACGGCTGCCGAGCAGCGTAAGATTCTTGAGCGCTTTGCAAAAGGAGCGCTCGATGTCTTGGTGGGCACGCATCGGCTTTTGTCGGCGGACGTTAATCCGCGCGATTTAGGCCTTATTATTATTGACGAGGAGCAGCGCTTTGGCGTGCAGCACAAGGAGCAGCTCAAAAATCTGCGTGAACAGGTAGACGTGCTTACCCTAACGGCGACCCCCATTCCACGCACTATGAGTATGGCAATGAGCGGAGTACGCGATTTGTCACGTATAGATACGCCGCCGCGCTCCCGCACCCCCGTAAAGGTTCACGTAGGCGAGTGGGACGAGGACGTGGTAAGTGCTGCTATCAGGCGCGAGATGGAGCGCGGCGGCCAGGTTTACTACGTGTCAAACCGCGTCAAAGACTTAGACGATGCCACGGCTCGTGTTGCTGCGGTGGCTCCCGAGGCACGAGTGGTGGTGGCGCACGGCAAGATGAGTGGCACGCAACTTGAGGCAGCCATGGAACGTTTTGCCGCCAATGAATACGACGTACTCATCGCCACCACTATCATTGAAAGCGGCTTGGATAATCCGCATACCAACACGCTCATTATCGAGGATTCGCAACGCCTCGGCTTAGCGCAGCTTTATCAGCTCAAAGGACGGGTGGGGCGCTCGCACGCGCAGGCGTTTTCTTATTTCTTGTTCCCCTCACAAAGTTCACTTACTCCTGAGGCGATTGAGCGCCTTACTGCCATTGACGAGTTTCAAGACCTTGGCAGTGGCACCAAAATTGCCATGCGTGATTTGGAGATACGAGGCGCAGGCTCTTTGTTGGGAGCCGAGCAGCACGGCATGCTTTCGGCAGTTGGCTTTGACTTGTTTGCGGCAATGCTGCACGAGGCCATTGAAAGTGACGCCCTTGACGGTGATGCCGCCGAGGGTGAGGCTACGCCCTCTCAAGAAGTACGTATAGATTTGCCCATTCCCTTCTTTTTGCCTGAGGAATACGTGCCTGCCGTTGACGAGCGTGTGCTTTTATATCGACGTATTGCAGCTGCCTCAAACCTTCCAACGCTGGAGGCCCTAAGCAAACAACTTGAGGAAAACTATGGTGCCTTGCCGCAGCCCGCTCGCAATCTTTTAGACCGCGAACGAGCAAAACTTCTTGCAGAAAAACTCGGCATTTCTCATATCGCACGTATCCGAGGCAAACTTAACTTAGAGCCGCTTGCCCTCAGCAAAGAGCAAAGTGCTTGGGCAAAAGAGCAGAGTGGCACGTATTTCCCGCAATCTCACAAGCTCTTGTTCCCTGTCGATGAAAGCGAAGGCACGCTTACAACGTTGGTGGGACTTTTAGAAACCCTGCTCGATGTGCTATAATACACAACTCAAATAGTACTGCGTTGTGTGCGATGCATCTGTAAGGTGCGCGATATGTTATCAGGTAAGGAGAGCGCTGTACCTCGGCGCAAATAAATATCTATGTGCCCAAGAAAGAACCCAAAAGCGAATAGTGCTAACGAGCTTCCCACACGGGCCTCAAGCAGGGCTGCCAACGGAGCTGTTAGTAAAGCCCCTAAAAGGGCTTCAGGCAGAACCGCCAATGGAACTTCTGGTAGAGCTGCAAATGGAGTTTCTGGCAGGGCAGCCAATGGTACTTCCAGCAGGAATACTAACAAAACCGCCGTTAAGGCTACCAAGAAAACTTCAAAAATCTCCAAAAAAGCTGCAAAACAAAATGAAATACCAGTTCCTGGCCCTTCGCGCAATGATGACGTAGCAACGATACGCGAGCGCACCAAAGACCAAGCCAGACACAAGCGAAACAAAAAAATTATTATCGGCATTTCGAGTGGCATACTGGGCTTTTTGTTGATTGCTGGTGTTGCCATTGGTTTGTATCTTGTAAAGCTCAATTCCATTATAAGTCCGAGTGATGACACTTCTTTTGACCAGGCTGGTCTCAATGATGCTTTGGTAAAAGCCAAAGAAGGTGAGGCTTTTTACGTGTTAATCCTCGGTGATGACGCACGCCCAGGAGAGATGCAGGCGCGCTCAGACACTATTATTTTATGCCGTGTTGACCCGCTCGAACCTCAAATAACCCTGCTGTCCATTCCTCGTGATACCAAGATTTACATTGAGGGTTATGGCACCCAAAAAATAAATGCTGCTCTTGCTTACGGCGGGCAGTCTGGTGCGGTTAAGGCGGTTTCTGAGTTGTGCGATGTTGATATTTCGCACTACGTTGAGGTGAGATTTGAGGGTGTGATCGACCTTGTTAATTCTCTGGGGGGCGTGAATATCGACGTTCCCTTCTGGACATCGTACGATGGTGTTTCGATTGGGCCAGGACCTCAGACGCTTGATGGCTGGCAGGCCTTGACCTTTGTGCGTTCGAGGAACTTCCCCTCGGGCGATTTCCAACGTGTTCAAAACCAACGTCTTTTTATACAGGCAGTCGCCAAACAGGTGCTGGGTTCGAGTGCGTTTGATATGCCTGGCATTGTTGAAACCCTTGCCGAATGCGTTCGTACTGACCTTTCCGTTACCGACGCAATAGACCTGCTCTTAAAGATGAGAGGTCTTAACACGGACGAAATGCATATGGCAACGGCTCCCTCGCACTCATCGTTTGAGAGTGGGGCATCGTATGTGGTGTTGGAGGAAGAAGCTTTTGCCGAGATGATGAGTCGAATCAAACAAGGCCTATCTCCCATTGACGAAGCTGCCGTTAATGAGGACAATCCAGAAAACCAGAATAGTTAAACATAAGATTTAGAACAGCTCGTGTGCAAGGGCTGTGCTAGTCCACTAAAAAGCTTGTGCCTGAGATGGTGGTGTAGAAGCAAGCTTTTTGTTTGCATGCAAAAAGACAGGCATCGCAGGCAAGGCAAATTGCGGGGTCGCTGATGGCCTTAAAAGTGTCGGTGCCAGCTTCCTCCTTTGCCCATTTTTCAAGCACCCGCGCTCCCAACGCACATACCTTGACGCAATCACCACAACCAACGCAGCGCTCAAAGTTGGTGCTGCTTACTTTGAGAGCCACAGCTGCTGCGTGCGAGGAGTTGCGCCCAAGTGCCTCGATAAGCATAAATCGTCGAGAAGGAACCCGTGTTACGTTAGGCTTGCTGCTTAAGGGCTGGGGCTGCGATGAGGATAGCTGGGTCGGAGCAGTCTTGAGGGTACTGGCGCGATGTCCTAGTATGGTATTTTGATAAGCGTTTAGACGATTACGTTTTGCCGCAGCTATTTCTACGGGAGTTAATTGTGGTGCGGCTGCCTCCTCAGCTGCAATGGCAGCAGCATCCCAAGCGGTGCGAAAACCTTTGAACATTCCCGTAAAAGCCTCGCGGCGATCATACTCAACCTCTTCATCGGTACCTTTTAGGAGGGGAGCTAGCACTGCGCCCGGCGTAAGCTTAAGATCGCAAAGGTCAGGCAAAAAACCTACTTGAAGCTCCGTCCATTGCTCCGACAAACCGATAGCCTCCTCAAACATATTCTCAATGTTTGACATGGCGTTGACGGGACACTGCTCGCACTGTCCAAGAGGAAGGTAGATGTCGAGCTTTTTTATCGTTCCTGAGTGTATCTCGGTAAGAATCGAAAACCAGATTTCAGAACCCATGAAACCAAAGCACGGCACCGTGTAAAGAAGCTTCTTTTCTTGTGCGAGTTCAATGAGCTTGAGGTCATAGGCGGGGTTATTATCAGCGGCGGTGGCAGCACTGGTGTCGACGGCAGCGGCAGTGCTCGTGTCATCGTCAGCGGCAGCGTTTGCAAGCGCTTCAGTGCGCGCGCAGGTCAAAACAATATGTGAGGTTTTGAAGCAGGCATCAAGCAAACGACGATTGAGTTCTTGAATGGTAAGGCGCGTCATTGAAATGGCAGCAGTAGGGCAGAGCTCAACGCACGCCCCGCAGGCAAGGCACAAATTGTTGGCTTCAAAACGCTCACGGTCGTCAATTTGTTCAAAGCTAATCGCTTGAACGGGGCAGCCGTCAACGCAAAGGGTGCAGTTAGTGGGTATTTCGGCGTTTCTCAGGCACGCCGACTTAAAATGGCTGACCGTTCCGGCTCCAAAATCCTCAAAGCCATTTTTTGGTGCAACGGGTTTTGCTGCTGGGGCAGAGGTGTTTTGAGCATTATTTTCAAGTGGGCTACTCATAACAACAAGTATACTATAGCGGTATCAAAATACTGGCACGTAAGGGCACGTGGAAACCTAAACGGCATACAAGTAGTGAGGTTACTATGGGAGAAGGTACAACCAACCCTTCTATCGGCGAGCGCTTCGAGCAATTCGCAAGCACTATAGCTCGCCTCAGAGCACCCGGCGGTTGTCCGTGGGACGCTGAGCAAACGCACGCAAGCATTGCTCGCAATATGATTGAGGAGGCGCATGAGGCGGTTGATGCTATTCGCACAGACGACATGGCGGCTTTGCGAGAGGAGCTGGGTGACGTACTTTTGCAGGTGGTATTTCAGACGCAAATGGCAACAGAGGCAGGCGAGTTTGACCTTAGCGATGTCATCGAGGACATCAATAACAAAATGATTCGTCGTCACCCTCATGTTTTTGGCGACGACGCAGCCTTTGCCGCCGCGCATTTTTCTCCGGAACGCATTGCTCAAATTAAATCTGCACAAACTGCTGGGCAGGTTTTAGACCTTTGGGATCAGATAAAACTACAAGAAAAAGAGGAGAAGGCAGCCCGCCGCAGCGCGCAAGACGCACAAGACGCTCAAGGCTCCCAAGATACCCAAGGTAAAAAGCTGATAAGCCTGCTTGATAATGTGCCCCGTTCTTTGCCCGCACTCATGCAGGCACAAGACATTTCTCGCAAGGCGGTGTCTGCTGGCTTTGAGTGGGAGGACGTTGCAAGCATCTGGCGGCAAGTTGCCCTCGAAATAGAGGAGTTTAAGGCTGAGGCACAAGGTTCTCAGGCGGCTGCCGAGGAGTTTGGCGACGTTTTATTCTCACTCGTTAATGTTGCTCGCCGAGAAGGCATTGACGCTGAAACAGCTTTGCTTGCTGCGTGCGACAAATTTCGTGTGCGATGGGCTATTATGGAACAGTACGCTTGTGATGGCGGAGGAAGCATCGAGTCGTATTCGGTAGAGCAGCAAGAAGCATGGTGGCAGGCTGCTAAGTTACAAGAAAAGGAGTAGCTATGAGTACCATTGTAGATGTATACGCCCGTGAGATTTTGGATTCGCGGGGCAATCCAACGGTTGAAGTCGAGGTTTTGCTTGACGATGGCTGCATGGGTCGTGCCGCCGTTCCCTCTGGTGCGTCAACGGGCGCATTTGAGGCTTGCGAACTGCGTGACAGTGATTCTCCCCGTTATTTGGGCAAAGGAGTTATTACGGCGGTTGACAATGTGAATGAGGAAATCGCCGATGAACTTGTTGGCCTTGATGCGACCGACCAACGCTCTGTTGATGCTGCACTTCTTGCGCTTGACGGCACACCCAACAAAAGCAAGTTGGGAGCAAACGCTATTTTGGGCACTTCGCTTGCGGCTGCTATGGCGGCAGCTGAGTCGACCGAGCTTACGCTCTTTAGTTATATTGGTGGTGCAAACGCACACCTGCTGCCAACGCCTATGATGAATGTCTTAAACGGTGGGGCTCATGCAGACAATAACGTGGACTTCCAAGAGTTTATGATTATGCCCGTGGGCGCTTCTACGTTTGCCGAAGCACTGCGCTGGTGTTCAGAGATATATCACACGCTCAAAAAGGTTTTGGGCGATGCGGGGCTTTCGACAGCTATTGGCGACGAGGGCGGTTTTGCTCCCAATCTTAAAGACAATGAAGAGCCTTTGCGTCTTTTGACCGAGGCGTGTACTCGTGCTGGTTATACGGTAGGTGAGCAAATCCTGTTTGCTATGGATCCTGCGGCGACTGAGTTTTATGATGCAAAGCGTGAGCGTTATGTTTTGGCTGGCGAGAACCGTGAGCTTACGGCAGAGGAGATGGTTGATTACTGGGAAAAACTGGTAGATACCTATCCTATTGTTTCGCTTGAGGACGGTATGGCTGAAGAAGACTGGGCTGGCTGGAAGCTTTTGACTGAGCGCATTGGCAGCAAGGTTCAGCTGGTGGGCGATGATCTTTTTGTAACGAACAAAGAGCGCCTTATGAAAGGTATTGAGCAAGGTGTTGCCAACTCTATCCTTATCAAGCTCAATCAAATTGGTTCTCTGACCGAAACCCTTGAAACCATCGAGTGCGCTAAGCAGGCAGGTTACACTTGTGTTATTTCTCACCGCTCAGGCGAAACCGAGGATACCACCATTGCTGACGTTGCTGTTGCAGTAAATGCGGGGCAAATCAAGACTGGTGCTCCGGCTCGCAGCGACCGTGTGGCTAAATATAACCAGCTTATACGTATCGAGGAAGAGCTGGGTTGTTCGGCTGAATATGCAGGAAAAGACGCATTCTATAGCATTAAGAGGTAGTTTTTATGTCCTTTGAGTCATTTATTAAACAAGAGAGTGCCAGGGTTGACGAGGTTTTAGCCGCCTATTTTGAGAAAGGCGAACACCCTGACATCGACCAGTATCTTTATGGGCCGCTTGCAGCTTACAGTGCCAATGGCGGCAAGCGGCATCGCCCGCTCATTTGTGAGCTGGCCTGTGGGGCGGTTGGGGGCGATGCCGCTTTGGCAAGCGCCGCAGCGGCAGCCATCGAGCATTTTCATACGGCCGCGCTTATACACGACGATATAGCAGACGAATCTACGCTGCGGCGCGGCAACCCTTGCTTGCACCTTACGCAAGGGGAGGGCTTGGCGATAAACGCCGGAGACCTTGCGCTCTCCTTGGTTACAGGCAGCGTTTTGGACGACGACCGTCTTGATGATACAACAAAAATTCGGGTACTCAACGAGCTGGTATTTATGACCACCCGCACCATTGAGGGGCAAGCTCTTGATATAGGCTGGGCGCGCGACGGACGCTTTGATTTGACCATTGAGGACTACCTCACCATGGCAACACGCAAAACAGCTTACTACTCTGGCGGAACGCCTCTTGCCGTTGGTGCTATTATTGGTGGCGGAACCGAGGAGCAAATCGAAACCCTGCGTTCATTTGGCATGGCCTGTGGTTTGGCGTTCCAAATCCAAGATGACCTGCTCAATCTTATTGGCTCAAAAGAGGCTTCAGGCAAAGACTTTAGAAGCGATATTACCGAGGGAAAGCGCACGTTGGTTGCGGTTCACGCCCTGCAACATTCGCCCCAGTCAAGCGAGCTTGCGGCAATTCTTGCCTCGCATACCACTACCGCTACTATGCTTTCGTGTGCGGTAGAGATCATGCAAGAGGCAGGGTCGATAGACTTTGCGCGCGATTATGCAACGGGTCTGGTTAACAAGGCAAAGGCCGAACTCAGCACGGCCCTGCCAGAAAGCGACGCAAAGAAACTGCTTCTTTCAATGGCGGAGTTTTTTATCGTTCGCATGAACTGAGAGAGCTTTAAGCACATCTTTTGCCTGCGACAGCACAATGCCAGCAAGCACAATAACAACGCCGAGAAAAACAAGTGGCGAGATTTTGTCGCCCATAAAAAGCATTACGCACAAAATGCCGCTCGGCAATTCGCTTGAGGCCATAATGGTTGCCAGACCATTGGGTAGGTGCGGCGCACTGTAGGCGATAAGAAAAACGGGGAGCAGTATTCCCATCATACCGAGCGCTAAGCTGGGCATGAGCAGGTCGCCGTTGGTGAGGTTGGGCGCAAGTGTTTCGGTAAAAAAGCTCGGATAAATAACAAGTGCGATTATGAAGCTTCCAATGGTGGTAAAAAGAGTACGATTGACAGCGGGCACTCCAGCGGCTGCCTTGCCACTTGCCACCAGAAACGCCGTATAGAACACGGCAGAGAGAAACCCAAAAAGAACGCCTATGACATTAAGGGGCTCAGGTCCTGTTTCTAAAACGCCCGTTGCAAGTATTGTTCCGAGCATGATAACCAGCACTGAAATAATGGTCATTGCTGGCGGAAACGTGCGCTCACGCACTGCTTGAACTACCACGCCCATCCACACAAATTGAAAGAGGAGGGTAAGGGCGGTCGCAGAAGGAATAAGGCTTATCGCTTGATAATAAAAGAAACTGACGCCTGCTGCCAAAAATCCAACGCCAAGAAGCTGCAAGAGAGCCTTGGGTGCGACCTTTCGTCTAAAAAAGATGAGCACCACCAGTGCCAGCGCCAGAGAGCCAAGGAAGTATTGAAGCCCAAGAACTTGCGTGGGCGAGATGCCTTGTGCATAAATGACGCGCACCAAGGGCACAACAACACCATAGCAGCAGCCAGCCGCAAACATAATAAGTGAATATCTGAGTGTTTTAGACATACAAGTATCTTACAATAAGATAAGCATAGCAACGGCCCTAATCGAGGAGTAGAGCTACATGACCAAAGAACCCATGTTTGAAACCGCAGTTCCCGCCGAGCGCGCACTGCTGGTAGGAATAGAGCGTCCGTTTGCCGAGTGGTCGTGTGAGGAGTCGCTGCTTGAGCTTGAGCGTCTTGTTGATACGGCAGGTGCCGAGGTGGTGGGCACGGTTACGCAGCGCCTAAAAACGCCCAATACCCGCACACTGGTGGGCAAGGGCAAGGTCACAGAAATTGCCGCAACGGCAACCGTTCTTAAGGCTGGCGTCATTATTTTTGATGACGAGCTTACGCCTACGCAGCAATCCAATCTTGAGCAAGACATAAAGGGCGTAAAAATTATCGACCGTACCGCACTCATTCTTGATATTTTTGCCCTGCACGCTACCAGCAGGGAGGGTCGTTTGCAGGTGCGCCTTGCGCAAAACCAGTATCTGTTGCCCCGTTTGCGAGGCATGTGGGAGCATCTTGCGTCAAACCGCATGGGCGGCGGTGTAGGTTCAAGATTTGGTGAGGGAGAAAGTCAGCTTGAGGTTGACCGCAGAATGGTACGCAAGCGCATTGAGCATATTCGCACCGAGCTTGCCAAGGTTCAAAGCGAGCGTGCCACACAACGCAAGGCACGTCTTGGTTCAGGGATTTTTCGGGTTGCTTTAGCGGGCTACACCAATGCGGGCAAATCAAGTTTGCTCAATTTTCTTACCGACGCAAATGCCCTTGTTTACGACAAGCTCTTTGCCACCTTGGATTCCACTACGCGCAAACTTGTTTTGCCCGACGGACGCGAAATGACCCTGACCGACACAGTAGGCTTTATCCAAAAACTTCCCACCACGTTGGTGGAGTCCTTCAAATCGACGCTTGATGAGATAACCAACGCAGACCTTATTCTGCACGTTGTTGACGCAAGCTCTCCGCATCAAAATGCTCAGATGCAGGCGGTGTTAGATACGCTTGAGCAAATTGGTGCCCATGGCGTACCGCAGGTTTTGGTATTTAACAAGTGCGATGCGATAGATGAGTCGCAGCGAGAGCTTATAGCGCAAAGGAACCCGCAAGGCTTATTTGTTTCTGCCTTGACGGGGCAGGGGAGCGAGGAGCTGCTCGCGCGCATTGAGCAGGTGGCAAACGCCGCAAGTGTGGTTATGAAAGCGTGCATTCCATTTGACAAAGGTGCGCTGGTAAAGCTTGCCCACGAAAGTTGCACGGTTATAAGCGAGGAGTATGAGGAAGCGGGCACTATCTTACAGCTGCGTGTGCCGCCTGCGCTTACCGCCCGCTTTGAGCCTTATGTGCAGAAATAACTGTCTTGCTGTTACCTGTTTGGAAAAGGCGAGCCTAAAGCGTTCTTAGCAAGGCTACAACTTTGCCCAAGATAATGGCATCGGTGGTATAAATGGGATCCATTGAGGGGTTTTCTGGCTGGAGGCGAATGCAATCGCTTTCTCGGTAAAAGGTCTTTACCGTTGCCTCATCTTCCAAAAGCGCAACAACAATGTCACCGTTATCAGCGGTGGGCTGCTCGCGCACCACAATATAGTCCCCGTCCATAATGCCTGCTTCAATCATGGACTCTCCCTTAATGGTGAGCATAAACGAGCCCGTATCTCCCACCACTTGCGTGGGCAGCGTAAGGGTTTCCTCCACGTTTTCATCGGCATAGATGGGCGTGCCAGCTGCAACGTTTCCAACAACAGGCAGGCGTACGGTTGAGCGCTCAAGCTCGTGCAGGCGCTCGGCGGCTCCGGCGTTTTCATCTGCCACTGGTTCGTCATCTAAAATTACAATGGCACGAGCCGAGGTGGGGTCGCGCTTGATAAGCCGCTTGTTCTCCAGAGAACGGAGATGGGCGTGAACAGTCGACGAGGACGAAAGCCCCACGGCAGCACCTATCTCACGCACGCTCGGCGGATAGCCATTTTTCGCACTGGAACGCTTAAGAAACGCCAAGACCTCTTGCTGACGTTTTGTGAGGTTTTCATTCGACGACATGGTTACTCCTCTCAGAAGTTTTTTCAATTATACCCTAGTTCTAAAAAAAATGAAACAAATGTTCTATTTTCGCTTGCATCAAACGAATGTTCGGTGTAGTATATCATATATAAGCGAACTTGTGTTCGGAATAGGCGTTCGATTTTGAGAGTTTTTGTGAGTTTAGTGAGTTACCTGAGGCCGAGCGAAGCTAAGAGAAGGAGTGGAAGATGAAAGCTTTTTTGAATGAGATTTTGTATGCGGAAAAAGAGGTAGGTCTTGAGTTTAGAGGTGTTACGTTCCAGCAAAAGGTTTTGCTGGTGGCGGCAGCTACTGCTTTTATGGCAGCGTCGATGTATTTGATTGCAGTTGTTTCCTAGGGCGCAAAGCTCTTCATATATAAGGTTTCCCAAGGCATAAAGGCCTTAGGGTAGCGAAATAGCGCTGAGACGCCGAGATGCCGAGCGGTTGAGATGCCGAGCGGTTGAGATGCCGAGCGGTTGAGATGCCGGGATGCCGAGCGGTCTGTGCTAAATGCCCGCTACGGCAACGAGGCCTCCTACAACTGTTATGAGTGCAATAATGATGCCAGCAATGGACTCGCCTGCAAGCAAGCCCGAGGCAAGCACCAGAGGATTTTCGCTTTTTGACCACGCAGGCGCTATGAGCTTTACGATAAATCGAATCAGCGCACCAAGGGCAATGGTAAGCGAGAGATGGAAAGGAAGATAAATACCAAGACCCAAGGTAATAACAGGAGCGCCCAAGAGATAGAGGCCAACACCAACGAGAAGCCCCACAACAAAGGCAGGCAGGTTGGGAATACCTCCTACGAGCGCACTCACGGCCGCCGCCTGAGGAGCGACAAATTCATTTCCTGGCCCAAAACTTTCTGGTCCGTAAGCAGAAACCAAAAGAACCACCACACCGGCAGCAACAACAGCACCAATAATGCCACCGATGCCCTCGCCAATCCACTGAGCACGAGGATTGGTCTTAAGTATTTGTCCTGCCTTGAAGTCGTTCATAAGGTCGCCAACAAAACCGCAGCAAACCGTGACCGTTGCGGCGACTAAAAACGCCTCAACGCCACCAATCTGGGTGACGAGCGCCACTACGAGCAAAACAATGAGCCCAAAGACCTCCATAGGATTAAGCCCAGCTTGTCCCGTGCTTTGCGCAGACATGGTCATAACAACCCAGACGAGCACAACAACAATAAGAGCGGCAAGAAGTCCCCAGTTAAGAACAAACGCCATGACAAGAGCAAGAGCGGCAACAACAAAAGGAGCCCAGCGCATACGCACCATGCTACCCGTTCCTTCGGGAGCCTTGGAGTCGTTTTTTGAGGCTTTGCTGGCATCTTTATTGGTGACACCACCCGTGTTGCTCGCTGAGCCCTTGCCTGCCAGCAATGATTTTGCCAGAGGCACAATTTTTGGTAGAACAATTTTTATAACAATACCAATGCCGCAGCCAATCATGACTCCTATGCCAAGACTCATTTTGATGCCTTGCCCTGTAACAACATCCCATAAACCAGTCGCAGAACCTCCTGCAACAACCCCAAAATCTCCAATCAGTGCACCAATGAACCAAACCAGTGCTGCAAGCGGAGGAATCATAAAGCCGAGGGCAAGTGCCATCGGCGAACACCAAACGCCAAAACTAATGCCTCCCTGCGCAATGCCGGGTAACTTAAGTCCCCCAAAAATTGTTTGTGGGATTGCTCCAAACCAGTCACGCACGACGGCAAAGAAAGCCGAGAAGCCCAAACCACCAAATAGAAGTGTTGCTTTGTGACCACCCGAATCGCCAGCCTCGAGGGTTTCGGCTGCTCCTGTTCCAACCACGTAGGGCAACTTGGAATCCTCAATAAAGTATTTTCGAAACAAAGCCGTGCCTATCCAACCAAGCGTTACACCACACAAAGCGCAAAGGATAATAGTCCATAAAGGTACGTCTGCATTGGGCATAAGCATATAGATACCTGGAATGGTAAATGCGAGGCCTCCAGCAACCATCGCGCCAGCGGTCATAACGGTTGCCGAAACGTTTGCCTCGTTAATGTTAGTTTTTTTGCCAAAAAGCCCAAATAACTTGAGCGCAAATAACGCGAACAAAACTGCAAAGAAAATCGGCCAGGGCAGTGCCCCCAGCTTGAGCGCCACGTATACCGACGAGGCGGTAATAACCACACAGCCGACTATACCGATAATAATGCCACGCAGGGTAAACTGCTCGTTAAAAGGACGCATACCAATCTCTCTCTTTCTCTTTGACACTTTGACGCTTCTTGTGGTTTGAACCTTGAATCGTTTGCTTTGTTGTAGCTAGAGCTTTTGAAAAGAAACAGTATACTAGAATACCTACCGAGAACACCAATGCGGGCGACTGATTAACCAAAACCCTCATGCGAGCGAGCAGCCAAGCCGAGTGGCAAAAGGAGAAATCGTGGCTTTTGTGAAAGACGGAAAAGAAAACCCAACTTTGACCGAGCGTATACAAGAAGCAGTGGCTGTGCTTGCGCCTGTCCTTGACGCAGCCGCCAGCAAAGAAGCTGACACCTCGCATGGCACAGCGCATGACGAAGCGCATGGCACCCCGCCCCGCACCGCGCCCAGCGAAGCACGTCCTCGCACAGTCCTCATTCTGGGTTCTGGTCTGGGCGAACTTGCCACCGAGATTAAAGCTTCCGTAGAAATCTCCTACGAGGAAATACCTTACTGCAAAACTGCGGGAGCGCCTGGGCATCAGGGTTCATTTATCGTAGGCACTCTAGCAGGCACCAACACGGCAGGCACCAACATGCCAAGCAGCGATACAGCAGGCAGCACCACGGCAACCGGCGATACGGCAGGCACCAACATGCCAAGCAGCGATACGACAGTCAGCAATACAGCAGGCACCACCAAGGCAGGCACCGAGATTATTTGCCTCAAAGGACGCCTGCACACTTATGAAGGCCACACGCCGCTTGAAACCACCTTTCCTCTTTTGGTGGCCCATGCACTTGGCGCACAAAACCTTATTGTTACCAATGCGGCGGGCGCTGTCAACAAGAGTTTTGAGGTGGGCGATCTCATGCTCATTACCGACCATATTAACTTTACGGGAAGCTCGCCCGTTACGCTCAGCAAAGAAAACGACCTTATCACGAGCTTCTTTGACATGACCAACGCTTATGCGCCCACGTGGCAAAATCGAGTGCGCCACGCCGCCCAAGAACTCAACTGCACCCTTCGAGAAGGCGTTTATTTGGGAGTGCGTGGTCCCGCCTTTGAAACTCCGGCAGAAATACGGGCTTTTCGCTCGCTTGGCGCCGATGCAGTGGGCATGTCCACTGTCCATGAGGTAACAATGGCACGGGCTCTTGGCATGGAGGTGTGTGGCATCTCGCTGCTTTCAAACATGGCCGCCGGCATTCTCGACAAGCCCATCACGCCTGCAGAAGTCAACGAGGCAGCCGCCGCCAGTGCGGACATTCTCTCCAAACTTATCAAAAAAATTGTCGTTTCCTCGTAATTCGGCATAATTTCCTCCTGATTGTGGCTCACTAAGGGCCTCTCAGCCTGTACAATAGAAGCAGAACTTTTACAAGAGTGCGCAAGGAACTTTGCGCGAGCTCTTGGCAGCATTGTTATGAAGCTGTGCAAGAAGCTGTGCACGTTTGAGGAGTGCTCTTTCGGCTTACCAGTAAGCCATGGGAGAAAGGACCTACGATGAGCGAAGAACTTGATGTACTTATCCGCGAGGCGGATAAAAAGAAAGCAGAGCTCGGCATCAAAGAAGCGCAAACACCTGAGGCTGTAGAAGCGTATCAGGAGCGCTTTTTATATTCGAGCATTTATAACTCGCTTGCTATTGAGGGCAACGAGCTTACCGAGGCAGAGGTTCAGCACACGCTGACCACCAATGAGGTTATCGCTGGCAAGTCGCTTACCGACCATCTTTGTGTGGTGGGCTATCGCAATGCGACGCTGTTGGCGCGTCAATATGCCGATGCGCAGGTACGCATAAGCGAACACGAGATTCGTAAGCTGCACGCACAGCTTTTGATTGACCAGCAAGAAGCCGGGGGAGAGTACCGCAGCTACAATCTTATGATACGCGGACATCGTCCCACGTCGTATGAAAAAATTGGTTACAAAATGTTGCAGTTGGTCGATGGATTTTCCGCCAAAGTTGAGGAGGGCGAGCACCCTATTGAGGCGATTGCCTTCTCTCACTTGCGTTTGGAAAAAATCCATCCCTTTGGCGACGGCAATGGGCGCGTTGGTCGTCTTTTGGTAAACGTAATGCTTGAAGAGGCGGGGTATCCAGCCGTTATATTCCCCTTTGAGGAAAAAGAAGCATACTATGCGGCTCTTGCAGCATACGACGGTCTGAAAGGTAATCCAGATATTGTGCCCATGCAAACCTTCTTGGCAAAACGTGTTGTTGCGCAGCTTGATGAATTGCTGGCGTTGTGAATTGCTGGCGTTGTAAATTGCTGGCGCTGTAAGGCACCACATTAAAGCACCGTTTTGTTTGCGCTGTTGTTGCACTGTTGTTTGCATCGCTATAGGAAACTGTTGTAAGGCGTTTAATCATGCACATTGTACTTTCGCCCGACCCGATTCTTCGCCAGAAGTGCGAGCCGGTTGACCCATCAAAAATTAAGAAACTTCGCTCCACGGCAAAAAGCATGGCAAAGCTCATGTATAAAAGCAGTGGCTGCGGCTTGGCTGCGCCTCAAGTGGGCATTCCGCTCCGTATGATAGTTGTTGACTGCAATTTTGCTGCAGACGGCGAGGAGGCCATTGAGTCGCCAACTTTTTACATAAACCCGCAAGTTACCTACCAAGGTGGCGAACAAGAAATTGACGAGGAGGGCTGCCTTTCTATCCCGGGCATCTCAATTCCTATCAAGCGCTTTACCCGCATTACGGTCGAGGCACTTGATCTTGATGGAGAGCCTTTTGTTGTTGAAGCCGAGGGCTTTCATGCGCGTGCGCTCCAGCATGAGCTTGACCATCTTGACGGTACCACCATGTTTGAACACTTAAATCCTCTGGATCGCATAAAAGCTTTTGAGGTATATGAGGAGGCGGTGCAAGGCGGCGCAAAGCCGGGTGATACGGGCGCTGTGCCAGCTGATATTGCGGCCGCTCAGCCAAAGGCTTCTGCCTTGCACGTTGAGGACTAGGCGGGTTTTGCAATGAATATCGTTTTTATGGGAACTCCCGACTTTGCTGTTCCGGCGCTTGCGGCGTTAGCTTCTTGCCCAGAACATCACCTATCTGCTATTTTTACGCGCCCCGATGCGGTGTCCAAGCGAGGTTCTGCTTTGGTTCCGTCACCCGTGCGCGCAAAAGCCGAGGAGTTGGGGCTGGGAGCTTGCGTGCACACGCCACGGAGTTTTTACGTTTGTGACGAACCGGGAGCGACTTCGCCCAGCGCCAACAAGGTGCGCACGGTTGACCCTGAGCTTCTTGCTGTGCTCAATGACACAAACTGCGATGTTATTGTTGTTGCGGCATACGGTGTTATTTTGCCAGCGGAGGTACTTGAGCTTCCTGCATACGGTTGTATAAATATCCATGCGTCTTTGTTGCCCCGTTGGCGTGGTGCTGCCCCTATTCAACGGGCGTTGCTTGCTGGAGATGCTCAGTGTGGCGTGAGCATCATGCAAATGGAGGAAGGTCTTGATACTGGCCCGTATTGTGCCACGGCAAAAACGCCCACGGAGAATAAAAACGCCGTTGAGCTTACGGCGGAACTTGCCGCTCTGGGCGCAGAATTGCTTGCCCTGAGCCTGCCCGCTATTGCAGGTGACACTGCTTCATGGACTGAGCAAGACAATGAAAAAGCAACCTACGCTCCCAAAATAGACAAACAAGAAATGCTCCTTGTTCCAGAGGACACCATGCTTGCAAACCTGCGTCGTGTGCGTGCCTCCTCCCCGCAAACGCCAGCTCGTTGTACGCTGGCCGGGCGTTCGGTAACAGTGCTGGCTGCCAATCTGCCTGAACGTACGGAGAAAGAGCCCCATGCTAAGCAACTTTATTTTGCCTGCGCCGATGGGAGCCTTGAGATTTTGGAGCTCAAACCTGACGGTAAACGTGCGATGAGCGCACAAGCCTTTCTCGCTGGGCTGTAAAACCTAGAAGCAATCTACCAAATCGCATCTAACCGTTCTAACCGCTCAACCGCTCAGCACAAGCCTTTCTTGCTGGCTTGTGATAGTATCTAAAGAACACAGAGGGGCACCGTTCGAAACATATTGCATCACCGTATCGTACGCCGTATTACCACCGCACCGCAAAACAACAGAGAACCGTACCAGAGAACTGCGTCAAAGAACCACCACTGCAAACCGAGGAGAAAGAGAGATGTTGCTATGGGTATGCGCAGTCGCGTAATGCTAACAACAACAATCATTCTTTTGGTGGTATTTTCTGCCCTCGTGTTTGTTATTGCGGGTAATGTTTCGGCGACGATTGAAAATATCGTTGATTCCGAGATGAGCGAAACGCTTGATATTATTGGCAATCAGCTTGAAGCGAACGACTTGCTCAAAGAGGAAGTTTCTCGCGATAGTGCCGATAAAAATGCAGCGCTTGCCCGTGCGGTTGCGCGCCTTATCAACGAAAACCCCAAGCTACTTTCAACAGAAAATATGAAGAATCTCGCAAAACTACTTGGTGTTGACGAGATAAATGTTGCCGATGCCAAGGGCATTTTGCGCTACGGCAATAATCCAGAGCTCTTTGGACTTAACTTCAAAGATGATGCCCAAACTAAACCCTTTTTGGCAATCATTAAAGACTTAAAAGTCGAGGTCATTCAAGATCCGCAACCACGTGCAGCCGACGGTGCCATGTACCAATACGTAGGGGTCACGCGCATAGATGAGGTTGGCATTGTGCAGGTGGGTGTTTCTGTAGAGGATTTTGCAAAAGTTTTGGAGGGCGTTGACCTTCAGGTGGTGTTGCCTTCGTTTAAGATTTCGATGGACGGCGGCGTTTTTGTTATGGACAACGACGGCAAGGTTGTTGCGGATAGTCAAAAAATCTATCTGGGACGCGATTTGAGTTCTGAGCCGTGGTTCAAGCACGTTGCTTTGGGCAGCGCCTCAATATTTGAGTTTGAGTTTGGCAAAACTAAGGCCTATGGCAAAAGCGGAATCTACAAAGACAGGATTCTTGTTACCTATCGTCCCTATTCGACGGTTAATAATTTTAAGAACACTCCGGTGTTTATCATCATTGCGGTGGGGTTGCTGGGGCTTCTCATTCTGGTCAATCTTTTGTACATGGCGCTTACACGCGTGGCGGTGCGGCCTATAGAAAACATCAACGATGAGCTCGATAACCTCAAGCAAGGGCAGCGAATTGAACCTCGTCGAGTGGGTGGCAGTGCCGAGATGCAACAGCTTGTTGGCTCTATAAATAAGACGCTCGGCAGGTTGGATTCCTCGACCGAAGCGGTGGTAAAACTCAAATCCTCAGAAGCCGACCTCAAGGCTCAGCTTGCAGCCAAACAGCGCATTAGCCAGCTTTCGCAAGACCTCGAGTTTCGCGACCGGCTTTTGTTTGCCAACAACGAGGTCGCCAGCATTATGCTCGCCTCCAATGAGCAAAACTTTGATACAGAGCTCAAACGGTGCCTCGAGATTTTGGGAAGAGCTGCCGGAGCAAATCGCACCCTTTTGTGGCAACAAACCAGCACAGCAACTGAGGGCGGCCCCACTTTTGATGTCATAAGCGAATGGTGGGACGACAAGCAGGCGCGCACCAAGACCAACCAGCTTTCTCACCTTGCCTTTGAGGGAGATGCCCCTAAATGGCTCTACGATATTGTGAACGGAGAGATTTTTACCGGCCCGGTACATGAGTTCCCTCGAGATTTGAGCGAACTGCTCGTTTCTTTGGGCATTCGGTCGGTACACGTTATTCCCGTCCACGTTGATGAGGAGTTTTGGGGCTTTTTTGAATACACCTTCTACGACGAGGAGCAGCGTTTTAATATCTCCGAACAAAATCTTTTGCGCTCGGGAGGCCTGCTGCTTATTCATGGACTCAACAGAGATGCGATGATGCGCTCGCTTATTACGGCACGCAAAGATGCTCTGGCTGGCACCGAGGCAAAAAGCAACTTCCTTTCAACGATGACTCATGAGATTCGCACGCCACTTAACGCCATTGTGGGCATGACTACTGTTGGACTTAACAATGAGTCAAAAGAGCGTAAGGATTATTGCTTTGGCAAGATTGAGGAGGCGTCTGAGCATCTGCTTGGCGTTATCAACGACATTTTGGATATGTCAAAAATTGAGGCACATAAAATCGAGATTTCGGCGGTTGAGTTTGCTTTCGAGCAGCTGTTCCATCGCTGTGTTGCTGTGGTCAAACACAAACTTGACGAGAAAAAGCTGGACTTTTCTATCTATATTGACCGTCGTATTCCCAAGATTTTGGTGGGTGATGACCAGCGCATTGCCCAGGTTGTCATAAATCTTTTGTCCAATGCCGTAAAGTTTACGTCTGAGGGTGGCGTGGTAGACGTGACCACCAAACTTGCGTCGGTTAAAAACGGCATCTATACCATCGAAATAGCGGTGCGCGATACGGGCATTGGCATTACGCCTGAGCAGCAAGAGCGCCTGTTTGTCTCCTTTACCCAAGCAGAAAGCTCTATGTCGCGCGCGTATGGCGGCACCGGCTTAGGTCTGGCTATTTCCAAAAACATCGTTGAACTTATGGGTGGCGAGATATGGGTGGAATCTGAGATAGGCGAGGGCTCGACCTTTACCTTTACTTTTTTGGCAAGAAAAGGCTCGCAGAAAGGCTTGCGTGCTGCGCAAGACGCTTTTTCTGCTGACGGTGCTGTTGTTGACGATGCTGCTGGTGTTGATGGTACTGGTGGCGCTGGGGAAGAGATTGTTGCGGGTGCTCATAGTATTGCAAGGGCTGGCGCAAAAGGCGCTCCTCAAGCTGCAAAAGATGCCAAGAGCGCTAAGCGTGCGAGGGGTGTGAAAAGCACAAAGGGTTCTGTTAGGGGTTCTGCCAAGGGCTCTGCACGTGCTGGCACTCATGCCGCAGTTGAAATGAACGTGGACTTCTCGCACCGTACGGTTTTAGTTGCCGAGGACATCGAGGTCAATCGAGAGATTATCTCAGCTCTACTTGAGCCAACAAACGTTACGATTGACTATGCGGTAGATGGCGACCAGGCGGTTGCTTTGTTTGCGCGCGACACACATCGCTATGACTTAATACTTATGGACATACAAATGCCAGTTATGGACGGCGTGGAAGCTACCAAACAAATTCGCACCTTGGGCATAAAGGCGGGGCGCAGAGTGCCCATCATCGCCATGACTGCCCACGTTTTCAAAGAGGACGTTGACCGCTTTTTTGAGGTTGGCATGAACGACCACATTGGCAAGCCTATCGACCTTAACGAGCTGCTAAGAAAGATGAAAAAGTACCTTGACGTTGTATAGCGGGGACGGTACGTTTTTGTCACATAGTAAAAGAGGGTGTGTCAAAAACGTACCGTCCCCCTTGTCCGCTAAATCGGACCGTCCCCCTTTGCTCGGTTGACTTTTTAGATAAATATCGTACTATGTAGGACAATTAAAGTAGCATATAAACGTACAGGTGCTGGCTCAGGGGGTGGGCGGCACAAAATAAATAGGGGGAGGACATCATGGCTTATACTGTGTTGCGCTCTTTGTGCTCAAGAAGCTTACGTGCAAGAAGCTCGCACCTAAGAAGCTTACGCCCAAGAAGCGTGCAGCAGTTTGCAGGCACAGGTGCGCAAACGCTGGCCGCTTGTTTTTCCCTTATAAAAATTGTTGCGAGGCGTACGCCTCAATTGTTGTGGTCACTGCGACAAAGTCCCTTGGGGGATACATACTGTGCGTGGCGTTTGGCTTGCCGAACTCCCCGTGCAGTCCAAACGGTCTTTGTTGCATGATGACCTGTGTGGCGGGCGCTACCGAGGGGTTATGTAGGGGGAGGAAACTTATAGACTGCATAGCCCCACGGTGCGTCCCGTTTGCGCAGGACAGAAAATAAAGCACTTTTGGCACTCTTACTAAAGAAAAACTACAGAAAAACGCTCATTCTAGCTTGGAATTGCCCTTACTTTCCTATAGAATAATCAGGTTATGCACGCAACGTGTTACGTGCTGCAAGTAGTGTAAGTAGTAGTGGGGTCAAAACGGCTTCACGTAACGAGAGGAGCGGCCTTCATGGCTCAGTATTTAGCATGGCTAGCACCAATCTGCTCGATTGTCGGTATTGCGGTAGCGGCGTATTTGGCATATTGGGTGCTCAAGCAAGATTCCGGCAACGAAAGAATGCAAAAGCTCTCAGGGCTCATTCAAAAAGGCGCACAGGCGTTTTTGTTTGCCGAGTACCGTGCGCTCATCATTTTTGCCCTCGTAGTAACGGTTGTTTTGGGGCTTGCCATTGGCTGGCTTACCGCAGCCGCATTTTTGACGGGCGGCATTTTGTCGGTAATCGCTGGTTATTTTGGCATGTATGTTGCCACGCGCGCTAACGCACGCACCACGCAAGCTGCAACCACGGGCATTGCTGGCGCATTAAAAGTTGCCTATCGCTCAGGCTTGACGATGGGCCTTATTGTTGCCTCACTTGGTCTTTTGGGACTGTCTTTGTGGGCGATTGGCTTTTTAGTATTTAACGAGAACTTCCTGCACAACGTCGAGATTGTTGACGGTTTTGTTATGGGTGCTTCATCTATCGCGCTGTTTGCGCGTGTGGGTGGCGGTATCTACACCAAGGCTGCTGACGTTGGTGCTGATTTGGTGGGTAAGGTCGAAGCAGGTATTCCTGAAGACGACCCCCGCAACCCTGGCGTTATCGCCGATAACGTTGGCGACAACGTAGGCGACGTGGCTGGTATGGGTGCTGACCTTTACGAGTCTTATGCAGGCGCTATCTTGGCGCCTATCGTATTGGCAGTTGCCATGAACGCTGCCGGTATTCTTGAGGGTTCTAACTTCTATATTGCTCTCGTGTTGCCGCTTGTGCTTGCTGCTGGCGGTATTCTTGCTTCTATCATTGGCCTGTTTGCGGTTAACACCAATGACTCCTCAAAAATCCACAAGGCACTCAACCGAGGCACCAACCTTACCTCAGCGCTGGTGTTCCTCATGATTTTTGTCTGCGTTTTGGTATGGCAACTCTCAACGGGCATCAACGCTCTGTGGCTGTTCTTGTCTGCCGCCGCTGGTCTTGCTGCCGGTCTTGCCATTGGTAAAATTACGGAGTATTACACCTCCTATCAAAAAAGTCCTACCAAAAAAATTGCGCTTGCTTCTGAGTCAGGCACGGCAACCAATATCATCGAGGGTTTGGGAACGGGTATGCTTTCAACCGTTTTGCCTACGCTCGTGCTGGTAGCTGCCGTTGCGATTGCCTATCTTGCCGGTACGGCTTTGGGTGATCCTATGTTTGGTGTTTACGGCATCGGTCTTGCCGCTTTGGGCATGCTTTCTACCACGGCGACCACGGTTGGCGTAGATTCGTATGGTCCTGTTGCAGACAACGCTGGTGGTATTGCCGAGATGGCAGGGCTCCCACCTGAGGTTCGTGAGCGTACCGACCAACTTGATACTGTGGGCAACACCACGGCTGCGGTTGCCAAAGGCTTTGCGGTTTCCTCCGCAGCTTTGACCGCCCTTGCACTCTTTGTTGCGTTCAAGACCAATCTTGACCACAAGCTTGGCGCACTTGCTGATAAGGGAGAGAGCATTTTGGGCACGCCGGTTACTATGCTCAACATTTCGCTTGATAACCCCTTTGTTATTGTTGGTGTAATTATTGGTGCGATGATGCCGTTTTTCTTTGGCGCTATGACTATGGGTGCCGTATCGCGCGCTGCTAACGCCATGATTATCGAGATTCGCCGTCAGTTCAAAGAGATTACTGGTCTTATGGAGGGCAAAGCTGAGCCCGATACCGAGGCCTGCGTTTCTATCTCAACTAAGGCGGCTCTCAAAGAGATGATGCTTCCGGGTATTCTTGCGGTAGTTATCCCTGTGTTGCTTGGCGTTTTGGACGTCAACATTTTGGCTGGCTTCCTCGTTGGCGTTTTGGGCACCGGCTTTTTGATGAGCGTGTACATGGCTAACGCTGGTGGCGCTTGGGATAATGCTAAGAAATATATCGAAACGGGCGCACACGGCGGCAAGGGCTCTGAGGCTCACAAGGCTGCTGTGGTTGGCGACACCGTTGGCGACCCCTTTAAGGATACGTCTGGCCCGTCCATTAACATTCTTATCAAGGTTGTTACCGTTGTATCGCTCGTATTTGTACCGCTGTTTATTACGCTGGGCGGCGGCTTGCTGCACGGCATTTTGTAGTTCTGCTACCACGGCATACGCTAAGAACTTTTGAGCTAATGTGATAGATGCAGATGACATTCGCAAAGTCCGCGAGGCGACCGACCTGGTCGCCCTCGTGGGCGAGCGTGTGGTTCTTAAGCAGCGAGGACGCGAGTTCTGGGGCTGCTGTCCGTTTCATAACGAGAAAACTCCCTCTTTTAAGTTAGACCCTGCAACGCAACTTTTCCATTGTTTTGGCTGTGGAGAGGGGGGCGATGCGATTGGTTTTTTGATGAAGTCAGAAAACCTTGAGTTTATTGATGCGATTACCATTTTGGCTGAGCGCGCCAATATCGAGCTACAGCACACGGGTACGGCGTTGGATAAGGGCAAGCGCGCGCGGCTTTATGAGGTGTGCGAAAAAACGGCCGAGTTTTACCACTACCAGCTCATGCGCGTTAAAAGTCCTGCGTCAGACGCCGCGCGCGCCTACCTCACCAAACGAGATTTTGGTGGTGATATTCCTAAGGAATGGCTGATTGGTTATGCACCGGGGCGTGGCATGCTCGTTAAACATCTTACCAAGCTGGGTTACACGCGCGATGAGATGCTCGCCACCAATGTGGCCTCAGAGCGCACCAATCACCAAGTAACCGACCGATTTTATGACCGCATTATGTTTCCCATTTACGATTTGCGGGGCAAGGTCATTGCCTTTGGCGGACGCACCATAAGCAGCAGCAAAGAGGTGGCTAAATACATCAACTCGTCAGAAACCTTTTTGTTCCACAAACGAGAAAATCTTTTTGCTATCGACAAAGCGAAGGCAGCTATTACCAATACGGGGCGCGCTGTGGTAGTTGAGGGTTATACCGACGTTATTGCCATGCATCAAGCGGGCTTTACCAATACGGTTGCAACATTGGGAACGGCGCTCACGCCGCAGCATATTAAACTGCTCAAGCGCTTTGCCAAGACTATTTTGTATTTGTTTGACGGCGACCGTGCGGGGCTTGCAGCTGCCGACAAAGCGGCAACGCTTATTACCACCGAACTCGGTGCGGCAGGGTTTGAGAGCATGGATTTTTTGGTTGCTACGCTGCCAGAAGGTCTTGACCCAGCGGATATGTGCAAAAACGAAGGACCCGAAAAACTGCAGGCGGTGCTTGACGGCGCAAAACCGCTCATTCAGTTCTCGCTTGACCTGCGCCTTTCGGGCTTTGACAAGCGCAAGCCCGAGGAGCGCGAGCGTGCGCTTAAAGAAGCGCTCATGGTGCTTTTGCCTTTGCGTGGCAGCCTGCTTGCCGAAGGTTATCTTGACTACCTTACCGACTTCTTTTCGGTCGAAGGAAAAACCATACGGGCGACCTTCAACAGTATTAAGGCACCCCGGAGCTTTGCTCAGGCATCTGGGGCAGACGAAGTGGGGAGTGACATAGCCATCGATCCTGCTGTTTTTGCAGGATTTGAACGACAAAGGGGCTATGAGCGCGAGCTGCTTATTTATGCGGTTAAGTTTCCGCACGTGCGTCGTATGCTGGGCGAGGCGTTCTCGCGCATTTCTTTTGAAGACGATTTGCACGCTACCGTAGCCAGCACTCTGATGGCAGGGGAGGCGTGGATAGATGAGCCCCCCGCCGAGCTTACCTCGCGCATTATCGCAGCTATTCCTGAGGCTGCCAGCTTGCTTGCTGCTGGGCTCACGCAAATTAACGAGGACGATGCGCTTATGCATGCTCGTATCCTTATGTTTTCTTTACGTGAGGAGCAATTATCACGGGAGGTTGCATCGCTCAAAGCAAAACATCGCCGTCTTGAGTTAGGGCAGTCTGCGGGTCAACCCGCTGGGCAAGCTGCACCCGCCCAAGCAGCATCCGCCCAAACGGCCCAAGACTTGACGGCCCAAGACTTATTTAGCGAAATCGCAAAAAAGCAACAAGAATTGAACGATGTAAGAAAACGCTTTGCTGAGCTTCCCAAAATGCATGACTAATTGCTATACTGTTCAGTTCAACTAAGGAGCTTCGCGCTCACGCTGCCAGTACCTGCAGATGTGGGCTCGCGCTCGTCTGAAACATTATGAAAGTTGAGGTTCATTTTGCCAAAGAACACATCAAAGAACACACCAAAGAAGACGCAAAAAAACGTATTGGAAGACGTAACAGACGTGCTCGAAAGCACCGAGTCAAACCTTGAGTTAAACCTGCCCCCCGAAATAGAGATGTTTGAACCAGAACTCATCAAAATTGAAAAGCAGTATGCTGAGGTTGGATCAATGACGCAAAGCGAAGTCAAAGAAACGCTTGCCCGTTATGACCTTTCGCCCATTCAAGTCACGGCAGTTCACACCCATCTCAATAGCCGTGGCATTACGGTTGTTGACGACCCCGAAGACGGCGATGCTGAGCCCGAGATTTCAAACATGGGCGAGGATGCAGAGGCCGAGGGCGCAGACGAGGCGGTTTCGCTCAGCGACGATGAAATACTCGAGGGCATTCCAGAATCTGAACTCAAAAGCGCAGAAACCGTTGACGTTGTTTTGCCCACGGTAAACTCGAAAACTAAGAAAGGTACTAAAAAGCGTACCGTTTCTGATTCGTCGGTTGCCCTGCTTACGGGCGACCCTGTACGTATGTATCTCAAAGAGATTGGCAAAGTTGACCTTTTGAGTGCTGCTGAGGAAATCGACTTGGCGATGAAAATCGAAGCGGGCGTTGAGGCAGGAATGCAGCTCGAGGAAGCCTACAAGAAAAAGATTGAACTTGAGCGCCGAGATTCACGTCGCCTTTCGCGTGTTGAGCAAGTGGGACTTGATGCCAAACAACAGCTCATCGAAGCAAACTTACGTCTGGTGGTTTCTATTGCCAAGCGCTACGTAGGGCGCGGTATGCTCTTTTTGGATCTTATCCAAGAGGGCAACCTCGGCTTGATACGTGCAGTTGAAAAGTTTGATTACACCAAAGGCTTTAAGTTTTCGACCTACGCTACGTGGTGGATTCGTCAGGCTATCACGCGTGCCATTGCAGACCAGGCCCGCACTATTCGTATTCCCGTGCACATGGTCGAAACTATTAACAAGCTTGTGCGCATTCAGCGTCAGCTGCTGCAAGAGTTTGGTCGTGAGCCAACGCCAGAAGAAATTGGCGAGCGCATGGAGATGACCGCCGAGCGCATTCGCGAGATCCAAAAGATATCTCAAGAGCCTGTTTCTCTTGAAACTCCTATTGGTGAGGAGGAGGACAGCCAGCTTGGTGATTTTATTGAGGACAGTGCCGCTGTAGTGCCGCCCGATGCTGCAAGTTTTTCTATGTTGCAAGAGCAACTTAACAAAGTGTTAGACGGACTTGCTGAGCGTGAGCGCAAGGTTATCTCGCTGCGTTTTGGACTTGAGGACGGACACCCCCGCACCTTAGAGGAAGTTGGTAGAGAGTTTGGGGTTACGCGTGAGCGCATTCGCCAAATCGAGAGCAAAACGCTGGCAAAGCTGCGCCACCCCTCCCGCTCCGGCAAACTCAAAGACTATATTGAGGAATAAGTTGGCAGTTTTTTTGCAAGCAAGATAGGTGCAGTCTGTGATTTTGTGAGCAGAGTAGCATGTTCACTTTCCGTCGCTAATTAGAAACAGAACCAATTTCAATTTGTGCCTAACGTGCATCTCTCATTCCAAAATGGAATGAGAAATGTGTTCCGTTTTTTGTTTTCTTCATGCTATAATATCCGCACAGCAAGGTAGTGAGAGCTGCAGTGTGGGGTTTGTGTGGGGAAGGCATCAACCCGAAGTTAGCCAGGGGAACAGTTCTCTGTATCTTAAGTGATGGCTTGATAAAGCCCATTTTAGAGAGGTGCTCACCATGAAAAGCTTCCGTTTTGTTGTTGCCATGACCCTTGTTTTCCTTCTTGTTTTTACCATGACCCCTCCCACACAGGCTTTTGCAGAACCAAATGAAAGCAAAGCGACCGCCACCGAACAACAAAAAGAAACATCAAGCACGGTTGACAATATAAAAAAGATTTTTTGTTTGTGAAAAACGTATCTAGAGCAGTTGGCATTTTCCATTATGAAAAGTGAGGCATATAATGCCTGGGTCTAAGGTTTATAAAAGAAGAATAATTACTGTTGGAGGACTGGTGTTGCTCGTGCCTCTGTTTTTAGTAATCTATAATTCTCTTTTTAGTGCAGAATCTTTTCAGGTTGTTGAGCAAAGAGAGCAGTACCACACTACAGCCAATCAGTGGACATCTTGGGATCTTATTGATTATCAAGACGGGTACATCTACTTCATCAAAAACAAAGAAATCATAAAGATAGGGATTGACGGTAGGAATGCTAAAGCTCTAAAAACTTATAAGTTTCCGTTTATCGGCCATCAACCGTACCATTTACGAGTTATTGGTGATTACGTTTTTGTTGACTCTCCGACGTGGTGGTCGGACAGAAAAGTGAGAATTGACGGCAAAAGTGTAGAGTATTTAAAAGGAGGAGAACAATTTTGGTTAGGCGGTACCATTTCAAACGGCTGGAGATATCTTGCGGCTGTGGACTACGCGGGTGTTAGTTTGACAAAAATAAACATAGTTATGACTGAAAATGTAGAAAAAGAGGTACTGTTTGAGTTTGAACAAACAGAAACTAATCCAAACAAAGATGGCTGGCTCTCCTTAGATGCATACGAAGTTTTATGTAAGGAATGGATTTTTGTGACGCTAATAAAAGATGAGACAGAGTATGAGGTCATAAAAATGAAAACAGACGGTTCAGATCTTCAAAAAGTTGACCAGCTGAGTGGGTGCGGCATCCTTTTTTCAGAGGAGGATGACATCTATTTTTCTGGTTTTTCTGAAGATGGTTTTCACAATGATTCCGACGAGGGTCTTTGGCGAATGAACATTTACAATAACGAGATTACTGAGATAGAATCTTTAAGAAGCAAAATAGTGTGTTCGTATGTTGATGGTGCTGCGGTGTATGCAGAAGAAACATCTGACAAATACTTTTTTTCTATTGGAGAGAAGGCCTTTGAGCTGCCCGACTTTTTTGAAGACTGCGGGTTTATCATTGTAGACGAGACACTCTATTTTGCAACCGCAACAGAAACTGAGCACCAAGCCAATGGTTTATACTTATTTTCCATGGACAGAGATGGCAATCTTACAAAGATGTACTGAGGTAGAAAATGGGAGGAGGTCAAGTTTGCAAGAGCGGCGTGAACTGCTCACACTACGAAACTCTTATCTTCAATGTTGATCTGCGGCCTTCCAGCGGCTTTCCGAGCCTCTTTCAAGCTTCTTTGAGGGTTCCTTTGCTGGAAACATTGCCAAAGTTGCTGATTAGCTATATCATGTTGTCTCACAAAGTTGTATCGTATACGAAAAGGAGAACGTTTTGTCTGTAAAGATTCGTCTGGCTCGTCATGGAGCTAAAAAGGCTCCGTATTATCGTGTTGTGGTCGCCGATGCGCGCGCCAAACGCGACGGACGCTGCATCGAGGAAGTTGGTCGTTACAACCCCTGCGTTGACCCTGCGCTCATTACCTTTGACATGGATAAGGTAGACACGTGGATTAAGCAGGGCGCTCAGCCAACCGAAACTGTTGCGCGTCTTTTGAAAATTGCCCGCGAGCAAGCTTAACTGAGAGTAAGCTGAGAAAAGCTTAAACAAGCTGAGAGAAAGTAAGGTACAAAATGACAGAAGAGATTCATAATCCCGTTAAACTCGTTGAATCCGTTGTTATGTCACTGGTCGATGACCCCGATGCGGTCGAAATCGTTTCACGTGAAGAGGAACTTACGGTTATCATCGAGGTCAAGGTTGCCCCCGATGACACTGGCAAAATCATAGGTAGGCAAGGTAGGGTAGTGCGTGCACTGCGTACGCTCGCTCGCGCTTCATCGTCCTATATTGGTGGTCCTCACGTCGAGGTAGAGATATTGGACTGACGTGGTTTTCTCGCATGAAAGCAGATGAGAACTACGAGCTCGTTGCAGTAATGAATAAGCCGAAAGGCCTTAAAGGGGAGATTGTTGTGGCTGCGCCCAGCAATCTTCCTTTGCGTTTATATGAGGGCCTTGAGGTCTGGATTGTGCCGCCAACGCTTACCGGCGTGCGTCACACTCGCGTTGCGCAGATGAGCGAGCAGGCAAAAGGCGTGGTTATTCGCCTTGAGGGTGTTGATGACGGTGCCGCTGCCCGTGAGCTGGCGGGACGTTTTTTGTTGGCGCGTGCTGGTGCTGCAAAGGTGGCTGAGGTGTTGAGTGGCGCTACTGCTGAGGTGTTAAGCGACGGTGACGATTACGATGGTGCCTCTTTTGCCGACGTCAACATTTTGGCTGCTGCAGAGCTTGCCACCCTTATTGGTTGCTCGGTGGTTGATGCAGTAGCTGGCGAGCTGGGTGAACTAAAGCGCACAGAGGACAATCCAGCACACCCTTTGTTGGTGGTTTCGCAGGGTGGAACAGCCGATGCCAAAGAACTTCTCATACCCTTTGTTGATGAGTTTATTGTGAGCATTTCTGAGGACATTATTGAGGTAAGGCTTCCGCAGGGCTTGCTTGAGCTAAATGCTCCGGCAGAAAAGAAAACATCCAAAGAAGCGCCCCAAAAACCCCTCACGAGCAAAAAAGCCCTGACGAGTAAAAAAGGCTCTTACGAGCAAAAGGCACCCAAGGAGGCAGACAATGCGCATTGAGGTGCTTTCTATATTTCCGCAAATGTTCAATGACCCTATGGGCATGTCCATTATTGGGCGTGCGAGAGAAGCGGGCATTCTCGACTTTGAGGCTCATGACCTGCGCACATGGACGCACGACAAGCATCGTACCACCGACGATGAACCTTACGGCGGCGGGCAGGGGCAACTTATGAAGGTCGAGCCTGTTTTTGAGGCCCTTGACGAGCTTTTGCAAACCGAGCCCGCAACGGTCATCTTTTTTGCCCCCTTTGGTGAGCCGTTTACTCAGCAGGTGGCAAGTGAGCTGAGCGAGCAGGAGCGCCTTGTTTTGGTGTGCGGCCGTTACGAAGGCCTTGATGAGCGCGTATACACGCAAGCAGACCGCATTATTAGCATGGGTGACTACATTGTTACCGGCGGCGAGCTGCCTGCTATGATGCTTACCGATGCCGTTTGTCGTTTGCTCCCCGGAGCGTTAGGCGATGAGCTGTCAAATGTTGACGAGTCCTTTACCCAAGGGCTGTTGGAATATCCGCAATACACGCGTCCTGCCAGTTATCGCGACTTGGACGTTCCCGACGTCCTTTTGTCGGGTGATCACGCAAAGATAGCCGCATGGCGTCGCAAAATGTCTATAATCAGAACTGCACAGTTGCGCCCCGACCTTTTGGCAGCGGCTGAGCTGAGCAAAGAGGAACAAGCGCTGGTTATTTTGGCGCAAGCCGAGAAGCAGAAAAGCAACGCTGAGAAACAAGAAAACAGCACCAAAAAGCATTATAATTGTTGAAAAAGAGAGGAAGCCATGGCTGCCCCGCAAGAAAAACAAGAGAAACTAGAAAACACAGGGTCACAACTGACGTTTCAAGATATTATCCTTAAGCTTGAGCGCTTTTGGGCGGATAGAGGTTGCGTGGTTTTGCAGCCCTACGATAGCGAGGTGGGGGCAGGAACGTTCCACCCGGCTACCACGCTGCGCTCCTTAGGCCCAAACGTGTGGAATACTGCCTATGTGCAGCCTTCGCGTCGTCCAACCGACGGTCGCTACGGAGAAAACCCCAACCGCCTGCAGCATTACTATCAGTTTCAGGTGCTCCTCAAGCCGTCGCCCGCCGACGTGCAAAATCTTTATCTTGATTCGCTCAGAACCATTGGCATTGAGCCGCATGACCACGACGTGCGCTTTGTCGAGGACGACTGGGAATCTCCAACCCTGGGAGCATGGGGGCTTGGCTGGGAAGTCTGGCTTAACGGCATGGAGGTCACGCAGTTTACCTACTTCCAGCAGGTTGGCGGTATTGAGTGCAGGCCCGTGCCCGCCGAGCTGACCTACGGTCTTGAGCGCCTTGCGATGTACATTCAAGGTGTTAATTCGGTCTATGACCTTGTGTGGTCGCGTGACGACAAGGGGACCGTTTTTACGTACGGCGATGTTTTCCTAGAAAATGAACGGCAGTTCTCCGCATTCAACTTTGAATATGCAGATACTGCTATATTATTTAGCAATTTTGAACGATATGAGGCAGAGTGTAGTCGTTTGCTTGAGGCAAACCTCCCGCTGCCCGCCTACGATTGCGTGCTTAAATGCTCCCATGCCTTTAACTTGCTTGACGCGCGCGGGGCTATCTCGGCGACGGAGCGCATGGGCTATATCCTGCGCGTGCGTACGCTTGCCAAGAGCTGCTGCGAGGGCTATCTTGTCCGCGAGGAGCAACGTGTAGCTGAGCAGCGTTTGGCTGAACTGAATGAGGCTACGCAACGTGCAGCTGCAGAGGTAGCTGCCAAGGACGCTGCCGAAGCTGGGCAAGCTGGCGAAGAAGCGCAGCAGGAAGGCGAGAATGCTGAGCAGGCAGGTCAGAGTGCTGAGCAAACAAACCAGAGTGCTGAAGCTGCTGCGCTTGCAGCCGCCGCCGTAACAGAAGCCGCCGCCGCAACCGAAGCTGCAACCCCAACTGAAGCAGCTCCAGCCCTCCCAACTCCTGAACAAGCAGCCGCTTTGGCACGCAAGGCCATGGAGGAGTACAACGAGGCAAATACGCAGCCCGCTTTTGATGATACCGCCACGCTTGTGCTCGAAATTGGCACCGAGGAGATTCCCTCAACACCGCTGTATAGGGCTACCGAGCAGCTTGCAGGGCTTGCCCGTGCAGCACTCGAGGAAGCTCGTATAGAGCATGGCGAGATTAGCACACGTTCAACTCCTCGCCGCATAATTCTTGAGGTCAAGCGGGTGGCTGCCTATTCAACACCACTCGTGCAGCGTTTTCGTGGTCCAGCGGTTTCTATCGCTTTTGATGAGATGGGCGAGCCCACCAAGGCAGCCGATGGTTTTGCCCGTGGCAAGGGCGTTGACGTACGCTCACTCACCACGGCAAAAGAAGGCGATACCGAGTATGTGTTTGCCCTCGTTGAGCAAATCGCTCGTAAGACCTATACGCTGCTGCCAGACATTCTTACCGAGCTTATCGCCAAGCTAGACTGGCCCAAATCGCAGCGTTGGGGCTGTACAAATGCAAGTTTTGTTCGTCCGGTGCGCTGGCTTTTGGCACTTTGGGGAGAGATGGTCATACCCTGCACTTTTGCAGACCTTACGGCACACCGCTACACGCGCGGACACCGCCTCATCGCCGACGAAACCGCAAAGGTTTCCACTGCCGATGAGCTTTCAAGCATTCACACTAAGCTTTGGGTCATTTCTTCCTCGACCATGCGTGCGGGTCATATTCGGGCGCAAGTCAAAACACTTGAGGAGAAAAGCGGCCTTAACGCCGTTATCCCCGAGGCAACACTTGCTGAGGTAATAAATCTTGTTGAGTTTCCCACAACGCTTATGGGTACCTTTGATGAGGAGTTTTTGGCAGTGCCAGAAGAAATCATCATCGACGCCATGGTCAAGCATCAGCGCTACTTCCCCCTGCGCACCTCAGGAGGCAGTCTTTCTAACTACTTCCTCGTGGTTTCAAATGGCTCGCCCGCCTACAATTCAAGCATTCTTGCCGGGCACGAGCGTGTTATCCGTCCTCGTCTTTCAGATGCGGCATTCTTTTATCATGAGGATTTGAAAACACCTTTGCACGGCTACGTTGAGAAACTTAAAACCGTGGTTTTCCATGAAAAGCTAGGAAGCCTGTACGATAAAACCGAGCGTATTGTTGCGCTGGCTAAAAATATCGCCGCGCTCGCCGATGGCAGCGAACAGCAAGTAAATGATGCGGCTCGCGCGGCTCTGCTCGCTAAGGCAGATTTGGTAACTTCTGCCGTGGTTGAGTTTACCTCGCTGCAAGGTGTTATGGGTTGCTATTATGCGCAGGCATCAGGCGAGCTTGAGCAGGTTGCCCTCGCTATCAAAGACCACTACCGTCCGCGTTTTGCTGGCGACGAGCTGCCGCAGAACTTTGAGGGCAAGGCGGTTGCTCTTGCCGACAAGCTCGACACTATTACGGGTATTTTTGCAGCGGGACAAGCTCCCACGGGCTCCTCTGACCCCTTTGCATTGCGCCGCGGAGCCATAGGCATCATCAATATTTTGCTTTCTGGCTTTGAGGTATCGCTCGACGAGATGATAAAAAGCTCTCTTGCAGCGCTGGCAAAAACTGAGCTTGATTTTGACAAGGACGAAACACTGGCAGCCATTCGCAGCTTCTTTACAACCCGCCTTGAGGTTATGGCGCGCGAACGGGGCTTTGCGTCTGATACGGTGGCTGCGGTGCTCGCCACGGGCATCATAGAACCCGCTGCTGTTATGGAGCGCTCAGACGCTTTGGAGCGCGCTCGCGCCAAGCGTGCCGAGGACTTTGAAGATCTGGCAACGGCCTACGCTCGTGCTAACAACCTCCGCAGCGACAAGCTGGGTACCAAATGTGACGAGATATTATTTGAGGAGGAGGAGCATAAGCTCTCCAAGGCGATTACGCTTACTCAGCAAGGGGTGCAAGACGCACTTGCGATGGGCAACTACGACTACGCGCTTACCTGCTTAGCTGGCTTGCGCGCACCCATTGACGAGTTTTTTGAGTCCACGCTTATTATGTCTGAGGACGAGGCAGTGCGGGCAAATCGCCTGCGCCTGCTCAACCGCTTTGTTGCGGTGTTCAAAGACGTTGCCGATTTTGGAAAACTGGCAGGTTAGGGCAAGCTAGGGTAGAGCGGGGCAGACGAGGGCAAACGAGTGCAGAATGGGTTAGTGCAGGTTAGGGTAGATTAGGACAGGATAGAACAGTATGGCAAAATCTTTCTCACAAACGGCACACAAGCTTCCGCTGAGCCTTGGTTTGTCAAAAACCAATGCCGCCCAAACCGCCCAAGCTGCCGTTGAAGCTGCTGCCGAAGCCGCCGCCGAAGCCGCCGCCGAGGCCGCAGCCGAAGCTGCCGGCGAAGCAGGAGCAACCCAAACAGCAGAAGGCGCCCAATCTACCGCCCAGCCCACCGCCCAATCTACCACCCACGCCACCCCCAAAAACCAACCAAACACCACCCTCGACATTCACGTTATTTCAGACAGCATTGGCGATACAGCGGCAACCATTGCCGCTGCCGCTGCCACCCAGTTCACCAATACCGAGTGCTTTATCAAGCGCTTGCCCAACGTAGAAAATATTCAAGAAATCAAAGACTACATCAGCCAACTCTTCGCTGAAAACCCCGAGCAAGAGCTCGTTATTTTCTACACCATAGCAAACCAAGAGATTGTTGCGGCGTTCAAAAAGTTCATTGCCGATAAAAACGTTGCCGCTGTTGACCTTATCGGCCCTGCTATTGCCGCCATTGCCGAGGCCTCTGAGGAGGAACCTTTGGGCGCTCCCGGGCTGGTTCGTAAAACAGACAAAGCATATTTTGCGCGCGTTGAGGCAATGGAGTTTGCCGTTGACCACGATGACGGTCGCAACCCCGAAGCCCTTACCGAGGCTGATATTGTGCTTATAGGGGCTTCGCGCACCTCTAAAACACCGCTTTCTATGTATCTTGCCATGTATGGCTATCGGGTGGCAAATGTGCCGCTTGCGCCGGGTGTCAAGCCGCCCAAAGAGCTTTTTGACGTTGATCCTGCCCGCATCTTTGGACTTACCAGTCAAGCTCAGCTTCTTTCAGAAATACGCTATCGCAGGTTGGGCAGTGCGGTGGACTTCGCAGAAAACTACGCCGAGCTCTCAAACGTTCAGCTTGACTTAGACGAGGCACGTGCGCTTATGCGCAGATTAGGCTGTATTGTGGTGCGAACCGACAATCGCGCCATCGAAGAAACGGCACAAGAAGTATTACGTTACTATGAGGTTGCATTCCCCTCACACAAACCGCCCATAAAGCAGTATTATTAACAAAGACAAAAGCAGCCATGCTTTTGCGATGGCTCAATGGTGGTATATGGGACAAAATATGACAGTGCGTTAAATGACAGTACGTTAAGCAGGAGGGTCAAATGGTTTACAAGAATGACGAAAAGGAAAACGTGGTAGTTCCTACCGTGGTACAGCGTGTGTTCGCCTTTGGCAAAGACGCCTATGGCAACAACGTAACCGAGGGCAACAAGGACATGAAAGCTGTTCTTGGTGGCAAAGGAGCTAATCTTGCGGAGATGGCCTCTATTGGTTTGCCCGTTCCTCCGGGATTTACTATCTCGTGTCAAACCTGTGTTGAGTATTCCGCACTCGGCAATCAGTTCCCCCAAGGCTCACTCGATGAGATTGAAGCCTACCGCCTCAACTTAGAGGATCGTATGCAAAAGCGCATTGGCGATGCCGATGACCCACTGTTGGTAAGCGTGCGCTCAGGTGCTCCGTTCTCCATGCCGGGCATGATGGATACGGTGCTGAACCTTGGTCTTAACGATCAATCCATTAACGGTCTCATCAAACAGACCGAAAACCCCCGTTTTGCGTGGGATAGTTATCGTCGTTTTATCCAAATGTTTAGCAAGGTTGTTATGGACGTAGACGGCGACTTGTTCGAAAACGCCATCACCGCTAAGAAGCTTGCTTGCGGTGTTAAGGGCGACAATGAGCTTTCTGCCGCCGACCTTGAGGCACTGGTAGCAGAGTTCAAGCAGATTTTCTCGGCAAATGTAAGTGCAAATGAGTATCCCGAGTTGGTTCTAAACGGTGCTGCTCAGTTCCCACAAGACCCCGATTTGCAACTTAACCTTGCGATTAGAGCGGTGTTTGGTTCATGGATGAATGACCGCGCCAAGCTCTACCGCAAGCAAAATAAAATCTCTGACGATTTGGGTACGGCTGTTAACGTGCAGTCGATGGTGTTTGGCAACAAGGGCGAAACTTCTGCCACGGGCGTTGCCTTTACCCGCAATCCTGCCTCGGGAGAAAATGAGTTCTACGGTGACTATCTGGTCAACGCCCAAGGCGAGGACGTGGTTGCTGGTATTCGCAACACTTCTCCCATTATTGAGCTTAAAACGGTTGACGGCTTGCAAGATGCAGGACGTGAGCTTGAGGAGGTCTTTAAGACCCTTGAAAATCACTATCGGGATATGTGCGATATTGAGTTTACCATCGAGCAGGGCAAACTTTGGATGCTGCAAACACGCGTGGGCAAACGTACTGCCGCCGCTGCGCTGCACATTGCTATGAACATGGTTGACGAAGGGCTTATCTCTAAAGAGGAAGCTATCCTGCGCATTGACCCCGCCCAGCTCGACCAGCTGCTTCACCCGCAGTTTGACAAAGCTGCACAGTATGACGTTGTTGCTAAGGGTCTTAATGCCTCTCCAGGTGCTGCGGTAGGTGAGGCAGTCTTTAGTGCCGCTGATGCTGTTGCTGTAGCGGAGCAGGGACGCAAATCGGTACTGGTGCGCTGGGAAACCAACCCCGATGATCTCGCTGGTATGGTTGCTGCAGAAGGTATTCTCACCAGTCATGGCGGCAAGACCTCACACGCTGCAGTTATTGCTCGTGGTATGGGCACGCCGTGTGTTTGTGGTGCTGAGGCTCTCAAAATTGACGCAGAGGCAAAGCAGGCAAGCATTGTTGGCACCAATATTGTTATCAAAGAAGGCGACCTTATCTCTATCGACGGAACCACCGGCGTTGTGGTGCTTGGTGCCGTTGATTTGGTTATGCCAGAGCTTTCGGGCGATTTGGATACTATTTTGGAGTGGGCAGATGCCTTCCGCACCATGGGCGTGCGCGCAAATGCCGACAATCCAGAAGACGCTCAACTTTCACGCGACTTTGGTGCAGCGGGCATTGGCCTGTGCCGCACTGAGCACATGTTCTTGGGCGACCGCAAAACCATTATCCAGAGCTTTATTCTTACCGATGATGAGGCGGTACGCACCAAGGCGCTCAGCGATTTGTTGAGCGTACAAACCGAGGACTTTTATGGAATGTTTAAGGCGATGGACGGACTGCCCGTAGTGGTACGCCTGCTTGACCCACCGCTCCATGAGTTCTTGGACGACCCTCGTGCCCTTGAGGTTGAGATTGCTCGCCTTGAGGCAAGTTCGAGTGACGATGATTTGATTGCAACCAAGCGCAGTTTGCTTGCTCGCATTGACTCTATGACCGAGATGAACCCCATGCTTGGTTTGCGCGGCTGTCGCCTGGCGATTTTGAACCCCGAGCTTCCTGCTATGCAGGTGCGTGCCATTGCAACGGCTACTGCTCGCCTGCTTAAAGAGGGCTTAAAGCCTGAGCCAGAGATTATGATTCCTCTGGTGAGCGTGGTTCCTGAGCTTGCCGTTTTGCGTGAAGAGGCGCTTGAGGTTATTAAATCGGTTTCTGAGGAGTTTGGGCTTGAGCTTAACATTCCTATTGGCACGATGATTGAGCTTCCGCGTGCCGCAGTAACCGCACATGAAATTGCTGAGCATGCCGAGTTCTTCTCCTTTGGCACCAACGACTTGACCCAGACCACCTTTGGTTTCTCCCGTGATGACGTGGAGTCTAAGTTTATTCCACGTTACCTTGAGCGCAAGATTTTGCCGTGCAATCCCTTTGAGACGATTGACTCGGGTGTTTCTAAGCTCGTTGAGTCTGCCTGCAGGCTTGGACGTGCTGTGCGTCCCGACATTACCCTTGGTGTGTGTGGCGAGCATGGTGGCGACCCAGACAGCGTTAAAGAGTTCTACCGCATAGGTTTGAACTACGTGTCTTGCTCGCCGTATCGTGTGCCGCTTGCCCGCCTTGCTGCGGCTCAGGCAGCTCTTGCCGAGCAATTTGCGGTTTCTGATAATCGCTAGTAGTTTTTAAGGAACGCCCCCGTGCTTCGCACGGGGGCGTTTTGTTTGCCATATCTTTAGCGAATGCTGTGGTAGTTCTTACCCTTCTTGAGGGATTTCCCTTTGTATTTTGCAAGTTCGCTTACGGTGACCAACTGAAAGCCTCGCTTCGTCAGCTCAGACACAAAACTCTCGGTCGCATCTCTCGTCGAAACATGAATGTCGTGCATCAGCACAATGTCGCCATCGCGCGCACTTAAAACAGAACGAATTGTTGCAGCACTGCTTCGCGTTCGCCAATCTTGTGTGTCAATCGACCAGATGATCACGGGCATTCCAGCATCAGCCCCAACCGAAGCATTGGTGCTTCCGTACGGAGGACGCATTACTTTTGGTGTAACACTACAGGCAGTCTTAACGGCATCATTCGTTTTCTTGAACTGCTGCTTACGCGCTGCGGAGCTGAGTCCCGTAAGGTGCGGATGAGAATAGGTGTGGTTGCCAATTTCATTACCGTTTTTGACAGCAAGTTTGAGTACCTTCTGTTTCGATTTCACACGATTTCCCACAACAAAAAAGGTTGCATGTGCATCATATTTTTTTAGAACTTTTATGATGTCTTTTGTGTAAGGGCTAGGGCCGTCATCAAAAGTTAGCGCAATCATCGGTTTGGTGGGGTCGATACGCGAGTAAAAAGCCGTAACTTTTTTGGAGCTTCTCTGCAAGATTTGCTTGTTGCCCGCCTCGCCAACCTCAGCATAGGCGCAAATCTTGTACTGATACTTTTTATCCTTTTTACCCTGCTTGTCTGCAAAACTAAGCTTGGTGGTTTCTCCCAGTTCGGTATAGTTCTTGGCCTTAGGAGTTTTTCTGTACACAAGGTATTTGTTGGCTCCTGGCACCTTTTTCCAACTCAGGTTCAAAAAGCTCTTTTTCCACTTGATGCTTGGCACTGGTGTTGCCAAGGTTGCCTTTTGGGAAACTGCCTTGCAAAAACTACTGTGGTACTCTGGCTTTGAGGTTGATGTGTATGCCCGCACTCGGTAAGAATAGCGCTGCAAGGGAACAAGGTCGCCGTCTGAATGGGAGAGCTCTTTGGTGGTGGCAAGAGGCTCATGCAAGCCTGTTTCTAAGGAAAGACGATAGACCTCGTAACCACCGGCTCCGTCAACCGCCTGCCAGCTGATTTTCAACTTAGTTGGCGAAACATTGCTCACTACTACGCTTTGCGGCGCTGCGAGCTTAAGTGTTGTTCCTGTTGTTGCCACACTAAGCTTACTGTTTTGTTTGGAGGTATCCCCCAGTGCTTTCACCTTATAAAAATAGGTTTTGCCACGAGCAAGGTTTTCGTCGGCAAAAGACCTTCCTTTTAACGAAGCGATTTCTTTATAGGTGCCGTTTTGGGCAGTTGAACGATACACAGAATACTGCTTTGCCTTTTTTACCTTACCCCACGCTACTTTAATGCTTGAACCGCTCTTCTTTTTGGCGGTTACGTTTTCTGGTGCGGGCAGTTTGGTAGCGCTGGTGGCTTGTGTGGCTACTTCTGCAGACAGTGCATGCGCCGTCGATTGGTAAAGTATCTCAGGAGGCTGAGCATAAGCCTCTGTGGGAAACACGAAGAGCAGGCAAACTGCGAGAAGAGCAACAAAAATCTTGCGTCCAAGCATTCTTACGGCAAAAGTTTTTTTATTCTGCCTGCCGCGCTTATTCTGTCCACCACGCAAGACCATAGTTGCTCCGTGTGCCTTATTGCTTTTTGCGATACACCACAAGTTCGTGGTCAAGCCCAGCAACGGTGAGATAGTGACGCTGGGTTTCATCAACATAGCCTTTGTTTTCCCAAAACCCTGCACCACTTTTTTGGACAGGAATGGCATAAATGCTCGAAGCCTCAACCTCAGAATCAACGGCAAAATCCTCAATAGCAGCAACAACGCCAGAACCGATTCCTTGCCCCTTGCGTTCGGGGTCAATAATCATATGCTGAATAACCCATGCACCCTTGTCTGGCCAGCCAATAACCACCAGCGCATAACCAACAAGCTCATTTTTCTCGTACGCTCTAAAGAGCAGTTTGTCAGAAACGTCTTTGTCAGGAATGATATTGGTTTCGACCTCAAAACTTATTGCGTCATCTACTAGGCCGCTCGAAGCCGTGATAGGAGCCAGTGCGCGCGAACGCAGCTTTTCAATTTCTGTAAGCTCAATACGTGCAAGCGAACTCAAGGCAACCGAATCAACGGTAAGCCCTTCTGGAATAACCCCGAGATTTACCAGCGATTCGTATCCTTTTCGCGGTTCATTTCCGGTGGGGAGTGGTTTTTTATCCATAGGTTTATCCATAGGTTCTCCTTTATTTCTGTCATAATAATACCATGATTGAGAACAAAACAGGAGAAACAAAAAGCTATCAAGACCCCGTTGGCGCGCGCATTGAGGCTGCTTCTACTGCGCGTAAGCGGCGTGAGGCAAAGTTTCCGCCGGTAAAAAGTGTTTACGACGGCTTTTATTTTACGTTTGATTCTACGGATAAACGCAGCTTTGACTTTTTAGCAGGCAGCGAAGGGATTATTGGTACGGAGCTTACGCTTGTTTTTGAGGGTGAACAGACGCAGACGCTCGGGAGCAAGCCGCCGCCGCCGCCTAAGGGCAACCTAGTACCGACACCCGAGGACGAGCATCTGCAGCCGCCCGAGGGCGACCAAGTACAAATCCGTGCTCAAGACGGCGCACGTATTGCCACCATTGAAGGCGAGCCTGCCCGCCGGCTTTTACATCACCACAACAAGGGCTGGGCCATTAGGACAGCACTTTCGCTTACCTTGTATCACACGGCAAACAAACGCATTACGGGAGAGGTAGCGTGTTTTTGCTACGACCCTGAGCTTAACGAGGCCTACGAGCAGGCCCTTGCGATTTTTGTTGACAACATGATTGTACATCGCATTTATTCTGGCGCGCACCCCACGCTCGAGCTCAGTCAGGAGCAATTTACCCGCGTTATTGAGAGCAAGGGAGCGTGGCACCTAACAAAAGGACAACCTTTGCCTCCGCTTGAGGAGGGCATGGCATATTACAAGCGGCGACGGATATGGTCAGAGCGCCTTGTTGCGGCGGGCATGCAAAACAGGCTCGGCTGCAACATAGCTTCCATTGCCTTTTGGGTGCTATTTGGCTTGGCAATACTATTTGCTATCTGGTGGTTCTTTTTGAGGTAGTTTTGGAAAGCTGTGAGAGGCTTGGCAATGTTGCTCAAGCCAGCAATGATAGAAAAAAGGTAGCTGTTGTTGCTATGTTCCGTTTGCGAATTTGACTACCCTGTTCGAACTATAAGCCCTTAAAAAGTTCCTCAAGCGTTATGCCAAGGCCTCGGGCGATTTTCTCAAGATTAACAATGGAAATGTTGCGCCTACCCATTTCAACCGAGGTAAAATAGGTTCTATCCATACCAATTTTGAGCGCAAACTTTTCTTGACTCAAATCAGTGCGCTCCAAGCGCAATGCTCTGATTCTTTGTCCAACCTTTTGCGTAATCACCGCGTTTTTGTGGCTTTCCGCCTTATTTCCTGTGGTTTTTTCCACGCTATTTGCATCCTTTTTGCTCAAAAAATTACCCCGTGACTTACTAGGTAAAGTCTGCGACTATGTAGCCTATAAGACAACGGATTATAAGAAACCGGACTATAAGTAACATACAGAGAAGACAAAATTTCTCGGAGCTGGTGTTAAAACGATTATAGAAAGGATGTGATTTGTGAACTAAGAAAAGGTCTTGGGAAGAAGTTGGCAAATATCATTCTAGTTTTATGGAGGTGGGATTATGGAGGCTATACAAAAGCGTCCTAAGATTCAAAGAATGGCTGCAGTAATTATGTTGTCGCTGGTACTTGCGTTCTCTGGCAGTGCTATTGCACTTGACAAAGCATATGCAACCGTTGTATCAAGAGGCGGTGGCGTGTGGGAATATTATTCCGGAAAGAATAGTTACCATGCGTGGGTGTATTCGTATTACTATCACAAAAGCAAGAAGCACTCCGCAACTGCAATAGTTATTTACAAAAACAAGGTTGTGTACAATCAGCGCTCTACAGCAAAAGCGAACACTTGGGCCCGTGCTGGAACATTCAAGCCCAAGTCAAACACAGCGTTCTATAATGGCAAAAAACAGGCCTATTGGAACTGCTGGTAAGTTTTGATTCGATAGGGGCTGTTTGCCAGAGTGGATCTAGGATTGCTTTGTATCCTTGAGGATAGTTCTTTGGCATGATAGACTGTATAGTAGGTTACACACTTCAGGCCTAAATGCAAAGCTCACATTCTGGCGCCAGCCCCTTTACTATTAAGGAGAATATGAAAACTCTCGTTGGATGCATCGTTGGGATTTTATTCATTTTTGTTTCGTATCTGGGTCTTTCGATTTTTGAGAAAGGTCTGTATGATTCGATTACGGACGACAAAGAAAGTGTAAAAATTGACCTTCTTGAAATAGATTATAGTAGGCTTGTTTCTGATGTAGCTACTATTTCTGAGGACACGAAAATTCCCGTACTCACCCCCTTGGTCTCATTGAAAAACAACCAATACGACTCTTTAATATTTACTACTTCTTTCAACAAAAACTTTCTTAATGTTCCCATAAACAGAGATGACCGCTTGTCTGGTGAAGTGTTAATATCAAGCAAGGCGATTGCTGATTGGCGCATAAAAATCTCAACTTTCAATTCTGGCCACATTACTTTCGTGCCCTTTTCTGAGCTAAGGTCGTACCAAACTGCTGAGCTTGCCCTTTTTGTTCCCGCTTCAGAGCACCAACTTTTTTGTGAAGAATTAGAGAGTTATGGTTATCGTACGATTGAGAGCCAAAATATTGTCATGTCTTCATTCTTCTTAAGCCGCCACGACGTAGAGATTATCCTATTTCTTTCTCTCTTACTGCTCATGGCACTTACGGTGTATTTTTCAGGCAGGTCGAAGCGTTTTGGCATCTATCGCCTTGAGGGTCATAGTTTGTTCTCAATTGCTTTGCTGGAAGCAAAAAGAATATTGCCGCTTTGTGCGTTTTCAATAAGTTTAGCACTTGCCATATGCCTTATTGTAATTACGCTCAATAATCCCTACGTTCTCATAAGCTATCTTATCTTTATCGCTCCTTTTTACCTAGCGACCGTAGCACTTATTTTTGTACTTTATTCCATTAGCTCACTTATCGCCATCGGCGGAACTAGCTATCAAAAAATAAAAGGACAATCGAAGCTACGAGGCATCTACTATGCCTCTCTATGCTTTAAGTGTTTCGCATCAGCCCTACTTGTTATTGCGAGTGTATCTTTGCTGTTAAGCCTAAAGGATACTGCCCAGATTATTGAATCAAAAACTAAGGCTATAGAAGCACTACAAGACTACGCTACGCTTCACATCGAAGGAGTTTATGATGATAACATCATGGATTTTGTACCTAACTTCCAAGAGTTGTTCCAAGTTTTAGATAACGAGCGAAATGTAGTGATAATAACGCCTGAGTCTGTCTATTTTGATCCAGATGACAGCTCAGATCCCTTGAACAATACTTCAGTAATTGACGTAAATGAAAACTATCTGAACGTCAATCCCCTGTTTGATTCCAATAACAAGAGAATTGATCTTGCCGCCTACGCCTCAGATCTCCTTGTTGTGCTTGCGCCTGAGTCTGCAAAAGAATCTCAAAGTGAGCTAACTGAATATATACTAAAGGTGCAAAATGACAACCACAACCTTATCAAGGAGAAAATCAAGATTATATGGTACAAGGAGGGGCAAAAGGTCATCACTTTCAGTCCAGACGCTATTCCAACCGGACCAGAAGCTTCTGGTGACGTAGCTTTTTCAAGTTCCGATGTTTTAACTGATCCATTCCTTTTCGTTTATAACGAGAACTACTACTCTGCTGATTTTTTTGCGGATGTTTTTCTTGCGGATTCCGTATACATTGAGGTAGTAGAAGAAAATCCCTACAATGAGCTCAGGCCTGCTATAGAGACCGCAGGACTTGAGAGAGTGGTTGCGCAGGCATCACCTGTTTCAGTTTTTTATGATGATATGCTGCAATCTATGCGGGCAAATCAAGTGTACAATTCCGCAGAGCTTGCGGTTTATGCACTCGTAGTCCTCCTCTGTCTTTTCTACGTTTGCAGTGTTTTCTTTGAGACAAATAGACGACCCTTGTCAATTAGACTCATAAATGGCTACTCGTTTGTCATAAATGCCCGCAAGCATTTTATTGCGCTTCTGGTGACTTTTATAGCAGGTTGGCTTGTTTTCATAATGCCCGATATGCCTGAGAATTATCGAAATTTTACTAAAGGCTCGTTTGCTGTTATTTCAATAGCAGAACTTCTTATTGTATTCGTTTTTATCAGAAGCATGATTATAAAAGGCTGTGCAAGCTTTTTGAAAGGAAAGTGAATATGAGTGTCATTATAGAACTGAAAAATGTGTCTAAGACTTTTGGTTCAAAACAGCTCTTTTCTAGCCTAAACCTAGCAATAGAGAAGGGGGAGTTTGTTTCGATAACAGGACCCAGTGGCGTTGGCAAGACCACCCTCCTAAACATCATTGCGCTTTTAGAAAAATCTGATTCTGGCGATGTGATAGTGTGCGGAAAGAGGAATCCTCGCCTTGGAAGCAGAGTGGCCTCGCAGCTTTTGCGCAAGGAAATATCGTATGTTTTTCAAAACTTCGGCCTCATAGATGATGCTACAGTCAATGAGAACTTAGACATAGCAGGACACTTTTTGAAAATGCGTCGCGCTGACAAGAGTGAACTAAAAGAAAGTGTTTTGCATCTTGTGGGACTTCCCGACATACTACATGAGAAAGTTCATTACCTTTCAGGCGGAGAGCAACAGCGAGTTGCTCTTGCAAAAGCGATCATGAAGGACAGTAGCATTATTCTTGCTGACGAACCAACAGGAAGCTTGGATGACGCGAATAGAGATGGCATACTCGCCATTTTTAGGCATCTTAATGAAAACGGCAAAACTATTGTTTTTGTAACACACGACCAGGAGGTATCACGTGCAGCAAGTCGTCAGATAGCTTTAGGTATTGCCTAGGCTGTACGGTTCACACTCGCCAAATATCCTTTGGCGCTTCTTGTGGCTTGCCTTAGTTTTCCACTCCAATCATTGTTAGCTTGGCATAAAATCATTTGGGAGTGGAAGTTGCCCCACTTTTTTCGTATCTGCCTTGGTGGGATACTAATAAAAAGTAGCGTTTGGTGTCCCACCAAACATTTGTGTATTTGAAAGCAAACAGAAAAGTGGTGGAGCTTGCAATATATTAAATATCTTATCTCAAAGTCATTTAGCATACTGGTCATAACAACAGCTACAGCGGTTCTCATTTCTTATTTTTTTGCAGTTTTCGTTGATGCGTTTGTTATGGTAAGACAGCCGCAAGACTTACTTTCTTCTGAACACTATACTTTTTCTATAGGAGACGAACGCGAAAAAATTGACGACGAGGATTTGAGATTATCTAATCTGCTTGAGGTTTTAAAAAATGAAAAAAAAGAGCTTTGTTTTACATAAGGCTTCTCCGATAAACGGCACAACAGGCATTTATTGCTATCAGCAAAACTTCAGCCCCGATTTAGTTTCTGGCAGGTCTTTTGTTGAGGAAGACTTTAGTAGCCAAACCAACGTTGCCTTAGTTTGCGAAGCCCTTTATGATGAACTCAGAGCAACAGGAGAAGAGGCGACACTTCTTTTTGACAACGATTGCTATGAAGTTATTGGGGTTTACAGGCGTAGCAACAACCAAATTAACTCTGATTCTCGCGCTTACTATAACCTTGGATCATCAAATATTCTGCAAGGTGACAACAGCATTAATTATTGTAAGCAGGCGATTGTTATTTCTGATGGGAAACTTGTTTTGAATCCGACACTGTAAGCATAACTAAGGCTAGAGGATTTCTTTTGAAGTTTCTACGGCTGTTTGGAGTTGTCAGCCAACCTACCAACCTGTCAACCAACCCTTGACTTTCTCGGCAAAAAGGCGTATAAAATACTCAACAAGAAAGTGGCTGTACCACCCAGATGAAACGCCAATCAATCGGCGGCCTTAGGGGCAAATGTGGGGTGACGGAGCCACTTTCTTTTTGCGTAAGCCGCAGATGAGCGCAAAAGCGCAAAGGCTGCTAAAATACCAAAATTGCATGAAGTGTTGCTGTGTTTTCAGATGTTGCCGCGCAGACGGGCGACCGTTACGGCGCTAGAAAGGTTGAGCAACACAGAGCAATGAACAATAAAGAGCAATGAACAATACAGAGCTATACAGACCAACGAGCAATAAGCAGCACTCGATACCACAAAACCACAAGGAGCAGGTGTGTCCGACTCGATAGTTATCCGTGGTGCCCGCGAGCACAACCTAAAAAACATAGACGTTACTATCCCGCGCGATAAGCTCGTGGTTATCACCGGGCTTTCTGGCTCGGGCAAATCCTCGCTTGCGTTTGACACTATGTATGCCGAGGGGCAACGGCGCTACGTTGAGTCGCTTTCTGCCTATGCGCGCCAGTTTTTAGGGCAAATGGACAAGCCCGACTTGGACTCTATCGACGGGCTTTCTCCGGCGGTTTCCATCGATCAAAAAACCACATCAAAAAACCCTCGCTCGACGGTTGGCACGGTCACCGAGATTTACGATTACCTCCGCTTGTTGTTTGCTCGCATTGGTATTCCTCATTGTCCCGTGTGCGGTAGGGAAATTAAGCGCCAAACCACCGACCAAGTAGTGGATAACATACTTGAGCACGTTGCCGCTATGGAAAGTAAGCGCGCGCTCATTCTCGCACCGATAATCAGAGGGCGCAAAGGCGAGTACGACAAACTTTTTGATAACTTACGCAAAGAAGGTTTCGCACGTGTGCGCGTTGACGGAGAAGTGCACAACCTTTCAGATGAGATAAAACTTGATAAAAAATACAAGCACAACATCGATGTAGTGGTTGATAGGCTCACGCTTGAAAAAAGTTCGCTTGCTCGCATTAGCGAGGCGATTGAAACGGCAACTCGACTAGCAGAGGGTAATGTTATCGTCGATTTTGTTGACAACGAGCAAGACGAGGAAACGTTCTCGCTCGCATTGGCGTGTCCGGTGCATGGGCATTCGATGAATGAGCTTGAGCCCCGCGACTTTTCTTTTAACACTCCTTATGGGGCCTGCCCCGACTGCCTTGGTCTAGGTTTCAAAAATGAGGTTGACCCGTCGCTCATCATTCCTGACCCTACGCTTTCGTTAGGCGAGGGGGCGTATCAGGTGGTCAACGTCAATTCAAATTACCTGCCGCAGGTGCTTACTTCGGTCGCAAATCATCTTGGGGTTGACGTTACTACGCCGTGGGAGGATTATTCTCTTGAGGTGCGCCGTGTTTTTCTTGACGGCCTGGGCGACACCAAGGTGCGCATTGACTACGTTACCCGCGACGGGCGTGACACCCATTGGACTATAAAGTGGGACGGCTTGCTTGAGTTTACCATGCAGCGCTACCGCGAAACACAAAGCGAGATGACCAAGCAGCGTCTTGAGGAATATCTGTCTATTACGCCCTGTAAAACCTGTGGTGGCGCACGCCTCAAGCCAGAGATTTTGGCGGTAACGGTAGGCGAGCGCAATATCCATGAGGTTACTTTGCTCTCGGCTGCGCAAAGCCTTGAGTTTTTTGAGGAGCTTGCTGGCAAACTCGACGAGCGAGAGCAGCAAATTGGCGGACGCATTATCAAAGAGATTCTTGAGCGCCTGCGGTTTTTGGTTGACGTGGGCCTTGACTACCTTACGTTGGATCGTGCTACAGCAAGCCTTAGTGGGGGAGAAGCGCAGCGTATTCGCCTTGCCACGCAAATAGGCGCAGGACTTATGGGCGTGCTCTATATTCTTGACGAGCCCTCTATTGGCTTGCACCAGCGCGACAATGAGCGACTTATTGCCACCTTGGAACGCCTGCGCGACTTAGGAAACACCGTTATTGTGGTTGAGCATGACGAGGAAACCATACGCTGTGCCGATCACATTTTAGACATTGGCCCCGGAGCAGGGGAGATGGGTGGGCACATTGTTGCCGAGGGTAAGCTCAAAGATATTCTGGGCGCAAAAAACTCCCTTACGGCAGATTACTTAAGCGGACGGCGTAGTATTCCCGTTCCGCAGCAAAGGCGCATGCCAGAAGGCTCTCTTGCGGCCGCCACAAAAGCTGGTGCTGTTCTTAAAATCGAGGGCGTAAGCGAGAACAATCTGCAGAACATAGATATTGCTATTCCATTTGGCACTTTAACAGTGGTAACGGGCGTAAGCGGTTCGGGCAAATCGTCACTTATTACCGACACACTTGCCCCAGCACTCACCAACCGTATACACCGCTCGCATAAGCGTGTGGGCGCATATCAAAAGCTTACGGGACTAGACAGGATAGACAAGGTTATCGACATCGACCAGTCGCCCATTGGGCGTACGCCGCGCTCCAACCCTGCCACCTACGTGGGCTTATGGGACGACATTCGCTCGCTGTTTTCATCTATGCCAGAGTCGCGTGCGCGCGGCTATGCTCCCGGACGCTTCTCCTTTAATGTTGCCGGCGGGCGCTGCGAGGCGTGCAAGGGCGACGGACAACTCAAAATCGAGATGCACTTTTTGCCGGATATTTACGTGCCCTGCGAGGTCTGCCACGGCGCACGCTACAACCGAGAAACCCTGCAAGTTGCCTACCGAGGCAAAAACGTTGCCGACATTCTCAGCATGAGCGTCGAAGAAGCTCTGCACTTTTTTGAAAACATTCCAACGCTTTCTCGCAAGCTACAAACCCTGCACGACGTAGGGCTTGGTTACATCAAGCTGGGGCAGCCTGCCACTACCCTCAGCGGCGGCGAGGCACAGCGCGTCAAACTGGCAAGCGAGCTTCAGCGCAGGCAAACGGGCAAGACTTTTTATATCCTTGACGAGCCCACCACCGGCTTGCATTTTGACGATGTGCGGCAGCTTTTGGAGGTTTTGCAACGGCTGGTTGATTACGGCAATACGGTACTGGTAATCGAGCATAATCTCGACATTATTAAGTCGGCTGACTACCTTATTGACCTCGGGCCCGAGGGTGGCATACGTGGTGGCGAGATTGTTGCAACAGGCACGCCTGAGCAGGTGGCAAAAAACAAAAAGAGTTACACGGGGCAATTTCTCGCACGATTGCTCAAATAAACCACCCCCACGGCAACAACCAGCAGCTATTTACCAACAATACCGCCACAAAACCACCGTTGACCGAAAAAATCTTTACCGTTTACGTCTTTTGTAACCGTTTATTGACTTATCATAGATTTATGCAAATAAAATATGTTATCGGGATGGCTACAATTATTTAGTTTGAAAAGGAGGACGAAACGTGGAGATCGTTGGTTTTCTCATTATTTTTCCTGTGATAGCTGCTGCGGCGTTGCTTTTTGCCCGCAATGATACCCTGCGTGCAGGCGTTGTTATTGCTTCTTCCGCCATCATTATGGTCGCAACGGTTGTGCTGGCAGCTGGTTATCTGTTTTCTCCCGCAGTCTTTATGGGAATGACAGACACAGAAATGCCCATTCCGCATTTGGCGGAGTACATCACCTATGGCACGTTGGCAATCGACATTATTGTGAGCGCCTACATCATTGTCAAAGGTTTTATGCACAAACGCTACCTTGCGATTGCTCTTGCAGCCGTACAAGTGTGCATCGTAATACTCTTTGAGATTTTTATTGCTCCAGGAGTCGAGATAAAAAATCACCTGTACATCGACCAATTCTCCGTTATCATGGCGCTGATTATTGGCATCGTTGGTTGCGGTATCTGTATCTACTCGCTGGGTTATATGCGCGAGTTTCAAAAGCATGAGGACGAAAAAGGCGCACCTGACCGTCGTCCGGTATTCTTTGCGCTCATGTTCTTGTTCCTTTCTGCAATGTTTGCCATCGTATTTGCCAACAACCTTACGTGGTTGTTCTGTGCTTGGGAAGTAACAACGGTTTGCTCTTTTGCGCTTATCGGATACACGCGCACTGCAGAGGCTATCGACAACTCCTTCCGTCAAATTATTATGAATCTTTTGGGCGGCTTGGCGTTTGCCGTGGCACTCGTGTTATTGGGCATTGGCGAAACTCCCGTTCTCGAGCTTGATATGCTCATCAAATTGGGCAGCGGCGGAGGCCTCTTTATGCTTCCCGTTATGCTCATTGCGGTAGCTGGCTTTACCAAAGCGGCTCAGATGCCCTTCCAAAGCTGGTTGCTTGGTGCAATGGTGGCACCTACGCCCACCAGTGCCTTGCTCCACTCATCTACCATGGTTAAGGCGGGTGTGTTTATTCTCATAAAACTTGCACCTTGCTTTGGCTTTAACGCCAATGGCATGATGGTTGTGCTGGTTGGCGGCTTGACCTTCCTGTTCTGCTCAGCGGTTGCTATCTCGCAAACCAACGCCAAGCGGGTGTTGGCGTATTCGACGGTGGCAAACCTCGGCCTTATTGTTGCGTGTGCGGGTCTTGGTACGCCAGAGGCAGTTTGGGCAGCAATTTTCCTCCTTATTTTCCACGCCGTAGCCAAGTCGCTGTTGTTCTTGTGTGTTGGTACGGCTGAGCATCACATTGGTAGCCGCGACATCGAAGACATGGATGCGATATTCGAAAAAATGCCCCGCCTCGCACTGTATATGGCGCTCGGTATTTTGTGTATGTTTATCGCACCGTTTGGTATGCTCATTTCCAAATGGGCAACTATCGTTTCTGTTGTTGACAGTTACAACGTCGCTCTCATGTTTATCTTGGCGTTTGGCTCAGCACTTACCTTTATTTTCTGGGTCAAATGGCTGGGAAAGATACTTGCTATCGCTCACGCAAAAACCAATGTCGAAAAAGGCATTTTCCCCTCAGAGTGGGTATCGCTCGGCCTTATGGCAGCGCTGGTTATTGGCGTAAGTGTTTTGTTCCCTCTGATTTCTCAAGAGGTGGTTGTTCCGTATCTTATTGGGGTAGGCAGCGACCTTCTGGTTGGTAGCAACGCCGCATGGAACGGCATTACGGCAACTATCGACTTTGATAATTTGCTTATCATGGCGATTATTGTTGCGGTGCTGCTTGGTGCTTTTGTTATCCAGATGCTCATGCGTGGCCGCAATACCGACAACACCGACATTTATCTTTCTGGTGTGGGTCTTGATTTCGAGAAGCGCACCTTCCGCAATTCGCTCTCGGGCGAAAGCGAGGCAACGCAGCGTAACTGGTATTTGGGCTCATGGTTTGGCGAGCCCGTGGTACTGCCGATAGGAAATATCCTTACCATCGTTATTATGGCAGCAGGTCTAGTCCTTGCGTGTCTGGGGATAGGAGGCCTCCTGTGACTGTTGTAACTTTTCTCATCGCGCTTGTTGGATTTATTGTAGGCGGAGCGGTGCTTGGCTGTTTGCTCACGGGTATTGACCGCATCATTACCGCACGCATGCAAAGCCGTGTTGGGCCGCCGCTGCTCCAACCGTACTACGACGTGCGCAAGTTGCTGGCAAAAGACAAGCGTTCCGTTAATGATTTCCAAGGTTTTTACGTACTGCTTGCGCTTTTGTTTGCCATTTTGGCTGGTGCATTTTTCTTTGCCGGTGGCAACTTGCTGCTGGTGGTATTTGTTATTACGCTTTCAACCCTGTTCTTTATTGTCGCCGCCTATTCGACTCGCTCTCCTTACGCCGAGATTGGCGCTGAGCGCGAGATTATGCAGGTGGCATCGTATGAGCCTATGGTTATCTTGTTTGCCATTGCGTTCTACATTGCAACGGGCTCGTTTAACGTGAGCCAAGTGTTTGAACTTAAGGCACCCATCATCGCAGTTTTGCCGCTCATTTTCTTAGGCTTACTGTTTATTCTCACCATCAAACTGCGCAAATCTCCCTTTGATTTGAGCTATTCTCACCACGCACACCAAGAACTCGTCAAGGGCATCTCGACTGAGATGAGCGGACGCACCTTGGCTTTGGTTGAGATTATGCACTGGTACGAGAATGTTTTGTTCCTCGGCTGGATGGGGCTTTTTGTAGTTTGGGCAAGCTGGCTTGCTATTCCGCTGGCTATTCTTGCCGTAGTGCTTATATATTTCCTCGAGATTTTAATCGACAACAACTTTGCGCGGGTAAAGTGGCAATCGATGTTCAAATGGTCATGGATCGTAACCTTGGTCTTGAGCTTTGTGAACATTATCGTTTTGGGCCTCTTGCCGGGCATACTGTGGTAGAAGGAGGCTTGTACTAATGTCATCGACGATAAAATCGCCTTGGCTTATCCATTACGATGCGTCAAGCTGCAATGGCTGCGACATCGAGGTTCTTGCCTGCTTGACTCCGCTGTATGACGTTGAGCGTTTTGGCATTATTAACACCGGTAACCCCAAGCACGCCGACATCTTTTTGGTGACGGGCTCGGTTAACGAGCGCAATGTCAACGTGCTTCAACAAATCTATGACCAGATGCTTGAGCCTAAAGTTGTTATTGCTTGCGGCATTTGCGCTTGCTCGGGCGGCGTTTTCCGTGATTGCTACAACACGCTGGGTGGCATTGATGTTGCTATCCCCGTTGATGTTTACGCTCCGGGCTGTGCTATTCGCCCCGAGGCAATCATTGACGCTGTGGTTGCTGGCTTGGGTGTTTTGGAAGAGAAACGTGCGGCGTTTGCGGCTGGCACGCTTGAAACACCAGAGCTTCCTGATTGCCTTACGGCTGCAGACAAGCTGGTTGAAGGCGAACTCTTGCGTGACAACTATGTTGCCAAAACGCAAGACATGAGCGCTGCTGCTGCCGTTGCTGCTACTACGGGTACGATTGACGCAGCTGACGTGGCTCAGGCCAGTGCGGCTGTGGCAAAGGCTCGTGCGGCTGCCGCTAACGCAGCGGTTCTCAACGGTGATGCTGATGCGACAGCTGGCGCAGACACCGTTGCAGCTGACGCCGCAGCTGGCACCGCAGCTGACACCGCAGCTGACACCGCAGTTGACACGGGCACCGCCCCAGCCAACACCGCCACGACCGATGCAGAGGAGGCATAATGGATCCCCAAGTATTTATCAACGTAAAAGAATCTGAGCTTCGGGCTAAGGTTGAGCAGTACCATACCAACGGCTGGCGCTTTGTTAATATCAACGGTTCAACGGTTGAGGAGGGTGTTGAGGTTATCTATTCTTTCTCAAAAGGGGAGCCGTTTGAGAACCTGCGCCTTGTGGTTGCCAACGGCACACATCTTCCGTCGGTTACCGACTTGTACCCCAATGCGTTTTTCTTTGAGAACGAAACCCATGACCTTTTTGGCACGGCTTTTGATGGCATCTCTATAGATTTTGGCGGAGAGTTTTACACGGTAAGTGTTCCCACGCCGATGAACCCAGCTTCTGCCCAAGCGCAAGAAGCACTGGCCAACAACACCTACGGAGCTGCGAATTATGGCGACTGCGAAGTTCCTGAGCCTGCTGCTAAGCCTGCCGCCAAGGCAGACACCAAGGCAGACGCTGCTTCTGCAAAAACCGCCACGTCAGATACCGCAGAAACTACGACAACAACCGAGGAGGCATAATGGGCAAACGTACCGTAATTCCCTTTGGGCCGCAACACCCTGTTTTGCCTGAGCCCATTCACCTTGATTTGGTAATCGAGGACGAAAAAGTCATTGAGGCTATTCCCCAAATTGGCTTTATCCATCGTGGTCTTGAGAAACTTGTTGAAACCCGCGATTATCAGACCTACGTTAATATCACTGAGCGCATCTGTGGCATTTGCTCCTTTGGGCACAGCCTTGGTTTTTCTCAGACCATTGAGATTTTGATGGGCATTGAGATACCCAAGCGTGCCGAGTTCTTAAGAGTAATTTGGCATGAGCTTTCGCGTATTCATTCCCACCTTTTGTGGCTCGGACTTTTGGCAGATGCCTTTGGCTACGAGAACCTGTTTATGCAATGCTGGCGCCTGCGCGAGCGAGTGCTCAATATTTTTGAACAGACCACGGGCGGCCGTGTTATTTTATCGGCGTGCAATGTTGGTGGGGTACTTCAAGATATTTCTGACGAGGATCTGCGTGGTATTGTGCAGATACTCGATGGCCTGCGCGATGAGTATGGCGATTTGCTCGACACCTTTTTGTATGACCGTTCGGTCGAAAGCCGCCTCGGCGGTGTGGGCTACTTGAGCAAGCAGCAGGCAGAAGAGTTTGCCATTGTTGGACCGTTCGCCCGTGCCTCAGGTGTTATCGAGGACGTTCGTATGTTTGGACACGGCGGCTACGGTGCGCTTGAGGATTTTGAGCCCGTTATTTCTACCCGTGGCGACGGTTATGCCCGCTGCGAGGTACGTGCGCTTGAAGTTTTGCAGTCCATCGACATCATTAAAGAACTGGTGGGCAAAATGCCTGACACTCCCATCTCGGTTGCGGTTAAAGGTTCTCCGGAGGCAGGCTCTCGCTCTGCTTCTCGTGTTGAGCAGCCCCGCGGCGAGTGCTACTACTATTCTCGTGGCAACGGAACCAAGTTCCTTGATCGCTTTAGGATTCGCACCCCAACGGCGCAAAACGTCGCTGGTATGGTTGCTACCCTACAAGGTTGCGATCTGGCAGATGTGCCGCTGAACGTTTTGACCATCGACCCCTGCATCAGCTGCACCGAGCGCTGATACCTACGATACGGAGCTTAAGGAGAAATCATGGGTTCTTTCCATCTTACTAAGATGTCGTTCAAAAACCTGTTTAGCAAACCGGCGACCAAGCTGTATCCCATAGAGCCGCCTGTCTACACCCCAATGACCAAAGGTCGAGTTGTGGTTGACATGAAAGAGTGTACGCTGTGCAGTGTGTGCGAAAAGAAGTGTCCTTCGTCTGCTATCACGGTTGATAAGCCGGGCGAAACCTGGACGCTCAATCCTTTTGCCTGCGTGCAGTGCTACGCCTGCGTGCGCGTTTGTCCCAAAGATTGCCTCACTATGTTGGCAGACTACACCCCCTCGGCAACTAAAAAGAGCCTTGTGATAGAAAAGAAACCTGAGCTTACGCCTGAGGAGAAAGCCGCCAAAGAGGCAAAAGATAAGGAAAAAGCCGAGCGTGTTGCCGCTGCCATGGCTAAAAAAGCTGCCAAAGATGCTGCAGCTAAGGCCGCTGACGATACCAAATAACCTCGCCTGAGCCTGAGCTTGTTTTTAGAATTGGTTCTTGCGTTAACAAGAGCTTAGGAGTGCGCAGTGAGTCCATTAACTCTCTGCGCACTTTTCTTCCAAAATTAGGCTTGTCCACATAAAAATATATGGTATAGTAATCGCATAGATTCCCCTGACAATCAGATTTTTGTGCTAGACCTACCGCGCATAATTTCTGCAGTCAGGCAAACCTCGCAAAAAATTGTGAATCATTTCAGAGAAAGTTCCCGAGCTAACGAAGCGCATCCACACCGTATTTAACATATCCTTATCGCTGCGCAGTTGCAGCGGGGCTCCATCAAAGGTGGCGCGCTACCATGAGGTATCCGCTTGGGAAAAGAAAGGAAGTAAAACGTGAAGTTTTTCTTAGACACAGCTGATCTTGACGAGATTGCTGAGGCGGCCAGTTGGGGTGCGCTTGCGGGCGTGACCACCAACCCAACATTGTACGCTCGCATTGGTGGTAAACTTGCGGATTTCAACGAGCATATCAAACGCATCTGTGCGCTGGTTGACGGCCCCGTATCGGCAGAAACCACGGCAACCACCCGCGAAAAAATTGTGGAGGAGGGACGTGAGCTTGCGGCGCTTGCTCCCAATGTAGTGGTAAAAGTTCCTACAACGGTTGAAGGACTTGCCGCCACCCGCACCCTTGCCGATGAAGGTATCCACGTTAACATGACACTGTGCTTCTCAGTGCCCCAAGCCTTGCTTGCTGCACGCGCTGGAGCAGCGTACATAAGCCCCTTTGTTGGGCGTTTTGATGATATTTCTGAAGACGGCATTGAGCAACTTGACAATATTGTTTCTGCGCTGGCAGGTTACGATTTTGCTCCTTGTGGTCCGGCGGGCAAAGAGGTCGAGGTTATTGCGGCTTCTATTCGTAGCGCAAACCACGTTACGCAGGCAGCCCTTTTGGGAGCTGACATTGCAACAGTTCCCTTTAATGTACTTAAAAAGTGTGTCGAGCATCCGCTGACTACCAACGGACTTGCCGCTTTTGAAAAAGATTGGGAAAAGGTGAAAAACGCATGATTCAAAAAACGGAGAAGGACGCTATGAGCTTGCTGATTGACGAGGACGAGCTTGCCGAGTCAATTAAGACTAAGCCAGCTTTAGGGCGCAAGCCACGTCGTGGCACTGCCGAAACAAAGGCAGCAGAGGCAGAAGCTGGTCTAGCAGGCGATGACGATTTGTTTGGTGCCGACGCTGACGTAACAGAAGCTCCAAAACGTCGGGGTCGTCCACCTAAAAACGCTGGCTCTGAGGGGAGTGCAGCTGCCGCTTCAGCAAAAGCGAGCCAAGCGCAGAGTGGGCAAAACGGACGCAGCAACGGCAGTAACAACGCCACCGGGGGAAATGGCAACAACGGCAACGGACAACAACGCCGCCAACGCCGCCAACCAGCAAACAATCGAGAAATAGTTCCCTCCATAACACGAGAGGATCTTGCTGCTCTTAAAATTGGCGAACTACGGGCAAAAGCAGCTGAGCTTGAACTTGACATCACCAGTATCAAGAAAAAAGATGAACTTATCGACGCCGTACTAGCCGCCGCCGTAAAGGCAGAAGGCTTTATCGAGTGTGCGGGTATTCTTGATCTGCTGTCTGAAGGTTATGGCTTTTTGCGCACAACGGGCTATTTGCCCGGCGAGCTTGATGTCTATGTTGGCATGGCTATGGTGCGTCGCAACGGCTTGCGTAAGGGTGACTACGTGTGCGGTCAGGTACGTCCTGCTCGTGAGAATGAGAAGTTTGCTGCCCTCCAGCGCATCGACAGCGTTAATGGTCTTTCGCTTGAGGATTTGCAACGTCGCCCCCGCTTTGCAGACCTCACCCCCGTTTACCCCGACGAGCGCTTGCTCATGGAACACGGACAACACACCATTACCGCACGTACCATAGACTTGGTTGCTCCTATTGGTAAGGGCCAGCGCGGCCTTATTGTATCGCCGCCTAAGGCTGGTAAGACCACTATTCTCAAAGACATTGCTGCTGCCATTAGTGCCAATGACCCCAAGGTGCACCTCATGTGCTTGCTCGTAGATGAGCGCCCTGAGGAAGTCACCGATATGGAGCGCTCCATCAACGGCGAGGTAGTTTCCTCAACCTTTGATATGCCTTCAGAAAATCACATTGCGGTTGCCGAGCTTGTTATCGAGCGTGCCAAACGTTTGGTTGAGGCCGGGCGCGATGTTGTTATCCTTTTGGATTCTATTACCCGCCTTGCACGTGCGTACAACCTTGCGCAACCTGCTTCGGGCCGTATCCTTTCTGGTGGTGTTGATTCAACGGCGTTGTATCCGCCCAAGCGTTTTCTTGGTGCGGCACGTAATATCGAGGGCGGCGGCTCACTTACTATTCTTGCCTCTGCGCTTATCGACACCGGCTCAAAGATGGACGAAGTTATCTTTGAAGAGTTTAAGGGCACGGGCAACATGGAGCTCAAACTCGACCGTGACCTTGCCGACCGCCGTGTGTTCCCAGCGATTGACCCAGTTTCAAGTGGCACCCGTAAAGAGGAGCTGTTGTTGGATGCACAGGAAGCACCGCTTATCTGGGCAGTGCGTCGCATACTTGCCAACATGAATAGCACTGAGCGTTCTATGGAGATGCTCATCAAGTCGCTCAAGCAAACAAATAACAATGCTGAGTTCTTGATGCGTACGGCCAAAAAAGCGCAGCAAAAGAACTCCTCGGAAAGCATAGATTTATAAAATAATTTTCTCGATAAAAAGGGGTGAATGGACAGATGGTTAAGCAAGGTTTTAAGTTCTGGTTTAGGGCATCGCGCAATCCAGCGTTGGGGCAATCGCTCACACCATATATTCTTGGTGTGCTTTTTGCCGTTGCAGCATGGCTGTACAATCCGGACGTTCCCTTTTACCCCATTGGGTTGGTTCTCGGCGCGCTCGGCTTTATAGGAGTGGGCGCTGCACATACGGGCATCAACCTCTTGGACGACTATTTTGACTACACCAAAGGTGCGGTAGCCGAGCGCGCCGCCCTCATTGACGGCGGTTTTAGGGCTCGCTTGCACAAGTGTGCTTATATTGAGTCTGGAGAAGCAACCGCCAAAGAAACCCGCAACGTGGCATGGCTGTTTATTGCCTTTGCCTTGGCCTGTGGTGCGGCTGTTTTGGTACTCGGTCTTCTCTTTTTGGGTTATGACTGGCGCTACCTTGCGCTTTTTGCAGGCCTGGGACTTCTTTTAGGAGTTATGTATGCCGGCCCTCCGCTTCGCTTGAGCTATCACGGTTTTGGCGAGCTGGTGGTTGGTGTTGTTTTTGGCGCCCTTATCGCCATTCCCGCCTATTATGTTTGCACGGCGCATATTAGTGCAGGCATTATCTGGGCTTCCATTCCCTGTGGTTTGCTCACCATGAATATTGTTAATACGCACGCCATCATGGATTTTGAAAGCGACAAAGCAGCACACCGTACAACTTTTGTTGTGCTTTTGGGCTCAAAGATGGCAGGTTTTTGGGTTGATGTTGTTTTGTTGGTTGCGGCATACGGCTGTATTATTGCTGGCGTTGTGCTGGGCGCTTTGCCCATTCAAACGCTCCTTGTTTTGATTACCTTACCCGTTGCCATTGGTTTCTTGCGCCTGGTGCATCTCTACGTTACCAATCCTGACCAAGTAGAAACTCCCAAATGGTGGATGGGTCGCTTTAAGCAGTGGGAGGCGTATAAAGAAGCAGGTATCGAGTGGTTCATGCTTCGTTGGGCTTTGGCACGCAATTTGCTCATACAATTTGTGTTAATTGTTGCCCTTACTAACCTCTTGAACTTCGATTGGCTCTTTGGGTATTAGCGAGAGGCTTTACGTTCGTTATCTTATTTGAAAGAGGATAGTTATGGGCGAGCTGCTGTATTACGGAACCTGGTTTTTTAAGTCAAAGTTTTTGGGGCAACGCAAGCCCTTGCAAAGTGTGCTTTTTATTACCGACCGCTGCAATCTTAACTGCAAGCATTGCAACGTGGTAAAAGAAGGTCCAGAGTGCATTTCAAAAAGTTACGAGGAGGTTAAAGCCGAGCTTGAGTATTGCTATGAGCTGGGCAGCCGCATCGTTGATTTTGAAGGGGGAGAGCCGCAACTTTGGACCGATGGCGACAAAGACATTAACTCACTCATTGAGCTTGCCCGCCAGATAGGTTATTACTCTATTACGGTTACCACAAATGCCATGCTGCCCATTACCGCCAAAAGCGACCTCATTTGGATAAGTATTGACGGCATGCAAAAAAAGCATGACGAACAACGCGCTGCCGGTTCCTTTGAGCGTGCGCTTAAAAACATTGCCGCTTGCGACCACCCCAACATGAATGTGAACATGACCATCACCTCTAAAAACTATGAGGATTTTGAAGCAGTCGCTCAAATGGTTAAAGAAAATCCTCATCTGCGACGCCTGTCATTTTCTTTTTATATGCCGTACGAGAACCGCGACCTGTGCGTAACGCCTGAGATTCGCAACTCTGTTATCGACACGGCTTTGCGCCTCAAAAAGGAGGGGCACGACATTATGAACTCAAATGCGGGCCTCAAGCTTCTCAGAGATCCCAAGAGCTTTGCCCACAAGCGTCAGTGCTGGATTTCAAACTTCATTCTAAGCGACGGAACCCGCCTTGATGAGTGCCCAGGAGCAGCGGGCGGTTTGTGTGAGGAGTGCGGCTTTGGCATGGGCGCAGAAATGACGCTTTTGTGGAAGCTTCACCCCGCCATGCTCAAGGCAGGCCTGAGCGTCCGGAGCTAACTTAGGGGCTAACTAAAGGGCTAACAAACCGTGATGATGTTGATCATAAGCGTATCTAATCTGAGTGTTTTGGGCTAACTAAAGGGCTAACAAACGCCCGCCCGCCGCAAAAACCACCCATTTTTCAAAAAAATTGAAAAAAACCCAAAATTTTAAAAAAACAAGTCTTGACTTAGGTAATTTTTGGGATATTATAGATAGGTTGCGGCTATTGAGCGGCTCCCGTTGGTTTGACCCTGTAATTTGAAGGAGGATTCCTTTGGCAAAGGATACCAGTAGTACTTTAACAAACCTGTACCGAGAGCGCAAGAGTTTCGCTAAAATCCCAGAGGTCATGGACGTCCCTAATTTAATATCTATTCAAACGGACTCGTTCGATTGGTTCAAGACCGAGGGTCTAGCAGAAGCGTTTGCAGACATCTCTCCTATTGAGAACTCTTCAAAAAATCTTTTGGTTGAGTTTGGTGCTCACGAGTTTGGTGACCCCAAGTTCACCGAGGAAGAATGTAAAAACAAAGACGTATCGTATCAGGCACCGTTGTTCGTAGAAATCCGCTTTGTCAATAAAGACACCGGCGAGATAAAAGAGCAAGAGGTGTTCATGGGCGATTTTCCGCTTATGACAAGCCGTGGTACGTTCATCATTAACGGCACCGAGCGTGTAGTTGTTTCTCAGCTGGTGCGCTCGCCTGGCGTGTATTTTGGTTCTGAGCAAGACAAAACGAGCGACAAGGTTTTGTTCAACGCAAAGGTCATTCCTTCACGTGGCGCATGGCTTGAGTTTGAAACCGACCGTCGTGACATCTTGAGCTTGCGTGTTGACCGTAAGCGTAAGCAACCGGCAACGCTTTTGCTCAAAGCCTTTGACATTGCAAAAACGCGTGAGGAAATCATCGAGTTGCTCGGCGACACCGATCTGGTAAACCGCACGCTTGATAGAGATATTACCGTCACCCGTGAGGAAGCTCTTATTGAGCTGTACAAGCGCCTGCGTCCCGGCGAACCGCCAACAGTGGACAGCGCACGCACCTTACTCGATGGCTTGTTCTTTAACCCACAACGCTACGACCTCGCCCGCGTTGGTCGTCATAAAATTAACAAGAAGCTTGGACTTGACGAGCCCGAGGACATCTCGACGCTCACCTCAACTGATATTATCGAAACCATGCGCTACATCGTATCGCTTCACAATGGCGACGAGAACAAGCAAACCGATGATATTGACCATTTTGGCAACCGCCGTATCCGTACGGTGGGCGAGCTTATCCAAAATCAGTTCCGCATTGGTCTTTCTCGTATGGAGCGTGTGGTGCGTGAGCGCATGTCTACCCAAGAGCTTGAGGAAATTACTCCGCAAACCCTTATAAATATCCGTCCTATTGTGGCGGCTATCAAAGAATTCTTTGGTTCATCGCAGCTTTCGCAGTTTATGGATCAAACCAACCCAGCTACGGGCATTACCCACAAGCGTCGTCTTTCGGCACTTGGTCCAGGTGGTCTGTCAAGGGAGCGTGCTGGTTTTGAGGTGCGTGATGTTCACACCTCGCACTACGGCCGCATGTGTCCTATTGAAACGCCTGAAGGCCCCAACATTGGTCTTATTGGTACGCTGGCAACCTATGCTCGCGTCAACCGTTTTGGCTTTATCGAAGCACCGTATCGCCGTGTGCAAAACGGCAAGGTCACCGATGAAATCGACTATCTTACTGCCGATGAGGAAGAAAACTACATCATCGCTCAGGCAAACGAGCTTTTTGACCAGCAATCTCGTGTGTTTGGTCAAGTAAATGAGAAAGGCAAGTTTACACCTGCCAAGCGCGTCTTGTGTCGTGTGCGTGGTGTTGATGGCACCTTTGGTGAGCCCGAGGAAGTTGACCCCAAGCGAGTAAATTACATGGACATTTCGCCACGCCAGATGGTTTCTGTGGCAACGGCGCTTATTCCGTTCCTTGAGCATGACGACGCAAACCGTGCGCTCATGGGTTCAAACATGCAGCGCCAAGCGGTGCCTTTGCTGCGTCCGCAGGCACCACTGGTGGGCACGGGCATGGAGCATCGCTGCGCCATTGACTCAGGCGAGATTATCCTTGCCAAGCGACCGGGTGTGGTTGAGTATGTTCAAACGGACAGAATTGTTGTGCGCACCAAAAAAGGTGAGCTTGATGAATACGTACTTCCTAAGTTCCAGCGTTCTAATCAAAGTGGCTGCTTGAACCATAAGCCGCTCGTGCGTGTGGGCAAGGAAGTTTTTGAGGGCGACGTGCTCGCCGATGGCCCTGCTACCAGTCTTGGCGAGCTTTCGCTCGGACAAAACCTGCTGGTTGCCTACATGCCGTGGGAAGGTTTTAACTACGAGGATGCCATCATCTTATCTGAGCGTGTGGTAACCGATGATCTGCTCACAAGCATTCACGTAAGCGAGTACGAAATTGACGCACGTGATACCAAGCTGGGGCCTGAGGAAATCACCCGTGAAATTCCTAATCTTTCTGAGGATATGACGGCAAATCTCGATGAGGACGGTATTATCTGCATTGGTGCAGAGGTTGTTCCGGGAGATGTGTTGGTAGGAAAGGTTACTCCTAAGGGCGAAACAGACTTGACGGCCGAGGAGCGTTTGCTTCGCGCTATCTTTAATGAAAAAGCACGTGAGGTGCGCGATACCTCGCTTAAAGTACCGCACGGTTCTGGCGGTCGCATCATTGGTATTTCACGTTTCTCACGCCTTGACGGCGATGAGCTTGCGCCAGGCGTTAATGAGCTCGTACGTGTCTATGTGGCACAAAAACGCAAAATCCAACAGGGCGACAAACTTGCTGGTCGCCACGGCAACAAGGGTGTTATTTCACGCATTTTGCCTGTTGAGGATATGCCGTATCTTGCCGATGGTACCCCTGTTGACATTATTCTTAATCCGCTCGGCGTTCCTTCTCGTATGAACGTTGGCCAGCTGCTCGAAACCCACCTTGGTTGGGCGGCCCACTATGGCTGGAGCGATGACGAGAAGCAGACAAACTCTGTTGACGGCCCCGTGTATTTGGCTACTCCGGTGTTTGACGGTGCAAGCGAAGTTGAGATTTCGAGCGCTATTGGCAAGGCAAACAGAAACCTGGTTATGCGCACTCACGAGCAGCTTGGTGAGCTTGCCCGCAATGAGTTTATTCCGCAGCTTTCTTCTACGGGTAAGGCTGAGCTTTTTGATGGTCGTACTGGTGAGAAGTTCCGCGAGCCTGTTACGGTTGGGCAAAACTACATACTCAAGCTTTCGCACTTGGTTGACGATAAGATCCATGCACGCTCAACGGGCCCGTACTCGCTTATTACTCAGCAACCGCTTGGTGGTAAGGCGCAGTTTGGTGGCCAGCGTTTTGGCGAGATGGAAGTGTGGGCGTTGTATGCCTACGGTGCGTCAAACGTGCTGCAAGAGATTCTCACCATTAAATCTGATGATACTTCAGGTCGTGTAAAGTCCTACGAGCATATTGTTAAGGGAGAAAACATTCCTGCCGCTGAGATTCCTGAGTCCTTTAAGGTGCTGGTCAAAGAGATGAAGTCGCTTTGTCTTGATGTTGACCTCATTGGCGAGGTTCGCGAGGAACGCCTCGAGGACATGGATGTAGACGACGCCCCCTCCTTAAGTTCAGTGCTTATGGATATGGACGATTTGTCTGAGGACAGCGACGTTGACACGCTCGATTTGATTGCAAGCGGCCTTTCCGAAATGGGACTTGAAACAGACGATTTGCCTGACTTGCTCGCAGCTGCGCCTGAGAACAAAAGCAAGGCTGCCTCTGAGACTGCGGCAAGCGACGAGCTCGGCGCGCTTGACGAGCTTTTAGATTCTACAAATGACAACAACGCAGACGGCGACGTTATTGACGCTGCTGGCGATGCCGCTGGTGACGCTGCTGGCGACGCAGACGACACCGCATCAGACACGGCAAAGAACGAGGAGTAAGAGATGACAGAATTCGACGTAAATAATTTTGACCGGCTCAAGATAGGGCTGGCAAGCGCCGAGCGCATCCGCTCCTGGTCGCGTGGTGAAGTCAAAAAACCAGAAACTATCAACTATCGTACGCTCAAGCCTGAGAAGGATGGCTTGTTCTGCGAGAAAATCTTTGGTCCTACGAGGGACTGGGAATGTAACTGCGGTAAGTATAAGCGCATTCGCTTTAAGGGTATTGTGTGCGAGCGCTGCGGTGTTGAGGTTACCCGTGCACGGGTGCGCCGCGATCGCATGGGTCACATTGAGCTTGCTGCTCCCGTGAGCCACATTTGGTATTTTAAGGGCTCACCTTCGCGCCTTGGTTACCTGCTTGATATTTCACCTAAGGAGCTTGAAAAAGTTCTCTACTTTGCAAGTTCTATCGTTACGTGGGTTGACGTTGAGGCACGTGAGGCAGATGCTGTTGATTTGCGTGACGAGCTCGCCGCCGACCTTGAGGAACTTGATGCCGAGCTCGAGCGTGCCATTGAGGGCACCAAGCGTCTTTCAACCGAGCATGTTTCGGCAGAAGACGAGGACGATATCGACGAGGACGAGCGCCTAACTCCTGAGGAAGTTATTGAAGAGATTGCTGATTTGCGTGATGAGTTTGAGGAGCGCAAGGAGCTTCGTGCCGAGGCCTTTGAGGCGTTTATGAAAATAAGTGCCAAGCAACTTATTAGCGATGAGTCTTTGTATCGTGAGTTGCGCCTCAACTATAGCCAGTATTTCCGTGGCGGTATGGGTGCTGAGTCGGTACGTGATTTGCTGGGCTCTATCAATCTTGACGATACTGCAGCTGAGCTGCGCACGGTTATTGACGAGAGTAAAGGTCAGCGCCGTGCTAAGGCTATCAAACGCCTTAAAGTGGTTGATGCCTTTATCAACAGCGAGAACAAACCAACGGACATGATTCTTGACGTTATTCCAGTTATTCCGCCTGACTTGCGCCCGATGGTGCAGCTTGACGGTGGTCGCTTTGCAACCAGCGATTTGAACGACTTGTATCGTCGTGTCATAAACCGCAACAATCGTCTTAAGCGTCTGCTTGAGCTTGGCGCTCCAGAAATTATTGTTAATAACGAGAAGCGCATGCTGCAAGAAGCAGTGGATTCACTCTTTGATAATGGGCGTCGTGGACGTCCTGTTACGGGGCCGGGCAACCGCCCCTTGAAGTCCATCAGTGACATGCTTAAGGGCAAGCAGGGGCGCTTCCGCCAAAACCTGCTGGGCAAGCGTGTTGATTACTCTGGTCGTTCGGTTATTGTTGTTGGCCCGCAGCTTCAAATACATCAGTGTGGGTTGCCCAAACAAATGGCTCTGGAACTCTTTAAGCCCTTTGTGGTCAAGCGTTTGGTGGAGCTTGAGGTTTCAAATAACGTCAAGGCTGCCAAGCGTATTGTTGACCGTGCAAAATCAGAGCGGGTTTGGGACGTACTTGAAGAAGTCATTGCTGAGCATCCCGTTTTGCTCAACCGCGCACCAACCTTGCACCGTTTGGGCATTCAGGCCTTTGAACCAGTATTGGTTGAAGGTAAGGCTATTCGTTTGCATCCGTTGGTATGTACGGCATTTAACGCCGACTTTGACGGCGATCAGATGGCAGTTCATGTGCCGCTTTCAAGCGATGCTCAGGCAGAAGCACGTGTGTTGATGCTTTCTGCAAACAACATTAAATCACCTGCCCATGGCCGTCCTTTGGCAGTGCCCACACAGGATATGATTATCGGTTTGTATTATCTTACGGCTGCTCGCGATGGCTTCCCCGGCGAGGGTCGAGCCTTTATGAGCTTTGATGATGCTCTTAATGCCTATGATGCCGCTCGTGACGCCTTGCTCCAGCCCGATGTTGACCTTCAGGCTAAAATCTCGGTGCGCCTTACCGAGGATTGCGTGGTTGAGGTACGTCACGGTGAGTTTGAGCAGCATAAGGCGGGGGAGCGCATCGAAACAACGGTTGGTCGCATCACCTTTAATAACGTGCTGCCAGAAGGACACCCCTTCATCAACTTTGAGATGAACAAGTCCTCTATTGCACGCTTGGTTGAGGAGTGTACCAATCAGTACCCTGTTTCGCAGATGGCGCAGATACTCGATGGTCTTAAGGCTATTGGGTTCCACTATGCTACGCGTGCAGGTGTTACGGTTTCGGTCTATGACGCAACCGTGCCTCCAGAAAAAGAGGAGATTCTTGCTGCTGCCGACGCAAAGGTCGCATCCATTGACGAGCAATATGAGATGGGTCTTATGAGCGACGATGAGCGCCACCGTGAGGTTGTTGACGTGTGGTCTGATGCCAACGAGGAAGTTGGCGAGGCAATGGCAGAAAACTTTGACAAGTTTAACCCCATCTACATGATGGCATTCTCCGGTGCCCGTGGTAACATCAAGCAGATTCGTCAGCTTGCCGGCATGCGTGGTCTTATGTCAGATCCAAAAGGTGAGATTATTGACCGCCCCATTAAGGCAAACTTCCGCGAGGGCTTATCGGTTCTCGAATACTTTATTTCTACGCACGGTGCCCGTAAGGGTTTGGCTGATACCGCCTTGCGTACGGCTGACTCTGGTTATCTAACGCGCCGCTTGGTTGACGTTGCACAAGACGTTATTGTGCGTGAGGTTGACTGCGGCAGCGACGATGGCATTACTTATGCGCTGCTTAAGTCGGTTGAAAAAGGCGAGGTTGACCACAACCTTATTGGTCGTTGCGTGCTTGAGCCTGCCGTTGACCCTTCGTCGGGCGAGATTTTGCTCGATGTTGACGAATACATCTCCTCAACAGAAGACATTCAAAAACTGATTGACGCTGGTCTTACCCACGTCAAGGTGCGCACCATTATGACCTGCCACGCTCACCGAGGCGTGTGCCAGAAGTGCTACGGTTGGGATTTGGCGACTTCTCGTCCGGTTAATATCGGTACGGCTGTTGGCATTATCGCAGCTCAGTCTATTGGTGAGCCGGGAACGCAGCTTACCATGCGTACCTTCCATACCGGTGGTGTTGCTGGTGAGGATATTACCCACGGTCTTCCGCGTGTTACCGAGCTTTTTGAGGCCCGCAGACCAAAGGGCCAGGCGGTGCTTGCCGAGATTGGCGGTACGCTGCAGATTTCTGGCGATAAGAACTTCCGCCTCATTACTATTCACGACCAAGAAGGTAACGTGCGTGAGTATCAAACATCAACGCGTGCCCAGTTTATGCCGGGCATTGCTGATGGCATAGAAGTTGAGGTGGGCACGCAGCTCACCAAGGGTTCTATCAACCCTCACGATCTTTTGCGCCTTACGGATTCAAACACCACGCTGCGCTATATTGTTTCGCAGGTTCAAGATGTGTACGTAAGTCAGGGTGTTGATATTAACGATAAGCACATTGAGGTTATTGCACGTCAAATGCTGCGCAAAATTGCCGTGCTTGACTCGGGTGATTCTGATTATTTGCCCGGCAGACAGGTTGATATTCACGAGTTTGCCCGCAATTCAGAAAGCATTGCGCTTGAGGGTGGTGCGGTACCGGTTGGTCAGCCCCTGCTTTTGGGTATTACCAAGGCATCGCTTGCTACCGACTCCTTCTTGTCTGCGGCTTCGTTCCAAGAAACCACCAAAGTGCTTACCGACGCCGCCATTGAAGGCAAATCCGATGATTTGTTGGGCTTGAAAGAAAACGTCATTATTGGTAAGCCCATTCCGGCTGGTACGGGTCTGAGAAACTATCGCAACGTAGGGCTGACCTATCAAGGTGAGCCGCTTGAGCCTCGCAAGGGCAAAAACGATGCTCTGCCTGAGTGGGCACCTGCTGAGTTGCGTGAACTTGAGAGCTTGTTGCCGCAGCCGCAGGATTGGCCCTTTATCTCTGAGGATTATCAGAATGTGCCAATTGAACTAGCAAATTACTTTAGTTCGCTTGGATTCAGCGGCAAAATACCGCCGATTACCCTTGAGGACGCCAAGCTTTATATCTTTGACGATTTGGGTGTTTCCCAGCGTTGGGCCAACAAGTTTAGCGAAGCGGGCATTGAGATGGTAGGCGACCTGCTCGGCAAAACTGAGGAGGAGCTGCTGCGCATCGAGGGCATTGGTGTTAAAGCGATTGAGGAGCTGCGTGCTGGTCTTGAGGAGCGCGAGCTGCTCTTTATTCTCGATGCTCCTGAGGAGGACGAGGACGAAGCTGACGTTTCGCAGCTGCTTGACATGGTGTTTTCTCCGGAGGATTCCGACTTGTTTATTGGCGATGTGCCCTTAAGCTACAGTGCTGATCCTAATGAGGAGGAGGGCCGCTTGATGATTCATGCCAATGTCAATGACCCTGCCGAGCTCGATGAGCTGTTGGGAAGCATGGAGGCTCTGGGCTTTAGCGAGGTTGACATTGCAGAGGACGCTTCAGCGGTTGAGGACGAAACTGGAGCTGGCGAGGCTGCTGATGGACTTGCCGGTGGGTCTGTCGATGGGTCTGCCGAGGAGCAAGAATAGTTTTAGTTCTTGAAAAATAGTTTTGGCTCTTGAAACTGAGCCTGAGACAATGGGTCTTGAGTAATGGGTCTTTGGCAACGAGTTTCAGGCAACGGGCCTCAGGCAATGGCCTCAGACAACGGGCCTCAGACAACGAGTTTGGTTGCTAAGTTTTGATTCAGTACGCCGGCTGCTTCGCAGCCGGCGTACTGTTATGTAAGTAACTATGCCGTAAGGTGCTGTTTTGAAGCTATTGAAAAATGCAGCTAAAGAGCGTATTATATGCAACGAAGCAAACGTGGTGGATACGCATTTGCCACAGTGCCAGAAAGGAAAACTCATGAACACCAAATCTTTGC
>Ga0082212_10000147_pt1 | contig 102126 bp, 95 predicted proteins | sample TergutNt197P3_FD_71548 | JGI IMG/M metagenome (GOLD analysis project Ga0082212, IMG submission 71548) | Neocapritermes taracua P3 segment gut microbial communities from Petit-Saut dam, French Guiana - Nt197 P3 | ecosystem: Host-associated > Arthropoda: Insects > Digestive system > Gut ...
TAATCCGGCGCGAGCCGGGGTTTTGTTACTTTTTTCAAAAGTAACGCAAAAGCACTTTTGACACTGCGTATCAAAAGCGCAATGCGCCCTACGGGGTGGACGGCGGCTTGCGAGCCGCCCGCGACGGTCTCGGCGGTAATTTGCAGAACGTTCCCGTTTGCAAATTACCGTCGCTCCGTCGCAAAAGTCACGCCAGAACCCCATCAAGCGAGGGCTTGATGAGATTCCATGCGTGATTACGATTAACGGTGCTGAAGTAGTCATAGCTCCTCCTTCAGCCCATTCATCGTGACGGCGATAAGCTCCATCGTGTCGAGCAAATCGGCGTTGACAGTTTCGCCGATTGCTATACGTTGAAGTTCTTCCGATACGGCGGCGAGTTGATTCCGCAGCGCCTTATACACTCGCGGATTACCTTGCACGACCACATCCCGGCACTGGAGCCGTCGGATAATGTAGTCCTGCTTGGTCAAGCCAGACAGCGCCACCGCTATTTCAAGCTGTGCGTCCTCCTCTGGCGAAATCCGAAACGCCACAGTTTTGTTACGCCAACGACCTTGACCATCGTTTACTTTCAACGACATTTAGAATCCCTCCCCGCGTTCAATATCCAATCTGTCAGCCATTTCTTCTTGCTTTGACGGAAATAAATGTGCGTACCGATAGGTTATGTCGATACTCTCATGCCCGACCCTGTCGGCAATCGCAACTGCCGAGAACCCAAGTTCTATCAAGTGTGAAACGTGACTATGGCGAAGATCATGAACACGAATACGCTTGACCCCGGACTGTTTTGCGCCCCTGTCCATTTCATGGTGCAGATAACTCTTTGATATAGGGAACAACCTGTCGCCGGACTCGCAGCTATATAAAGATTTCATATATTCCTGTATCTCCTGACAGAGAAAATCCGGCATTTTAATAATCCGATTACTTTTCGGGGTTTTAGGCTCGGTGATGACGTCCTCCCGGTTGAGCCGCTGATAGGATTTGCTGATGGACACCGTGCTTTTATCGAAGTCGAAGTCCGCCGATGTCAATGCAAGCAATTCTCCCAAACGGATCCCGCACCAGTAGAGCATCTCGAAAGCGTAGAAGGACAGCGGCTTATCCATCATGGCGTCGGCGAACTTGAGATATTCGTCCTTCGTCCAGAACAGCATATCCTTTGCTTCTTTTTTACCGACGCTCCCGGCTTTGGCGGCGGGGTTGCTTTTCAGGTCGTAGAATTTCACCGCATGGTTGAATATGGCGCTGACCTGATTGTGCATGGTTTTGAGGTACGTCGCCGAGAACGGCTTACCGTCTTTTCCCCGCAGGTTCATCATTTCATTCTGCCATTGAATGATGTCTTTGGCGCTTATCTCGCTCATAGGTTTATTTCCGAAGTATGGCATCAGCTTCTTTTGTATAATATTCTCCTTGGTCAGCCATGTGTTCTGTCGCAGCCGGGTTTTCATATCCCGGCTGTACAGTTCGACAAAAGCGGAGAAGGTCATATCCATATCCGCTGACTGTTGTTGCAAGAACTCGCGCTCCCAGTCCATCGCTTCTTTACGGGTGGCGAAACCCCGTTTGCATTTCTGTTTCCTTTCGCCTTTCCAGTTTGTGTAACGAACCATTGTGTACCATGATCCGTTATCTTCGTTTTTGAATACTGACATTTCAGAACCTCCTTGGTTTCAGTTATTTTTGTGAGCGCCGTAAAACTTCTCAAAGAAGAACTTACGGTCAACCCTGCCTGCGATTGTGATACAGCCTTTTCGTTTGATTTCTTCGTTTAATTCTCTAATGAGCCTGTAAGCGTAAGGCTTGGAAACATCAAGTGTTTCCGCAACCTCGCCTACGCGCATAAACATTCTTTCTACCAAGTGTCCCACCTCCTTGCGATTATTGATTTCGGACTTGCCGCAGATTCCGCCCCTGCGTCCTGCGGCTGCCCAAGCCACAGGTTTCGTGTCGGGAGTACTTTCTGAATCGCCACCCGATTTGCCCGGGCGATACGCGCCATTACCGGGACGCGTTATGGAAACACTAAGCAATAATGTTTAACACAATTATACTAAGCATAATTGTTTATGTCAAGTGGTTTGCGAAAAAATATTAAACATTTTTGTTTCAGTTATCTTGACAATTCCTAAACATATATGTTATACTCCTTGTATCAGTTGACAGTAGGAGGGCTAACCGATATGGCGATAGGTGAAAGAATCCGATTTATCCGCAACCTGCGTGGAATGACACAAAAATATCTCGGTATGCAAATCGGCTTTGATGAAAAGACTGCCGACGTCCGCATGGCGCAATATGAATCCGGCACAAGGACGCCTAAGGAAAACTATGTAACCGAGATAGCCAACGCCTTGGGCGTCAGCCCGAAGGCTCTTGACTTACCTGACATCGACAGCTATGTGGGATTGGCGCATACGCTTTTTGCTCTGGAGGACTTGTACGGCATCGGCATTGGAGAGATTGACGGCGAAAACTGTTTGCGGTTGGACAAAACCAAGGGAACCGCCTACCTTTCTATGTTTGATATTTTTCATGCTTGGAACGAAATGGCAGTCAAATTCAAAAATGGCGAGATAACGAAAACCGAATATGACCAATGGCGCTATAGATACCCGGAACTGGATGCCACAGGGCATTGGATCAAAATTCCGTCCGAAGAATTGAGCGATGCAATTGTCAAGGATCTCACTAAAGACTGAACCGGCGCACGAAAAAACGGCTCTGCTGATATTTTGATTATCAGCAAAGCCGTTTTTACTTGATGGATAAGTTGGCGATTACTCGCTAACCACCTGCGACACAGGAATAATCCTTAAATTTTTCCTGTTATCAAACTGTTATCAAATGGCAAGTCCAATCTCATAAAGTCCTGTATTTGCAATGGGTCTGAGCATTTGCATCCCTACTCCCACTCGATGGTTGCGGGGGGCTTGGGGGACAGATCCAGCAGCACCCGGTTGACGCCGGCTACCTCAGCCAGTATCCGCCTGGTGATCCTCTGCAGCAAAGCCCAGTCCATCTCAGGAACCTCGGCGGTCATGGCGTCTACTGTATTGATCGCCCGCAGTATGATCGGATAAGCGAAGGTCCGCGCGCCGTCTGTAACGCCGGTGGACTTGAATTCCGGGATAACTGTAAAATACTGCCATACATCCCGGTCCAGCCCCGCGGTTGTGAACTCCTCGCGCAAAATCGCGTCCGCCTCCCTCAACGCGTCCAAGCGCTCAACCGTGATAGCGCCCAGACAACGGACGCCCAAACCGGGTCCGGGAAACGGCTGACGAAAAACCATGCTTTCCGGCAAACCAAGCTCCAAGCCACAGGCACGGACCTCGTCTTTAAAGAGGAACTTTACAGGCTCCACAAGCTCAAACCGCAAATCATCCGGAAGCCCGCCCACATTGTGGTGGCTCTTCACCACCCGGGCGGTCTTTGTGCCGCTTTCGACTATATCCGGGTAGATGGTCCCCTGGGCAAGGAAACGGAATTCGCCGAGCTTTTCGGATTCTTCCTCGAATACGCGGATAAACTCCCCGCCGATGATTTTACGCTTTTCTTCCGGGTCCGCCACGCCGCCCAGCTTGCCCAGGAATCGTTCCGCCGCGTCGACATAGGCCAGATTCGCGTCAAGCCGCCGCCGGAATACTTCCACTACCTCTTCGCTCTCGCCTTTTCGCATCAGCCCGTGATTCACATGGACGCAATGAAGCTGTTTACCGACCGCCCTGATGAGTAAAGCCGCCACAACGGAAGAATCCACGCCGCCGGATAACGCGAGAAGCACCCGCTTATCGCCCACTTGCCGCCGTATCAGCTCGATCTGGTCGGCGATGAAGTTCGGCATATTCCAATTAGCGTGCGCCTTACAGTCCTCAAAAACGAATGGTTTCAACATCGCCGCGAGAGATTCGTCGTCAGCAGGCGTGGATGCCGCCTGCCTGACCGGCGTGGATGCCGCCTGCCTGACCGGCGTGGATGCCGCCTGCCTGACCGGCGCGGATGCCGCTTGCCTGACCGGCGCGGAAGGCTCCTGCCGTATCGGCAAAGAAGCGGAACTTATGCCGTGATTGACCGGATGATCGATGAACAACAGCGGCCATCCAGCGTCCATGACGTAAGGCCCGATATCTATGGAGCGGCCGTCTACTATATTATTCTTTCCGCCGTTAACGATGATCCCCCTCAGATTCTCCATGGCGTTCAACTCAGCCCGGGAGACGTCGTGGGGATATATCTCGCTGTAAACGCCAAGCGCTCGAACGGCGCGGGCCAGGCGGGCATTGTCTTCGCCGCCCAGGTCAAGGATTAGAATCAGGTCTTGTTTCATAAACAGCGCCTCCTGCTTATCTCCGTTTTTTGGATAGTTCAATATAGTATAGTTTTGATTGTTCATTTTACCATAACGCGTCTCCCATTGAAATCAAAAGAATAACTTGATATGATATCTTTATGATTAGTTACATACGCCTTTCCCGAAGCGAATTGGCGCGGAGAAAAAGAAGAAAGCTGAAATTCCGTATCCTCGGTTCTATAATTATCGCCGCTGTTGTCATTACTATCGGCGTCGGCGCCGCCCTGTCCATCCCGTCGCGCCCGCAAGCTGAACCTGCTACGCAGGCGAACGAAACAGATCAGCCGGAACGAATTTTAATTATCGGCGATCCCGGGATTACGCCTCTCCTCCCCGAGTTGGAGACTGATCTCGGCGTCCCGGACACAGCGGATTCATTCATCGATTGGGTCCCGTATTATGTCGTCTCCGATGCGCTCATTCCCATCCACGCCGCTGCGGGCGAATCGTCGGAGATCGCCGGTTCTCTAAATCCCGGCGCCGTGGTTTGCGGATATCCTTATGACGTCGAATGGATTTGCGTCGCCGGCGCTACCGACGCCATTTATTATGTCAAGGCGGATTACGTCATCCCTTTCGGCAGGGAATTGTCAGAATTGTCCATTTTCGAAAACGTTCAGGAAGTAGCTTCCGGCGGTTTCTCCGTCAACACCAATATCAACAGCCTGAGCGGTATGACCCTGGCGGATATCGCGTTTCTGCTGGAGGACTATCCGGCGCTGCAGGAAATCCGCGAATCCGTCCTCTTGTTTGAAAAGAAATACGGGGTTAACGCGTATTTTATCCTGGGCGTAGCGTCGCAGGAAAGCGGTTACGGGACCTCCCCATTAGCCGCCAGGAAAAACAACCTGTTCGGCATAGGCGCTTTCGACGACGATTCTTTTGAGAGCGCCTTGGCTTTCGCCTCAAAATCAGAGAGCGTCGATTATTTTTGCATGTTAATCGCCGGTTATCGGGAAAACAAAAAAACAACGCCGGCCGCGATTAACGAGAGATACGCCTCCGACCCCCTGTGGGCGGGCAAAGTCGTATTTCTCATGAATCACTTCTCATCCCAGGTACAAAGCCGGCTGTAAGCAGCTTTCGATTCATTCATGAAAGCCGACAGCCGTAAAACAAGGCTGAAGGTTTTATCTCCCGCATATAGACTACTCGCTGAAGATATGGTATCTTAATAAACGGTTGGTAATATAATCAAACAGCAGGAGGTGCACGATTTTGAATTATTCTGCGCAATACGACGCAAGGAAGCGCACGCCGGAGCACGCCGTATCCCTGATACGGAACGACGACGTGATCCTGGCTGCCGGAAGGCCCGGCGCGCTTCTCAGAGCTCTCGATCAGGCGAAGGACCGTTTTGACGGACTACGGCTTTTTTCCGTATTCGGATTAGCGTGCGACGCGGGCGCCGGTCTTTGCTCGCCGCAAGCGGCGGGTCATGTGTCCGTCTCTTCGGCGATCCTGAGCAAGTATGAAGAAGACGCGTGGCCGTCCGGAAACATCGATCAGGCGCCTGTCCACCTGAGCGCCGTGGACGAGTACATCTCGGATACTTGCCGCCCCACGGTTTTATTCGTACAATGCCCCCCTCCGGACGAGGACGGTTACTTCTATCCGGGAGTCGACGCAGGCGGCGTATTTACCGCCGTGCAGCAAAACGCCAGGATAATGGTACAGGTCAATGAAAACATGCCGTTGATCTACTCCGACTCCCGTTTTCATGTCACGAAAACGGACGTGATATGCGAATTCACCGAGCCGCTGCAAACCGACGTACCGGACGGCGAGGCTGACGAAGCGGGCAAATCGATAGCCGGATATGTAGCCGAGCTTATCCCGAACGGCGCTACCATCCAACTGGGCGCGGGGCTTCTCCCGGAGTTGGTGGGCAGGGCGTTGGCAAACCACAGCGATCTGGGTATCCATTCGGATTACTTTAACGGCGCTATGGTCGAACTCATCAAAAAAGGCGCGGTCACCAATCGAAACAAGGAAGTCAAGCCGGGCGTGAGCATAGGGTCATATTTCAACGTCCCAGAAGCGGATCTGAAGTTTCTTGAGAAAAATCCGGATATCATGATCGGGAAGCTAAACTGGGTCTGTAATCCAGAAGTCGTCAGCAGGAACAACGTCGTCAGGGCGGTCAACGAAGGGGTCGCCGTGGACTTCCGCGCTCAGGCGAGCACCTGCAATCTTGGGACGGGCTTCACCGGGGGGGTCGGCGGCGCTTTTGATTTCTTCCGCGGAGCCCAGCGCTGCAAAGACGGATTGTCTTTTATCATTATGCGGTCCGCGTCTGTGGGCAAAGACGGCGTCAGGGTATCCAGTATCCTGCCGGCTATGCCGGAGGGTTCGCTGGTGAGCGTCCCCCGCAGCGATATGATGTATGTTGTCACCGAATACGGCGCGGTCAACGTCAGAGATTTAAGCATCAAGCAGCGCGTACAGGCGCTGATCGGGCTTGCCCATCCTGACTTCAGAGACTGGCTTTCTGATGAAGCCGCGAAAAACGGATATAGCTGAGGAGGCGAACGATTTGAATTTTCGAGATATGTATAACGCGAAAAAACGCAGTCCGGAAGAAGCGGTTTCCCTTATTCAAAACGGAGACAAAGTATTCACCGGCGGAAGCCCGAACGCTTTGCTCAAAGCCATATTTGAATTAAAAGACAGTTTTCAGAACGTCAGATTGTTTTCCCAGTTCGGCATGCTCGGCTCCAGCGGCGACGTCATGTATCAGCCGGAAACCACCGGCCATCTTTCATTCACATGTACGACCCTGCCCCTGTCCAGCGTGATGAATTCCTGGCCGAACGCTAATCTCGATCAGATTTCATTGAGCTTCAGCGATCTTGAGAGGCTGATCGAAGTCTATCTGAAGCCCGACGTCGTACTGATGAGCGGATGCCCGATGGACGACGAAGGTTTTATCAGCCTGGGCAGCAACCACGGATGCAACCGCGCGGCTGTAGACGTAGGCGCGAAAGTCCTGATCCAGATCGACAGCAACTTGTATAACGCTACCAGCGATTACTACCGCGTCCATATCAGCGAAGTGGAAGCCCTCTGCGAATTCGACAATCCCATACCGGAAGGCATGCCTCCACGACCGCTGGACGAAAGGGATAAGATGATCGCCACATTTATCGCCGAACGAATTGCCAACGGTTCGACCATACAGCTCGGCGCCGGCGGCGTATCCAACGCCATGGGCAATTATCTGACTGAGCATAAGGATCTCGGTATACACGCGGAAACCCTGATGGCATCATTATTTCAACTGCTGGAAAGCGGTGTAGTAAACAATTCCAAGAAGCCGCTCATGCGCGGGGTCACCGTAGCCGGCTTCAACGCGGGCGGTATCGAACTGATGAAATACTCCCATAATAACCCCGCGGTTATCTTCAAAAAACTCGCGTGGGTCAATCATCCCGACGTCATCAGCCAGATCCCGAATATGGTCTCCATCAACGCATGCCTCGCCGCCGACCTGCGGGGCCAGGTCTGCTCGGAAAGTCTCGGCATGGGTAATACGGGTGGCATCGGCGGCCAGCTGGACTTCGTGGAAGGCGCGAGAAGGGCGCCTTGCGGACAATCATTTCTCGCCATGCATTCGTCGGTCGTCACGCGGAGCGGCGACAACCTCTCGAAGATCACCATGGGCCTCCCCATAGGCAGCGTAGCGACCTCGCCCGCCAACGACGTCATGAACATCGTGACCGAGTACGGCGTAGCGGAAATATGGTGCAAAAGCGCGAAAGAAAGAGCGAAGAGCATGATTCGCATCGCTCACCCCGATTTCCGCGAAGAACTGACCTTCAACGCGAAAAAGAACGGGCTAATATAAGATATGCCGCGTTAACGCCCGACAGTAATCCGATCAGGCTCTTAATAAAGCGGCGTATCTTGAGCCGCGTTAAAAATCCCCGTCTCAGGCGGGGATATGTACCAGATAGTTCTAAAGTCTCTTCCCGGCATGGCTTCGGCTTAGCCGGGTTTTTCATACGTGCAGGTTTATGTCCGCGAGGTTATTCCGGTATATATGTCATACAAATCTCGTCGCAATTTGGAAATTTCGGACAATTGATACACTCCATCCAGACTTTCTGCGGCATATTGTTTTTGTCCTCTTCTTTAAATCCGCAGGCGCTGAAAAAAACAGGCTGATAAGTCAGGGCGAAAAACTTCTTCACGCCCAGCAGCTTTCCATCATCCAGCAGTTCTCTGACGATATTTGATCCGATTCCCGTTCTTTTATGGCTTTCCGCCACGGCGAGGGTACGTACCTCGGCCAAATCGCTCCACATGACATGGAGCGCCCCCATGCCGATGATTATCCCCCGGTCTTCCGCCACAACGAAATCACGGATATTCTCGTATATCTGATACCTTGCCCTGCTCAGCATCTCTCCCTGTTCCGCGTAGTAATTCGCTAATTCGTAGATTTGCTCCGCGTCGTCAAGGGTAGCTTTCCGATAAATCATTATTCACCTATCCCTTATCATTCATCCGAAAAAGTCTTTTTCAGAAAATCCGGTAAATCGGCGTTTCTGCTCGTCGTATCGCTGATCGTCCGGAAAGACGGGAGTTCGTTTCTCGTATCCCTGTTAAAGACCGGCTCTAGCTCTATCCCAACCGCCCCGCCGGAAGATACGCCGCGGCTGACCGGTTGGCTCTTCCCGGAGGTGACATTCCTCGACGTCCCGAAATCGGTGGCGATCACCGTTATACGGACATTGTCGCCCAGAGATTCGTCTATGGCTTGTCCCCAATAGATATCCACTTCCGGCCCCGCGGCTTCCTTGACCAGGTTGTTCGCCTCGATTACCTCCGGCAGAGTAATACTGGGACCGCTGGTGATATTGAGCAGAACCTTCTTCGCGCCTTCGATAGGCACCTCAAGCATGGGGCTGGAGATGGCGGCCTGAGCGGCCTGTATAGCCCGTTTGTCGCCGCTCGCTTCACCGATGCCCATTACGGCTTCCCCGCCGTTTTTCATCACGGCGGTAACATCGGCGAAGTCCATATTTACCTCGCCGTGAGAAATCACGAGATCTGTGATTCCCTGGACGCCCTGCATCAACACCTCGTCCGCTTTTAAAAACGCGTCGATCATCGTTGTATTTCTCTCTACGATTTGAAGCAGTTTTTCATTCGGGATCGTAATCAGCGCGTCCACGTTTTCCCTCAGCTTGGATATCCCCTCTTCCGCGAGCCTGGCCCTTTTCTTCCCTTCGAAGATAAACGGGCGGGTCACGATCCCAACGGTGAGCACGCCTTCTTCCTTCGCGATCTGCGCGATAATCGGCGCGGCGCCCGTTCCGGTCCCGCCGCCCATGCCCGCGGCGATAAACAGCATATGGGTACCCTTGATTAAGGCCGCGATATCGTCGCGGCTCTCTTCAGCCGCCATTTCCCCGACTTCGGGATTGCCGCCGGCGCCCCGCTCTTTCGTGAGCTTCGGCCCTAATACCACGCGGATATCGGCTTGGGAGTGCATCAGGGCCTGTCCGTCCGTATTCAACGCGATCAGATCCACGCCCTTTATGCCAAAAGAGACCATCCGGTTGATAGCGTTTCCTCCTCCTCCGCCAACCCCCATCACTTTGATGATTTCGCGTTTTTCTACATTTTCGATATCGAACTCTACCGCCAATTTTATCCCCCGCTTCCTTCAGGTTTTTCTTTTCCCCATCAGGTTTTCATATTTCTTAAACTTTAAAAATTCAACAATCCGATTCATTTTCCTTCTTACCGTTTATTGATTTGTCATTTCCAGTTTAAGGTAATTTGCGTATCATACCGGATATCTACATAATTGAGGGTATCCGCGTTACATTTTTCCCTGTTCTTAATCAAAAGTTCTTCATAGTTCTGTAGTTTTCTGTCCAGATCCTCCGGCAGCCCAAAGTATACCGGCAACCCGTCATTGTTGATTACCGCGAGTTTTTCCGCCGAAGGCGCGTCGAACTCCAATATGTTTTCCAAAAAGAAAGGATCCAGTTTTTTGATCAGGGTAAGCGCCGCCATTATCCCTTTATCTTCCGACTGCTCTCCCGGTGAAAGGCTCATCCCCTCGCTACTGCAACGGATACTGGGCAGTGTCCAGCTTTCCGCGGCCACCGGACCGACTTCTATCAGGCAATAACCGTTCTCATCAAGCACCAGATGACGCCCTTCGGCGCTAATTAACGCTATCGGCGTTCGCTCGCTGACCTTAATCTCAATTCGATTCGGCAGTACGCGGGTAACGTCCGCATCCTTGATATAGGGCTGAGAAGCGACGCCTCTCGCCGCCCGGTCACAGGAAACCTTCAGCAGATTGTCGCCTATCCTCAGTCCGGACAAAGCCACAAGCTCGTCCCGGGCGATAGTGTTATTTCCTTCAACCTTTATCTCTTCCAGTTCAAAGAAAGAGGAATTCGCCAACGCGTATCCGGTATAACCCGCCGAGGCGATCAATATGACGCCCAATCCGGTAATAAAAGCGCGTTTCAGGCGACGTACCCTCAATCTGTATATGGCGCTGGTGTTCCTGGTCGTCAACCTTTAAGTCCTCTCTATGCCGTCTATGTGCATGTTTTAATAATATATTATGCGTCAACCTTTGTCCAGTCTCCGGAGACGCTAATCTCCCGAGCCCCGAATCTCCCGGATGGCTATTCCCAATATACGATCTCGTTTTCCAGTTCGACCTTAAATCGTTCCCTGACTTCCTGTTTCGCGATATCCATTAAAGCCCCGACGTCACGCGCCTTAGCGTTACCCAGATTAACGATGAAATTCGCGTGTTTTGTAGAAATCTGGGCGTCGCCGACCCGCAAGCCTTTTAGTCCGGCGCGATCGATATATCTCCCTGCCCCTTCCCCTGCGGGGTTGCGAAACACGCTGCCCCCGCTGGGTTGATCCAGAGGCTGCTTTTCCCGCCTCTGCTCCAAATGCTTACTCATCAACGCCTGTATCTCATCTTTGTTTCCGGCGGTCAACCGCAATCCGCCGCCGGTGATCAGCAAGCCCGACGTCTTCAAACCGCTGGTACGATATCCAAACGCCGATTCACGCCGCTCAAGGATCCGTACGCAGCCTTTCGCATCCATACACCGCACAAACTCCGTCAAATCAGAAATCTGACCGCCAAAAGCGCCCGCGTTCATGACTAAAGCGCCGCCGAAAGAACCGGGAATACCGGCGGCGAATTCCAGGCCCTGATAGCCCCGCTTCGCCGCGGCGGCGGTTAAATGCGCCAAAGGAAGCCCCGCCCCCGCGGTTACTTTCGCGGAGGCGCCCGGTTTGCCCGGAGACAGGTCGGGCTGCCATTCAAGCTGATTAAGCCCTCCCGTATGGACGACCAGCGCGTCGACGCCTTCGTCGGCGACCAGCAGATTCGTACCTGAACCAAGAAAACGCACGGGATACCCTTCTGTCAGGCAATACCGCAACAGGTTAGATAACCGGGTTTCCTCTTCCGGCCAAACCATTAGCCGGGCGGGCCCGCCGATCTTCCATGACGTGTACAGCGAAAGCGGCGCCATCGGCTGCAGCTTGCCTACGTGATTCTCTGTTATCCAATTTCCTAATTTTTCCCATTCCATTATGCTTGTTACTCCGCCATGCTTATTACTCCGCTATAGCTTAATGCTCCGCCCACATTCATTGCCATTGTTCTTCATTGTTCCGTAATACGATCCAGCAGCATCTCCCCAAGTTTGCGGACATTACCGGCGCCTAAAGTCAGGATCAGATCGCCTGGTTTCAACATCCCGAGAACCACATCGCACGCTTCCTCAAAACCGCCGGTAAGCGTTGGCTTTATCCCGCCGTTGTCTATGACCTTATCCGCGATGAGCCCTGTATCGACTCCGGTTATCGGATCCTCTCCCGCGCTGTATATCGGGAGCAGGATCAACTCGTCCGCATTTCCGAAAGCCCGGCCGAAATCATCCGCCAGAAGCCTTGTCCTTGTATAGCGATGAGGCTGAAACAAGACCAGCATCCTCCGCGCGCCGATAAACCCCGCGGCTTCCAAAGTCACTTTAATTTCAGTGGGATGATGGGCGTAATCATCATAAACCCGGATCCCGTTTTTCTCCCCGATATACTCGAGCCGCCTGTGCGCCCCCCGGAAGCCGTACAGGATTTCTTCCATGCCGGCGAACCCGAGCCCGCATTCCATACCCGCGGCTATAGCTCCTAACGCGTTCAATAAATTGTGGTTCCCATACACTTGCAACGCCAGCGACCCCACAGGTTTGTCCCGCCAGAACACATTCGCCCGCGTTATCCCTTCCCCGTAATGAAGGTCACCGCCCCGAAGGTCCGCTCCGGCGCCCATCCCATAAGTAACGATCCTGTCATGGTTTATCCGGGGCAGCAATCTCCGTATACCCGGGTCGTCCAGACAGAGTATGGACCTTCCCGATTCCGGCACATTATTGATGAACGAAATGAAAGCCTCGTCGATCTTGTCTACTGTGCCATAATAATCGAGGTGGTCGTTTTCTACATTTGTAACCAGGGCGATTTCGGGCGAGAGTTCCAAAAACGAACCGTCCGATTCGTCGGCCTCCGCTACCAGATATTCGCCCCGCCCCCATTTCGCGTTCGTATCCAGATTACCGACATACGCGCCGACAAAGAACGACGGCCCGCATCCGCTTTTCTCCAGCAGATAGGCGATCATGGCGCTGGTGGTCGTTTTACCGTGAGCGCCCGCGACCGCGACGCCTTTTTTTTGATCCATAAACCTTGCCAGGCAGCTGCCCCGATGGATAACGGGTATGCCTTTCGCGATCGCGGCAAGGCGCTCGACATTGTCCCGCCTTATGGCGCTGGATACCACTACCGCGTCCAGACCGTCTTTAATCAGAGCCGGGTCATGATCCCCGATATGGATATCCGCCCCGAGTTCCGATAGACGGTCCGTCAAAGCGGAAGCCGCCAGATCGGAGCCGCTTATCGTTTTTCCCATTTCCAGGCACGCTTTAGCGATCCCGCTCATCCCGACGCCGCCGATCCCGATGAAATGCCATTTTTCGCCATTCGTTTTTCCATTATCCGTTACGCGTGTCATGATTGTACTCCGCCTTCATTTCCGGCTTCCATGATTTCAGCCAATACATCCAATATATCATCCAGGGCCCTGCCGAACGCCGCCTGATAGCAGCAAGCCGACATAGCCAGGCGCCTGTCGTCGTCGTCGATGAGTTCCCGCAGCGTTTTGAGCAGCAGCGGGCCGATGAGCTTACCATCCTCCAACATCACCGCCCCCCCTCTGTCCGCGAGGCTGGCGGCATTATAAGCCTGATGGTTTTCCGCGGCGCCGGGCAGCGGGATCAATATCGCCGGCAGCCGGCACAGTGTAATCTCAGCTAATGTGGAGGCGCCCGCCCGCCCGACGAAGACGTCCGCGGCGGCATAAGCGAGATCCATCCGGTCGATATAAGGAAGCATCCGTATATTGCTTCCCTCAGCCGCCCCCTTCCAACTGATCCCTTCTTTGTCCAGCTCCGCCTCCATTTGTTGATAATCCCTGCGTCCGGTGGCAAAAAGGATTTGCGTATCCCGGCTGCCATACAGCTCCTTAATCACATGCAGCATGGCCCGATTGATACGCGCGGCTCCCTGGGACCCCCCCGTGGCTAAAATCGTTTTTCGGCTCCCGCTCAGCTGGTAGAAGGAATATGCTTCGTCCCTGTCGGCGCCGATGATCGATTCCCTTATCGGTAAACCGGTTACCGCAATCTTTCTCCGGGCCGGAGCTGGAAAAAACGCTGCCGCGTCCTCAAAGCTAATCATAATTCGTTTTGCCCAATTTGAGATCAGCCGGTTAGTCATCCCGGGGAATGCGTTCGGCTCGTGGATATATACCGGGATATGTTTTTGAATGGCGGCCAGCGCCACCGGAAGGCAGACAAAACCGCCTGTACCGATTACCGCTTCCGGTTTCAGCGCCATTAATAGGCTCGCCGCCTCGCGCCTTCCCCTGTGGTCGGCTTTCAGCGCGTTCGCCAGATTGCCTATTTTCCTCCCCTGCCAGCCTTCCGCGCTCACGCCGCGAAAAGGGTAACCCGCCTCGGGGACGATGCGGCTCTCCATGCCGCCTTTCGCCCCGATATAAAAGATTTCCGTCCCGGGCCAGCGCCGTTTTATCCCGTCGCCTATCGCCAGCGCAGGATAGATATGGCCTCCGGTACCGCCTCCGGAGAGAACAAGTCTGGTCATGAACAACTCCAAATGAAATAGTTATATAATAACGCCGGATAATTTCCAGCCGCTATTGCCGATACCGGGATATATTCAGCAATATGCCGATCGACCCCATAGACATCAACAGCGAAGAACCGCCGTAGCTAATCAACGGCAAGGTCACGCCGGTGACCGGCAGACAGCCGGTGACAACGCCCAGATTCAACACGGCTTGCAGGACAAGGCTCGTCGTTATACCTACCGCCAGAAGGCAGCCAAACAACTCCGGGCAGCGAAGGGCGATCATATAACCCCGCCACGCCAGGAAAAGGAATAGCACGATGATAAATCCTGCGCCGATGAAGCCAAGTTCCTCTCCGATGATGGAGAAGATAAAGTCCGTATTCTGCTCCGGCAGGAAACCGAGCTTCTGCCTGCTCGCGCCGATACCCACGCCCCAGAAGCCTCCGGAACCCAGCGCGTAATAAGAGTTAATCAATTGATATCCGCTATTGATGGGATCGGCCCACGGATCGAGAAAACCCAAAACGCGGCGCATCTGATAGTCGCTGGACATGATGAGGGCGGCGACCATCGTACCGCCGACGACGACCGCCGATCCGGCATACAGCCAGTGCAGCCCCGCGGCGAGAAGGACAGCCATCGTGATACAGGCCAGGGACAGGGCCGCGCCCAGATCCGGCTCCTTATATACCAGCCCCAGAATAATTAAAAGCACGATCATGATATGCCCTAATTCACCGCTGAGGCGATTCGGGTCGGCGTTTCTCTTTCCCAATAGATTCGCCAGGTATAATGATAAGGTAAACTTCGCGATCTCCGAAGGCTGGATGCTGATCCCCCTGTTTCCCAGGGGTATCCATCTGTGCGCGTGATGAACGTCTTCAAAGAAAAACACCGCGATCAGCAGAATTACAGTCAAATATAAAAGCGGTTTCGCCAAAAAGCGGTATCGCTGATAATTCACGTTCATCGCTACCAGGGTAATCAACAAACCGAGGCCCGCGAAGCTCCCCTGCCTTTTTAAATATTCAAAAGGATCGCTGGACAATGTGTCGTAATAACTGCTGCTGAATACCATAATCACGCCGATACCGACCAAAAAAATGGCGATAAGGAAAAGCCACATGTCCGGCGTGCCTTTTTTCAACGGCGTGGCGACGCTTTCAGCCGTCGGTCTTCGACGGGAATACTGCGCGGCCCTGTTCATATAAATCACATTGCTTTTTGACGACATAATACGCTACCTCTGCTGATTGGAAGTTAATAATCTCACGGATTCTTTGAAAACCTGTCCCCGTTCCTCAAAGCTGCTGAACATATCCAAACTGGCGCAAGCCGGCGACAAGAGGATCATATCGCCGGGCCGCGCCAGGCTTCGGCACACGGCCACCGCGTCTTCCAGCGAATCCGACATACGGATATCGGAAAAGCCCTGGTCGAGGAGCGCTTCCTCCACCCTTCCCCGGTCTTTCCCGATCAGGACCGCGACTCTCGCTTTTTCCGTTATTTTTTCCGCCAGTTTTCGAAACGACGCGTCTTTGCCGTCCCCGCCGGCAATCAACAGGATCGGCCTGTCGTATGAATCCAGGGCTTTAATCGCAGAATCCGGATTGGTGGCTTTGGAATCGTTCACGTAAAGCACACCGCCGTGTTCGCCTACGGGCTCCATCCGATGTTCTATCCCCTGGAAAGCGCCGATACTCTGGCGCAGGGAATAGGATCTTATCCCAAGCGCCAAGCCGGCGCCCAAGGCGGCAAGCAGGTTTTCCCGGTTATGGCTGCCCGGAACGGTAAAAATACCAGCGGGCATGATTCTTGTTACTTTTTCGCTCCCGTTCTCGATATGCCGATAAACGATCCAATCCTCATGATCGATATATAATCCGGTTTCCGGTTTTTCCTTTTGGCTAAACCATAATATCCTGGGCCCCCGCGCCGCTTGCCGGCCATCCAGATACGCGGCGCCCCTTTGCAGCCGCCGTTCGCCTTCCTGCCGCAGCAGGGGATCGTCATAATTCAGGATCAGCCAGTCCTCCTGCTCCTGAAATCGCGCGATATTCCATTTTGCCGCCGAATAATCATCGAAGGTTTTATGCCAGTCCAGATGATCCGGCGTCAGGTTGAGAAAAACGGCGATCCTCGTCCTCAGCGAAAGCAGCCCCGCCAGCTGAAAGCTGGAAAGCTCCAGCACAGCCCAATCTGTTTCTTTCATATCCGACGCGGCTTCGATAAACGGCTTCCCTATATTGCCCCCTACAAAGGGTGAAAAACCGGCGTCAGCCATAATCTGTCCGATAAGGCTTGTCGTCGTGGTTTTTCCGTTACTGCCGGTTATCCCTACGATACGGGCATGGCTTATCTGCCATCCCAGCTCGATTTCGTTCGTCACCGGGATACCCCGCTCAAGCGCTTCCTTTATCGCCGGTTGATCCAAAGGAACGCCTGGGCTTGAAATCACAAGCTCAGCATTCCATCCCACCGGATCCCCCCCGGTCCCGAGATCTAACTTCAGGCCCTTCCCAGCCAAAGCATTAAGCTCCGTCCGCTGTTCTTCCGTGAAATCCTCAATTGTCTTGATATCGTTTACGCAAACCGGCGCACCCTCACTTAAAAGCCATCGCGCCGCCGCTATGCCGCTTTTTCCCGCGCCGATCAGATATATCCTTTTTCCCTGCCACATATCGAATCTCTCCCGCGTTATAGTAATATCCATAGAAACGCCATAGCCGCGATGAATGTAACCGACCAGAAAACCAGGTCGACCATGTTTTCGCTCCATCCGCCCAGCTCGAAATGATGATGGATGGGCGACATACGGAAAAGCCGTTTTCCGCCGGTTCGCTTAAAATACCCCACTTGAAGTATAACCGAAGATACCTCCGCGACATATACGACGCCCAGCAGCGGCAGCAGCAGTTCAGTACCGGACAGAAGGGCCAGCGCCGCGACCCCGCCCCCCAAGGCCAGGGCGCCGGTATCGCCCATAAATACTCTCGCCGGATGCAGGTTAAACAGGAGAAAACCCATACAGCTGCCGGCAAGCGCGCCCGGGAACCAGACCAGCCGCGTCAGCCCCCAAGCCCGGCAAAGCAATAGAAAAGTAACCGCGACAAGAAAGGTTACCCCGGAGCAAAGGCCGTCGAGGCCGTCGGTGAAATTCACGCCGTTTACCGTCGCGGTGATTACCAGCATCGCCGCGGGAATGTAAAACAAGCCCAGATTGACATGCCGGTTGACGAAAGGGATCCAGACGGCGCCGCCTTCTAATTTCCATAAAACCGCGGAAAAAATAAACGCCATCGCGATCTGCCCTACCAGTTTTTGACGGGCGGTCAACCCTTCGGACCGTCGCTTCCTGATCTTCAGAAAATCGTCCAGAAAGCCAAGTATCCCCATAGCGACAGAGAGAAAAACTGCGAGCAAACCTTCAGATGATACCCCTCCGGCAACGAGCATAGCCGCCGGTATAGTCAACAGAAATACCACGCCCCCCATAGTCGGCGTTCCGGATTTGCTCAAATGGCTTTCCGGCCCGTCCGCCCTGACATACTGCCCGAATCTCAGTCTCCGCAAAGCGGGGATCAGGAAGGGCAGGCACAGGGAGGCCAGAATCAAAGCCGTCAAGCTTGCTTTAACGTAATCGGGCATTACTCCAAACCTCTTTGATCCATAAGACTATTCATCGCTTTCCGTGCTTCCTCGTCGTCGTCGAAATGATATTTGATATTGCCCACGGCTTGATAATCCTCATGGCCTTTGCCGCAAATCAATACGATATCTCCGGCCCGGGCTAAGGATATCGCGAGATGGATCGCCTTGCCGCGATCCGCTTCAGTCAGTATCTCCGCCGTCGCTGTATGCCCCTTCATCCCTTTCAGGATCTCGTTAATGATTTCCGCCGGATCTTCGTCTCTGGGATTATCGGAAGTAACGATAGCGATATCCGACAATCTGGCAGCCGTTTCTCCCATCAGCGGACGTTTTGCCGCGTCACGATGCCCGCCGGCGCCAAATACGCTGATGATTTTTCCTTCGCATAATTCCCGCGCTGTGGATATGCACTTTTCCAGGCTGTCCGGCGTATGGGAATAATCCACAAACACCTGGAAAGGCGCCTTGTTTTCCGGGTCGGCCACCTGCCGGAACCGTCCCGCTACCGGCTCCATTTCTCCCAAAGCCCGTTGAATCACGCTAATATCTATCCCTTCCACCAGGGCGGCGGCGATAGCCGCCAGAGAGTTATACACATTAAAACGGCCGTGGAGCTTCAGGCTAATCTCCCCGGACCCCCCTCCGTAAACGAGACGGTATCGTATGCCGGACCGCGAAAGTTCTATATCTTCAGCCTTTACGTGGCATAATCCGCCTAATCCATAGCTGATCACGGGGACGCTGCAGAAGTCGGCCAAGAGCGTGCCGGCATGATCGTCATAGTTCAGTATCGCCGCTTTCTTCCGGTTCTTTACCCCTTTGGATTTGAGCCCGGAGAACAGTTTCGCTTTCGCGTTCAGGTATTCGTCGATAGTCTTGTGATAATCCAGGTGATCCTGGCTCAGATTGGTAAATATCCCCATGTCAAATTCAATACCTGCCACTCTCGACTGATCCAGCGCGTGAGAACTGACTTCCATAACCGCGTAGTCCACATATTCTTCCATCATTTGCCCGAACAACTCCGCCAGCTTGCCGCTTCCGGGCGTCGTCAAATCAGTCTCCAGCCTACGTCCGCCGATACGGTTATAGTTTGTGCCGATTAAGCCGACTTTTTTTCCCGCTTCTTCCAAAATCGCGGTTAGCATATGGGTCACCGTTGTTTTACCGTTCGTGCCGGTGACGCCTATCACATTCATATGTATAGAAGGTTTTCCGGCCATATTTTGTTCCATGATCCCACAGGACTCGCGGCTGTTTTCCACCAATATCCAAGGCAGCGCCTCCCCGCAGAATTCTTCGTCCTCAAGGACGACAACCGCGGCCCCTCTCCCCAGCGCTTGCGTTATGTATTGATGCCCGTCGTAGTATTCGCCTTTCAACGCGACGAAAACATCCCCGGCTTCCACCTTTCGGGAATCCTCTTTAACCGACCCGACCTCCATGCCCCAGTCGATATCCTTATGCCTGCGTTTTATACCGTCGCAGCCGTCCATCATTACCTTCAATATCAACGTTTATCCCCCTTACGGTCCGGCGGCGTCGGCGTTCGCGTCCGTCGCCAGCGGCTCTTCCAGCCATACGGCGATCTTGCTGCCCGCGTCCGCCATCACCCCGGGCGCGGGCTGCTGATACATCACCACGCCTGAGCCGCTTATCTCAAAACGGAGATTACAGTCTTCCGCAACGGCCGTCACTTGTTCGTAGTTTTTGCCGGTAAGCTCCGGAACTGCCGTCTGCTGTACCGCTTCCAGGCTCTTCGGCAGCTTTGTATACAAGATCAGGCTTTCGCCTCTCAGCATCTTAGTATTCGGAAGCGGCAGTTGGGCGTAAACCTGATTGCCCGTGCCTACGATCGATACGGTCAAGCCCTGGACCGCGGCTTTGGCTTCGGCGGCGCCCACGGATATGCCGGTATAGTTCTGCAGCGTGATTTCATCGAAAGACGCGGCGTTCACCCGCTGAGGCTCGATTTGCATGGGAACCTGAAGGTAATTCAATACATCTTTCATCGCGTCCCGGAAGATCGGGCCGCATACAGAGCCGCCGGTGACGTCCGTCCCTTTCGGATTATCGATGACGACAAGACAGACGACCTGGGGGTCGTTGACCGGAGCGACGCCCAGGAACGAAACGATAACCTCGCTTTTTGAGTAACCTATCCCCGGCTTGACTTTTTGGGCCGTCCCCGTTTTCCCCCCTACCCGGTATCCGTCGATAAAGGCTGTCTTGCCCGTGCCGGAGCTGACTACTGTCTCCAGTACGCCGAGTACTTTCTCGGAAGTAGCGGGCGAGATCACCTGCCGTACCACTTCAGGCTCCACGGTGGACAACAGCTCCCCGCCGGCGTCCCTTATTTCTTTCACGATCTGCGGCTTCATCAGATTTCCGCCGTTAGTGATCGCGCAGAAAGCGGTAAGCAGTTGTATCGGCGTCACCGCGTTGGTCTGGCCTATGCTTATGGTGGCTAAATCCAGCTCCCGGCAGTTCCTCTGGGAAAGCATAATCCCCGCGGCTTCGCCCGAAAGCTCTATCCCCGTTTTTTTCCCAAAGCCGAATCCATTCAAATATTTATATACGACTTCTTTACCCATACTTAGCCCCAGGCTGACGAACATAGGGTTACAGGAGTTCTGGACGCCTTCGACAAAGGTTTGATTTCCATGCGGCAGGCCTCTCCAGCATTGCACCGAACCGGAGGTCAGCTTTATCGCGCCGCCGCAATAAAACTGATCGTTCAGCGACACTACCCCTTCTTCCAGGGCGCCGGCCATGAGAACGGTCTTAAACGTAGATCCCGGTTCATAAACGTCCGAGATCAGGAAGTTCCGCCAGTTCTGTTGATCATACTCCGCGAAACTGTTGGGATTAAACGTGGGGTATTGAGCCATGCCCAGTACGCGCCCCGTATTCGGATCCATCACCAGGATCCCCATTTTCTCCGGATTATGCTCCTCGACTGCCCGTTTGATTTCCCTTTCCAATATATATTGGATCGTTTCATCTATCGTCAACACCAGACTTGCGCCGTCCCGCGAAGGAATGACCGTCTGCGTCGCGTCGGGAATGTTTTGGCCCCGGTGATCCTGTTCCAGCATCATTTTTCCCGGAGTGCCGGAAAGGACGCCGTCGTAAGCTATCTCAAGCCCGCTCAGCCCGGTATTGTCCGTACCCACAAAGCCCAGAAAATTCGCCAGCAGTTCGCCTTTCGGGTATACCCTCATGGGTTCTTCCTGAAAGCCTATCCCCGGCAGCTTCAGCGCCCGTATCGCCTGGGCCTGTTCTTCAGAGACCCGGCGTTTGACGTACATAAACCATCGCTTCGCGTTATCGTTGAGCTTTTGCGTCAGAGAAGCCTGATCCAGATCCAGGATGTAGGCGAGTTTAGCGGCGACTTCGTCGGTCCTTTGGGACTTCGCGACTTCCACCGGGTTTGCGATCACCGTTTCCGTCATTACGCTTACGGCAAGCGGCCTGCCTTTTGTGTCATAGATCGCCCCTCTCCTGGCGTCGAGGGTGACCTGATTAAAACGATTCTCAAAAGCCATATTCTCAAATTCGGCGCCACGATAAATCTGGATCCAGGCCAGCCTGCCAAAAAGCCCCAAAAAAGCGAGAGAGGCTACGATCAGGATGAACTGGATTCTATTTTTAACTCTTTTGTTGACAGGTTGCCTCATACGCTAATCCTACTTTAATCCGCCGAAATTTGACCGTTTATTTATTTAATATCGCGAGGACAAAATCCAATATCCGCTCGACCGCTTTGATCGTTTCCCGTTCCGCTTCCGCCGGCTTAACTTCCGCCGCTTCTTCGTCTGTCGCCCTGATTTTCCCCTCGGCGACGATCGTCGTCGACAATACCATATATTCGACCTGTTCATTTTTAACCATGCCCAGGTCGCGGACGGCGATCTCCTCGATACGTTCGAGGGAACGAAGCTCCGCTATTTGTCCGCGGATCTTGTCGTTTTCCAGCAATATCTGTTCATTTTCCGTCTGCAGCTTGTTGATGCTGTAATTCATCCGGCTGACGCCTGCTTTGACGAAAGTGGACGTCATCCCCATCATAAACAATACTGAGGACATACCCAAAAACACCCACGCGATCGTTCGCCTGAATTCGGCGTTAGAGCGGACTTGACGCCTTACAAGCCGCTTCGGCGTAATCTCCTTTGCCCTGTTTTGTTTTGCTTTTCCGCCTGGCCGCCGCGGGGCTTCCAACGCCTCATACCCGCCGGCCGGCTTACGAAGGGGAACCGCCATATCTTTTACCTCAACTCGCCGTTTTTTGAAATGCCCTCATCTTCGCGCTGCGCGCCCTGGGGTTTTCTTCCGTTTCCGAAAGGCCGGGCAGAACCGGTTTTACGGTAAGAATCTTTCCCCGCGAAGTCTTTCCGCAGACACAAACGGGGAAATCCTTCGGGCAGGTACATCCGGACGCCAACGATTTAAATGTATCTTTAACCAGCCTGTCCTCTAACGAATGGAAAGTAATCACCGCCAGCCTGCCTCCCGGCGCAAGGGATTCGACGGCGTCGGCGACCGCCTGCTCCAATATTTCCAATTCACGATTGACATAAATCCTCAGCGCCTGAAACGAACGTTTCGCGGGATGGGGCCCGTCTTCCCTGGCGCCCGCCGGTATGGCTTTCTTAATAACTGTTACCAGTTGGTCTGTAGTTTCGATTGGCTTTATTGCCCTTTCCGCCACGATAAATTGAGCGATCCGCCGGCTCCAGCGTTCCTCCCCATATGTCCATAGGATATGCTCCAAAGCTTCCGCGGTGGAATCCCTGATCACGTCGAGGGCGCTTATCCCTCCTGCGCCGGGGTCCATACGCATATCCAATCTGCCTGGACGCTGATAGCTGAAGCCCCTCTCCCCTTCGTCCAACTGTTGTGAGTTGACGCCCAGATCCATAAGTGCCGCGTCGATTTCAGCCATGCCCAAACCGGGCAGTATATCCCTGAGCCGGGAGAAATTGCTGTGAACCATCGCGTAAGGGCTCTGATCCGATTCATTGGTAAAGGGTAGGCTTTTCAGCTTCTCGTCTATCCTTTCCTTCGCCGCCGCAAGCGCCTGGGGATCCCTGTCGATGGCTACCAAAAAGCCCGAAGGCAGGATCCGTTCCAATATCGCGGCGCTGTGTCCGCCGCCTCCCGCGGTACAATCCGCGGCTTTCATGCCGGGCGACAGATTCAGGATTTCCATCGTTTCACGCAAGAGCACCGGTTTATGCTGAAAGCCGGTCATTGAAAGAGCTCCTCAGACAGGGATTCATAATCATTTTCCAGACCGCTCCGATACCCCTCCCAAGTGCTCTTGTCCCAAATCTCCAGATGATCCCCCGCGCCAAAGATATATACCTCTTTATCCAGATTCGCGTGGCTGCGGAATTCCAGATTGATCAGGGTCCTGCCTTGCCTGTCGATTTCGCAGGGATCGGAACCGGAAAAAAAACGTCTCTTGAAATCCCTGTATCGGCGGTTGAAAACGATGAGTGAATCCAACTTTTCTTCCAACTTTGACCATTCGTTCATGGGATACGCAAAGAGGCAGCCCTCAAAGCCTTTTGACAGCATATACTTGATTCCGAGATCGTCGCGATACTTAGCCGGTATTACCAACCTGCCTTTTTCATCGATTCCGTGTTGATACTCGCCGCTGAAGGCCATTTTGCCCACCTCCCAACCACTCGAATCCATTCATCAGTTCTTATATACCACAGTATACCACTTTCACCCACTCTATGCCACTATTATTTTAAAGTTTTAACGAAAAAATTTCATAAATATTTTACAATCATTTTTTTCCTTGAATAATAGCAAAAAAAGAAAGCGGCCCGTCGCCGCCCTCCATGGCTCCATCATGCCGCCAAGTCAGTGATTAATATTAGAATGTCCGCGACGTTAAGCCGCCAGGCAGGCTCAGGCTGCCGGCCCGCCCGGAGGCGGACGGTCGCCCGCTTTGCGTCAACGTTGTTTTTGCGCCTTCTTAAACCGGATACTGCTTTCGTTCAGATAGAGCCGCGTCCCTTCGCCCAGTATCCTGTCCACAAGCCTCGGATCATAACGATCCGTAAACTTCTCCCCAACCAGGTGGCTGGTAACGATCCAGGCTTTTTGCCGGTTGATCCTGCCATCGACGAGCCCGATTAATTGTTCCTCGGTAAAGTCCGTCAGTCGCTCCGTCCCCAGATCGTCCAAAATCAGCAGGTCGGCCCGCAATAGCTTTTCCTGTAAATACCCCCTGTTGTGAAAAGCGCCTTCCCGCCCCTCGTCTCCGGCGCCGCGATAAGCGTCGCCGCGGCCATAAAGGTCCTCCCTCAGCGCTTCCATTAGTTCCTCGACCCGGAAATAAATCACGGTTTTCTCCGCCGACATAACCAGGTTCGCCACGGCGCTGCATAGATGCGTTTTTCCGTTTCCGACAGGCCCGAACAAAAAAATATTGCCGCAAGGCTCTCCCCGGACGAGTTGAGCGGCGAAGTCCTTCATTCGTTTCGCCAGGCGCCCGGCTTCGTCGGGCCGACTGTACCACTCCAGGGAGAAATTATCGAAGGTTTGGGTTTTCTGCAGAGAAGAAAGGCCGCTGTCCGTCCGGCGGCGCAGATTCTCGTTCCGCCGCAGGCAAACGCAGGGCTCGCCCGGTACTATATATCCCCTGTCCTGGCAAAGCGGGCAATCCCAAGCCGCGTCGTAGACTCCCTCATCCATGCCCAGCGAGGCGAGGGTCCGGTTCTTCTCGTCTTGCAGTAGGGTTATCCTTTGCGCGGCAGCCTCGGCGCCTCCGCCTTCCCATACCCGCATCAACGCCTCTTTCCCGGCGGCAGCCAGTTCTTCGTCGATTTTTTTCAGCTGCGGGTTTAGCTGATAAAGCGCTTCTATCCGCATATCCCGTTCCGCTTGCTTAAGCAAACGAAGAGTATCCCTATCGGCTGTCATTTTCCGCCGCCCCCTTCATCGAGAAACCCGCTCCACAAGTTCGGGCCCCGCTCCTTGTCCGTTTTCCGCCTGGCGGTTTTCCCTTGCGGCTGCGCGCCGCCTCGGGCAGCGGGTTTCTTTTTATCCTCGTTCCAGAGCCGTATGGCCTCTTCGCAGGCTTCGGCGTCTTCCGCGCCTAAATCGTGCCAACGCGCGATGATGGAGTCGATATATTTGAACGTCGCGTTAGCGGCGCCGGCTGATTCCCGGGCCGCCCGGACGATAAGGGCGTGGCTGTACCGCCAGGTGATGTGCCATTTCACGTAATAATCCCTTTCCATCACCGTAACCATACCGTACAAACCGAGATAGTCTTTTTTGACCTCGGCCGCCTGTTTGCCTATCCAGTCCACTTCATTCATAAACGAAGCAAGGCCTTCCAACGTATATATCCCGCCCCGGTGGATCTGGGCAGCCAACGGTTTATAATTCTTCATTTGGATCAGATCCCGCTGAGCGCAAAGGCGGAAGAAATTGAGCATAAACTCCGTAGACCATCCATATTTCAGGTTGAACTCCTGGATCAGTTGTTTCTCCCTGACCGTAACGCTCAGACTGCCCCGGAGGCGGTCCAATTCCTTAACGATCCTGCTGTAGTCAAATTCGCCTGCGGAGACGGACCCGGGACGCTCTTCCGCGCCGTCGGGCTTTCTTTCCTTTTCCCAGATTTGATACAGCTTCCGCCAGAGAGGCGCAAAACCTGTCCGTCGCCCCTCGCCTTCCCCCTCCCATTTCGCCCAGCCTTTCTCAAGGGCCCAGCCGATCCAGGGATTATCCCCCTGATTCTTTTTATCAGGATAAGCCCCTTCCTCAGCGGAACCGGCGCGTTCCGCCTGATCGCGGCGCTGCTGATCGAGGGCAAGCAGCAGATAGCCGAGTTCCTCAGGGCTGATATCCAGAGCCTGATACTTTTCCAGAAGGAAACAAGGCATCGCGATATGGCCTTTTTCCTGCAGATACGCGTTAAAATCCGCCTGAGTCATAAAATCTCCCTTTATGCCGCTTCGCAGCTTCTCACCAGGATCTGCACCTGCTCCACATATATACCGCAAAGAACCAGTATCCTGTCCTGCAAAAGCAGCCGGATATCCTCCGCCATCCGGGGTATGTCTCCGGGGATACGGGCAGTAAATTCCATATGGATTCTGGCGTTGCCTTTTTTGACCTCAGTCTCTACCTTCGTCACTTTTGATACGCCGGAGACGCCGGCCGCTAAAAACCTTATCATCTGATCCAGCGCCTGCTCTGTGATGACCAGTTTCCCCACGGTACTGAACCTCGGTTGTATGATGGTCCTTTCCCCCTGCCTGTGCCCGGATTTCAGCTGCATCAGATACCGGATAGGCCGCATCAGGTATCCCTGCAGATCCTCCCTCACTTCAACGACAGGGACGGGTATCACATGCATCCCGTATGTTTTCCTCAGTTCCTTCGCCGTGGCGATCTCCCGGGGGCTGGAAACATCGTCGATATGAACATAATGACGCGGTTTCGGTAAATCCAGAGCGCCGCAGATCCGCTCAGCCATTTTCCTCGACGTGCCCAGGATCAACAGCTTTTCCGGTTTGATTTCAGCCAGGGCGTTTTTCACTTCTTCCCGATGTTCCTCCCTTAGAAAAACCGCCCGCTTAACGGCGCCCACAGAGGTTTTTTCCCCTTTAGCCGATATCCCGGCCAGGCGTTCCCCTTCCCTGATCAATAATCCGTCGTCGATGAGTGTATCGATCCCGTTCTGATAAGCTACCGTTATCGCCTGATGGGATTTACCGGTTCCGCTGGGCCCGATCAAGGCGTAAACTTCCATCACATCACTACCCTTTTGACGAAAAAAAGCGGAACAGCAATCAGACGCCATCGATTGCCTGCCCACTCATTATCGTTAATTGCTATTATCTTTCTTCATCGCCCGCTGACCCGGGCTGAAGCGGAAACCGACCGCCCCGGTACTAGATTGCCTTGTCCATTTCCTGACATTCGCTGCAAACGCCAAAAAACTCGAGGCGATGGCCGGTGACCGTAAAGCCGCTTGCCGCTTTGGCCCTGTTTTCGATAGATTTGACTAACGGCATGTGTAAATCATATACCCTGCCGCACTCTGTGCAGCAAAAATGATAATGATTCTCGCGCGTTCCGTCGAAGCGGCTCTGGTGGCTCCCAAAGTCCAGCTCGCTGATCTCGCCGTTATCTCTAAGCTGATTCAGGTTCCGGTAAACTGTTCCCAATGATAAACCGGGGATTTTTTTCCGGGCTTCCTGATAGATCCATTCCGCGGTAGGATGACTTTCCACTGAACGGAGTATCTCCAGGATCGTCACTTTCTGCTTAGTCATCCGCTGACTCTTAGGCATTTTCATCATCCTTACTATTTTATAAATAATATTTACTAAATAGTAAGCGTTATTATCACCGTTGTCAATAGGTTTTCATCATTTAACAAAAATAATTATCAACAGGCAGGCGACAACATTGCATTATTCAACTTTGTCCGCGCTTTTTCCACTTTGGCACGATGGACAGTTTTTCATAATCCGATTTCAACATGCCCAGGAAAAAAACATTGACATATTTCCCGTCGGAAAATATCTGGTTTCGCAGATGCCCTTCGGGTTTATAGCCGAACTTGAGCGCGTTCTGAAGGCCGTAAGGCTGGTTTTCCGATATTCGCATATAAGTTTTCTGCAGCCGCAGCTCATAATAGGCGAAATCCAGAAGTACGATGAGCAGATCGAGCCCAAACCCCGCCAGGCGCATTTCCTTTTCTCCGATACCCAGCAATAGCTCGGCGTTGCCGTTCATCCGGTCGATATTTCTCAGGCAGCATACGCCGATAGGGGCCTCGTCTCTTTCTCTCAGCACCATGAAAATCAGCTTTGACTGCCGCGGGTCATAGATGCCCGCGCCGGACTGGACGATCTCTTCCCGGATCGAATCCAGATCGTTGCTTTCATAAGCGTCGTAAGCCTGGCGAAAGTCTTTATCCATATACCATTTCTGCAATACCTCCGCGTCCTGCTCTTCCAGGGTGCGCAGTTTGACCTTTTTGCCTTTCAGCATCTTTTCGCCTCCATTATAATACGCTTCCGCGGAGCGGGATAAGAATCAATCCCGACAGTATCTTCGGTGAGAAAAATGTGGATTTCTCCGGCATGACGACGTCTGGGTCGAGGGCCCCCGCGTCCGCGACCGCCATCAGCTCCCCGTGGCTCACCGGATGGAGGGCGACGGCTATGTCATATCCGCCGTCGTCCACCGCTTTTCGCATCTTGTCCAAATCCTGTTCGGGATAGTAGTCGAAATACCGGCTGTCCATAATCATGTCATGCTTCAATTCCAGAAGCGGATAAAGGGTGTTTTCTAATATCCGGCAATCCAGCCGGCCTACTACTTCCTCTTCGTCAACGTCGACCGCCCGATAACGCCAACTGCCCGTTCGGGTATAGATCGAGAATGAATGGCGTTCCGGCGTCGTGAAATCCGGGATCGGTTCCAGGGGTAACCGGTCCTGTACCGACGCGAACGACGCCTTGCCCCGTATGACCCGGTTGTACGCCTGAATCCCGGCCTGCTCCGCCTGACAGATATACGCGATACAACTGTTCAAACCCATACGCAGAGCGCTGTGGTAGCGGTGATGGCCGTCCGCGATATATAAAGGTTTTTCGCCGACGAGCCCCATGAGCTCACGTCCTTGGGGGCTGTCTTCATTTACTTTAAATATCCGGTTCCCAATCCCGGAAAGCTCCGATTCCCCCAGGAAATCCGATACGAACTCGTACATAGGGGCGGCATGGGAGCAGATCTCGTCCAGTACTTCGCCGACGGGCGTCCCGGTCAACATCCAGATGGGTTCCGTCACATACCCCGTTTCTTCCATCAGCTTGATCCTGCCCCGGACTTTTTCGTCAAAAGTTTTCTCATGCCGGACGACTTCTTTCGCTTCATACGGGGTAACCTCCATGGCTGCCATAAAGCCTCTGCGGAGCCGGTCGCCGAAGCGTTGTTCATAGATATAAAAACCCGGTTCATCGTCTTCGATGAGTACGCGCCTGCCGGTCAGATCCGCTAAAGCGGACGAAGGTGCCTCCCCCAGGATCACATGATAAAGCGAATCCGGATTGTTTCGCAGCAACTCATCCAGCGGGGCGCCCGGCTTGATTACGTCATATGGCGGGCACGTAACCGTCTTCGCCCATCCGCCGCCCGGCCGAAGGCCCGCCAAACCATATATCTTTGTCATCCCCCGGCCTCCATTCGCGATATGATATATTTTATCATAAAACTATTGCTTTGTGCACAGGCTCTGATATAATATTACTTGTTCAATTTGGCAAAGTATTATGGATATGATTATCCGGGAGGTAAAGTTATGATCACAAAGGAAATGAGCATTACCGATATCGTATTTCAACACCCCGAAGTCATGTCGGTCTTCGCGGAGTATGGCATGGGCTGCATAGGCTGCATGGCCGCTCAGTTTGAGAATCTGGGCCAGGGCGCGGAAGTCCATGGCATCGATCCGGATCAGTTGGTAGCTGATCTCAACGCCGCGATGATCGGAGACTGACGGCGCCGCAGGACACTGTCGATATTGACGCGGAGAAACGGGCATGAGCATGCCCGTTTCTTTTTTTGCGCCGCTATTTATCTGTTTGCCATGTCCTGAAGCATATACCCGACGCCGCTGCACGTCACCAGATAGATCGGCGACGACGGGTCTTTTTCGATTTTTTGCCTCAGCCGGCCGATCCCGACCCTGAGATAATGGACATAGTTGGCGTAGTTTTCCCCCCAGACGTGGGTAAGCAGCTCTTCATGGCTGATTACCTGATCCGGGCGTTCCGCCATATAAATCAGGAGCTTAAATTCTGTGGGCGTCAGCGGGGTGGCTTTCTCTTTGATGATTACCTGCCTCTGGCTTAAATCGATGGTAAGGGCGCCGATTTTCTTTTTCCCGTCTTCCGCCCGTACCGACTCCCGCCTGATGCGGCGCATCACGGCGCCGACCCTGGCGAAAAACTCGTCTGTGGAGTACGGAAACGATAAATAATCATCCGCGCCGGCCCTCAGGGCCGCCACGACGCCCGCGCTCCCCTTCTCCTGCCCCATCATCACAACGGGAATATCACTGCCCGCCCTGAGAAGTTTCAGAAACTCCAGACCCCCGATATCCGGTAACGCTTCTCCTACGACCAGAAGGTCGCCGAATTCATCCGAGATATTATTCAGGATATATTGGCCCCCGGGCGCAGTCGATACGTCATAACCGGCGGCGCGCAGGTTAGCCCGCAGAAGGCGCAGGGAATCCATATCCCGGATCGCGAGTATCGCTTTTGAGCGGTTCAATAAATCATCCTCCTATCAGTACGATGAATCCGTATACTCGAATTCCATGGGACCGATACGGATAGTATCCCCATCCGCGGCGCCCGCTTTTTTTAACATCCCGTCTACATCCATCGACCGCAGTATCTTCAATAACCGGTTGACCGCGGCTTCATTGCCGAAGTTCGTTCTCCTGATCTGGCGTTCCGCCTCGCTGCCGGTCAAAATCCAATACTCGTTTTCCCGCTTGACCGCAAGCGGCGGGCCCGCTTCAGCTGCCAGTCCGGTTATCCTGATATCGCCGTCCGCGGGCGATTGTTCGGTAAGCCCGATTATATCCGCTTCCCGTTCCTTCAGCATCTTCCCCGCCGTCCGCATCAGATCCACGCAACCGAGGCCTGTAGCCGCCGATATAGCCAGAATTTGATACTCGTCTCCGAGCTTTTCCCGCAAACGGGCCAGGTTTTCTTCGGCATGGGGCAGATCCATTTTATTTGCCGCGATGATTTGAGGCTTCCTGCTCAGCCCGGGGCTATATAACTCGAGCTCCTTTAGGATCAGATCGAAGTCGTCCAGGGGATCGCGGTTTTCGAAGCCGGAGATGTCCAGCACATGGATCAGTACCCTGGTGCGCTCCACATGCCTTAAGAAACGATGCCCCAGCCCCGCCCCCTCCCCGGCGCCTTCGATAAGGCCGGGAATATCCGCCAGGACAAAGCTTTCTTCATCGTCCAGGCGGACTACGCCCAAGTTCGGGTCGATGGTTGTAAAAGGGTAATCGGCGATCTTCGGTTTAGCGGCGGAGACTCTGGCAATGATGGAAGATTTGCCCACATTGGGAAAGCCGATCAGGCCAACATCCGCCAGGAGCTTAAGCTCCAGCGTCAGCCAGCCCTCTTCGCCGGGTTCGCCGTTGTCGGCGATCTGCGGGGCCCTGTTTACTGAAGAGACGAAACGGGCGTTCCCCTTTCCGCCACGGCCTCCCCTGGCGACGGTCAGTCTTTGCCGGTGGTAAATCAGGTCGCCTATCATGGCGCCGTCGTCTTTTTTCACGACGGTACCTACAGGCACTTTGACCGTCAGATCGTCTCCAGCCGCGCCATGCATATCTTTGCTCCGGCCGGGCCCTCCCGCCGGGGCGTTAAAATGCTTTCTGAACCGAAAGTCCACCAGGGTCCTAAGCCCCTCGTCGGCGACAAATACGACGCTTCCGCCCCGGCCTCCGTCGCCGCCCGAAGGCCCCCCCGCCGGCACGTACTTTTCACGCCGGAAAGAGACCATACCGTCGCCGCCTTTGCCGGCTTTGACAAATATCTTCGCGTAATCGTAAAACATATTCCGTCCTTTAGCGCAAAAAATCCGACGCGTCCGGGAGCGCAGCAGGCTGCTTACGTTCCGTATAGCCCACAGTAAAAAATAGCCCCGGCAGCGCCGAGGCCTGAACTACTAATTCCTCATGCCTGAATTTTTTCAGGATAAATGCTTACTCTTTTTCGGCTTTTGTCAAGATGCTCAAATTTGACATATCCGTCGATGAGCGCGAACAGGGTATCGTCTTTCCCCAATCCCACATTTGTACCGGGATGGATCTTGGTGCCCCTCTGCCGGACGATGATGTTGCCGGCCGTCACCACCTGCCCGTCATATTTCTTGACGCCCAACCGCTGCGCGGCGGAATCCCTGCCGTTGCGGGAACTCCCAACGCCTTTCTTATGGGCGAAAAGCTGCAGATTCATTTTTATCATGGCATTCACCTCCTGTAGGCTAAATCAATATAGTCCCAGTGGCTCCGCCGGATCGCCTTCAACCCGAGAGCCATAGCCGCAAGGATAGCTTGCGCCTCGTTTTGTCGGTCTTCCGGAAAATCGTCGGAAAGCCGGCAATAAATCAATCCCTGGGGCAGTATGGAATAGTATACCTTCCCGGGGAAACTTTCCGCCAACCCCATCACCGCCGTCGTGGCGACCGCGGATACCCCTGCGCAGATTATATCCGCGCCCCGGCGGGCGTAACGGGCGTGCCCCCAGATCAGGAAACTTTCAATCTGACCCTTAACGCCTTTGATCCTGATCCTGATCATCAGTCCTGAGTTTCGTCTGCCGCCGCTTCTTCAGTCGCTGCGGCTTCTTCGGCGACAACAGCTTCTTCGGCGGCAACAGTTTCTTCAACCGCCGGAGCTTCTTCGTTCACGGCTGCTTCTTCGGTTACTGCGGCTTCTTCAGCGGCAACAGCTTCTTCGGCAGCCGGAGCCTCGTCGACAGGCTTAGCCGCTTTAGGCGTCCTTGGCTTCCTGGCCGGCTTGCTTACCGGAGCAGGCTTGACATCCTCGGCCGCTTCCGGGGCTTCGGCTGACGCGGTTTCCTCGGCCGTTTCGATTTCCCCGGCCGGTTTTACTTCTTCAGCCGCAACGATTTCCCCGGCTTCATCGAGGGCTTCGGCCGCTTTCGCTTCCTCAGCCGCCAGCACAACGCCGTCCAGCCATATCTGGTCGATCAATACCTTGGAGTACGGCTGGCGATGCCCCCGCAGCTTGCGGTATTTCTTCTTCGGCTTATACTTAAAGACGAGGATCTTATCGCCTTTGCCCTGTTCCAGTATCTTCAGTAAGACTTTCGCGCCTTCCACATAAGGCTTGCCTACGGTGAATCCATCGTCCTGCCCCAAGGCAAGCACCTTGGTGATCTCGACGGTTTCTCCCGCCTCGGCGTCGAGCTTCTCTACCGTCAGCACGTCGCCTCGATTGACTTTGTATTGTTTGCCGCCGGTTTCCATGATTACGTACATTTTTTACACCTCCTGACCTGGTCTCGCCGCCCCGAAGGCAGCCGTAGCGTTTCTTCCGGTCAATACCGGAGCCTTGGGCGAGCGGTTTGGCAGGCTTTCGTACCGTATCCCGGTATCCGGGTTCTCCGGCGCCTACATTAAAGAAATATATCATTTTCGTCTGCGGTTGTCAAACAGATTTTCGAACCGGCGGATTATTATTACGGATTATTATGAGGATTATTGATAAAAGTCTCTGCCGTATTTCCGCGCCTCGTCTTGGAGGATTTCATTCTTACGCTTCGCGGCTTCGTCGCCCACCGCGCTCAGGAAGCCGCCTGCCCAGACATACCCGCCCCCGGGCGCGTACGCGTCCATCGTATCACGCACCGACTGGCGGAGTTCCTCCTCCGTCACATCGGCTTCCAGCAGCCTGCCCCGCCCGTCCCAGCCGCCGGCGATTACCAGGTCATTGCCGTATTTCGCTTTAATCCCTTTTAAGTCATTGCATGTCTGCGCCGGATCCCAGGACCGCACGCCCATCTGGACAAATAAATCCACTACGCTCTCACATTTGCCGCAGTTATGCATGGTGATCGGCAGCCCCCGGTCACGGCCGCGCTTAGCCCATTTGTCGTGGTGGGGCATGATGAATTCGCGGTATGTCTCCGGAGAGATAAAAGGCGCGCCCCAGGCAGCTGTGTCGTCGATGAGGGTGATGACGTCCGGCTGATAAAGGTCGATGACCCGATCGGCGATGGAGATATAAAACGTAGAAAGATACTCCAATAATTCGTGTACGGTCTCCGGTTCCTCGTAAAATGCGATGAGGCCGTCCTCAAAACCCATAAAACTCATCAGCAGTTGAAAATATCCCACATGCAAACCCATGCCGAGCGCGGTCTGCGTCCGGTCTATATTGATGCGTCCCATATGTTCGCCAACCATTTTTTCCCAATCCGTACCGGATACTTCCGGCGCTTTGATGATATCCCGCCAATGGGACAGCTTTTCCAGAGGCAGGATAAACGTACTGTTGTCCGGAATGATCGCGTTACCGGTGGATTCGGTGGGGATATAGTTCACGCCCCATATATCGGGACCGCCGCCCCGCTCCCGGTGCCCGTTGGTGATTGGCGCCTCGACCATGGCGTTAGCCGGGGGCCTCCCTCCCGGCGGGGGCGGGCCGAACGTATAAATCGGAACCCATTCCGGTGTTTCCCCCCGCAATGTCATCAGGTAATTTTCTTTTTCAGTCAACATCGCTGCCACCTCTTCTTTGAATTTATTTATTGAAACATGATAATCAATCATATAAACCGCGCCGGCGCCGCGCGATACTATAAAAGCGGCTTTGCTTTACACGGCGCTGGCTTCCTGAGCGGTTTTCAAGGGGATACGGCCTCTGCCTTCGCATTGGGGGCAAATAATCTCCCAAGTACTGTTCAATGGCTGGCCGACTTTTTTCCGGGTAATCTCAACAAGGCCCAGAGGGGTGAACCCCAGGATATGGGTTTTGATCCTATCCTTATTTAATTCGTCGATGAGCACTTCCAGAATCCGCTGCTTATGATTCTCGTTTTCCATGTCGATAAAGTCGATGATAATAATCCCGCCGATATTCCGTATCCTGAGCTGGCGGGCGATCTCCCGGGCAGCTTCCATATTGGTCCTCAGGATTGTATCCGTCAGGTCTGTGCTGCCCACATATTTCCCCGTGTTGACGTCGATGACGGTCATCGCTTCCGTCCGGTCGATAATCAGATAGCTGCCGTTTTTCATCCATACCTTGCGGTCCAGCGCCGCTTCCATTTCACTCGCGATGGAGTATTTATCAAATAGTTCTTCCATATTGCATACAAACACCTTGCGTTTTAACCGCGGCTCCATGATATCCAGATAGCCCAGGATTTCATTATACAATGCACGGGTATTAACCATCAGCCTGTTGATTTCCGTAGAAAACACATCCCTGAGTATCCGCTGATACAAGCCCATGTCTTTGTATATCAGCCCTTTCGCTATCCCCTGGCTGAAACGGCTTCTTATCCCTTCCCATATCAGCATCAGCTGCTGCTGGTCGCGAAACAGCTCGTCCCGCGTCGCGCCTTCGCCGATGGTGCGCACGATAAGCCCCATGGACTCCGGCTTCAGTTCATCCGCCAGGGACTGGAGCCGCTGACGCTCTGCCGGACGCAGTATCCGCCGGGATATCGCGCAGTGATCTACAGCCGGCATCAATACCAGATAGCGCCCCGGGAGCGTGATCTGGGCCGTGATCCTGGCGCCTTTGGAGCCTGCCGGTTCCTTTGTGATTTGTACCATCAACTCCTGCCCTTCCTTAAGCAGGCTTTGTATAGGTATCCCCGCGGGCGCCTTTTCCATACCGGGCTCATTGGTTTGCGCGTCGTCCACGTAAAGGAAAGCGTTTTTCTCCAGTCCGATATCCACAAAAGCGGCTTGCATACCGGGCAGGATATTTTTAACGACGCCTTTATAGATATTCCCCACGACGCGCCGGTCAGACTCCCGCTCAAGGTATAGCTCCACCAGGCGACCTTCCTCGACCACCGCTACCGTCGCTTCGTTGCCTTCCGACCGCATCAACAGTTCTCTCCGCATATTATACAGCGACTCCTTCCATAGGGCCAAACACCTTTCCATCCTGTTGAATCAACAACGCCGTGCGGCATATCGTCGCCGGCGGATATGCTTTGACCCCCCCTGCCTCGCCGATCATCTCCCAGAGTTCCTGAGGGCGAAGTTGCCCTTCCGCCGTCATACCCAGTTCCATCTCGATGGTCAGCGCCCTGTATCCGGCCCCCGGCCGCTCGTCTGAGGACATGCCGTCCCCCGCTGTTTCGCCTGCGTCAGATACGTCGTATTCGCCCGTCCCGATCACTTCTATCCGTCTCACCAGTCCCCTTACTTCCTTCGCGGGGACCGGCTTCTTCCCCGGCTTCTCCTTCGGTTTGCGCCATAATTCTCCCGCCGCCAGCAAGCCCGCTATGCCGGCTGCCGCTTTCGCCTCATCCTCGTCCCGGATCTGTACGACTATTCTATATATCGCCAGATTAATCACGGCGGACAGGCTCCGGCTCCCTACGCCGACTTCCTCGGCGGCGACGAACGCTATCGCGGGGGGAAGCGCGGCTTCCAGCAATCCGCTGAAACTCCTGATATTGACACGGGAGGCAAGTTCCACATCCGCGTACTCCCTGCGCCCGGTCGTCCCTACGGCGAGGGCGGACGCGAAAGCGATCTTCGGATGGGGATTATACCCTTCCGAAAAAGCAAGCGGCGCTTTCGCCCGGCGCAGGCCGCGTTCCATGGCGCGGGCCAGGTCCAGATGGGACAGGTATCTGCCCGCTTCTGTCTTGCTGAAACAAATCCTGACCTTCATTGATCCACCGCCTCGCCGAAAAGTACGTTGCCGCCTGTATTCTTATCTCTAATCGCCGGGGCTTCTCCCGGACCGGCTTCGCCTTTCGCCAAATCGCAGACGCCGCATCCGGCGCAGCCCTCGTACCGGCAGTCGCCGGTGGTTTTCCCCGCGGCTGACTTCTTATACTCTCGCAATAAAAACGCTTTGCTTACGCCATAATCCAGATGATCCCACGGCAGGGCGCCGTCTATATCGAAACTTCGGGTCGCCAGGGCTTCCATATCCATCCCGGCTTCCTCAAATACGCCCCGCCAGAGATCCCGCCGCAATTCATCCGTCCAGCCGTCGAAACGGCAGCCCATTTCCACGGCGCGGACCAGCAAAGGCGCCAACTCGCGCCCGCCCCGGGCAAACACGGCCTCCAGCATGCTGGTGAACGCGTCATGATAATTATAGGTGATTTGCCGGTTTCTGAGCAAATCCCGCAGCCGGCTTTGCTTCGCTTTCAATTCCTCCTGCCCCGCCTGGCCCGCCCACTGGAAGGGCGTCTGCGCTTTCGGAATGAAATTAGACGCCGAGCAGGTTACGTTCAGCCCGCCTTTGCGGTCCTGATCCCTCATCACCTGATTACCGGTACGGACGGCCTTCAGGCAGAGATCGGCGATGGCGTCCACGTCCTCCATCGTCTCTCCGGGCAGGCCGATCATAAAGTATAGCTTAATCTGCCGCCAGCCTCCGGCTACCGCTTTTGATACGGTCGACAGGAGGGCTTCCTCATCAACGCCCTTATTAATGACGTCCCTCATCCGCTGGCTTCCGGCTTCCGGCGCGAAGGTAAAGCCCGTCTTCCTGACCTTCTGTATCTCTTCCGCCAAATCTACGGAAAAATGATTCGCCCGCAGGGAGGGCAGCGAGACGCTGATTTTATCTTTGGCGAATTCGGCGGAGATATCCTTTACGATCTCCCGGATGCAGGTATGGTCCGAGCTGGAAAGCGAAGTCAGGGATATCTCTCTGTGACCCGTGTTGTCCCTAAGCGCCCTCGCCTGGGCCAGCAACGTTTCTTTGCTTCGCTCCCGCACCGGTCTGTAGATCATCCCCGCCTGACAAAAACGGCAGCCCCTCGTACAGCCCCGAAGTATCTCCAGCATCATCCGGTCATGAACCGCTTCCACATAAGGCACGATCGGCTTGAGGGGAAACACGGCGTCTTCCAGGCTTGACAGGCGCGCGCTCCTGACCTTCCGGCCTTTCAGCGACGGGACATACACGCCCGGCAGCCCCGCCAACGCAAGGAGTAGGGCTCGTTTATCTATTAAGCCTGCCCCTTTTTCTTTGTATCGGGCGACTACTTCCAAAAGCGCCGGCAGCAGTTCCTCCCCTTCGCCCATAACTACGGCGTCCAGAAAGGGCGCCAGAGGCTCGGCGTTGGCGGCGCAGGGGCCCCCGGCGATGATCAGCGGGAAGCCCGTTTCCCGCTCTTCCGCCCAATACGGGATCCCCGCCAACTTAAGCATACGCAGGACATTGGTATAACTCATCTCATGCTGAAGCGTAAACCCCAGGCAGTCGAAATCCCCCGCCGGACGGCCTGATTCCAGCGCGTATAAAGGGATTCCCTCCCGGGCCATCACATCTTCCATATCTTTCCATGGAGAAAAAGCCCGTTCCATCAACATATCCGGCCTGCGGTTCACCGCTTCATACAGGATATGCATGCCGAGATGGGACATGCCCACTTCATAGATATCAGGAAAGCCGAAAAGGAAACGGCATTTCACCGTATCCCAATCCTTCTTTACCTGATTGAATTCGTTGCCGAGATACCGTTGAGGTTTCTCCAGCGTATCCAGAAAAGGCCTGATTCGTTCAATGCAATCCGCCATATACAGCCCGTCTCATCCTATATTTGCGCCGCCCGCCGCCGATTAGTGGGTCCCGCCGTTGATATCGATACAGGCGCCGTTGATATACGCCGCTTCATCTGTGCATAGATAACAGATCAGGCTGGCTACCTGCTCGGGTTTGCCCAGGCCGGGACCGTCGCCGCCTTTGGGGAGATTAGCCGTCATCGCCGTCTCTATCCCCCCGGGCACGATACAGTTGACCGTGATATTCTTGCGCCGTTCTTCCCTGGCAAGGACTTTTGTCAGGGCGTAGAGCCCGCCCTTAGCCGCCGCGTAGTTCGACTGCCCTACGGCGCCGTAGACCGCGATGGATGAAATAAAAATGATGCGGCCGGACTCCTGCTCCCGCATACGGTTGACGACCTGGCTGGTGCAATTATACGCGCCGTTCAAATCTACGTCGATAACCATGTCCCAGTTCTCGTCGCTCATTTTATGAAACATCGCGTCCCTGGCGATTCCGGCGTTATTAATCATAAAATCGATACGGCCAAACTTCCCGTATACCTGTTGGATAGCCGAGCGGGCGCCGGCGCGGTCCGCGATATCGCAGCGGAGGGGAAACACTCTATCTCCCGAGGGATCGAGTTCCTTCGCGTAAACGACGTCCGCCATATCCAATACTGCTACGCCCGCCGCGCCGTCCGCATACAGACGCCTGACGATAGCCTCGCCTATGCCTTGGCTCCCGCCGGTCACGACGGCATATTTTCCGGAAAAATCAAACATGAAGAACCGACCTCCGTTTCATATCATTGTTTTCATTATTAATCATTATTATATCATAGTTTTTTGCCGTTTTTCGTGCTACTATTGAAGTAGAAAGGTTGAATTTATATGCCGAATATCATCGAAACGCTTAATCAAAAAATCCTGATCGCCGACGGCGCTATGGGCACTATGCTGCAAAATGAGGGCATGCCTGCCGGCGTCTGCCCTGAAATATGGATGTTGACGAATCCGGATAAAGTCCTGGAAGTCATGACGGCTTACGTGAAAGCGGGCGCGGAGGTCATTGAAACCAATACCTTTGGGGCAAGCAGCCTGAAACTGGCCGGATACGGCTATGAGGACAGCGTAAACATCGTGAACACGACTGCTGTGAAACTCGCGAAACAAGCCGCCGGCCCCGACCGGTATGTAGCCGGGGTCATCGGTCCCAGCGGACATTTTCCCGCTCCGGTCGGCGACGTCGGCTTTGAAGAAATGACGGACGTATTCGCCCGGCAGGCTCAGGCGCTTTCACTTGCCGGCGCCGACCTGATCCTCATCCAGACCTTCTCCGATCTGGGGGAAGCCAGGGCCGCTTATCTGGGCGCCCGTAAAGTGACAAATCTCCCGGTCGCCGTTTCCATGACCTATGGCCCGGACCGGCGTACGCTTACCGGGTCGGATCCGGAGACTGTCGCCGCTGTGTTTGCGGCGCTGGGCGCGGATATCCTTGGCGTGAATTGCTCCGCGGGCCCGCCGGAGATGCTGGAGATCGTCAGCCGTTACCGGCAATGCTGCAAACTGCCGCTCCTGGCCGAGCCCAACGCCGGCTTGCCCGTTTTGGATGAAGGCCGTACGGTGTTTCCCATGACGCCCGAGGATTTTTCAGTCTATGTTACGCTCTTCCTCACTGCCGGCGTCCGTTATCTCGGCGGCTGCTGCGGAACCACCCCGGCGCATATCAGGGAAATCGCCGAAACGGCGGAGGCCTGGGACGGGCAAACCGTCGTCGCAGGCCGGGAGGGCTCGTCCGTATTGACCTCACGTACGCAAACGATCTTTCTCGGCGCCGGCCATCCCCCCCGCCTGATCGGCGAACGCCTGAACCCTACGGCAAGGCCGGCGGTATCCGAAGCGTTGATTGAGGGCGATTTCGATTTCTTCGTCCGGGAAGCCGCGGATCAGGCTTCGGCGGGCGCGGATCTGCTGGACGTCAACGCCGGGCTCGCGGGGACCGGCGAGGCGGCAAATCTCAGGGAGATCATCCTCCGGCTCCAGCAGTCCCCGGACGTCCCCCTGGTTATCGACACCGTCGACCCGGCTGCTCTGGAGCAAGCCTTGACCCACTATCACGGCAAGGCTCTTGTGAACTCCGTCAACGGCGCGGCGGCGAGCCTCGATACGGTCCTGCCGTTAGTGAAGCGGTACGGCGCGGCTGTGGTAGGCATGACCCTGGACGAACAGGGCGTACCGGACAAAGCGGAAGACCGGCTTCGGATAGCCGGCAGGATACTCGACCGGGCCCTCGAGGAAGGTATACCGAAAGAAGACGTCTATATCGATTGCCTCGTCATGGCTGCCGCCACCGGTCCCGAATCCGCGGCGGAAACGATCCGGGCTGTCGCCCTGATTAAAGAAAAACTGGGGCTGGCTACGATCCTGGGTATAAGCAATGTCTCCCACGGCATGCCGGAGCGTTCCTGGCTGAACAAAACTTACCTGGCTCACGCGGTAGCGGCCGGCGCGGATCTGGTTTTCGCTAATCCCCGGGACCCGGACGTAAGGAAAATTTTATCCGCCGGCGCTTTTCTCGCGGGGCGTGACCCCGGCGGCGCGCGTTATATCGCGCAAGCGCAAAAAGACGCCCGCCCCGGCGGCGGGCAAGCCCTGAATCCGGAGGGGACAGATACGGCAACTGATACGGCGGCGGCGACAGCGGGGGAGGCGGCGGCTACCCCGGCGGATATGGCGGCTACCTCGGCGGATATGGCGGCGCCAGACACTGAAGCAGCGTCCCAAGCCGCCGGCGTCCTTTTCCTTCCCGCCAACCTCGAAGCCCTGCGGCAGGCTATCCTGGTCAACGACCGGCGGCAAATCCAGGCCTTGCTTCAGCCGATGATCCCGCGCAAAAGTTTCGCCGAACTGGTAGGCTTGAGCATCATTCCGGCGCTAAACACAGCGGGCGAATCCTTCGCCCGGGGCGATACTTTTCTTCCCCAGCTCCTCCTGACTACCGACGGCGCGGGTTTCGCCTTCGAATATCTGCAAACCGCCAAACCCGAATCCTCGGCGCGGACGCTGGAAACCGTGGTCCTCGGCACGGTCGAGGGCGACGTCCACGATATCGGCAAAAATATAGTCAAAGCCCTGCTTTCCAGTTACGGTTATCAAATCGTCGATCTTGGCAAGAGCGTCCCGGCTGAAGAGTTCATCGAAGCGGTCAGGGTACATAAAGCGAGCGTCCTGGGGCTGTCCGCCCTGATGACTACCACCATGACGGAGATGGGACCCGTCATCCGCAGGGTCAGGGCGGAGGGCCTGGACGTCAGGATTATCGTCGGCGGCGCCGTCCTGACGAAAGAATACGCGGAAATCCTCGGCGCGGACGCTTATGTCGGCGAAGCGGCGGAAGCCCACGGCGTCATCCGCAGGCTGCTCGACGGCGGGGCTTAGAATGATACGGCGCTCCCCGGCGCTGTCTGACGCGCCGGCGCGGGCGCGCAAAGCGCCCATGCCTTCGCCTTCGCGGCGGGTTTACCGCTCTTTTAAGTATATGCCCTGCAGGCGTATGATCGTCCTGTCGGCGATCAGCTCGTTGAAGATAATCAGGTATCTGTCGGTAAAGTTGAGCACAAGCCTGCCCTTATCCCCCGACGACGCGTTTTCTGTCCAATAATGGGCTTCGTCGATTTTATGCAAACTATTTACAATCAACGGCTCCCCGTCCCGATCCCCTATGATGTTGGCGTAGGAAAACTTAAGCGCCCCGCCGTCTTCGAATATTTCTATTTTCTGTACGTCCCCGGCGTGATAGACGCCGGCGACGCTTTCGCCGTCTAAAGGCGCCCGCCTGAAGACGACGGGATTTTCGCACATGACCGGATGGGCTTTGATGAACTGAAACGCTTCCTGGGATAATGGCCCCTTATCGGCTTTTGTCGAGAAACAAAACGTGCTTTCGGCGTCGCCGCTATAACAGGTCATATTCATCTCATCTTCGTCCATCTCCAACAGCAGGAGATCCCGGATCTCCCCGTCTTCTATACCGCACGCGGGCATGATATATAAACCGCTTTCCGGGTCGCGATGGAGCTCGGCATAACCGGGGTAGTACTCCCGGAACGCGCCCGCGGTTTCTTCATAGAAATCCCCCGTCAACCGGCGTATCCTGTCTCCGACGCCCTCCGTATCCAGCAGGATCGCAGGCTTCTCTTCGCGGGAAGCGATTTTCGCGAATATATGGTAAAGGCCGCCGTCGTCCTCCGTTTCCGCGCCGGGTATGACGACGGTCATGCGCCCTTGCCCGGGCCCTTCCTCCTGCCCGGAAGCCGGCCCTGCTTGCCGGCGTTCCGCCGCGCCGCCGAATCTCCCGAAAGCGTCGGCGATAGAGCCGCCGAAGCGGATCAGCGCGAAATAGCCCCCGGCGCATACCAGGAGGGCGGCAGCCAGAACAGCTGCGGTCTTCCCGAAAGAGAAGCCGCCTGAGCCTAAAGCCTTCCTGAGGGCAGATACGTTTTGATACCGCTTGCCGGGGTCGCTTTGCGTACACCTGTCGGCGATTTTGCTCAGCTTATCGCCGCTTCCCGCACTCTTGCCTTCCCCGCCGCCGGAAATCATCTCGCGGAGCAATACGCCGGCGGCGTATACGTCCGCCCGATGATCCGCCTGCCCGCCGCTACGGCTTTCCGGCGCGGCATGCGCGCCCGAGGTTTTGAAATCCAGGAGCTTAAGCGTCCCGTTTTGAGAAAGCATGATTTTGTCCGGCTGTATATCCCCAAGGATAATGGGAGGCTTCTGGCTGTGCAAATACGCCAGGATATCGCAGATCTGCGCCATGTAACCCGCGGCCTTGTTCCGCGCCGGGCCGCCGCCCTCCATGATCGCCTGCAAGGTCTGACCCCTCACGTATTCCTCGATGATGACGATACTGCTCCCCTCGCGGAATACGTCGTAGATCCTCACGAGATTCTCATGTTTCAGGAAGATCAACCGGGAGTAGAAATCGAGCTGTTCGTCGCTGTGAAGCCTCTTCCTCACATACGACCTGTTCGCCGCTTCGTCCTTGATGATATGGATGCTTTGGGTTTCGCTTTCCGATATGGGCCTGACTTCTTTGTAAGAAGCGTATTTGTTTCTTCTGTCCGCCATGTTGTTGACTCCCATTCGTAAACCGTCGAACTTAATTAAGGCTTCTTGCTGATAAAGTAATCGGCATACCGCTTTTCTATTTTCGCTACCATACTGTAGTCGGGGTCCACCATATTTCCCAGAGTCATTTCACCCACCTGCGTGAGCATTTGATAGGCGTGTATCTTATCCCAACCCAGTTCTTCCATCCACGCAATCAGCTCGCGCCACGCGATACGTGCGGCGTCTTCCAACGGGCGGGCGCTGCCGACAGCCATGTAATGGGTCCCGCTTTCGATTCTGGGCCAGCTTGTTTTCATCGTTTTTATTATTCCGAATGAAAGCGTTACTTTGCATGTAACCTCGACCGCGGTTCCGCACAGCTCTCCATCCCCCTGCCTCGCATGGCAATCGCCGGTGAAAAAGCAGGCCCCTTCCACAGCTACGGGGAGATACACCGTATTTCCCGCTTTCACGTCGGGGACGTCCATGTTGCCGCCCTGATTAAACGGCTTTAGCGCGGAAATCGCCTCAAGCTGCGGCGCCGTCGCTATCGTTCCCATAAACGGGGCCGCGTCAAAGGCGAGTTCGGGGTGTATTGGATGGTATATCCGGTTTCCGTTTATGATGTACTTGAATATCCGGTCTTCAAAGGGCTGATGGAGCATAGCGGTAAAATCTGTTGATTGGAGCCCTCCGAATAACGGCGAAATCCTGCTCAGTCCGTAATCCCTCGTAAGCTCAATAGAATGGATATATACCGCCAGGGTATCGCCGGGCTCGGCTCCATTGATATAGATCGGCCCGGTCTGGGGATTGAGGCCCGGAAAACTAAGGCGGCTGGGGAGGTCGGTTTCTTCTTTAACCAAGCCGCTGAAGCAGTCTTCGGTATATAGTTCAATCATTTCTCCGGGATCTACCGTCGCGGCGACCGGCGCGTAGCGGGTAAACAGATAGCTGTAGTTTCCGTCCTGACGTATTGATTTCATAAGCGTCCTCCTATGTTTAATTCATCTCATTAGCTAGCTGCGCTTAACCGGGCGGAAACAAAAACCACCAATCCATCGCTTTAGAAGGGATATGGCGGTCTCATGCTGTTTGCGGCTGTTTATTGCTGATAATGCGAGAGACGGGACTTGAACCCACACACCCATTACGGGCACCAGCACCTCAAGCTGGCGCGTCTGCCTATTCCGCCACTCTCGCCCGGCAAGCCTAATCATAGCATGGAAGCGTTGTCAGGTCAATCATATTTCTCCCGGTTTTCTCCCGGACGAAGCTGTTAGAAACCGGCGATGACGTCCCCGTTCAGCGAACGCAGGACCGTTTTCTTCTTATAATATACCATACGACGCCGATTGATTCTACACTTTACGATTATGTTTAAACTGGTAAAGGGACGCGGGCGATGAAAAACAACAGTATCAAACACGGATTGGATATCATACTTCCCTGTATGCTATAATTAAGCGGACAGTGAAGTGACTAAACGTTGAGGTAAACGATCAACAACATAAGGAGAAAGGCTAGCGTGGCTTTACCGATTAAAAACCTCAAGCTGCTCCATATCCCGGTCTTCGCCGCCCTGTCTGTTTTCCTGTTCTTTTTCGCCCCCGCGGTTTTTTTAAACAGGATACTAGCCGCGGCGGCTTGCGCGGGGGTCCTGCTCTCCCTGTTGGCCAGTAAAGGGGCACGGGATGGCGCGGTTCCTGCGGAAACCGGCTCCGCGCACGGGTTAACCATCCGTATCCTTCGCGTCGCGATCTTTGTTCTCGCCGCTTTCTATCTGGATTTCGCCGTCTTCGGCTTCGACCTTTTCTTCATCCCCAACGACTTTCAAGCCGGCCCCCTGCCGCGCCTCGCTTATCTGGGGTTAGGTTTCGTCTGGTCCTGTTACGTCCTTAGCGCCGCCCTTGGCCTGTTCGCGTCCCTGGGCGCCCGCGCTCCCGCATCCGTCTTCCTGCCCGCCGCCCAGCCGGTCAAGGGCTACCCGGTGAAGTGGCTGACCCTCTTTGCCGTCCTGTTCGCGGCGCTGATGGTCTGGCAGAGGGCTTATAATCCGGCGGTCTTATCCTACGACTCCTGGGAGTATCTGGCCGGTTGGCGGGGATACCTGGACGGCTGGTCATGGGCGGAAGGCTCCTTCCTCAAAGGCCGTTCCATCCCCTACGTGTTCCTGGTTTCCTGGATTTGCCATCTCGCGCCGTCGGCGCCGGAAGTAGCCTGGATCGTCGTCTTCCACGACGCGGCTTTCGCCGCCATGCTCTCCACGGCGCTAATGTATTTTCATCAACGAAGGATACGGCTTAAATACCTGCTCGCCTGCGCTATCCTTCTCCCCCTGATCCCCTCCTTTGGCTTGCATACCGTAGTGATCTGGTGCGACCTGGCTTGCGGATTATCCTTTCTGTGGCTTGCCTGGGTTTTGCTCAAGATTACCTGCGGGCCGCCTGGCTATGGCAGCGCGGGCACGGCGCTCGCCGAAGGGCCCCGCGCGCAGGCTGCCGGTAAGCCTCTCGCGCTATCAGCTGAAAAATCCAATGCGCCGTTCGCCGGGAACCTTTCCCTTTGCCTGCAGCTATGCCTCTCGCTGACTCTGGTCTACTTCGCCCGGCCCAATACCTTCCTCGTATATCTTGTCACGGCGCCTATCCTTGCCGCTTTATTTCTGCGGCATAAGCGATGGCCCCTGCTGGGCGCCGTGGTTGTGTCGGTAATACTAGTACTGGCTATCCGTTTCCCCGGCTATCGCGCTTTGGGCGCGGCGGACTTCCCCCACCTCGAAGAGCATAAATACTTCGCCTCCATGCACGATATGCATGCTACATATTATAACGGCGGGACATTTTCGGATAAGACCCTCGCCGCGATGAAAAAATATATTCCGGAGATAGATAATCCCGCCACCGCGGACCGCTTCTATCCCGACTGGGTCGTGAAGGACCATTACTTGCTGAGCGGGCTGACGACAAGGGAGTTTATCGCCATGTACGCCGACAGTTTCATCCGTAACCCGGTCAAAATGGCGAAATCCATGCTCTACCGGAACCGGGCTTACTGGGTAATCGACGCGAAAGCCGAGGTCAACGGCGTCAATTATACCGATATCTACGATCCCGCTTCCGGCTCTTATGGCCTGCAGGCGCCGGATATCGGCGTCTTCAGGCAGGAAAACATTTTAACGGGGGTCATTGATAAATACGCCGCCATGGCCAGCGCCCCCCTGCCTTCCGTATTCTTCTGGCGGTTCGGTATCTGGACGGCGCTGATCGTCGTTGCGTCGGCGGCTCTGCTCACCCGGGGCCGGTATGCCCGGCTGCTGATATTTCTTCCGGTATTCGTCTATCTGTTTACGCTGTTGATTACCAGCGGCTGGACGGATTACCGCTATGGCTTGCCGGTTTTTTTCACCGGGCTCTTCCTGCCCCCCGCCCTCGCTCTGTCCGAAACGAAGGAGGATAGATGAAGATACTGGCGATCATCCCCTGTTATAATGAAGCGTTAAATCTGAAGCGGACTGTGGATCAATTACGGGAAACCGCGCCGGAGGTGGATTTCATTGTCGTGGACGACGGCTCCCGGGACCGCACCGGCCAGGTCTGCGCGGACAACGGCTTCCCCGTAATCGTCCTGCCATTTAACCTGGGGCTCGCCAACGCCGTGCAGACCGGTATGCGCTACGCCCGGATCAAAGGTTACGACATGGCGCTGCAGTTCGACGGGGACGGACAGCACAAACCGGAATACATCCGCGATATGGTTCGCCTCATGGCAGAAAGCTCCGCCGATATCGTCGTCGGTTCGAGGTACGCGCATACGAAACCCCGTGGTTTACGCGGCTTCGGTGGCAAATTGTTGGGCGCGGCTATACGGATCGCAACGGGACAAAGCCTGTCTGATCCCACGTCAGGCATGCGTTTGTACAACCGCGATATGATCGGCCGCTTCGCGGACCATATGAATTACGGGCCGGAGCCGGATACCCTGGCTTACCTGCTGAAGCAGGGCGCGGTTATCCTTGAGACCCCCGTCGTCATGGCGGAGCGTACAGCCGGGCAAAGCTATCTCAACGCGCTGAGCGCCGCGAACTATATGCTCCGCATGTTTGTTTCCATCATCATCATCCACTGGTTCAGGATATAGGAGGGCTGGCATTGACGATTTTTTTCAGGCTTTTGCTGCTTATCATTTCCGCGGTTACATTGATTTTTGTCCTCTACCGGATACGAAAAGCCCAGGCGCAAATCGAAAGCGTCGTATTCTGGGTATTGTTTATGCTTGGGCTTGTGGCGGCCGGCGCCTTTCCCGGCGCCGTCATCTTTGTATCGGCGCTCATCGGCGTCGAGAGCCCCGCGAATTTTGTATTTCTTTGTATAATCTTTTTACTGTTGTTGAAGGTTTTTAACATGTCCCTGCAAATGTCGAAGCTGCAATACCAGATCCGGCAATTGACGCAAATGGTGGCGCTGGACGAAAAAAGCCGGGGAGGCCGCGCCGATTTCGACGCCGCTTCCCCGGCTGAGGATTCACCGGAATAGTTTAATCAACCGGTCATTTTCGTTCCAGATACTCTTTGGTGAGCGCCAGTACCGTCTTATAGAGCAGCAGCAGGGCTAACAGGTTGGGGATAGCCATCAAACCGTTTAGCGTATCCGCCACGTCCCATACGAAGGTCAAGCCGCCTACGGCGCCTACGATAGTCAACGCGCTGAAAAAGATACGGTATCCCAGGTCCACAGCCTTGTTGTTCCCAGTCAGGTAGCCGAGGCACTGCTGCCCGTAGTAGGACCAGCCGAGGATGGTGGAACCGGCGAAGCACAATATGGCGACGGAGACAAACATCCCGCCGAAAGAGCCGAAGGATTTCGTAAACGAGGCCAGGGTCAGCGCCGAACCGGATATGTCGCCCTCGTAAAGCCCGGAGGAAACGATAACCAGGCCGGACAGGGTGCAGATAATGATCGTGTCCACAAAGACTTCAAACACGCCCCAGAGGCCTTGCTGCACAGGGTCTTTCTCATTGGACGCGGCGTGGGCGATAGGCGCCGAGCCGAGGCCGGCTTCATTGGAAAACACGCCCCTGGCTATGCCGTAGCGCATCCCCCGCATGATGACGTAACCCATGACGCCGCCGCCCACCGACCTGAAGGAAAAGGCGTTGGAAAAGATAGCGCCGAAGGAGCCGGGGAGCTTACCCGCGTTCATGATCAGGATGATGACGCTGCCGAGGATATAGAAGGCCGACATAAAGGGGACCAGCTTCACCGTGACGGAAGCGATACGTTTGATACCGCCGATGATAACCAGGGCGCAAAGCGCCGCGATCACGACTCCGGTGACGATGACCGGGATGCCGAATGTCACCTCGAAGGACTGGGCGATGGCGTTAGCCTGGGTCATGTTGCCGATACCGAAAGCCGCCAAAGCGCCGAATACCGCGAATATCGCCGCCAGCCACTTCATCTTCAGGCCTTTTTCGATATAGTACATCGGGCCGCCGTGATGGGTGCCGTCCTCGTCGACCTGGCGATACTTCACCGCCAGGACCACCTCGGCGTACTTAGTCATCATGCCGAAGAATCCGGACACCCACATCCAGAACACCGCTCCGGGCCCGCCGGCAAAGATAGCCGTCGCCACGCCCACGATGTTGCCCGTGCCAACGGTAGACGCCAGGGCTGTCGTCACCGCCTGAAAAGGCGTAATGTTAGCCTCGTCTGCCCCGACTTTCCCCTTCATCTGAAGGACGAGCTGGCTGAACGTGGCCTTCCACCAGACTTTGATCTTCGTTACCTGAAAGACGCCGGTCAGGATCGTGATGAATATGCCCGTACCTACTAGCAGAACCAGCATATAAGGGCCCCAGACGATATTATTAATAAAACTGTTGACCTGTTCCACCGTTTCCATAAAACCCATGGCCATTTCCTCCTCTTGCTTCTTGATTAATGACGTAAAACAGAAAAAGTACTTTATGATATTAAACCAATAACGTCACCATGTCAAATCCGATACCCCTCGGCAGACATGTTTGACTAATGTATACTTATGTGAGTATAATTCTGAGTAAGCAAGGAGGTGCTTACGAAATGAAAGTATTTGAAAAAATGGGCCGGGAGAATACGGACGAAACCTGCCGTCTGTCCATTGAGCGGGCTATGGCTATGGGCAGCGCCCACATCGTGACGGCGACTTCCACGGGCGCCGCGGGCGTAAGGTTTTGCGAAATCGCGAAGGAAATGGGCTTCGGCGGCAAAGTGGTGATCGTCACCCACGCCTGGGGGTCCATGAAGCCCGGGGAAAACCGCATGCTGCCGGATAACCGCGCGGCTATGGAGAAATACGGCGCCGTATTGGTTACAGCCGCCCATGCCCTGTCAGGCGTGGAGCGGGCGATGAGCTCCAAGTTTCACGGCGCTTACCCGGCGGAGATCATCGCCCATTCGCTGCGCATGTTGTCCCAGGGGATGAAGGTCGTGGTGGAGATAGGCTCGATGGCTTTGGATAACGGCGCCATCCCCTACGGCGTACCCATCGTATGCGTCGGCGGGACGGGAAGCGGGCTGGATACGGCGGTGGTGATGAATCCCGCTCACGCCAACGCTATCTTCGATACCAAGATCCACGAGATACTCTGCATGCCGTATTGACGCCAAATCGCCTTTGACGGCGCGAAGCGAAAGGGAAAATACAATGAATCTTCTCGTACTCAACACCATCAGCGCGGCCGGGTTCTCCTTCGGGGAGGCTGAGTTAGCCCTGATTAAGAAAGAAGCGCCGGGCCTGCGGATCTGGCAGCCTGACGCGAAAGAAGTGACCGACGAACAGATTCGTCAGGCGGATGTGATATTCGGCTGGCCGAGCGCCAGGCATCTGGGCATGGCGGAGAATCTGAAGTGGATGCACGCGCCCTCGGCGGGTATCGATATGTTTGCCGACCGGAGCCTTTTCGCCAACCCCGGCGTAGTCGTCACCCGGTCGAAGGACGTATTTAACATTCAAATCGCCGAACATGTCATCATGTTGTTTCTCGCCCTGAACCGCGGCCTGATCCGCTCCGTCCTGTCGACCGCTGAAGGCCGCTGGGCCAGGATATCGGATCAGAAGGAGCTCACCGGGGCTACCGTGCTCATCGTCGGCGCCGGCGCTATCGGCTGCGAACTGGCGAAACAGTTACAGGGCTTCCGCTGTAAGGTGATCGGCGTCAAACGCGACCCGTCGGTGAAGCCTGAGTTTTTTGACGGGATATACGCCGAACGGGACATGGACGCCCTGCTTCCCGAGGCGGACTATATCGCCCTCTGCCTCCCCAGGACGCCGGACACGAAGGGCATGTTCGACTACCGGCGCTTCTCGCTGATGAAGCCTTCCGCCATCATCTCTAATATTGGCCGGGGCGACGCCGTCGTCTCCGAAGACCTCGACCGCGCCCTCAGGGAAGGGCTGCTTTACGGAGCGGGGCTGGACGTCACCGAGCCGGAACCCCTCCCGGAAGGCCATCCTCTCTGGAGCGCCCCCAATGTAATTATCACGTCCCATACGTCGGGCTTCAGCGTCAACGCCAACAAACGCCGTTTCGAGGTTTTCTACGACCTGTGGAAACGCTACAACGCCGGCCTTCCCCTACACAGCAAAGTCGACTTCGATAAAGGATATTAAAAGACACGGCGGGGACGGTTCCCCTACCGCGTCTTTATATCAGCTCGCTCATGGGTTTTTCCGTCAGCGCGCCCACGAGAAGCTCCTGCAGCCGGCTCAGTTCGGTATGTACGCTGCACAGGCTCCCGTGGGCGTTATTCTCGCAGACGTATCCCGGCTGAAGGCATTCGTTGAGAAGCAAATGATCGTCCACCGCCGAAACGATATCCAGCAGAGTAACGTCTTCGGGTTTCTTCACCAGCAGATACCCGCCGGCGGAACCCCGCAGCGCCTGGACGATGCCCGCGTGCTCGAGCTTCTTCAAAATCTTATACGCGAAGGGATGGGGGATATGCTCGGCGATGCAGATCGACTTGACGGACTTCATTTCCATATCCGCAAGGCTTCGCACCACGCGTATAGCGTAATCGCATTCTTTTGTTAAAAACATAGGCCCACCTTATTATGATGAATTAATATGAATTATACCATTATGGATAAAGAAAGTCAAGAATTTTCCATTTCTTTTCATATCTTATCCCTGTTTTTTTATGTATTCATGTATGCCGGTATATTTTTATTACGGTATACGGTTGTCTGTTCAGGATTCTTATGGTAAAATGCTTGTTGATACATATCAAGGAGGTTGATTATCTATGAAGAAAACTATTGCCGTTTCACTATTGTTTGTGCTTATCGCGTCTCTGCTGGCCGGCTGCGGCGGCGGGCAAACCGCGGATCAGACCAAGCGGCTGCTCATGGTGACGGGCGGTACAAGCGGCACCTACTATGCTTACGGCGGCGTCATCGCCAGTACGCTTTCGGAAAAGCTCTCCAATATTGAGATCACCGCGAACACATCCGGCGCTTCAGCCGCCAACGCCCGGGCGTTGAAGAATAATGAAGCTGAGTTGGCTATTCTGCAAAACGACGTTTTAGACTACGCTTACAACGGCACTGTCGTCATGGCGGACGACGGCGCGATGCCTATGCTCCGTACGATCGCCACGCTTTATCCTGAAGTGATCCAGGTCGTAGCGACGAAAAATTCAGGCATCACAAGCGTAGCCGACCTCAAGGGCAAACGGGTCTGCGTAGGCGACGCGGGTTCCGGCACGGAAGCCAACGCCCGTCAAGTCATGGAAGCCTTCGGCCTCAGCTTCAGCGATCTGGGTAAGGTCGAGAACCTGAGCTTCGGCGACGCGGCTACCGCCATGCAGAACGGCACCATCGACGCGTCCTTCACCACGGCGGGCGTGCCGAATCCGGCGATTACCGAACTGAACAGCGCCATCGACATCGTGATCCTTCCGGTAAGCGGGGCGGAAGCTGATAAACTAATCGCGAGCTACCCCTTCTACTCGAAATACACGATCAATGATTCCGACTACGGCGTCCCCGGCGTCGATACGGTAGCCATACTCGCGACCATAGCCTGTACGGAAGGCCTCAGCGCGGATATCGTATACGCCATCACCAAGGGCCTGTTCGACAACCAGCAAGCCCTGGCCGCCGGCCACGCCAAGGGCAAGGAGCTATCGGCTCAGAGCGCTATCCAGGGCGTCAGCGTACCGTTCCATCCCGGCGCCGAGAAGTATTATAAAGAAGTCGGCGTCCTCAAATAGCCCCCCAAGCCTTTCGAACGCAAGCCGCCGGGCGCCTGCATAACACAGGCGCCGGCGCCACGCTTGCGTTTTTTATACTGTTGACCGTTTTGCTCGTCCTTCTTTCCCCTGAGGCGAACCTGACCGCGGAGTGCGGCGGTAAGCGCTTATTCTCCTGGCCGATCAAGACCGGCGACTGTTTTGAGGTCAGTTTCATTCACTCGCTGAACCTTTCGCCCATCACGGATATCATTGAGTGGACGGGAAACAGGATGGTCGTACGCAAAAGCATTTTTAAAACCTTCGGCGCGGGCGTGCCGACGCCTTCGGACGGCATAGGCACTGAATTGATTTTCGTCGACGGGCATTACGAACTACTCGGCATAGACAAATCTATGTCGTCTTTTACGATTATGACCCAGGACGTACCGGCCCATAGGGTCTCTCTCAACGGGCGCGAAGCCTCGCTCCTCGACCTCGCGGGCTCCGGCAAAGCGGTGGAGATAGCCGTCAGACGGGTCTTTTTCATTACCCGGTTAGCGCCGCGCGGTCCGCGTTTTACGCCCGGCGCGGTAACCCCTACGACTATATAATGGAGGAGACGCGATGTCTTTATTCAGGAAACCCCGGAAAGCGGGCGCTGATATCGATTTTGTCCCGACCGCCGCGGAAGCCGCGCCTGAGATCGCGCCGGACGCGCCTTTTACGGCGCAGACGGAAGATGAGATCGCCGCGCGGGACGCGGCGGCTGTGCTGGAGAAATATGACAAAGAATCCGCTTTCCGAAACAAGCTGCCAAGAGGATTGGAAGCGTTCATCGGCCTTATGCTGATTGGATTCTCCCTGTTTCAGCTTTATTCCAGTATTTTTACGATACAGGAGCGCCAGCTGCGTCCTATCCATCTGATGTTTACCCTGTCGCTGGTCTATCTGCTGTATCCAGCCGCCAAAGCGCTCAGGCGCGACCGCATACCCTGGTACGACTGGCTGCTTGCCGCGGCGGCGGTCGCCGTTACCCTGTATATTCCCGCGAACCTTCATTATCTGGTTCGAAACGTGGGCAATTACGGCACGGAGCAGATTATCGTAGGCATTATCGGCATACTTCTGCTTATGGAAGCCTGCCGGCGCATCGTCGGTACGCCTATCCTGATTATCGTGACATGCTTTCTGACCTATTCGTTGTTCGGCCAGTTCCTCATGGGGACCTTCGGCCATCGGGGTTACTCCATCCGCCAGGTCGTCACGCATATGTACTTCACGCTGGAAGGCGTATACGGCACCCCTCTGGGCGTCTCGGCGACCTTTATCTTTTTGTTTATCCTCTTCGGCGCTTTTCTTGAGCAGACCGGCGTGGGCAAATTCTTTATCGATCTGGCAAACGCCATAGCCGGCAAGCGGCTGGGCGGGCCCGCGAAGGTAGCCGTTATATCTTCGGCTTTCTTCGGGACGGTTTCAGGTTCATCGGTGGCGAACACCGTTGGCACGGGTTCCTTCACGATCCCCGCGATGAAGAAGCTGGGTTATAAACCTGAGTTCGCCGGGGCGGTGGAGGCCGCGGCTTCCACGGGAGGCCAGATTATGCCGCCCGTAATGGGCGCCGCCGCTTTTCTCATGACTGAGAGCACAGGTTTTCCCTACAGCCGTATCGTCCTGTCCGCCGTCATCCCGGCGATCCTTTACTTCAGCGGCATCCTGATCAGCGTCCACCACGAGGCGCGACGGGAAAGGCTTAAAGGCATGGACGACGCCCAGGTCCCGAAAGCGAGGGAAATCTTAAAGGAACGCGGCTTCCTGCTTATCCCCCTCATCTATATGATTTATATGCTTTCCTCGAGGGCTACCCCGGCTTACGCCGCTCTGGGCGCTATCCTGGCGTCCCTGATGTCGTATAGCGTGAACTGGTGGGCGCTCGTCCCCGTCGGCGTCATGGTCGCCTGTAAAGAGCTCTTTGTCCGGCTGCATTTTACCCGCTACGCCCTGATCGCCATCGTGATCTGGATGTGCATCTGCCTCATCCGCCGGCGGCTTGGCTTCAAGCCGAAAGATATCATCGACGGCCTGCGCAACGGCGCCCGGGGCGTGCTTATGGTCGCTACCGCCTGCGCCATGGCGGGGATCATCGTAGGCTCCGTCACCTTGACGGGCCTGGGTTTGAAGTTCGCCACCGGCTTGGCATATCTGTCGGGGGGTAATATTTATCTGCTGATGTTTTTTACCATGTTGTCGTCCCTGGTCCTGGGCATGGGCGTACCGACTACGGCAAACTATCTGATTACGTCCACGATCTGCGCCCCGGCGATGATCTCCATCCTGGTCGGTATGTACGGGCTTTCCGGCCCGACGGCCCCCCTCATCATGGGCGCCCATTTATTCGTCTTTTACTTCGGCATCATCGCCGACATCACGCCCCCGGTAGCCCTGGCCGCCATGGCGGGCTCGGCTATCGCCAAGGGCGAGCCCTTTAAGACGGGCGTCACCGCTACGCGTATCGCCATCGGCGCTTTCATCGTGCCGTATATCTTTCTCCTGAATCCGGCTATGCTGATGATGGAAACCCATGTGCTCATTATTCTGCAGAGCCTGGCGACCGCCATGCTCGGCATGTACTCCCTGTCCGGCGCCCTGACAGGATTCGTCCAGGACGACTGCAAATGGTACGAACGTTTGCTGCTGGCGGTCAGCGGCCTGGGGATGATCTACCCGGAGACGCTTACCGACCTGACCGGCCTCGTCGTGCTCGCCGTCATATTTGTCCTGCAGAGGCGGCGCTTTAAAGCGAAAGAAGCCCTTGCCGCGGTATAAATAAAAGTAGTTGAACCTCATTTTGAGGTTCAACTACTTTTATTTTTTTTTATAACCGCTTCCTTATAAATACGCTCTAGCTAAATATATGCGGTACTAGTTTAGCGTCCGTAGACGCCTCTCATCACTTCGCCCACACGCTTGGCGCGGCAGTCCGGGCAAAGGCCGGCCTCGTCCTGCCCGGTGATCCCGGCGGCATGGCGGGCTGCTTCCTCCGTAGTATACGGCTCGCCGCAGCGCGAGCACTTAACCATTTTAAACGTCCTGCCCCATATCTCCCTCGTCTCCCGGGTCTGCGCCACAGAGATCGCTTTCGTTGGGCAGACTTCCGCGCAGGACCCACAGCCGATACAGCTCTCCGGCGCTTCCTCATAGGGAGGCGCTATTTTTTTGGTAACGCCCCTGTTTATCGTGGATATGGCGCCCGTCCCCAGTACGGCGCAAGCGCGGACGCACAACCCGCACATGACGCATCGTTCTCCGGACATGGCTTTGAAGCGGGGGTCTTCGGGGACGTGGTAGTATGCGCAAAGCTGCCTGACCCGTTCAGCCTCGGGCGCGCGGAGCCGCAGCAACGCGAGATTTTGCCGGCGTATCGCCGCGACCCGCTCCGTATCGGTGCGGACCTCGAGCCCTTCCGCGATGGGGTATACGCAGGCTGTGACTATCCTCGATCTGCCGCCTTCCGCGATCTCCACCAGGCAAAGCCTGCAGCAGCCCTGCCCGGGCAAGCCGTCGTGGTGGCAGAGGGTAGGTATAGGGATGAGATTACGCCGGGCTACGTTCAGCACAAATTCGCCCGCTTCGGCGGGATAAGACGTCCCGTTGATTTTGATTTCCGTCATGCGATCACCGCCTTTTTCCTAACGATAACAGCCCCAAAAGGACAAACATCCCGGCAGGCGCCACAGGCCGCGCACCCGGCCGCGTCGATGGCATGGGCTTGTCTGGTTTCTCCTGATACGCAATCAGCCGGGCAGGCTTTCTTGCACAAACCGCAGCCTGTGCAGATTGACGGGTCTATGGCGAATACGCTCAGCCCCCGGCAGACCCCGGCCCGGCAAAAGCCTTCGTTGATATGCTCTTCATATTCCTCAGGGAAATAATCCAGCGTAGTCAGGACAGGGTTTGCCGCCGTTTTTCCCAAGCCGCAAAGGGAACCTTCCTTCATCGTTTCGGCTATCTCCCGCATGAGCCCTAAGTCGCCGGGCTTTCCCCGGCCTTCGCAGATATCGGTCAGGATCTCCAGCAGGCGCCGGAGCCCCTCCCTGCAAGGGGTACATTTGCCGCAGCTCTCCTCGCTGAGAAACTTAACGTAATAGCGGGCGACCTCCGCCATACACGCCCGGTCGTCCATGACGATCATACCGCCGGAGCCCATCATCGCCCCGTGGGATTCCAGGCTGTCGAAGTCCACGGGCAGATCCAGCATGGATTCCGGGATGCATCCCCCGGAAGGCCCCCCTGTCTGCACCGCTTTGAATTTACGGTTTTTCCCCACGCCGCCGCCGACGTCGAAAATCAGGTCGCGCAGCGTAGTCCCCATGGGGACTTCAACGAGCCCTGTGCGCCGTACGTGCCCTACCAGCGCGAATACTTTCGTCCCTTTTGAACCATCAGTCCCAAGCTCGGCGAACTTCTCCGCGCCGTCCACGATGATGACGGGGACGTTGGCGAGGGTCTCCACATTGTTTAGCACCGTCGGCTGATCCCACAGGCCGCGCTGCACGGAGCGTATATACTTCGCCCGGGGCTCCCCCACCCGGCCTTCGATGGACGCCATCAAAGCCGTGGACTCGCCGCAGACGAAAGCGCCTCCGCCCCTGACGACCTCGACGTCGAAGCCTTCCCCGCAGACTGCCAACCAGCCGGCTTCCCGGGCTTGTTCGATGGCAAGCCGCACATGATGGAGGGCGAGAGCGTATTCGTCCCGGATGTAGAAAAAGCCTTTCGACGCGCCCACGGCGAGGGCCGCGATGCACAAACCTTCGATGACGCTGTGGGGATCGCCTTCCAGGATCGAGCGGTCCATAAACGCTCCGGGGTCGCCTTCGTCACCGTTGCAGATAACGTATTTCGGATGGCTCGCGTAGGACGCGCATTCCCGCCATTTCCGTCCCGCGGGGAATCCCGCCCCGCCGCGCCCGCGCAGCCCGGAGCTTTCCACCTCGGCGATGATCTCTTCGGGCTTCATATACCTTGCCCGTTCCAGGGCGCGATAACCGCCGGCGGCGACATAGTCGCCAATATCCGCCGGATCGATAGCGCCGATGTTACGGAGGGCTACCTTGATCTGGGGGCGATAGAAAGGATGCTCCGACTGGCTCTTGATCCGTACGCCGTCGTCCCGGCGGTAGAGCAGCCGTTCAAGGGGCTGGCCGGTCATAGCCGAGCTTACGATTTCCGGGACGTCCGCAGGCGCGACCTTATAATAACTCACATCGTCCGGCAGGATTTTTACGATAGGGCCATTTTCACAGAAACCGTTGCAGCCTGTGGATTTGATTTTAATATCCAACTCGGCGCCGGTATCGCTTATGGAATGTTCCAGAGCCGTGAGGACGTCCTTGCTGCCGCCGGCGATACAACCCGTGCCGCAGCAGAGAAGCAGTGTTTTCATCCGGCAGCCTCCTTCCTGTATGACGCGATGAGCGCGGAAAGGGATTCCGGCGTGACTTTTCCGTAATACTTATCCCCGATCATCATAGCCGGCGCTATACTGCATGAACCGAGGCAGTTCACCGTTTCCAGGGAGAAAAGACCGTCAGCCGACGTCTCTCCGGCGCCAATGCCCAGTTCCTCCGTCAGGCTGCTCAGCAGGAGGGGCCCGCCTTTCAGATGGCAGGCCGTGCCGTCGCATAAGCGGATGACGTACTTCCCCTTCGGTATAAGGCTGAGCGCTTTATAAAAACTGGCCATGGCGTAAAGGGCGGAAAGCGGCCGCTCCAGCCGCGCCGACAGCGCCTCCAGCCCTTCCCGGGGCACGTAACCTAACCGGCGCTGCATATCCTGCATCGCCGGCAGGGAGAAACGCTGCTCCGCCGGGTAACTTTCCAATATTTCCTGTATGACTTCGTTCAAAAACCTCACCTTGCTTTCTATCCGTAGCCTTGCGAGTATTCCGCGCGGGACGCCGCCCCATAACCCGCCGCGACGCTCCGATAACCAACGCGGCGGGATACAGTCAGCCGCCGGCTACCATGGGGAAAATGTGGACGGTATCGCTCTCCGCCAATCCCGCGTTCAAGCCGCCCAGATGCTCGATATGCCGTCCGTTAACCATAATGATTACATCCCCCGGCTCTTCCGAGCCGGGGGCGTAGATTTTCTTTCGGAGGGCCTCCCCGTACTTCGCGCACAAAGACCGGAGCAGCGTCCGCACATCCGGCTCCGCCGGCCACGGTTCCTGCTTGCAGCCCGTGATATCACGGATATAGGCGAAATACAGAATCCTCATACGTACCTCTGTTTTCTAAGATGAGCTACGCCCATAACCCAAGGCGGCATAGCCTAAGCTGGATTTAACATGGGGCTCTGCCTGTCTACCTGGCCGCGAGTTTCGAGTCGGCCAGCGCAAGTTCGCTCAGCTTCTCGCCGGTGGGCGCGCCTTCGGCGTCCCAACCCCGGACTTGATAGTATTCCGGCAGCATGACGTCCAGCTCGGCGACCTTACCGGCCGCGACGCCTTCCGTCACCGCTTCGTTCAGCAGGCGGGGCGGCAGCGTATCCTTCTCCACTCCGGCGGCGATGTTGAACATCTTTTCCAGATTCCAGATCCTTTCACCTTTCTGCAGGAACTCGTCGTCGGTGCATGTATCGCCCACGCAGGTGCGGAATTCTTCCGCCAGCTCGGGTAATCCGATGCCAAATGTCGTAAACAGGCAAGTCCCGCTGGAATCCACACAGGCGGTGAGATCCTGGAACAATTTAAGGAAGGCGGGTTTGCCTTCGGTAACCAATTGGTCGATCTTAACCGGTACCCCCAGCAGTTCAGGGCTGGTCATATAACCTCGTACATGGCAGCCGCCCCGGTTGGACGTGGCGTACTCAAGCCCCATGCCCTGGGCGCTGCGTCCGTCATAAGCGGGCATTTCCTGCTTCTTCGCCGTCATGGAAAGCTCGGGGGCGCCGTACATCTCGGCTAGCCGGTAGGAGCCCAGCATGAGCTTTTTGCCGAAGCCTTCGGCTTTCGCCACGAGCTCGGTCATCTTCACGATGGCTTCGCCGCTGCCGAACTCAAGGGCCATGCCGATCTCATCCTGCTTGATCAATCCGCGCTGGAAAAGCTCCATGGCGCAGGCGATGGTGGAGCCCATGGTGATGGGGTCGAAGCCGTATTCGTTGCAGATGAAGTTTGCCTTGGAGATAGCCGCCAGGTCGCTGACGCCACAGTCAGCGCCGTAAGCCCAGGCAGCCTCGTACTCCGGGCCCTCGCCGAAGCTCTTGTATGGGCCGTCGGGTACGCGCGTCACGCGGCCGCAGCCGATGGAGCAGCCGAAGCAGCCTTTGTTCTTAACCAGGTATTTGTCGGCGAGGGTCTCGCCGCCGGTAGCGTCTGCCTCGTCAAAAGAGCTGGATTGCCAGTTTTTGGTAGGCAAAGCGCCCGCCGCGTTGATGATGTTAACCAGTACGTTAGTACCGTAAGCCGCCAGCCCCTGGCCGGATACGGGATGGGCTTTCAGCTTTGCCCGGGTATCGACGCAGGCTTCCATAAACTTCTTGGCTTCAGCAGGTTTGACGCTGCCGGTCCCGCGCACGGCTACCGCTTTCAGCTTCTTGGACGCCATGACGGCGCCCAGGCCGCCCCGGCCCGCAGCGCGGTGCTTGTCGTTCATCACGCCGGAGAAGAGGCAGCCGTTCTCAGCCGCGGGGCCGACGCAAGCGATGCGGAAGCTCTCCCCGCAGGCCTCGGCGAGGGCGTCCGTGGTCTCGAACACGGTCTTGCCCCACAGTTCGGAAGCGGGCCGTAGTTCGACTTCCTCGTCGTTGATATACAGGTACACAGGCTCCTTCGCGGCGTTCTCGAAGATGACGCCGTCGTATCCGGCGAATTTCAGCTCGGGGCCAAAATGCCCGCCTGAGTTAGCCGCTCCTATGGTGCCGGTAAGAGGCGCCTTGGCGATGACTTCATAACGGCCGGAGCACCCGGCGAAAGTGCCGGTGAGTGGGCCGGTCATAAAGATCAGTTTATTTTCCGGCGAGAGCGCGTCCACCTTCGGGTCTACTTCGTCGCAGAATATCTTGGTGCCCAGGCCCCGTGCGCCGATATAATCCTTAGCGTCTTTCAGGTTGAGGGGCTCTTTGGCGATCGCGCCGGTGGCGAGGTCAACTCTTAAAATTGTTCCCATATAGCCAAACATGCTCATTCCTCCAATCCATAGACTGCTTTGATGGTTTCAGCCACGGTCCTCTTGCGGCTGCGCCCCGCGTCGTCGGCGGCGAAGCTGAGGGCCCCCGACGGGCAAAACTCGGCGCACTTCGGCTCGCCCTCGCAGCGGTCGCATTTGCTCATCTTGCGGGTAACGGGCGAATAACTCATGTTGCCCATGGGGCAGGCGTCGGCGCACAAGCGGCAAACTATGCATTTGTTCTCCGCCCAGGTCACCACGCCGTCGTCGCCTTTATACAAGGCGCCCACCGGGCAGATCTTGACGCAGGGGGCTTCGTCGCATTGCTGACACATCACCGGGACAGACAGCGCCGCTTCGTCGTAAGCGATGACGGTCACCGCGCTGAGCTCCGGATTGAACGCGCCGGTTTTCCCATAGGAGCAAATGATTTCGCAGGTTCGGCACCCAGTACACTTCTCCGGTTTCACCACAAGTTGCTTGTTCATTGTTAAAAACCGCCTCCTTAAATAAAGTCGTCAGGGAAATAATACGCCGATAAAAATAAGAGCCCTTGTGGAATCATTCTACAAGAGCTCCTTTGCAAACGGCAGGCCGCGACGTCCGACGCGACCCATTGGCCGGTTCCTGATACCGATTCTTATTAATTCATCAGAAACGAATAGGAAAACCGGCTCGGAGTCTGACTAAAGTATAAAATATCAACATGGATACGTCAAGGAGAATCTCGTTTCGAATCTTTTGCTGAGGATTGACAGTTTTATTTTTTCGTTATAACGTGTTAATATGCAGTTTTTTATTTTAATAAACAATATGTCTTCCTAAAGGAGAATGATTTTGAACGGAATCAGCAGTAATACATTGCGCCGATTGTCACGACATATGAAAGCCGCTACGCTCCTCATCCTATGCTTAGCTCTAGCGCTAGCCGCCATCGGCTTGTTGTCGTCCTGCGGCTCGGGCCGCGCTCCCAAACCGGCGCCGCCCGACGTGTCCGCAACGGAGACGTCGCCGGAGCCGCCGCACGAGCCCGTTCAGCCGCCGGAGCCGGAACCCGAGCCGGAGCCCGAACCTGAGCCTGAGCCGGAAAAACCGCAGTTGGAGTGCTGGCCTGTCCGGGTCCGCATACCTATCCTCGACGTGGACGCCGAGATACAGGACACCGGCTATGACGACACGGAAACCATGATGATCGTCCCCTCGGCGTCCGTCATCTCCTGGCTGCGTGAAAGCCCTATCCCGGGCAACGACGGCAACGCCATACTGGGCGGGCACAACCGCTGGAAAGGCGCCCGGGGCCAACTGCTCTATCTTGACGAACTAAGCATCGGCGACGATATGGAAATCGATTATGACGACGGGAGCACCCTGACCTTCCGGCTGGAGAGCGTCTTCGTTTACCCCCTGGCTACGGCAGACGCCGACAGCATCATGGAGCTGGAGGGCGAAGCCAGGGTGACGGTGATCACCTGCAAGGACCCGTTCAACACCGTGACGGGTACCAGCGACAACAGGATCATCGCCGTTTTTAAAGAAGAAAGCGTTTTCGTCGTCCCCGATCCCCCCGTCGAACCTTGGCCCCCCGTCTACCCTGAGGACGAAGAAGCGCCGGAACACGAGCTGCCGGAGTACGATACATAAACACTTCTGCGATATTGATGTTGCTTCCAAATAAACCGCAACGATATTGCAAAACGCATGTGATTATGCTATATTATGCAATATGAATGCGGAAATAAAAGTTAAAGCACAAAACGGGTTAATCAGGACTGCCGAAGTCGTTAGTTGGCTATTATCTCACGGGATAACTGCCGTCACTAGCGAAGAATTATCGGCGTTGCTTGGCGTGTCTAAAAATCAGATGTTACAGAGGCTCGCTCCTCTTGTAAAACGCAGTGAAATCATTTCGCCATGCCGTGGTTTTTGGATTCCGATTCCTTTTGAATACCGCCAATGGGGTGCGCCGGAAGCAATATACTATATTGACAGGATGATGCGATTCCTCGAAATCGATTACTACATTGGCTGGATGTCCGCTGCCTCTATTCTTGGCGCCAATCATCACGCCGTGCAAGTTTTTCAGGTTGCGACGGAAAGATTGGTAAGAAACCGGGTAATAGGGCGTTCCGACTTCCGGTTCTTTCAAAGGAGCAATGTTGGTTCGTTGCCTATATTTCCCTATAAAGCACAGACGGGAACGGTTAAGGTTTCTACAAGAGCCGCTACGATGCTCAGCGTCACAAATGATCTGAGTATTGTCGCCGGTCTTGATAATGCCGCTAATATCATCATCGAACTCAGTGAGACCGAAGAGCCCTTCGTTGACGAGGTAGCCGCATGCTCATCTCTGTTTCCGATCTCTGCACTGCGTCGTCTGGGTTGGATTCTTGAGAACTTTACCGAAACATCAAAGCTGGATATTCTGGCCAAACTAAGCAAGGAAAGTTCTGTAAAAGTGTCAAAGCTTACTTCATATAAAGCTTACAGTGACCATATTGACAACAGATGGTCTATTGATCTCAATGAAAGGATTGAGCCTGACGTATGATTTTTGCAAGCGATATAACTCAATGGAGCATTAATCATCCCTGGGCAACCAGGAACAATATTGAGCAGGATTTTCTGCTTTCTCAGGCAATCTGCGAAATCGCAAAGGATTCATTTCTCGGCACCGAGCTAATTATCCGCGGAGGTACTGCATTTCACAAGTTATTTTTACCAAAGCCGTATCGCTATTCTGAGGATCTGGATTATGTACGCAGCAGCGCCGGTGGAATTGGTCAAATTATGAAGGAGTTGGTTGCGATTGGTGAAAGACTGGGTTACAAAGCCAACAGCAATTTAGCAAAATACCCGAAAGTTTTCTGGAAGACTATCTCAGAATCGGGACAGCCAATCAGAATTAAGATTGAGATAAACACATATGAAAGAACGCCGGCTATGCCGCTTGCTGTTAAACAATATAGCATCGACAGTGAATATTATAGTACTCAAGCAAATGTTACTACTTTCCAACCGGAAGAACTAATTGCGACGAAGATTCGCGCTCTCTACCAACGTCTAAAGGGGCGGGACTTGCTTGATATTTGGCTGGCGCTTGAAATACTGAGGCTCGATCCGACAATTATTGCTGATGTATTTAATACATACCACCCGGAAGGGTTCACCGCAGAACTCGCGGTAAAGAACCTTGCAAAAAAAATGGAAGACAGGAAATTTCTTGATGATATTAATGGTTTAGCCGTTCTGCGCGATATAGATTATTACCCTATCGCAGCTAGCGAGATGGTAATCGAAAAACTTCTCAGTCTGTTATAACCGAATACTATTACATCATAAAAATAATTTTCCCTTACGGTATGGCGCAAGCAGCTCCAGCAGTATCTGCCGCCGGTTTCGCGCCGGATCGGCCAGTACTTCCGCGAGCAAAGCTTTCAATGCCGCGCCCCGGTCGGCGGGGGCTATACCCAGCCCTTCCAGTTCCTCGCCCTTGACTGCCAGGTCCGACACATCCAGCGGGCAGCCGCTCTCCAGGACCTCGCGGCATCGCCGGGCAAAATCATCATAAGCCGCCATAGACTTCTCCGTATACCGGGAAGCCAGCAAATCGGCTTTCTGCAGCAGCAGCGTCTGCTCCAGGGCTTCCGCCCTGGGCTTCGGCATACCGCTGACCGCCCGGCGCAGGGCGCCGTCGTCCAGCTTCTTTAAATGCAGCATATGGCTCCTAATCAGAAACCGTACGCGGTCTCTGACGGCGTGGCTGAACCTGAGCCTGTTCAGTATGCCCGCCGCCATATCGGCTCCCGCCCTGTCGTGCCCGTGATAGTGTATCTTCCCGGATTCGTCCTCAGTCACCACCGACGGCTTAGCGACGTCGTGAAATATGGCGGCAAGCCGCAAATCCAACTGAGCGGGGACATTTTCTACAGTTTGTACCATATGATCGTACAGGCTTAGATGGTGATGCCCGCTCCGCTGGTCGAAGCCTATCGTCCCCGTCATCTCCGGGGCCAGGTACGCCCACATCCCCGTCTCCGCCAACAATTCCAGAGCCGGGCGGGGCGAGGGCAGAAGCAGCATCGCTTTCAGCTCCGAAGCCAGGCGCTCACGGCTGATATTCTCCAGCAATCCGCCCTTCTCCGCCATCGCCGCGGCAAGCCCGCCGTCCAAGGCAAACCCCAGGCTGCCGGCGAAACGTATCCCCCGCAGTATACGAAGGGCGTCTTCCTGCAGCCGGTCCCGGGGCGAGCCAACGGCGCGGATTAGCTTGCGCTCTATATCCTCCACACCGCCGAAGGGGTCGGAAAGCCCGTCCTTCATGCTGTAAGCGAGGGCGTTGACGGTAAAGTCCCGGCGGGCAAGGTCTTCCCGCAAGGACGTCGTATACTCCACCCATTTCGGCCGCCGGAAATCCTCATAGGGCCCGTCCCGCCGAAAGGTGGTGATCTCATAAGAGACGCCGTACATGCGGAAGGTCAGCGTACCGTGCTTCAAGCCCGTTTCCCACAGACGCGCGCCGGCTTCCCGCAGTTTGCCCCGTACCTCTTCCGGGGTGCGGGGCGTAGCGAAGTCCCAGTCCTTGGGTACCCGCCCCAGGAGCAGGTCCCGGAGGCACCCCCCCACCAGCCACGCGGGCAGATCCAGGCCTTCAAGGAATGTAAATACCTTAGTGATATGTGTCGGCAGCGTCAGCTCCATCATGAACTTAACCCTCAGTAATCAACCATCCGCATTTATTCATTCCTTATCGCCAGAATGGGGCTGAGCTTGGACGCCCGCCTGGCGGGATAAAGCCCGGCGACGACGCCGATGCAGAATGAGAAAAGCAGGGCAAAAAGCATCAGATAGGGCGGGATCACGGATATATCGTAGGTCTCGCCGCGCATGCCCACGCCCATAAAATCCCCCGCCAGATAGTTAATCAGCCTGGACGCGCCCAGGCTGCAAACCAGGCCCAGGACGCCTCCGCAGACGCCGATGAGCCCCGCTTCCATGAGAAACATCTTCATCACGTCGCCGCCCGTGGCGCCGATGACCTTCATCACACCAATCTCCCTGGTCCGCTCATAGATCGCCATAATCATCGTATTCGCTATGCCGATAGAGGCTACCAGCAGGGTGATGCCGCCTATCCCCCCCAGTACGGCTTGTATGATGAGGGCCTGGCTCTCCACGCCCTCCATATAGTCGGCTACAGTCCACAGATTATAGCCGATGTCCCGCAGGGTCGACGCCACTTCCCGGGCGATCTTCACGTCCTTGCAGCGTACGAGGATCTGGTCGTAGTCCTTGGGGTCCCGCGTATAGTACCAGCCGTCCCCCCTGTCCTTCATCTCCTGCTCCCACTGTTCCTGCTGGATACGCTGATCCTCCGTCATATAAGACTTGTCGTTGATGAAATCCTGCCACTTCCTTAATGTATCGATAGGCGCGTAAGCGTTGTACGCGTGATCCTTGTATTCGCCTTCCAGGACGCCTACTACCGTCAATGGCTGTTTCTTCATCATCTCCCAGTTATATTGATTGTTCAGGGTCACATAAACCACTTCGTTCATCATTTCCAGAGAACTCTTCTGGTTCGACGGATCCCAGCGCATCCAGTAATTCTGGTCGTCCGGATCGTAAAACTGGTTCCTCACCTGCCAGCCGAGGATCACGCTGAAGGTATCGTCTTTCCGGAGAAACCGTCCGTCCGCGATTTCATAGGTCATCTGACTGAATAATTCCGGATCCACGCCGAGTAGATTAAACCAGCCGTCCATTTTGCCCCATTTCACCTGGCCGCCGACCTGGATGGAAGGCATGACGGACTGTACGCCGGGTTGGCTCCTGATCAGCGCCACCGCGTCGTCGTTGAGCTTCTGCTCGTCGCCCCTGTATTCCCCCGTCTCCGGGTTCCAGCTGCGGCCCTGATTGACGGTGATCATGTTCAGGTCGCCCCAGCTTTCCATCTGCTTGGTGGTAGCCTCGCTCAGCCCGATGCCCAGGGACATCATTACCACGATAGCCATGGTGCCGATAAACACGCCCACGATGGTCAGTATCGCCCGCATCTTCCGCCGGAAGAGGTTGCCGTACGCCATCCGGACGACGTCGACGTTATTCATCGAAGAATTCCTCTTTCGCCTTTTTCTTGATCCGGACGATATAAATCAGCATGATAATGATAATCACGCCCAGCAGGATCGAGATCCAGTTGCCTTTCAATATGCGCATAATCGCGTTGTCGCCGCCTTCCTCAGGCGTGTAGCCGCCCTCGGGGAAAAACATGCCGGGATCTTTGAAGTCCCCAAAATCGTCCATGGGCATTACGCTTACGGTAAACGGATATTCATCGATTACTTCCTGATTGCTGTTGTCCAGATAGGACACGATGAGCTTTCCTTCCCTCTCGCCTTCTTCCGCCGCGATCAGCATGCCGGTATAGGATGTGCTGGAACCAATCATCAGCTTCGCCATATATAACGAGGCGTCCATGACGTCGAATTCGCCCTCCAGCCTGACGCTGAAGTCCACAAGCTCCACTTTGCCGGAGTTCACAAACTCCGCCATGACCGGCGCGGGCATACCGGCGGTAGCGAAGCCGGGCAGCGTCATGGACGTGACGCTGAGTTTCGCCATTTGGGTGACCTGGATGTTGACGTTGTCCCGGATGAACAAATTATCGTAAAGACCTTTTTCGTCCTCGTAGGTGATAGTCACAGGCACGATATAGGTCCTCGCCATGGCGCCCGCGTCCACGGCGAAGGTTATGGTATTGGTGATGACGGACTTCCCCCTGATCTCGTCCACATGGAAAGTATTGCTCGAGCCCACCGGGGCAAACACAGTACTGCTCGACGACCCGCCATAATCAGAAGAAGAGCTTTCCACGCCGAAGTTAATCAAAACGTTTTTAACAGGCCGGTTGTTGGTATTCTCTATCTCCAGGGTCAGGTCGACCCTGTCGCCGGCAAGGACCTGCTCCTTGGACAGAGAGTAACGCTTGATGATTACCTGGGGTTTTTTCCCGTTTCCGGTGTCTTCTTCCTCTTCCTCCTCTTCCCTGACCGGCAGGAAGAGTTCCTCCCGCTTGTCGTCCACGGAGCCGTTAATGTAATTATACGAAGTCGTTAATGTAACCGTGTTGCTCTTTCGGTTTTCCCTGGCGCGCAGTTGATAATCGACGGTGACCGTCTGGCTGGTGGCGATTTTCGTAATCTCTTTTTTATTGGTAAATTCCATGATTTCAAAGTTGTCGCCGCCCTCAAGCTGGACCAGGACGTTTCGCAGATCGTAAATCATACTGCTGTTTCTCAGGGACAGACGTACGGTAAAACCTTCTTTGGGGTCGGGATCGCCCTCCAGTATAGTCAGCCCCGTTACCGTCAGATTCGGCTTGACCGTGGTAAAGCTGATGGGGACCCAGCTCATGGCTGAGTAATTCACGGGATTCGACATCGTCGCGTCCACGCAGGTAAACAGGCCGTTGATATTGTACTCCTTCTCCCTGGCGTCCCTGTCGATCATGACCTTGACCGGCACGGTGGCGCTGGCGCCCGGGTCCAGCCGGTCGATCACGGGAGGCGCCGTCGCGGTAAAGGGGTATGTATCCGACGCGCCAATGATATGAAAGGTATAGGTCACATCATAAGCCGGTTTGTCGCTGATGTTTTTAATCAGATATACGATAGAGAATTCTTCGCCGATGATCGCCTGATCCTGGCGGCTCACCTCTACGGTCAGCACGGGGATTAGCGAATTCTCAATGCTGATAATCGCGCCGTAAGCGGGCAGGCAAACGGTCAGAAGAAGCAGCAATACTAACGCTCCAACAGTTTTCATCAATCGTCTTGTCGTTCTCATGCTAATTCTCATTGATTCGCTCCTTTTTCGCTCGTCTATTCCGTTTCATCCGCCGGCGTGGTTTCCGTTTCCGCTTCTTCGGGCCCTTCCGGCTCTTCGGGGAAAAATTCCTCGACTGTGTTGTTTTGCTGATCCACGATTTTCTGTATACGGCCGTCCAGCATGTAGATGACTCTGTCGGCGTGTTCCGTCAATCTCGCGTTATGCGTAACCATGACCAGCGTGACGCCCTTTTCCCTCACCCGCTCCACCAGGATATCCATTATTTCCTTCGTAGTCCTGGTGTCCAGATTGCCGGTCGGCTCGTCGGCGTATAAAATCTTGGGATCGTTGATTAACGCCCTGGCTATACTCACCCGCTGCTGCTGCCCGCCGCTCATCTCGGAAGGTTTATTTCGCAGCCGCCTGCCCAGGCCGATCTGGGCCAGCAGCTCCTTCGCCCTTCTGTCTCGCCGGAATTTAGATATGCCGTCAAACATCAGGGGCATACTGACGTTTTCCAGCGCCGTCAGCGTAGGGACCAGATTATAGGACTGGAATACAAAAGCCATAAAGCGCCGCCGAAACAAGGCCATGTCTTTTTCCTTGATTTTATTGATACACAGCCCCTTGACGAATATATCACCCCTGGTGGGCCGGTCAAGCCCGGCGACCAGATGGAGAAACGTAGTCTTCCCGCTGCCCGACGGCCCCAACAGGCAGACGAACTCGCCGGACTCGATACTCACGCTGACGTCGTTCACGGCGGTAATCACTTCGCGGCCTATCCGGTATTTTTTTGTCAAACCTTTGATTTCTATTAACGGCGCCATTATTTTTCCCGACCTCGCTGCTGATTGATTGAACGGACCCGCAACCATATAGACGCGGATAAGTCGTATTATGTTCCCGCGACGATCCTTTCCACAACCGTTTTCATTTCGTTTTGCCTGAGCCGTCCGCTGTGCAGTATCGGCTTTTTATCAAGGCCGTCCAACGCCGGATGGACGGGTGCCCCGGTACGGTCCGCCAGAATTTCCGCTAAACGCGGCCCGTCGGCGTCCTTTGGATAATCTTCTCCGTCCAGGGCTTCCAATACGCTCCCGGCGAACTTATACGGGCTTGCGGTGGCGTCCAGCACCGCCGGCGCCGCGTCCCGCGCCCCGCTCACATATTTGCCGTAAACCGCCGATCCTACCGCCGTATGGGTATCCATCAGGTAACGGTATTTCTCATATACCCTGCGGATTTCACCCGCGCCCTCTTTCTCATCGGCGCTGCCGGCCCAGAGTAGATCTTGGATCTTTCGCAGTAAGCCCTCGTCTATCGTGAAACTCCCGCTTTTCGCCAATCCGTCCATATATCCCCGGATCGCCCCGGCGTCATGTCCGTTCAACTCAAAGAGGAAACGCTCCAGATTGCTGGAAATCAGGATATCCATAGACGGGCTTGATGTTTTATAGAACGTCCGGTTCCTGTCGTAGCGCCCCGTGTTGAAAAAGTCGGTGAGAACCTTGTTTTCATTGGAAGCGCAAATCAGCTTACCCACGGGCAGGCCCATTTCCCTGGCGTACCAGGCGGACAGGATGTTTCCGAAATTTCCGGTAGGGACCACAAAATGAACAGGCTGCCCGATCATAATACGGCCTGCCCGCGCCATCGAGAAATAAGCGTAAAAATAGTAAACGATCTGGGGGCAGAGCCGGCCCCAGTTGATGGAGTTGGCGGATGAAAGCTGCCAGCCTTTCCGCGCCAGTTCCTCGTTAAACGCTTTATCGCCGAATATCTCCTTGACGCCGTTTTGGCAGTCGTCAAAATTCCCCTCGACAGAGTAGACATAGGTGTTCTTCCCGTCCGTGGTGCGCATCTGCAGTTCCTGGGCCGGGCTTACCCCCTCATCCGGGAAAAAGCATGCGATACGGATCCCTGGCACATCTTTGAAACCTTCCAGCGCGGCTTTTCCCGTATCGCCGGAAGTAGCGACCAGGATCAATATCTCTTGCTTCCGCCCTTCTTTTTTTATCGCCTGAGAGAGAAGCCGCGGTGTCAGCTGCAAAGCCATGTCTTTGAACGCGGCCGTGGGGCCGTGAAAGAGCTCCAACACGCCCCCGAGCCCCTCCAGCATCGTCACGGGAGCGACGTCCCGATGATAGAAATTGGCGCCGTAAGCGGCTTGCACGGAGTCCTTGATTTCCTCCGGCGAGTAATCGTCCAGAAAGTATCCCAGTATTTTTTCGGCAAGGGCCGGGTAGGACAGCTCCGCCATGGCGGTTATCTCATCGGGGCTAAGCCTCTCCGTTTTCTCCGGTACAAACAAGCCGCCCGCGGGCGCCATGCCCAGGTATATCGCCCGGGACGCCGTTACCGGTTGTTGATTGCCTCTGGTACTGATATACATTGTATTTTCCTCCGTCATTGATCGGCTTTGCCGCTTCCGGCAGGTCTCCGCGCGTCAGCTTCGATTCTACCGCCTCAGTCCATCAAAGTTGTATACAACATGCCTAAAATATAAAGTAATTGCCCGTAGTTTGCGACGGCGTCCGGGTCGGGGAAGTATACGGTCATGGAGTCGTCGAGAATCCCTCCGGCTAAGAGATAGGCCCGGGCTTCTTCGGCGTCGGCGAAGCCGGCAGGCCGGAGGCGTTCGCCACTATCCCCGCTGCCTCCCTCGGCGCCGCTCCCGCCATCCCTGCCGCCGCCCTCAGCGGAAGCGAAACGGCCGGCGTCCCCCAGGGAAGCCCCTTGCGCAGCCGCCAGATACACGTCGCCTACCGTGATCTCGTCGTGTTCCAGATCGATCTCCCAGAAGGGTATCTGCCTTTCGCCCCTGTCCGCCGTCCTGTCCCGGGCAAGGCTCATCAGTTTGTTGATTTTATTCTGCAGCGCCCAGCGGCTGGGCAGTTCGTTTTCCAGGCGGTAGTCGTTATTGTACCCGCCTTCCGTCAGCCCCAACTCCCGCATAACGGCTACACCGGGATACGCCCAATGGCTCATCACAGCCATCCGGGGCGGCGTGTATTCTGTCAGATAGGCGCCTTGGCTCTTCAGCCGCTCCTGGAGCCAGCCCACGGCTTCCCTGTCCGCCGTCATCCGCCGGAAGCTGACGCCGTTGTTGACCGCGTAGGCGGCCGCCGTCCCGCAGGCTTCGCCGGTTACCATGCCCACGGGGATTACCCTGGCGCTGCCATGAGGTATGGAATCATACGAAGCGCTCCTCCCCGCCACCAGCAGGCCGTCGACCTTCAGGGGAACCAGGCAGCGGAAAGGTATGCTGTAGATATCCGGCACGCCGATGATGTTGCCGAAATTGGCCGGCCCGGTAGGCTGCACATCCACCGGATAGCTGCCGTGGCCTATCCTGTCCCAGTGATCCTTGTTTTCCAGGACGTCGGTGATGCTTAGCCGGTATTCCCCTTCGATGTGCCTGGTCTCCCGGACATAGAGGCGCGGCGCCGAGCCTGCGTAAGCGGCTTCTTCGAAACCGGCGAAGTTTTCCCTCATAAACTCGATGATATAGGGTATCTCCCGCCTGCCCCTGATGATACCGGCTTGATAAGAAGCGGGCGCCAGGGCGTCCACGCCGAAGATGATTAACGCGTTAAGCAGGACGTTGCCGTTTTTCTGCCGGGCGATATTTGGCCCCCGGAAACGCATATTCGTATCCACGGGCTGATATTGCTGCGCTTCGAGCCCGTATCCCCAGGCGGATACGGCGTCCGCGCCCGTCCCGGCGTCGCCGTCGTTTTTCAGATAATCGGTCACTGCCCGCCAGTCCACGCCGGAGACCTCGAAGACCAGCGTCACGCCCTGCAGGGTGCCGGCCGCGCCGTAATCCTCGCCGCCTACGGTATAGGGGACGCCCGCCGCAGCCGCTACATCCGCGTCCGCCGTAGCGTCGATGACCGCCAGCCCGCGTACTTCTTCCACAAGGCCCCCGCGCCTTATCCTCAACCCGATGATCTGATCGCCCCTCATCAACGGCGACAGGATCTCGGTATCCAGCGTCACAGTCAGGTTCGGTTCGGCCTGGCATTGCCGCATGAACCATGCTTTGGCTTCCTCCACGTCGAAAGCGTTCCCCATGGCCTGATAGAATTCCTCAAATATCCCTCTGGTTAACAGTTCATGATCCGGGCCGTAATTCATGTCGATAAAATTAAGCATGCCCAAGGTCATCAAGCCGCCCAGGGCTTCGCCTTTTTCCACCAGCAGGGTCTTCATCCCGTTTCTGGCCGCCGCCAACGCCGCGGCGACCCCCTCCGGCTCCCCACCGGCGACGATCACATGCCAGGCCTCCGCGCCGTCGACGACCGGCCCCTCGACCGGCTCCTTCGCCCGGGCGGAACCGGCGCCGCAGCCTCCGAGCAGCCCCCCGGACGCAGCCGTCATCAGCAGGGCGAGGATTAAGGCCATTACTCTCTTTACAATCATTGCCGCTTCCGGTCGACTCCTTAAAAAATAATCGGGCTGGGGTTTGCGTTAAAGACTCCAGCCCGGTAAACTCTGGTTTATTAAATCCTAGGATTGGTATCGAAGCAACCCAAGCATGACTTCGCGGGAACGTTCGATATGGGCTATGGACGCGTCTCTCGCCGCTTCGGGGTTTCTGGCTTCGATGGCAGCCAGGATTTGCCTGTGCTCGTCCAGGGCGAAGCGCAGCCGGCCCGGTCTCGACAATGTACTGGACCGTAAGCGTTGGGTCTGCTCCCGCAGATCGTTAATCAGGTTCTCTATCTTTTTATTTTGGGAAGCCCGGTAAAGCATGGAATGAAACCTGATGTCCGATTCAATGGTCCTCGCCAGGTCCGTGCTGTCCCAAAGTATCGCTTCCGTTTCGATAAAATCCCTGATTAGGGCGATTTCCTCATCGGTCGCCCTGACCGCCGCGTGATAAGCGGCCATGCTCTCCAGCGCGCCGCGGATCTCAAACACGTCGTTGACGTCCTGGATCGTTAACGAGGACACATAAGTTCCCTTACGCGGAAGCATCACTACATATCCTTCGGATTGCAGTTTCCTGACGGCTTCCCTCACCGGGGTCCTGCTTACCATCATCTCGTCCGCTAATTCCGTTTCCATCAGTCTTTCGCCGGACTTGAACTGGTTCTTGATAATCGCCTCTCTCAGGGCAACATAGACGACTTCGCCCAAAGGCTTTGTGCTGTTAAAATCGATAATCAGTTTTGGCCTGTCTAATAAATCAGTCATCCGGCCGCCCCCTTCGTACCTCATTGCAGCAAAAAGTTTACATATCAAGTATTATTTTAGCAGATTCTTAGCCGCTTGTCTGCATTCAAGGTAGAAAATTACCATATTTTAATCAAATAGGTATACTGTTTCACGGCTCCCGGGGCGGCGGTTTGCACTTTGAGCACGCGCCGTAGGCTTCGGAAAGCTCGTTCAGATAGACGGGGCTCCCGCTGTTCCACAGATACTGGCAGCCGTCCATATGATACTTGACGCCATAGTCGCAGACATATACCAACGGGCCCGTCCCTTTCTTACCCGCAGGCTGCTCCTGCCCCCTCTGCGGCGGTAGTATACGCCCGTGAAGCCAAGCCCGCTCCCGCTTGGTTATGGTGATTTGCCAGGAATCCGGTAGCATGGCGGTGATACGGTTCAGCTTAGCGGGGGTGAAAGTCAGGACAAGGATGACGTCGTCCCGGTCGGCAAGCAAGCCTTCAAAAAGCGAAGCGAAATCATCGCCGGTTTCTTTTCCCTTCCCGATATCGCCGCCGCCCCCGTCGCCTTCCCCGTCGCTTTGCCCAAGGGGCAGCCGCGCCCATAGCAGCTTAGCCGCCCCCCTGACGTCTTCATACTCCATTAGATGCTTGTTCACGCAATGGGCGGCGACGGCGTATCCCGCCAGGCTGCCCGCCACATCCGCAAGCAGGCCCGGTTCCGTCAGCTCCTGTACTATTTGGTTGTCGCCAACGAAAGACAAGCCAAACCCGGCGGCCTGCCGGAGCAGGTAGCTGTATTCCGCCAGCTCCCTGCACGACTCCGCCAGCGCCCGGTCTAAGACTAGGGCGCCGTGCATACCGTAAACCAGCCCGACGCACAGAAACAAAGCGACCAGCAGCACGGGCAGCGTGAGCATCGCTTCTACGGAAAGACTCCCCCGCCTGTCATACCGGAAGCAGCGCAAACGGCTTGTCATAGCCCATCGCTCCTTCCCGGCGAATCCGGACGGCGCCGAAGGGCCAGAGAGGGACCTCCGTCTCCACCACGATCCGTACTTCCGTCGCGTAACGGTTCAAGTTGAAATCCGCGAATCCGCCCGTTCCAAAAATGATAGCGCCGGCGCCGGGGCCTCCCCCCGCGCTCCCTCCCGCCCAATGCCACAGATTCACCTGTGTCAATTCCTGTAAAGCCCTGCGTTGATCCGCTTCCTTTTGGAGCAGTAATAATATCCGCAGATGGTCTTTATATGTCATGGTAAACTTCGTCCCGGGGAACGCGGATATCTTCTCCCCGGCAAACAGCTTCTCTACTTCTCCGCTGCCTTTGATCGCCCCCTCGATGGCGGCCGCCGCCAATGTGACCTCGTCGACGATCTCTCTGTCGATCAGGGATTTGAGCACATGCAGGCATGTCCGCAGCAAAAAGAGCTGAAAGGCTACCGAGCGGATATTGTTCCAGGAGTTGTTGAAACCACATAGGATGTACTCCACCTCGCCGCGGGCAAGATAACGGTTCAATACAGGTTTATTCGTCATGAAATCCATTTCATTTAACAGATAGTCGTTAAATACGATCTTGTTTCCGAGTTTGTACAGCGCCGCCTCCAGGCCTTCGGTGAGGACGGTCAGGAAACCGGTAATCTGCTCCGTAGTCTCGGGCAGAAAACTATCGTCCCCCACCGTCTCTGCGGGCGCGTCAAACAAACCCTGCCAATGATCTTCCTGCCTGTTAAACAAACCAATGATCCCGCTCCAGACGCCCTCATGGGGCATTTTCCTGTTTTCAAAACTGTCCGATGGAGGCCAGGGCGCCATGAGCTGAAGAAAACTCATCCTGCCGTCAGGGCGCGGGCCAGCCATATCCTCTATGCTCGTCATCCAAGCCGGCTTTTCCCAGTCTCCGCCCGGTTCGGTTTCCGTTTCCGCGCCGTCGGCCCAATCCGTGTCCCCTGAGTCCGGGTCGCCGACTGCCGCGGCAGGTAATCCCAGCGCCTCGCCGAGCCCCTCCGTATCACCGGAAGCTCTTAGCCCTTTTAGCCAATCCGCCGCGCCCAGGAATTCCAGCAGATCGCGGGCGATATCCGTCCAGCCTTTGATCCGCTGCGTATCTAAGGCCTGGGCCGCTAGTATTTCGTCCAGGTTCAGCCTGCCCCCTACCGGGAAGCTCAGGGTATAGTTCAGGACTTTCTGCCCGTAAGCCGTCCCCTCTCGCCCAAGATTATCAGAAAAGTATTGTCGTCCTTTTATCTCCAGGCTGAGATCACGCGTATCCAGGGCAAACAGGCCCATTTCTCCGGTCAGCCGGGGATGGTAGTATGACAGCACCGAGGCCGCGGACGCTTCCAATGCCGTCTCGGTCTGGCTTACGGCGAGGAAATAACGCCCGAGGTTGAATACCGCCAGAAACAGGATGAGCATAGCCGTTCCCACGGTCAGGAAAAGCACGGTCATCGCGGCGTCCTGTTCCCGAATCAACGCTTCTGCTTTTTGTTTCATCCTCAGAACCATGACGGCAGATACTCCTTTATCCCGTAAGCAAAGTCAAGCAGCAGATCCGCGTCCCTGATCCGCCTGGCAGGCGGGCCTCCGCGATCGAAACCAAGCCCCCCGCCCAGGCCGTCAGGCAGTAAAACGCTTCCTTCCCATGCCGTGCCGGGTTCACTTTCCGCCGCGTCGCGCAAGTCTTTCTGGAGCATCAGGCCCCATCGGAGAAACAAAGCCATCAAGACCAGGACGATGGGCAGGATCAGCAGCGCTTCTACGGTCATACTGCCCCCGGAACCTTTTATCAGCGAATCGACGCTGTCCTTTTGGCCGGACGGGGCGCCCGTTTCGTCTATCATGGCTCCAGCGGGCTTGAAACGACGCCTGAGAGGTCGCCTCCCATGATATTCGCCATGATATCTTTGACAAAACCGAAGATATACTGACGGAAAATCAGCGCGATCCCCACCAGTACCGCCAGGATCAAAACGATCTCCACCGTACCCAATCCGTCTTCTTCCCAAAGAAAATTCCTCATTGTATCCTTCCTTTCATAATTTCACCGCACTTACACCCGGTATTAATTCGATTTATATGCTTAGCAGCGCCGGCGCCGCGGTCAGCACCAGCGCGGACAGCAGCAGCAGCACCATGGGAAACAACAGCAGCGTCCCCCGCCTGGCGTCCCCGGCTTGGCGGTTAAATAAACACCTTTGCCTGGTCTCCCTCGCCTCGATGCTCAACAGTTCCGACAATACGCCCCCGCCGGACTGGTAGTTCTGCCGCAGGAGATCAGCTAAGCGCTTTAATTCCGTCACCCCTCCTTTCTCCGGCGTTAGGAACTCCAGCGCTTTCCCAAAAGGCGTCCCCATCGCCGATTGCCTCGCGATATACGCCAGCCTGTCCGCGACTTCGGAACCGCCCTTTGCGTCATGCTTATCCGTTTCTTCCGCCAGGCTGTACGCGGCCCGCTGCCATGCTTCGGGAAGGTTGAGGCCCGCCTGTATCTGCAAGGCGATCTCTTCCTGAAACCCGGCTAACGCCAGCTCCGGCGGGTCCGCTTCCTCGCGGAGCAGCAGATAAAAAAACATCCGGCAGCCGACAAGCTGCAAACCGAAGATCACCGCGGCGACCACCCGCCCCGCGCCGGTATAAAGCGGCGCCATGTATGACGGCGTAACCAGGCGCAGAAATGCGGTATAAACCGCAGGCGCCGCCGCCAGCATATATCCCTCCATCCGTCTGGCAGCCAGGGAGGATTCCAGCGCTTCCCTGCTTTCCAACTGCTCCCGCATGCCCGCCGCGCTTTGGATAAAGACATAGGGCAGATTTGCCCCTGTCTTAACCGCGGAGCCGATTAGCGAAGCCAGAGATTTCAGCTCCGGCAGGGCGAGCCTCTCCGCCAATTCCCGAAAGACCTGCCCCACGGGATAATGCAGATGGAGCATGCCGAGGCAGCGCTTCCAGCACTCCGCCGTCTTGTCGTCCCGCCCATCCGCGGGATTCGCCGTCAGCCTGAAAGCCAAGTCCATCGTCGCGGTCGCAAGGCTTTTGCCCGCTTTCAGCGCCATAGTCAGCTCTTCCAGCCATTGGATCGCCTCCCGCCTCAGCCGTTTTCGCTCGCGGCTTGCTTTTTGCTGCCGGATCAGCGGCGCGACCATCCTGTAGATCAAAAACGCGCCCGCCATTATCAAGCCGGCGCCGCGAAAGTATAAGGCGGCTACCCCCGCCGCAGCCAGAGCGGTCAGGGGCTTATGGACCCGCGCCCACAGATTGTCCCGTTTCGCCATACCGTATCCGGCTTCTATCAACGCAGCGGCTTTCATCTATTCATCTCTCCGATACAGCTGACGGACCAGCGGCGCCGGCTCCTGCCATTGCATCACCTCGATAAGCTCCGTGACCTGCCTCTTCCCGGATGCCCCGCGTTCGAGGTGAACAACTAAATCCAGGGCGGACCCGATCTGCCGCCTGATCGCCGTCGCCGGCAAACCCAGCCCCGCCATCATCGCCATTGTCTCGATCCTATCCAACATATCCCTCGCAGAGTTGGCGTGGCCGCTGGACATGGCGCCTCTATGCCCCGTATTCATCGCCTGCAAAAGGTCAAGCGCTTCTTCACCCCTCACCTCGCCTACGATGATGCGGTCCGGCCTGAGCCTCAGGGCCATGCGCACCAGCTGCCGCAGGGTGATCTCCCCCTTACCTTCGGTATTCGGCGGCCTGGCCTCGAGCCGGACCAGATTCGCCTCTCCTGCGATGCGCAGCTCGGCGGCGTCCTCCACGGTGATAATCCGCTCCTTCGCCGGGACAAGATTAGCCAATGTATTGAGCAGGGTGGTTTTCCCGCTGCCCGTGCCGCCGCTGACGAAGATCGCCCTCCTGGCCGCTACCGCTTCGGTAAGTAAAGAAGCTACCTCTTCCGTCAGCGTCCCCTTTTCCGCCAGTTCAGGCAGCGTGAAGCTCCGGGCGGCGAACTTACGGATCGCCAGCACGGGCCCGTCCAGGGCTACCGGCGGCAATACGGCGCCGATGCGGGATCCGTCCGGCAGCCTGGCGTCCACCATGGGGTTCGCCTGATTGACTTGCCGGTTCACCTGGTCGCAGATGCGCTGGATCAGTTCCAATACCTGGCTGTCGTCGTCGAAGGATATCCCAGTCGCTTTCAGGCAGCCGAGGCTTTCCACATAGACCTTCTGTCTGCCGTTGATCAGGATATCGGTGACTTCCTGGTCCTCGATGAGGGGCTGAAGCCTATCCAGCCGCCGAAAGCGGTTAAATAAACCGTTCAGCATGTCTTCCTTTTCCCCAACGCTCAGCCCGTACTCCCTGCCCCTCTCCAACACCAGGGCTTGCAGCGTCTGACGAACAGCTTTGTCGGACCATTCGTTCTCGGCGCCGGCCCTGGCGGATAGAGCCCTGTCGATCTCCGCCAGGCAATCCGTGTATTCCTTACGTGTCATGGTATACTTCTCCTTTATTGCTATAATATACCATCATTTCCTGTTGTTGTAAATACGCTATATCCATTTTTTGCAAAAAAAAGAGGCCGCCAGATGAAATTGACGGCCGATACGCTTTGCGCTATTTTTTTAGATACTTTTCAAGGGGCTTTTGTATGTCTAATACTTATCATTTACCGCAAGGGGCAGCCCGACGGGGGTCGTCCGTACGGGGAAAGCGACAATTTCCGCCGCCGCCGCTTTATTCAGGTTATTATCTTTGCATTTAAACGTGGAAATCAATTCCTTCAGCATGATGGACTGGGCACTCATTTCCTCCGAAGCGGCCGCGCTTTCTTCCGCCGTGGCGGAATTCTGCCGCACGACCTGGGCGACCTGATCCATGCTTGCATTGATTTGCGTGATACCATGGGACTGCCCTTCCGACGAGGCGGCGATTCCCTGGACCAAGCGGCTGCTTTCACTGATTCCGCACACGATGTCCGCCAGGCTTTCCGCCGTTTCTATCGCTATACGGGCGCCCCGCTCAGCTTTGCTTATCGTGTTTTCGATCATCGTTTCCGTTTCTTTCGCCGCGTCCGCGCTCTTGATCGCCAGATTCCGCACTTCTTCCGCGACGACCGCGAAACCCTTCCCGAGCGCTCCCGCGTGGGACGCTTCCACCGCCGCGTTTAAGGCGAGGATATTGGTCTGAAAAGCGATCTCGTCGATCACCTTGATTATCTTACCGATCTCTTTACTGGCCTGCTCGATTTCCTCCACCGCGGAGGTCAGCTCCTTCATATGTAGGCTTCCCTTTTCCGCGTTTGCCATGATCCTGTCCGCCAGGTTCGCCGTCTTTCCGGCGGTCTCCGCGTTTTCTCTCGTTTGTCCGGCGATCATGGCGATATGCCCGGACAGCTCCTGAATGGACGAAGCTTGCTCAGCGGCGCCTTGCGCCAGATTCTGAGCGCCCGCCGCTACCTGGCTCGCCCCGAAGGAAACTTGAGTTGTGGATTCGTTGATTTCCCCGAACATCAGATTAAGGCTGTCGGCCATATTCCGCAGGGAATGCCCCATTTTATCCATGTCGGACAGCAATTCGACGTCGGAAGTCAGGTCGCCTTTGGCGATCAGCGCCAGTTCGTCGGAAATATTCGTCACGTGCCGGATAAACGCGGAAGCGCCCGCGATACATTGCCCTATCTCATCCCGGGTCTTCGAGTACTCCGCAAGGATTTTCGCGTCCTCTTGTTCGATCACAATATCCCCGGTCGTCCCCGCTTTATGCATAAACTTAGCCAGAGGTATGATCGGCTTCGCGATACTTGCGGAGATGACAAAAGCGAAAGCGACGGATACGATTAAGGCGGCGACGGTCAGTGAAATACTAAGCGTCATCTCACGTTTACCGTCGTCGGCGCTCTTGCTGCTCATCCCCTCGCTCAAACTCATGTTCCGCGTTTGAATGTCTGTCAGGATCGAAATCACTTCCGCCGTTTTAGGCAGAATATCCCGGTTGAGATGGTCTATGGCTTCTCCGTCTTCGCCAGCCTGCATCATCGCTATTGTTATTTTCGCTTCATTATGAATATAATCATGGGGCTCCCGGAGTTTTTCCAGCATCGCGATGATTTGCGGGTCGTTGACATTTTTTGCCGCCTCGCTCTTATACCATTGACCCAGGGCGCAGGCGCCCGGGTCTAAAGCCCCGGTGAATTCTTTCCCGGCTAATACGGTATCGGTCAGAGCCTGCCTCCATGCGTAATGCGCGTTCAGTACAGCCGTAAGCCCGTCGTTCAGCTCTAGTAAATCGTGCAGCGTATGGGTCGTACTGGTGAGCCTCCAGGCCGACACAATCCCGGTAACGCCCAAAATCACAGCGAATAGCGCCGTGACTAGAAACCTGGATAAAATCTTTGTTCTTATTTTCATTTAGCATTCCCCCTTGCCCATGAAAAATTCTTTATCTACCTTTATAGACTAAAGGTTCAAGGGGCTTTCATGTCAACAGGTTAATTCAGTATTTTTGAAATGGAACGATAATCATTCCCTATTAACACAGACATGGCTATATCATGCGAAAACAGGGTCGCCGCCCCATGCGTTTCAGGCGGAAACCCTGTTTCATCCTCAATTTTTCTACTACTTTTAAGCCGGAAAGATTAAAGCAGCTTTAAGCTAATATGTGCCCTGAAATATTTCTCCTTAACCTGCCTCGCGCATCCAGTCGATATCGTAGCCGACCCGGATCAGCTTCGCGACCACCAGCGTATGCGCCCCGCCAAACTCATATGAACATGTATTCAAGGTCAGCAGGCGGTCTTCGGCGGTAAACGGTGGCATATCCACGTGATACATGGAACGGGCCGCGACTTTTTCGGCGTATTCGACAAAGGTCTCGTCATCTTTGAAAGACATAGGCACATACTCGTTGGAATCGCAGACATATACGGAAAACACTTGCCATACCGTATCCAGATACAAGGTCTCATATCGGACCAGAGGGTGGTCCTCGAAAAATGACTTCGTCTTATAATTCGCCACATCTTTAAACATGCTGCCGTCCCTCATGTGATGGCCGTGCATCAGTATATGAGGGGGCAATATCTCTGGATCGAGTTCTACGTTGCAGTCCACAAAAATCGATCCCCTGGTCGCGTAGATATAATCGAAGGTGTGATGCAGATAATAATCGTTGTCTGTGCCCTGGACCACCGGATAGTCGATTTTGCTGTTTTCGATACTGAGGTAACCTACCGTGTCCGGATTCAACTCAAGCAGGTCCAAAATGTTCGCCCTCGGTACAAGTGGCGGCGGCGCCGGGCGGGTGAACTCATGCGCGGGCTGCCTTCCTTTGACGGTGACCGCCTTCAGGCGCGCCGAGGCCTGGGCGGCGGCTTCTCTGGCGGCTATCCTCGCCGTCTCCGCGGCCATCGCGGCTTCCGCGGCCCTGATGTTTTCCTGCCGCCGTAAGTATAACGCGGCGCCGGATGCGATAAACACCGCGACGCACAGACAGGCTATGATGATTCCCAGTTTTTTCTTCATGGCTTCATCCCGTTATCACGCGCTCGCTTCTTCAGTGTGTTCCTTGGTTTTCTTTCCCGGTTCTTTCTCGCCGGCGCCGGGGCCCGCCATACCCGGACCGCTGCCCGGCAGGGCGGTCAGCATAGTCAGATCCGCTTCCCCAAGCACGGCTTCCTTCGTCACGACGCATTTAAGCACGTCCTTCCGCGAAGGCAGCTCAAACATGGTCGAACGCATCAGGTCTTCGAGGATAGCCCTCAGCCCCCGGGCGCCCGTATTGCGCTTGACCGCCTCTTCGGCGACGGCTTCCAGCGCGTCGTCCGTAAACTCCAGCGCGGCGCCGTCCATCTCGATCAGGGCCTGGTACTGACGCACCAGCGCGTTTTTCGGCTCCGTCAGTATACGGATCAGGGCGTGCCTGTCCAAAGGCGCCAACGACACAGTCACCGGCATCCTGCCCACGAATTCGGGGATCATTCCATATTTGATCAGGTCCTGTGGCATCACTTGCTTAAGGTCCTCGGCCTGGACCCTTTCTTCCGCGCTCTGGACCTTCGCGCCAAATCCCATGGCTTTCTTGCCCACGCGGTTGCCGATGATCTTATCTATGCCCTCGAAAGCGCCCCCGCATATAAATAATACATTGGAGGTATCCAACTGCAGCAATTCCTGATGGGGGTGCTTCCTGCCGCCCTGAGGCGGGATGCTCGCGACGGTCCCCTCAAGTATCTTCAATAAAGCCTGCTGGACGCCTTCGCCGGAGACGTCCCTTGTGATCGACGGATTCTCCGACTTCCTTGTTATCTTATCGATCTCGTCGATGTAGACGATCCCCCGCTCGGCTTTCTCGATATCGTAGTCGGCGGCTTGAATTAATTTTAACAGGATATTTTCTACGTCCTCGCCCACGTAGCCGGCTTCCGTCAGGGACGTGGCGTCCGCGATGGCGAAAGGCACTTTCAATATCTTTGCCAGCGTCTGGGCCAGTAGCGTTTTCCCGCTCCCGGTAGGCCCGATGAGCAGGATATTGCTTTTCTGGAGCTCGACGTGTTCGGATTTGTCGCCCCTGCCGGTACGGGTCCTGGGGCGTCCCCTTTTCCCTTTCGGCAGCGTGTTCGCGATCCGCTTGTAGTGATTGTACACCGCTACGGAAAGGGCGATCTTGGCTTCTTCCTGCTCCACCACATACTGATCCAGCGTCGCTTTGATCTCTTTCGGCGGCAGAGTCTTCCCGAAGGTCTGCTCTTCCTGGGGGTTATCGGCGAACGTGCCGATGATCTCGTTGCATAACTCGATGCATTCGACACAGATATAGACGTCGGGCCCCGCCACCAGCTTCGATACCATTTCCTGGCTCTTGCCGCAGAAAGAACACTTGACGTCGTAATCGCCGTCATTGTATTTAGCCATAACGCACTACCTCATCATTATTTCTCTGTCGCGTCTCTGGGAATCTGAATTAGGATATCGTCGATCAGACCGTAATCCCTGGCTTCCTCCGGGTCAAAGAAGAAGTCCCTTTCCACTTCCTGCTTAATCTTCTCAAGGGGCTGGCCGGTCTTTTCCGCCAGGATCTGATTCAGCCTTTCCTTGACTTGCAAAAGCCTTTTCGCGTGGATCTCAATATCCGTGACCTGCCCCCGCGCGCCGGCGCTTGGCTGGTGGATCATGATCTCCGCGTTGGGCAGGGCGAAACGCTTGCCCTTCGCTCCGGCCGCAAGCAGGAAAGCGCCCATGGAAGCGGCGAGCCCGATACAAATGGTGGAGACGTCGGCCCGGATGTACTGCATCGTGTCATATATAGCCAGGCCCGCGGTGACTGAACCGCCGGGGCTGTTGATGTAGAGGGAGATATCTTTATCTGGATCCTCCGCGTACAGGAAAAGCAGCTGCGCCACGACCAGGTTCGCCACGGTATCGTCTACTTCCGTTCCCAAAAAAACGATGCGGTCTTTCAACAACCTGGAGTATATATCATAGGAACGCTCCCCGCGGCTTGACTGCTCCACGACGACAGGCACATAATAATTTGAAGGTTTCAGGATCTCCGTCATTTGTCACGCCTCCTATACTTTGCCGGATGTTCGATGGGGCTCCGCCCTCTTACTGATTATGGCAGCAGGATGCCGCCGGGTGTTTTTGATATCTTCGCGTTGTCCGTTAAAAACTTAACTGTTTTGTTCATCATCAGGCTGAATTTCAGGGATTCCGCCATCGTTTTATTTTCATCGTATAATTGCTTGATTTCTTCCGCCGTCTTCCCCGTTTGCTCCGCCAGCTTCTCATACTCGGCGTCCATGTCCCCGTCTTCCACGGTCATCCCCTCGGCGTCGGCGATGGCTTCCAGGACCAGTTCCGTTTTTAATTCATTGATCGCCCGTTCCTTCAGGGTTTCCCGGAACTCTTCCACCGTCGTGCCCGCGAACTGCATATACTGATCTAATTCCAGCCCCGAACGGCGTACTTGCATGGCAAAGTTTTCTAACAATTGATCCTGTCTGAAAGAGACCATACTGTCCGCCAATTCCATCTCCGCGTCTTCGAGGGCTTTTTCTACAGCCTTTGTCGCGAAATCGGACTGGGCCGCGTCCTTGGCTTCTTTATCCAATTTTTCTTCTATGTCTTTTTTCAACTCTTCCAACGTATCAAACTCCGACACATCCTTGGCGAACTCGTCGTCCATCTCAGATAATATCCTTTGCTGGACTTCCTTTACGGCGACTTCAAAAACCGCGTCTTTACCCGCGAGCTCCTCAGCGCGGTAATCCCCGGGGAAAGCGACCTTAACCTCTACTTCGTCGCCGGCTTTGACGCCGACCAGTTGATCCTCGAAGCCCGGGATAAACGAATTGCTGCCCAGCTCCAGTTGATGGTCCTTGCCTTCGCCCCCGTCAAAAGGCACGTCGTCGATCTTCCCCAGAAAGTCGATGGTACAGATATCGCCCATCGCCGCCGGGCCGTCCGTTTTCTCCAGCCGGGCAAACCGGTCCCGCATCTCATTAAGTTGTTTATCCACAGCGCCGGCTTCGACGTCTTCGGATTTCCTCTCCAGCTTCATCCCTTTATATGCGCCGAGCTTTACCGCCGGTTTCATATCGTAGGTCGCCGTAAATACGAGCCCCTGGCCCTTTTCGCTGGAAACAACGTCATATTCGGGATAGCCTATGCATTCATACTGGCGGTCCAATTCGCTTAATGCCTGAGTGAAGGCTTCAGGTACGGTATCGTTGATGGCGTCCTCCAGCAGGATCTCCCTGCCGTACATACGCTCCACCACATGCCGCGGCGCTTTTCCTTTGCGGAAGCCATGGATATTGATATTCTTTACCACCTGACGAAAAGCCTTCTCCATGGATTGGTCAAATCTTTCCTCGGGCACTTCTATCGTGAGTTTAGCTTTATTGCCTTCCAGTTTTTCCGCATTGACTTTCATCGACCTCACGCTGATCGCCTCTGCCGGGCATCCGGCGGCAGGCGCGCGTGTTCACCTCCTAAAAACAATTAATCTGAACCTGTCAATTTTATCATAAAAGCCCTGTCTATACAATATTATAATTGCGGCTCGCGCAATGCATCGGTTCGCGCAATGCCTGCGCCGTTACTGTTTCTCCGGTATATAGATATCCAATACGGCGGGCCTGCCCCCGCGGACGGCTTCCAGCGCTTCTTTCAGGGCGGGCATCACGTCGCCGGGTTTTGTCACCGCGCGCGCGAAAGCGCCCGCCCCCTGGGCGATTTTAGCGTAGTCGGGCTGGAAGTTCACCGCCGTCTCGGCGATATATCGTTCGCTGGGCGGATTTTCCCTCAAAAACTCCGGATGGATGTCTCGGATGGCGCCATAACCGTTATTATTGCAGATAATCGCCAGGAAGGGGAAACGGTAGTTAGCCGAGGTCCAGATCGTGGACGTGGGGCAGCCCCAGACAAAACCGCCGTCCGTCATGGCGGTTACCACGAGCTTGCCCGGCGCGGCTGAAGCGGCCCCGAGGGCGGCGCCCGTAGCCCAGCCTATCATGCCGGAGGGGCAGCCAAACCAGGTCCCGGGTTTCGTGCGAACGATCTGTTCGGTGACGGAGGCGCAATGGCCCAGGGTATGATTCACAAAAATCGTATCCTCGTCGATGAGCTGATTCAGGCAGTAAAACAGGTAATCCGGAGAAATCGGGTCCCGGTCCGAACGGCCCCGCGCCGACTCGTACCATCCCCGGCGCCTCTCTTCGTTTCGGGCTGCGATCTCTTTGAAACGCCCTGCCAATTCCTCCTTTTTCTCCGGTGATATCTTTTCTTTCAGTATCCGCTCCAACGCGGGTATCGCTTCCCGGGCGTCGGCTTTCAAAAAGATATCCGCGCCCCGCCCCCAGAGTACCCGGCCGGAGGTCAGTGGATCGACGTCGATATGGAGTATGCGGGCTTCCGGCTTCGGGCGCGGAGCGCTGCTTACATAAGGCATGGCGTAATCGATGACAAGGATAACGTCGGCTTCGTCGTACCCCGCGTCCATCTTGCGGCTGCCGCCGATCTGCTCGATGCCGAGGCAGAGGGGATGGTCGCTGGGGAAATTCATCCAGCTGTATCCCGTAAGCGCCGAAGCGCTCAGCGTCTCCGCCAGGCTTATCAGTTTCTCCACGTTTTGCGGATAACGTCCCGCGTTGCCGGTAACCAGCATGGGGTGTTTCGCTCCCAGCAGGATATCCGCCATGCTTCCCAGGATTCCCATATCCGCGGAGGGCAGAGGCGCCGGTTCGGCCACGGGCGGCGGAGCGTCGGGCTTCTCGATCTCCCCCTTCATATAAGGCATGGGGAAGCTCAGGTAAACAGGTCCGGTAGGTTCCGTACAGGCGATACGGAAAGCCTCCGCCATGACTTCAAAGAAGTCTTCATCCCCGTTCAGTACGCGGTCATATTTTACGCTGTTGCGTACGATACTGCCCTGGTCGTAAGGCTGGCCGTTCCATATCGTGCGTTTTCCCTCGCTGGGCTGGTATCCCGCGAGGATCAGGGCGGGTACGCGGCCCCAATGCAGATTCTGCATATTGCCGCCGATCTGCAGGGTGCCCAGCTCGGAATGCACCATGATTACCTGAGGTTTTCCGCTCACCATATAGTTCCCGTAAGCCGCGGACGCCGCCACAGATTCGTCCAGGCACAATACCAGCTGCGGGGCCTTCTTTCCGGCTACCCGCGCCAGGGCCACGTCCGACTGGACGTCGACTACGTCGCCGCCCGAGTTGAGAAATATTTTATCTACGCCGTGAGCGTTCAGCACTTCAATGAACGCTTCCCCCCGTCTGTATTTCGCCATTCCATTCTCCCTCCCTATTCTCATTAAAGCGTTATCGTTTTTCCGTCCCATTGCCGGGCCGCTTCGCACAGGCGCGAAAACATCTTCTCCTGATTTTCCAGCACTTCCACGCATTCGAAGTAACCGGCGCCTGCCTCATTCCTCGTTTTTTCAATATCCTCAATGTTTTTTGGCCCGATATACCGGATGCGCGTGCCGCCCGGGAGGTTGTCGGTGAAAACGTTCTCAAATCCCCGGCTGTAATAATGCTCCAGCATTTGATCGTACTCCTCGGTCGCGACGGCTATCCCGTAGTGATGCAGCCCGTATCCGCATTTCTCGATGAATTCTTTGTACACGGATGGCGTGTCGTCGTGCTGCTGAATGAATTCGACGAAAATCGAACCCGTATACGCCTGGGCGAGGGTCAGCTCCGGCATATCGGTCGCGCCTCTGTACCAGCCGTCCGGCGCTTTGAACCCCCGCGAACACGAAAAGGGCCCGATACGCAGCTGCTCGGCGTAGAAACGCATGGACGCGTCCACGTCCGGCACGACGAAACCCAGTTGAAAAATCTGCCCGCTGGTTATCCCGCCGAAAGAAAATGTCTTTGTCATTCGAGCACACATCCTTTTTATTTATATTATACCTTTTTTATCCGAATAATGGGCGTACTATTTTTGTAAATTTTTTGCCGCCCGGCGCTGCTGTTCAAGGGCAGCCCGGCAATGGGGCTATCGCCGCCCCGCGGCCGCGATATATGTCAAAGACACAGGCTGAAGGCGGCGGGCAAAGGGTATGCCTGTTCTCGTTCTTCCGCGGTCGTCCACACGATACCTTCTCTGTACTCCGGGCCCACCCGGATCACATAAGCCCGCATCCGCCACTCCACATGGGTGAATACGTGGACGCGATCCAATGATTTTTCCAGCGACGCCGGCTCGAGGCCCCACGCGCGGACCTGTTCCAGCGCTTCCTCCGGGCTGAGCCTGCCCGGGACATTGGGAAGCTCCCACATCCCCGCCAGGAGGCCTTCGTTCCCCCGGCGGCGGAGCCCCAGGCGGTCCTCCCGGCTCCCGTCCGCTCCCCGCGGCGTCATCCATAAAATAAAAAACGTCAGCTCTTCGGCCCGCCTGGCTTTTTTTACATCCCGCACCGGCAGCAGCTCCGCCCTGCCCGACCGGCAGCCCCGGCAGAACGGCCGCGCCGGGCATAACCCGCACTTCGGCCGGCCTTTGGGCAGGCATATCGTGGCGCCGGCTTCCATCAGGCTTTGGTTGAAATCCCCGGGGTCGAAGCCGCGAGCGGCGTCTATCATCGCCGCTTCCAGCCCCGCTTCGATCCGCCGTCTGTACGCCGGGCTGTCTACGGACATATCGCTATCCAGTATCCTCGCCAGTATGCGCAAAACATTTCCGTCCACCGCCGGCTTCGGCAATCCGAAGCAGATCGAAGCGATAGCGCCAGCCGTGTAGGCGCCGATTCCCGGTAAAGCCAGTATCCCTTCGTAGGTCGAAGGAAAGGCCCCGCCCATGTCACGGGCGACTATCAGCGCCGCCCTGTGTAGATTTAATGCCCGCCGGTAATACCCAAGCCCTTCCCAGAGCTTGAGTACGGTTTCCTCCGAAGCGTCCGCGAGAGATCGTATGTCCGGCAGAGCGTCCAAAAAGCGGCTGTAGTACCCCTTTACCGCTTCCGTTCTCGTTTGCTGCAGCATGATTTCCGACAGCCAGACATGATAAGGTTCCCTGTCCCGCCGCCAGGGCAGCTCCCTGGCCCGCGATACGAACCAGCGGATAAAAGGGGCGGGCAATTCGGCAAACAGCGCCATATCGTCAGGCGGCGGAATCTCGGTTTTCTTCATATTTTCATCAGCAGCTCCGCGACAAACACCGCGGCGCAGGCGACTATCGCCACCGTCAGCAGTTTTTGCCCCCGCAAAGCCAGCGCCACGCCCGCGGCCAGGGCAGCCGCTCCCGACCACAGGGATCTGGTGGCAAAGAGCATATCCGGCACAATCATGGCGGCGAGCACCGCGTATGGTATGTAGTACAAAAACGACCGGAACAAGCGGTTTTCTATCTTTCTGCGTAATAACGTAATCGGCAGCATACGGATGAGATAAGTAACCAGCGCCATAAGGCCGATATAGAAGAGGAGCCTAGAAGTCGCCATCGGCAGCCTCCTTCACCGGGTATAGCGCCGCCGCCGCAAGCGCCGCGATCACCGCGCAGAGGATCATGGCAAAGCCGGGGGAAAGCCGGGACAGCGCAGGCGCGTAACGCATGAGCAGATTGCCCGCCGCCGCCGCGGCCGCCGCGAACAGCACGGCCCGGTCCTGCCTGGCCGGCGGGACGACGATAGCGATAAACATGGCGTAGAGCGCAACGTTCAGGCTTGCCCGCAAAGCCTCGGGCATAAGCCCCCCGGCTACGGCGCCCAGCAGGCTCCCCAGATTCCACGAGATCAGCGGGATCAACCCCACGCCGTACATATAGTAACGGCTTAGCATCTGCGGCCTCTGACTGGCCAGGGCGAAAATCTCATCCGTGATTACAAATGAAGTCGTCAGCCTGTGGGGCGCGGTCATCGTCGCGTCGGCTTTTTGAGACAGAGACATGGACATCAGGGAATACCGGATGTTAATCACCAGTTGGGTGAGTACCATCTCCACCATCGGCGCTCCCGCGGAGATCAGGGTTATACCCGCGAATTGACCGGCGGAAGTCAGGTTGCTTACGGAAATCAGGACTGCCGCCCACACGGGCAGGCCCATATTGACCGCCATGACCCCGTAGGAAAAAGATACGGATAAATACCCCATCCCGACGGGAACGCCGTCCTTCAGCCCTTGCAGAAAGTCAGTCTTGCCTTGATGATTCAATCTGTTAACTCCCATCCGGGTATATAGTGTAGCGTCCACGAAATAACTTATCCCACGTACCGCTTCGGCAGCCTGTTTCCCGTCACACAAGCTATCTCATAACAGCTCGTACCTAACAGTTCAGCCAATTCGTCCGCGCCGACCTCAGCGTCCCCCTGCCTGCCCAAAAGCACAACCTCGTCGCCGGGCCGCGCTCCGGGGACCTCGGTCAGATCCAGCATGATCTGATCCATACAAACGCTGCCGACGACGGGGACCCGTTTTCCGCCCACCAGCGCCCGGGCTTTATTTCTCAGGGAGCGCGAATAGCCGTCCGCGTAACCGACGGGCGCCGTGCCGATCAAGGTCTCCTTCTCCGCGATCCATGTATGGCCGTAACCCACGCCCCATCCCGGCGGGATGAGCTTGACGTGGCTGAGTACGCTCTTCCAGGATAAAGCCGGCTGCAGGTCGATTACGCCCCAGGCCCTGGCTTGCGCCGAAGGGTAAAGGCCGTATACGCCTATCCCCACCCGCCACATGTCCATCATCGCTTCCGCGTCCCTCATCCCCGCGGCGGTATTGGCGCAGTGGGCGATGGGAAGCGCGACGCCGCTTCCGCGCAGCTTATCCAAAAATGAGCGGAACATCTCGAATTGCCCCCGCCAGCTCTCCTCGTCGTCTTCGTCCGCGCGGGCAAAATGCGTGAAGCAGCCCTCAAGCTCCAGCCACTCCATGTCCGCCAACGTCTTAATTTCAGCTTCAGCCTGCCGTCCCGGCAAAAAGCCGATACGGCCCATACCCGTATCGACTTTCAGATGAACTTTCGCCTTTTGACCGGCTTCCCGCGCGGCCGCGGCTAACGCCTCGCCCTGGCTGAGGCTGAAAACCGTCATTCTGATTCCGGCTTCGATCAGCCGCCCGTATGACTCAGGCTCCGTGTAACCTAATATCATAACAGGCGCGGCGACGCCTGCTTCCCGGAGCTCCAGCGCTTCCTGGGGCAGGGCGACGCCCAGCCAGTCGGCTCCCGCTTCCAGTACCCGTGACGCTACGGGCAGGACGCCATGGCCGTAAGCGTTGGCTTTGACCACAGCCATCAGCCGGCGTCCTCCCCCGCGGTTCAGCATATCTTTCCATTTATGGATATTCCGGCTAATCGCGCTCAGATCTATTTCAGCGTAAGAAGGGCGGCCTGCCTTCGCCAGTGAGGAGAGGAAATCGCCCCGCGCCCCTTGATTGTCCGAAGCGCGAAACCCGTGATCGTTTAAATCGCCGTCCTCGCCGATATTACTCATCAAAAGAATCCCCGAAGCAAATCCCCACGGCTTTGGCGGCTTTTACAATCTCGCTGTCCACTTTGACATTTTTCAGGCTCCCGATAGCGTCTTCTATGGGAACGGCTACGATCTCCGTCCCCTGCAGCGACACCATATGGTCGTAAGGCCCGTTGACCGCCAGCTCCATGGCTTTGACGCCCAGCCTCGTAGTGAGTATCCTGTCCATCGCCGTCGGGCTGCCGCCCCTCTGCAAGTGGCCCAGTATGGTGGCCCGGCTCTCCAGCCCCGTCGCTTCTGCGAGTTTGTTCGCCACGACCTGACCTACGCCGCCCAGGCGTATGGGGTCAAAGCTATCGGCGACCACGCTGGACACGACCATTTCCCCTTCTTTCTCCGTCGCCCCCTCCGCCACGCAAACCAGGCTGAAGCCTTTACCCGCCGCCGATCTTTGTTTGATTTTTTTCGCGACGGCAGTCACGTCGTAGGGTATCTCCGGAATCAGGATGACGTCGGCGCCGCCCGCTATGCCGCTGTGTAAAGCGATCCATCCGGCATATCTGCCCATGACCTCCACCACCATGATCCGGTGATGGGCTTCCGCCGTGGTATGCAAGCGGTCCAGGGCGTCCATGACTGTGTTGATGGCGGTATCGAAGCCGAATGTCTGATCCGTGGCGTCGAGGTCGTTATCTATCGTCTTCGGCACGCCCACCACTTTGACGCCTTTTTCTGAAAACTGCTTAGCCATATGCAGGCTGCCGTCGCCGCCGATGATGATCAGGACCTGGATGCCCAGACGGGTCAGGTTGGTGACCGCCCTGTCTGAGACGTCCCCCCAGATTATCTTTCCTTCCTCGTCCGTTCCCATGGGATAGCGAAACGGATTGTCCCGGTTGCTTGCGCCAAGTATCGTACCGCCCCGATGCAGGATGCCGGATGTGTTGACCTGATCCAATACCGTATATTTGTTTTCGACCAGGCCGTGGAAACCGTCCATGAAGCCAAATACCTGAGCATGATAAACATTTTCCGCCGCTTTTGCCACACCGCGTATTACGCCGTTTAAGCCAGGCGCGTCTCCGCCGCCAGTAAGTACTCCAACTCGATTGATCATTCCCGCACGCTCCTCTTTATTTCATTAATCTAGTCCGATGATTTAACCGATACATTTATCCGCGGGCATATCTGCCCTACGGGACAAATCCCGCAATCGGGGCGCTGGGCCTTGCAGCAGCGGCGTCCGTGCCAGATCAGCCAGTGATGCGCTTCCGCCCAGTCTTTCTCCGGGATCAGCGCGCAAAGCTGCTCTTCCACCGCGTCGGGCGTCTTTCCCGAAGCCAGCCCCATCCGGTTCGCAACGCGGAAAATATGCGTATCCACAGCCAGGGCGGGTATCTGAAAAGCGAAGGCAAGCACGACGTTGGCCGTCTTTCGTCCTATACCCGGCAGCCTCATCAGCTCTTCACGGGTCTTCGGCACCTCCCCGGAGAAATCCCTGATCAGCATTTCCGCCAGCGCGGCGATATTCTTCGCCTTCGTCCGATAAAGCCCCAGGCTTCGGATATACGGGATCAATGTTTCCGGCGATATACCCGCCATACTTTGCGGGTCGGGGTAATCTTTGAACAGTCCGACTGTCGCCTTATTGACCTGAACGTCCGTCGTCTGCGCCGCTAAAGCGGTCGCGACTAATAATTGAAAAGGGCTTCCGAACTCCAGCGCCGAGCTCGAATCCCTGTACACATCCGCCAATACGGCAAGTATTTCCTGTTTCCGCTTCTTCGCGATCCGCATCCGGCCTCCGCTGCGCTTCATATGATATAAATAAGGCGCACTCATCATGCGCCCGGGCAATCTCACCGGTTCTTACATTCACGCCTTCAATCCGGTCGGATCAGCGAAGCCAGATTGCTTACCGCGTGATCCTGGATCATCGCCTGTCCGTGTTCCACATAAAACGGCTTTGGGACGAAACTCCACTCGCCGTACTCGCCTAATATAGCCGCCGCGTCCAGCTGGCCTTCCTTCGTGGTATAGACAGCCAGAAAATATTGGCCGTCATATTTGTACAACGCGCTTTCCTCTATCTGGGCGGGCTCAAGGCGGTTGCAGGCCCGGATGCAGTCTTCCAGATCGTCGAAACACCATACCTGATGGCAGTCCCTCTCTATCTCTTCCTGGTCGTCCTCCATATCCCGGTCAAAGTGGTTGAGGTGGATCGCTCCGTGAGATTCGCCCTGCGTACCCGCGGGGATTCTCGTCAGTATAATAGCGAAAGCCTCCGCGTTAAGGGGATACGCCTCTACGACCAGCTGCGAGTCGTCGCTGATCTCGAATCCGCATTCTTTATATGCCCTCTCCAGCAGATCATGAAAGAATTCCTGGAGCTTCGGGCTCATGGGCATCATCTCCCAGCGCCGGAAGTCTCTTTCTTCCAGATCCTGAGCGGTTAAAATGATCTGTATTTTATCTTCGTTGATTTTTCGGAATTTCATGCCCCTCACCTGTTTCTCTACGGGTTGACATAATACGATAACCTATTATACTCTCAAAGGGGCGCTTTCCGCAAGCGGGAATAATCAAAGACTTAATAAATAAAGTGATTAATTCGTAAATTAACTGTAAAACATCCGTTATCAGCGCCGGAAGGGGCGACGCGCAGCACTTTCAAACTACAATTACGCGCCATATTACTTTTTATACGGGGGATAGCTTTATGTCGGAGAGCTATAAGACCATACTTCAGGAAGGGCGGGATGAGTTCACCGTTTCCCGTTCGCGGTTTATCGGCTGGTCTGCGCCGGCCGCCGACGAAGACGCAGCCCTCGCCTTTATCGAAAAGATCCGCAAAGACCAGTGGAACGCCAGCCATAACGTCTGGGCTTACGCCGTAGGCGCCGCGCGTGAACGCTTCAGCGACGACGGAGAGCCTCAGGGGACCGCGGGCATGCCTGTCCTCGACGTCATCCGCAAAGAAAGCCTGCGGGACGCGGTCGTCGTCGTCACGCGCTTTTTCGGTGGCGTGAAGCTGGGGGCGGGCGGATTGGTCCGCGCTTATACCCGGGGGGCTAAAATCGCCGTCGACGCCGGTGGTATCATCCTGCGCCGGCCTTACCTTTCTTTCCGTATTACAACAGACTATGCTTCGGCGGGGAAATACCAACGGGAATTCGACAGCCGCGGTTATATCATCAAGGATTCGCTGTGGCTGGATCAGGTGACTTTCACCGTGCTGGTTCCGCCCGAGGAGCAGGAAGCCTTCTCCGCTCTGGCCGCGGAGTATTCAGCCGGCAGAATCGTCCCCGAGCCCGGCCCCGAAGAATATTTGTAGCCGAAGTTTTTTGGGCAAACGTATTCCCGTGTCTTTACTCGTCCCTCTCGTCCCAGATCCTGCCGCCGTCTTCGCCGGCCTCCTCATATTCTTCCTGCTCCGCGTCGTCTTTTTTGACGCCGAAGTAGGGGAATCTCAAGCTGCGGCGTTCGATGGTCCCGTCTGATTTTTCGACTTCAAACACCATTTCCCTGACTACCGCCGTAGCGGCGCCTACCGCGGTTATCGCGATGAGCAGGGGGCTGAAAAGGACTACGCCCAGCCCGACGACGCCGAAAGTCGCCGGTATGTCGATGAGCACTTTATCCCCGCTGATTAGCCGTACTTTTGTCACATTTCCTTCCTGGATCACATTTTTAACTTGTTCGATGATTCCCCGGACGAAATTTTCAGTCTTAGCCTTATCCCATTTGGGCTCCCTGGCGTTTTCGCTGAAAAAGTCCTCCTGCCCTTCCGCCTGCGTAAAGCCCTTGCGCTCCAGATAAACCAGGGCTTCGACCAGGTCTCCGTCGCATTGATCCAGGGCTTCCTTCGCCTGGCTGTAAGTAACGTTTAATCGGTTTCTTAATACATCCAGTTTTTCCAGTTCTTTCATTTTAATCCCTCCAGTTTATTTATCATGGGCCAGGTTTTCAATGGCCGGCCCGTTTGGCTGACTATCCATTGTTTCAGTACTTTCCCTAATTCTTCCATTTGGTGATCGGTGAGGCTGAGACGGCCCAGTTTATCCAAAGCCAGGTTCTCCAGCCCCTGCCACAAACCGGGGACAGCCGGGCTTACCCTGATATATCCCGACGAGGCCTTCGCGCAGGCGCCGCAGAGGAATCCGCCCCCGCCGGCGGAGAAGAAACAGCCTTTTTCTTTCTCCAGCGGTCTGCCGCAGTCGCAGCAAGCGGCGAAGTCCGGCTTTAGGCCCTGCTGCTCGATGAGCCGTATTTCCAATACCCTGCCCATCAACGGCCCCGCGTTGACTGCCAAGCCGAGGAAACCGGCCTTCGCGAGCTGATAAAGCGAATCGTCCGCCAATTCCTCCTGCCCGAAGTTTTCCAGCAGCTCGGCCCAGTATGCCCCGAAAGCCATGGCTTCATAGTTCTGTCTCAGCGGAAGCAGCATTTCCTTACATTCGCTTTGGATCAGCGTATGAAGCGTCGAACGCCCGGCGTCCAGAAGCATATCGTTGATACTGTACGGCTGCGCTCCGCCCCGGAGCTTGCTGGTCGGCTTGTATATCCCTTTGGCGACTACCGTGACTTTTCCTCTTTCTCTCGTCAGCAGGGTCGCCAGCGCGTCCGCTTCCCGGTATTTTCGGAGGCGCAGGACTATGGCTTCTGTTTTGTATTGTACCATATGTTACCTCCGCCGCCATGAACGCAGGGTTAAATCAACATTAAAAATTAATGAAACGCGCCGGTGATAAGCCGCCGCATATTAATTTACGAAACGTTTTAACTGCCGCTCGTTGTTTCGCCAGTTCGCCCTCGCCTGTACCCTGAGTTGCAAGTTGACATGGACGCCCAGCAGCTCTTCGATGTCTTTGCGTGATTCCGAACCGATACGCTTGAGCACGGCTCCGTTCTTTCCGATTAATATTCCTTTTTGGCTGTCCTGGTCGACCACGATCACCCCATGGATATCCGTCAGATCCTCCCGGCGTTCTTCCATGGATTCGATAAAGACCGCCACCGCGTAAGGCACTTCCTGCCTGGTCGCCAGTATCGCCTTTTCCCTGATCATTTCGGCTACCATGACCCGTTCGGGCTGATCGGTCATCTCGTCCTGGTCGTAGCAGGGAGGGCCCTCACGGAAGCACTCTACGGTCGCGGCCAGGAGTTCCGGGATATTGTCGCCCTTCAGGGCGGACAACGGGAATATTTGGGCAAAATCCCTTCTCTCGCGCCATGACCCGATAAGAGGCAGGAGCGCCTCCTTCGCCAGCAGATCGACCTTATTCAGCAGCAGGAACACAGGCGTTTTGACTTGATCAAGTATACGGAGGATATAGTCCTCGCCTGCGCCGAAGGAACTCGTCGCGTCGACGATATAATAAATCACGTCTGCGCCGGGCAGCCCGCCAAGCGCCGTATCCACCATGTTTTTCCCCAGGCGGTCCTTCGGCTTATATATACCGGGAGCGTCGAATATCACCATTTGCCAGTCCGCTTCGGTGACTATCCCCATGATCCTGGTTCTTGTGGTCTGGGGTTTATCTGTTACGATGGAGATTTTCTCCCCTACCATGCGGTTTACCAATGTGGATTTACCGGCGTTAGGTCTTCCGATCAGCGCGGCTGAACCGAAGCGATGGTTCGTATTAGCTTCCATTATTATCCTTTCGTCTCATCGCCGCGTCCCCAGCGCACCGAGGATCTGCCGCTGATATTTTTCCATACGCGCCCGTTGCCCTTCGGTCTCGTGATCCAGCCCAAGTAGATGAAGTACCCCGTGGACAGTCAGGAACACGATCTCCCTCTCATAGCTGTGCCCGTAGGCGGTAGCTTGCTCCGCCGCCCGTTCGGTGGAGATCACGACGTCGCCCAGATTCGCCCCCGGCGGGGTTTCCGGACGGCCGGACGCGCGTATGCCTAATACTTCCCTCGCGGCGACGCCCGTTTCAAGCCGCCCTTCCGTGAGGGCGAAAGACAAAACGTCGGTGGGGCGATCCAGGCCTCGATACTCTTTATTGAGTTTTTGTATTCCCGCGTCGTCGGTCAGGACAAGGCCGACCGACCACACAAGGCCGGCTTTCATCCGAAGGAGGCACAACCTGACCGCCTGACGGAGCAATTCTTCCGTCCCGCGGGTAAGAGGGGCCCCCCTTCCCTGCCGGCTGATCGTCAGCTTCATTCTTTTTCCTTCCCGGACAAACCGGGGGTATCCGCTGCCGTTCCTGTAAGCGGCGTCTCATCCGGCGCGGCCGCCTCAGGCGCGGCGACGGTCTGCGGCGCGGCTGCCTCAGGCGCGGCGGCAATCTGCTGCGCTGCCGCCTCAGGCGCGGCGACGGTCCGCGGCGCGTCTTCCGCCGCCTCGTCTTCAGATTGCGCGTCCTCGTCCCTTTTCATCAGAGCCTGTACATTATCGGGATATTCGATGCGGTTGTGGTATATCCCGTTTAATACCCTGGTGAATACCTGGGCGACGGTTTTCAGATCGCCCAGGGATAAATCTGAATCCTCCAGCTGCCCGTCGGATATCTTATTGTTGATGATCCTTTTCACGGCGGCCTCAAGGGCGTCGCCGCTCACATGCATGGAACGGATGGCGGCTTCAACGGAATCCGCGATGGATACCAGGGCGGTTTCCTTCGATTGGGGCCTTGGCCCCGGATACCGGAAATCGCTCTGCTTGACCTTCTCGGGGTCCCCCGCTTCCTCTATCGCTTTATGATAGAAGTAAGCCATGATTCCGTCTCCATGATGCTGAGGGATGAAGTCGAGGATCTTCTCCGGGAGCTTGTACTTCCTGCCGATCTCAAGCCCGTCCTTGACATGGGAGCTGAGGATCAGCGCGCTGAGGGCCGGCGTCAGTTTTTCATGGGGGTTGGCGTCGGACAGCTGGTTTTCCACGAAGAAGTAAGGGCGCTTCGATTTCCCGATATCATGATAATACGCCCCCGCCCGTACGAGCACAGGGTCGGCGCCGATCTCGTCCGCCGCGGCTTCCGCCAGATTTCCGACTAAAATACTATGATGATAGGTCCCCGGGGCTTTTGTCAGCAATTCCTTTAGCAAAGGCTGCCGCGGGTCGGACAGCTCCATAAGGCTGACGCTGGTGGTAATATGAAAGGCTGATTCCAGAAACGGCAGGCTGCCGTAAGCCAGAATGGGGGAAAGGAAGCCGTTCACCGCCCCCATTGCCATGCCATACAGAATCACCATCCTGTCAAGGTTGTTGATAATCCCCAACCCGGAGATTACCCAGACGTTAACCAAAGCGATCATAAAACCGGCTTTCGCCCACTCCGACCGCTTCGTATAGCGGTTTATCCCATAGACCCCGATAAGGCAGCCGGCAAAGGCTACTACCCCGTACGACAAGCCTCCGCCGGACAACAGGCCCACATATATACTGGCGATAGCGCCAAAAAACACGCCCAGCCAGCCATCCAGCAGTATAGCGACTAATATGGCGCCGGTCGAAGCCGGGATGAGGTAGGATATCTGCTCCGCCACGACCTGCTCCGGGCTGATATTGATGGCTACGATCAATCTGGCTATGCCCAATATTAGTAGAAGCATCAAGGCTAAAAGGGCGTTATGCTTGCCTTCGGACATGTTCTTCAGGGGAAACTGACGCATGTATCTCGACAACAGGAAAAAGATGCTCCCGGTAAACAACGCGACCCCGATCAGGATGACGTAGAGGGCTTCGCTCCGCTGATAGCCAAGGGCTTTGAGCGCTTCGATATGGTTTGCCGTCACGATTTCGCCTTTGCCGATGATCCGCTGATTCCGGTATACCGTATTCAGCACGGGAGGTTCCCTGTTCGCGGCTTCTTCCCTCGCGCTCATTGTCATTTCTTCATTAAATATATTGTTTGGTTTTAAACTGATAAAGTTAAATACCGCCTGGAGGAAAGACGCTTGATCCTCGTTGCTTATCCTGAGCAAAACCTCGTCGAGTATCCTCCGCCTGGCTTCTTCCAAATCATCGCTGCGGACGCCCCTGCTCCATTGCTGGATCATGATATTGACCCCTTCGCCGCGCAATATCTGAAGCGATATGGAATCCAGAGCAAGGATCGCCTCGGCTGTGCTTTCGCTGATCTGAAGCTGGGCGATGTAAGGGGCGGCTTTTTCCAGCCTGGTTTCCGTATCAGCCGGTTCCGCCTGCGGCTTGTATATCGCCGCGCCGTCTGCGGGTACATCCCCGTGCGCGGCGCCGGCGCCTGAGCCTTCCCCGGGCCGGTTTTCGGCGTCCCCTTCGCCTTCATCGCCCTCCCCGGCCGTTTCCTTCGCCGCGGGCGCCGGTACCTCCGGATACTCCGGCAACAGGGATAATTCCTCCCAGGCCCTGAACAGTTGGTTCATCTGATCCGTCTGCTCTTCCAGCACGCCTGTATCAAGGAGGTATATATCGATTACATGATCGGCGGCAGCCTGACGGTTCGCTTCTGTCCTGGCCGTGTCTTCATAAGTCACGCTCTTATCCGCTTCGATGGTGACGTCGGATACTTCGCCCGCTACGACAAAAAAGTTACGCGGCAGATAATAAGAGGAAAAAATCGCCAGCACCCCTGCCATCGTGATCGTTCCCCACAATACCGCGTTTACGATGGGATTGGCGGGAAGAAAGATACCGCTCAGCCTCTCCCCGAATGTCTTTTTCACAAATCACCGCCCCCGTCCGCTAAGAATACGCCTTTATCCCAGGATGAGCTGCGCCCATAACCTAAAGCGGCGTAATCTCAGCCATATGTCTACTGGGATTTCCGCTCTTCGGCTTCTTCATACGCCTGTATGATCCGCTGCACGACCGGATGCCGGACGATATCCACCTTTGTCAGGTAGAGAAAGCTGATTCCGGCTACTCCTTTTAGTATCCTTTGTACGGATACCAGCCCGGATTCATGAGATTTACCTATATCGATCTGGGTGACGTCCCCGGTAATCACCGCCCTGGAGTTAAACCCTATCCTGGTCAGGAACATTTTCATTTGCTCCGGCGTCGTGTTTTGCGCTTCGTCGAGGATGATAAACGAATCGTCCAGAGTCCTGCCCCTCATGTAAGCCAGCGGGGCGATTTCAATCACGGATTTTTCGATATACCGCTGAGCCGGCTCCATCCCTAATATATCGTATAAACCGTCGTACAGAGGCCGCAAATACGGATCCACCTTCTCCTGCAGGTCGCCGGGCAGGAACCCTAATTTCTCCCCCGCTTCTACCGCGGGCCGCGTCAGGATAATCCTGTTAACTTCCTTATTCTTAAGGGCAGTGACGGCCATCACCACGGCCAGATAAGTTTTACCCGTACCGGCGGGACCTATACCGAATACCACATCCTGTTTCCTGATGGCTTGTACATAACGGTACTGCCCCAGAGTCTTCGCCTTGATCAGCCTGCCGCGGACCGTGGTCTGGAGTACTTCGTTTAAGGCCTCGCCCAGATCCCTGGCTATCCCTTCCTGTAAGGCGCCGATACAATACGTTATGTCCGCGATAGAGATATCATGCCCTTTATCCGCCATGCCCTTTAGCTGGGACAGCAGATCCAGGCCGAACCTGACTTCGCTTTCCTCGCCGGTCAACCGGAGCTCCCCGCCGCGGCCGGAAAGCCGTATATTCAACCTGCTTTCCAAAAAGCTGATATTTTCGTCGTTTGGCCCATACATATTCGCCGCTAAACCGTTTTCGATAAGGAAAGTACTTTCTATGGTATTTGACAAACTGTCTTCATTCCTCCCGCCCGTTAAAGGTATCAAAATGATACTTGGATTATAACAGTTATGGCGGTTAAGCGCAATCTGGCCCCTTTAGTACCTCGCAACGCGGGGAACTGGTGCAGCGTCCACGAAATAACTGGTCACACTTTTGGTGTCTGTTCGCTTTGTATCGGTCACTATTTGTATATTTTTATTCATATTATCTTCTGCAATGTGACCGAAGTGTGACTTCTTGGTAGTACAATAAGGCCATAAGATGAATTTGTAACCAAACGGTTCAACATTCAAACCCAAAAAACAAAAGCCCAAATTTGAAAGGAGAATCCCCATGAAAAAGCAATCAATGAAAAAGTCCCTGGCCCTCATCCTCTCGATCCTGATGATTTTTGCCCTCTGCCCCATCGCACTTTTTGCCGACGACGTCGTCGAAGACGAGATCAGCATGGAGCAGTACGACGCGATGGTCGCGGAGTATTTCGAGCTCTA